>Ga0153980_1001253_pt1 | contig 10758 bp, 7 predicted proteins | sample TSGA064MetaG_FD_104722 | JGI IMG/M metagenome (GOLD analysis project Ga0153980, IMG submission 104722) | Attine ant fungus gardens microbial communities from Georgia, USA - TSGA064 MetaG | ecosystem: Host-associated > Fungi > Mycelium > Unclassified | place: USA: Georgia, Magnolia Springs State... | reverse complement strand
GTAAAGTAAAGCTCACCTTGCTCGCCATGCATATATTTTGCATATAATGACCAACCAATAAAGACTAAGCCAAGCATTAACATGGCAAGTGATTTTCTTTCGGTGAAGTGAATGGCTCTTTTTTTAAACACTTCCAAAGCCAAGCCCGTCAATGAAAAGTAGGCGCAATAATAGAAGAGATAACGCCCGCCTTTTTCATAAAGAAAGGCGATAGGAAGGATTGCGATCAGCGAGGCAAATGCCAACCAAGGCAGCAACATGCTGATATTTTTCATTTTAGAAACTGACATTAATATCCTTTAGTCCCGTTTGATTTCAAAAAATGGTCGCATGAAAATTCGCCACATCGAATTTTTAACTTTGATCAGCAAAGGTCTTTTTTTCCTGATCTTATTCACTGTTACTTTTCGTAATTCCCTTATAACTTTTTTACGCTCTAATTCTGCTTCACAATGCCAGATTGTCGATTCATAGCTTAATTCTGATAAATGACCGACTGCAGGCACTACCGCTTTAATATCGACAACGCCACATTCAATCAGGTAAGTCCAGCGATCGGCTTCGAGCCACACTGGATTCATAAAATCATATAATTTTTTTGCTGCAGAAAGATTAATGATATAAGCATGAGCAAGGGCAGCCTGACTGACCGTCACTAATTTGTGTTCACTGGCAGAGATTTTTTTACCACCACGTAAATATTTTCTCACATCACTTAAAAGATACAGTGTTGGATGTTTAGGTATGTTTGCCACTAGATAACTAATAATATCACATGGGTTATCATCAAACTGAACGTCATCTTCTAACACTAATGCTACATCGATATTTTCGCTTAGCATTTTTTGGTATACACCTTGATGACTTAATGCACATCCGATCTCACTTTCCGTTAATCCAGCAGATAATTCTGGATGTGTCTGATCCTTAATATCCTGAGGAGAGAGTAAGCGGCCATCAATTGCATTGAATACTTCTGCCTGCAGACCGATATTCTGGCACTGATTCAAAGCATGGTTCTTTCTTGCTGCATATTTTTCTAAATTGATGATAAAAACTTTCATCTAATCCTCAGAAACATGATGATAAATTACAAGTACATACATTGATTTATTTTTTTAAGAAGGGAATTTTACACGAAACACAACGATTTTCAGCTCATTTTGCTAAAACCATTCGCCAAATGATGTAAGAAAAAAGCGGATTTTCGTAGAAGTTTACGGAGGCGGGTTGGCTTTTTAGCGAAAGCCAGGCATGTGGCCCCTCTCCCTGACGAGAGAGGGGTAAAGAGAAGGATTATTTCGTCGCGAACTGCGCGTAGTTATCAGGCGTAATGGTTTGATAGGGCACCCAATTAAACGTCTGCACCTTTTGCTTCTCCAGCAGCGCCTTGGTCACCTGCACCGCGCCCGTTGCCTGTCCTTTGGCATCCTGGAAAATGGTCAGCGCCATTTTGCCGCTCTTCACAAACTGCTGTCCATCTGGCGTGCCGTCGATGCCGGCGACCAATATCTTCTCATTCTTCGCCTGATTGAGAGCCATGATCGCGCCAATCGCCATCTCATCGTTATTCGCCGCGATGGCGTCAATCGGCCGCTGGTTCAGTAGCCAACTCGACACCACATCCACCGCTTCGTTGCGCTGCCATTTAGCGCTCTGCTTCTCAATCACCTTCATATCTTTGTATTTGGCGATCACCGCTTCCACCGCGCGGGTACGCTCACGCGCTTCTTCATTTGACAGCGCGCCCATTAGAATCGCCACGTTGCCTTTGTAATTCATCTTCTTCGCCAGCGCTTCCATCTGCATTTCACCGCCCAGCGCCGAGTCAGAACCCACATACGCCATATCAGCCGGCAGCTTCACTTCCGGCTTACGGTTGACAAATATCAGCGGGATACCGGCATTTTTCGCGGCGGTGATCATCGGCAGCACGCCCTGCGTATCCACCGGATTGAGAATAATGGCGTCGACGCCCTGGTTAATAAAATCATCCACTTGCTGCACTTGCAGCGCCACATCGCCTTTGGCATCCACAAATTGGCTATTAAGCTGGTTAGCTTTCAGTTCCGCCTCCATCTGGGTACGCAGAATCGAGACAAAGTTGAGATCGAAGTTGGCCAGCGCCACGCCAACGGTAAAGGTTTTGGCGCTAACGCTCATACTGAGCAACAGCGAGCACACACAAAGAATCACATTTCTGATGTTCATGGGATAGTCCTGTAGGGTTGAGATATTATTTTTGCTTTCAACGGCTTGCTTCACGCTGGGTAACAGGCAAATACCCGGCGCTGGAACACTTAAAGGGAAAAATGGTCGCGGAACTGCTGTAGCGCTGCGGTGCTGTCGCCGCTCGCCCACCCTTCCAGCGCCACGGTGCCTTCATAGCCTTCAGCGCGCAGCGCTTGGGCGATGGCGCGGTAGTTAATCTCACCGGTGCCCGGCTGCTGGCGTCCTGGCACATCCGCCACCTGAATCTCGCCAATCGCCGCGCCACAACGGCGAATCAACGCAATCAAATTCCCCTCGCCGATCTGCGCGTGATACAGGTCGAGATTCATCTTCAGCGCCGGACTGTTAACGGCCTCCACCAGCGCCAGCGTATCGGCTGCCAGCGCGAACGGCGTGCCGGGATGATCAAGCGGTAAATTGAGGTTCTCCAGCGTGAAAACGCGTCCGGCACGTTCGCCCAATTGCGCCACCTGGCGCAGCGTATCCGCCGCTTTCAGCCACATGGCGCCGGTGACCACGTCGACCGGTTTAACCGGCAATCCTTTATCATCCAGCCCGGTACCGTGCAGGTTCAGCACCGGACAATTCAGACGCTCGGCCACCGCCAGCGATGCTTCAGCGCTTTGCAGCAGCTGCTGGATTTCATCGTCATCGGTCAGGTTGCCGCTGAGATAGCCGGTCATTGAGGTGAAACGTGCGCCAGTCGCCGCCAGCGCATCAATGTCTTTATTAGCCCAGCCCCAGATTTCAACGCCAAAGCCCAGTTCATGAATACGCTGCACGCGCGCAATGAACGGCAGATCGAGAAACATCATTTCGGCACACACCGACAATTGATAACCTGCCATTAGCGACCTCCCAGCATGATCGGCTGCTGCTGTTGCACTGACTCGATACAGGCCAGCGCAATAATCAGCGCGTTACGCGCATCTTCACCGGTGGCACGTGGTGTTTCACCATGGCGAATGCAGCGGGCAAACTCCGCCATCTCTGCGACATAGGCTTCGCGCAACAGGTCTGAATCCATGCGAGACGTTTCGATGGCGATGCCATACTGGTGATAACGTACACAGTGATTGGCGTTGATATGCCCAGCCTGCAACATGCCTTTGCTGCCAAACACTTCGCCGCGCACGTCGTAGCCGTACACCGCCTGGAAGTTGGCTTCGGCGGTGGCAATTGCGCCGTTATCGAAGCGGATGGTGACCACCGAAGTATCCAGCAAGCCTTTCTCTTTAAAATCCGGACGCACCAACGCATCGGCCAGCGCATACACTTCCACCGGTTTCGCCCCCGGATTAAAGTGCAGCAGCGTGTCAAAATCATGGATCAACGTTTCGAGGAAGATCGTCCACTGCGGGATGCGAGAAGGATCGTGCAGACCCGGATCGCGCGTTAGCGATCGGCTCAGCTGCGTGGTGCCATTCTCACCCGCTTTCACGGCCGCGATCGCTGCGGCAAAGCCCGAATCAAAGCGACGGTTGAAACCGACTTGCAGCACCACGCCAGCACTTTTCGCGGCAGCAATGGCGCGGTCGGCCTCATCCAGCGTTACTGCCATCGGCTTCTCACAAAAGACATGCTTGCCCGCTTCAGCTGCCGCGATCACCCATTCAGCGTGGGTGCGCGCCGGGGCAGCAATAGCGACCGCATCAATCTCCGGGTCCTGTAATAGCGCATGGAGATCGCTATACGCTTTCGCTACGCCGAGTTTGTGAGTCAGGGCTTCAGCCGCGCCAGGTTGCGGATCGCCTACCGCTGCCAGAATCGCCCCCGGCACGCGCCAGGCAAGGTTTTCTGCGTGGAAGCTGCCCATGCGTCCGGCGCCAATCAGGCCTACGCGCACGGGTTTAAGATGAAATGTCATAACCTATTCCTTTTTATTTTGGAGGAGCTCATTCGAGCGCAGGGATGTGCGTTATGTACTGCAAAGGCAATGCCAACTGGAACAGGGCTGATTATGTGAGACGTAACACAGATAGAGCTCACAAACTGGCAACAAAATTTACATGTCAACTTCACATGTCAATAAAATGGACATTCCGAAATAGAGGAGGATGCCGCATGCGTGCTAGTGAGCGTTTACCTTTCAAAGATGAAAGCGACCCGATCTTCAGCTTGCCGGACAGCGCGGAGGTTGGGGAGTGGGATACCTTGCTATGGCAGGGCTGGCACAGCTTTGAGCGCGGTGAACAGCCAGGTTGGATGCGGCATAGTATTTTGCAGTCATGGCAACGATCGCGTCAGCGCGCCATCGATCCTGCCACGTTTAGCTACACCTCTCCGCCTGCTGACGAGCTGGCGGCAATCCTTGAGCACAACGCCGAGTTGATCCTCGCAGCACGCAGCATTATGGAGAACCTGCTGGCATATAACCCAGACGGGCACATTAACCTAACCGATGCGCAAGGCGTGACGCTGCATTTTTGCGGCGCAGATCTTACGCCGGTCGGCAGCATCCTGCGCGAAGAGGTGCTCGGCACCAACTGTACCGCGCGCTGCCTGATCGAACAGCGTCTGGTGTATGTACTGGGCGGTGAAAACTGGAAGCTCGACCTGCGCAAACGTCATCGCCAATGTGCTGCCGCACCGGTGCGCGATGCCAGCGGCCAGCTGCTGGGCGTATTAACGCTCACCGCCACGCCCGACAATTTCAACGCGCACACGCTGGGTACCGTGCAGGCCGCAGCGGAGGCGGTAGGTCAGCAATTGATACTGCGGCGCTTGCTGGCTGAACAGCAGTCGATCCTCGAAACGCTGAATGAAGGCGTGATCGTCTGCGATCGTCATGGCCGCATTAAAACCCTGAATCGCTATGCGCGGCAGATCTTCAGCGGCCTCGATCCGCAAGCGGGCACCATCGATGCGCTTTTACAGCCGCAGGGGGGATCGCTGCTTACCATGCCCTTCTGCAATGACCGCGAGCTACAATTTATCCCGGACGGCGCAAACCCGATTTCCTGCCTGATTTCTCTGATGCCGGCCCCCGATGGCGGCCGCGTGCTGTCGCTGCGCGAAAATCAACGTATTCGCGCCATTACGCGCCGCGTGATGGGCGTGAGCGCCAGCTACACATTTGAAATGATTCGCGGCCATGCGCCGCGCGTGCAGCAAGCGATTCACAAAGCGCGCGCCAGCAGCCGCACCGACAGCACCGTGCTGCTAACCGGCGAAAGCGGCACCGGCAAAGAGCTGTTTGCCCAGGCGATCCATAACGCCAGCCCGCGCCAGCAGGAACCGTTTATCGCGCTGAACTGCGGCGCACTGCCGCGAGATTTGGTGCAGAGTGAACTGTTCGGCTATGTCGATGGGGCGTTTACCGGCTCGCGACGCGGGGGATCCGCAGGCAAGTTTGAGCTGGCGGATGGCGGCACTTTGTTCCTCGATGAGATTGGCGAGATGCCGCTGGAGGCGCAAACCAGCCTGCTGCGCGTATTGCAGGAGGGTGAAGTGGTGCGCATCGGTGCGGCGCACTCGCTCAAAGTCAACGTGCGCATAATCGCCGCCACCCACTGCAATCTGCTGGATGCGGTGGAGAAAGGCGCCTTTCGCCGCGATCTCTACTATCGCCTGAACGTGATCTCTCTGGAGATCCCGCCGCTGCGTGAGCGTCAGGAGGACATTCCCGGGCTGGCGAATACCTTTATTCAGGCGCTTTGTACCCGCATGAAACGTATTGCGCCGCAGCTTTCTACGGAAGCCATGGCCTGCTTACAGGCATGGCATTGGCCCGGCAACGTGCGCGAGCTGGAGAATCTGGTGGAACGCATGGTGAACTTGTGCGAGGGCCTGGAGATTGATCGCCGCGATCTGCCGGAAGAGATGATGCAGCACGGCGTGCCTCCGATAAGTGAATTGAGCTCGCTACAGGAGAATGAGCGCCAGCATGTGTTGCAGGTGGTGCGCGAGCAGAAGGGCAACCTGCGCCAGTCGGCCCAGCTGCTGGGGATTTCGCGTACCGCGCTGTATAACAAACTGCATCACTGGCAGGTAGATGTCGCTGGGTTGCGGCGCGGGTAAGGCGCTGAGGTGAGGGAAAAGCAATAACTGTTACAGCGGCGACCAACGTTTTTCCGGGGCGCATCAATGCGCCCCTGACAAAAACCGATCCGTTTTGCGTAGGGTGCACATTACTGCGCACCCTTTGACAGGCCGCACACATCCCATTAAATCGCAGTTTCGTTTTCCAGCTTCTGCCGTTTGCGCAGGTGCGGGAAAATCGTCATCCATACGCCCACCACCACCAGCGTGCCGATGCCGCCAATCGCGGCCGCAGGCACCGCGCCAAAAAAGGCCGCCAGCAAACCCGATTCAAACTCGCCGAGTTGGTTCGAGGTATTAATGAAAATGGCATTGACCGCGTTAACGCGACCGCGCATCTCATCTGGCGTATCCAGCTGCACCAGCGCACCGCGAATCACCATGCTCACCATATCGAAGCCGCCCAACGCCGCCAGTGCGATCACTGATAGCCACAGCTGCGTCGAGAGCGCAAACACCAGCGTGGCTACGCCAAAACCGGCCACCGAGCCGAACATAATCATGCCGACATGCTTTTCCAGCTTGTGGCGGCTGAGCCATATGCCCACCAGCAGCGCGCCGACTGATGGCGCACCGCGCAGGATGCCCAATCCCCACGGCCCGGTGTGCAGAATGTCCTGCGCGAAAATCGGCAACAGCGCGGTGGCACCGCCCAGCAACACAGCAAACAGATCGAGTGAAATCACGCCGAGCACATCTTTGCGATCGCGGATAAAGCGCACGCCGGCAAACAGATTTGGCAGGTTCATCGGTAAACGCGCCTGCGGTGGACGTTCATAGCGCAGTCGGCTCACCAGCACAATCGAGAAGAGATAGAACAACGCCGAGACGCCATAGACCACTTCCGGTCCAGCTACATAAAGGAAGCCTCCGAGCGTTGGGCCGATAATCACCGCGGCCTGGCCACCCACCGAACTGGCGGCCATTGCGCGCGCCAGGATCGGCGGCGGCACCAGCGCGGGCAGCATTGAGGTGATGGCCGGCCACTCCAGTGCCTTCGCCACTGAGATCAGGAACACCAATCCCCAAATCTCAAACTTCCCTGCCCAGTTAATGAGGGTTAACGCAACAAGCCCAAGCAGGGCCAGCCACTCAATGAATTGTCCGAGCAACACAATTCGGCGGCGATCGTGCTGATCGGCCAGATGACCCGCGGGCAACGCCAGTAGCACAGAGGGAAGAAACTGCATCAGGCCGATCATCCCCAGCGCCATTGCACTGTGGGTTAAGGCATAGATTTGCCAGCTGACCGCCACCGAGAACATTTGAAAACCGAAAGATGAACAGGTGCGTGCCAGCCAAAAGGCGACAAAAGACCTGTGCCGCAGCAACGAATCCTCTGCTGAACTCATAGATATTATCCCATCCTAAATAATGACGTCGGTTAGCGTCGTTGCACCAACCTGGTGAAAAGCCACAGAATGGCTTCCGCTTTATTTTTCAGGGCACAGAGTGCGGCATCTTCCTCAGCCAGGCAATGGCTAGCCGTGCTGTTTAAAAACAGAAGGTTACCGCTAAATTAACTAAGTATAGAGGCCACAAAATTAGCACACTGATGGTTTTCAATTGAAAATATCCAAAAAATTCCAGATATTCCAATAACGCTATTATTAGCGCTATCACGACCTATATATCTCTCTATCAGAGACAGTTAAAAAAGCTGAACTTTATAAACTAAACGGTTTATATTGTCAGCGCTATGATTTCTACCGACTCCCGTCCTTATAATAGATAAGACGTTCCAGCTAATTAATTTATTCACAGAGATAAATGGAAAACAGTTCTTATAATCCTTATGTTACTGAGCGTATCCGTCGTTTTGACGGCGCGCTGACTGGCGTGTGTTATTCAGCACCCTTTATGCATTGCGAACAGGAAAGCACAGCATCACTTTACGGACATAACATAATTTCGCTGCATAATCAGTTGCCGGATACGCCCGAATTAATAATTATCCCGCTAACCGGAAATAACCTGCAGAGTTTTTTACAATCGCCACAAAATGATTCCAGCCTGCACGCTAAAAATGTACGACTGGCAATCAATTACGCTGATTTAGTTCAAAGAGATAGTGAACTGCGGCAAGTAAGTGAACGTTTCTCTTTCTGGCTTTATGATTTGGCGCCACCCGGCACCTGCTGGAAGAATATCGCCGCCTTTCCTTTTAGCGGCGTTGTACTCACTGAGGAATTTTTTAACGATAATTATCTCAAGTTCAGCTTCCCATTCCTGCTGGAATCGTTTCGTGAAAGAGAAGCAGAAGTGATATTACGCGCGCCGCAACTCATGCTGCCTGCGGTGCGCTATAGAGAGCTGAATGTGAGCGGCTGGCAGGAACAACGTACCAGCAGCACACTGTTTGAAGGGTAAACGTTTACACAAAATTTTGCCCTGAGGCGTTATGGCCCTACTTCCCCGGACATAGCGTCTCAATTCCCTCATAAAATGTCGTACTACTCGCCCTCTTCGAGTGCAAAGCACTAAAAATATCAAACCCATTAACGTTTTTAAGATAAAATTTAACGCAAAGGGATCATATCGCCGCACGGAAAGCGCCGATCGAACAGGTTTCGTTATTTCGTACTCTATGTCGGGAAGCAGCCCAACGCGTTGTTTCCTTTTTAGTTTTTTATGGCAAAGAAAGAGGTCAATATTATGGGGAAAGCTTCCTCATCTTTTGGCGTAATCCGTTTTCTCACAGTGCTTTTTGCACTGCTGACAGGCGCGTTTATGCTGGTTGGTGGCGTTTGGTTAGCCGCCATTGGAGGTTCCTGGTACTACGTTATTGGCGGTGTGATCATGTTGATCACCGCTGTTCTGCTGTGGCGCCGTAGTGGCTCAGCACTTCTGCTGTACGCATTGCTGTTGTTGGCAACGCTGGTGTGGGGCGTATGGGAAGTCGGCTTCGACTTCTGGGCGCTGGCGCCGCGTACCGATGTGCTGGTGATCTTCGGCATCTGGCTGATTCTGCCGTTTGTTTATCGCGGTTTGAACCAGCCGAGCAAAGGTGCATTGGGTCTGATGGCCGTCGCACTGATTGCCAGCGCACTGGTGCTGGCGTGGGCGGTATTCCACGATCCGCAAGAGCTGAATGGTGAAATCCCAGCAGCAGCAGCCAATGCCCCGCAGGCGCAGCCGTTAAGCAAAATCGATGATGCTGACTGGCCTGCTTATGCACGCGATCAGCAAGGCACGCGTTTCTCACCGCTGAAGCAGATTAATAGCGGCAACGTGAAAGAACTGCAGGTTGCCTGGCAGTTCCAGACCGGCGATATGAAAACCCCGAACGACCCGGGTGAGATTACCGACGAAGTCACGCCAATTAAAATCCGCGACACGCTTTACCTGTGCTCGCCACACCAGATTCTGTTTGCGCTGGATGCGAAAAGCGGTAAGCAGAAGTGGAAATTTGATCCGGGCCTGAAGCCAAATCCAACCTTCCAGCACGTTACCTGCCGTGGCGTTTCTTACCACGAAGTGCCTGCTGCGGCCGATGCGTCTAGCACCCAACCTGCGCTGTGCTCACGCCGCATTTACCTGCCGGTAAACGACGGTCGTATGTTTGCGCTGGATGCGGAAACCGGTGAACGTTGTGCCGCCTTTGGCAACAACGGTGAACTGGATCTGCAGCACAAGCAGCCAGTATTGACCCCAGGTCAATATGAGCCGACCTCTCCACCAGTGATTACCGATACCACCATCGTGGTGGCCGGTGCGGTGACCGATAACTACTCAACCCGTGAGCCGTCTGGCGCCATTCGTGGTTTTGACGTTAACACCGGTAAACTGCTGTGGGTATTCGATCCAGGCGCGAAAGATCCTAACGCGATTCCAGCCGATGAACACACCTTCACCATGAACTCACCGAACTCGTGGGCGCCGGCGGTATACGATCCGAAACTGGATATCGTTTACCTGCCAATGGGTGTGTCAACGCCAGATATCTGGGGCGGCAACCGTACTCCAGAGCAGGAGCGTTATGCGAGCAGCGTGCTGGCACTGAATGCCACCACCGGTAAGCTGGTGTGGTCGTACCAGACCGTGCATCACGATCTGTGGGATATGGACCTGCCGTCTCAACCGACGCTGGCCGATATCACCGATAAAGATGGCAAAACCGTCCCGGTCATTTATGCACCGGCGAAAACCGGTAACATCTTTGTGCTGGATCGCCGTACCGGTGAGCCGGTTGTCCCTGCACCGGAAACCCCGGTTCCACAGGGCGCCGCTAAAGGCGACCACGTAGCGCCTACGCAGCCGTACTCCGAACTGACCTTCCGTCCGAAAAATAATCTGACGGACAAGGACATGTGGGGCGCGACGATGTATGACCAGCTGGTGTGCCGCGTGATCTTCAAGCGTCTGCGCTATGAAGGTCCGTTCACTCCGCCGTCTGAGCAGGGTACGCTGGTGTTCCCGGGTAACCTGGGCATGTTCGAATGGGGCGGTATCGCGGTTGATCCACATCGTCAGATTGCGATTGCT
>Ga0153980_1001252_pt1 | contig 10769 bp, 8 predicted proteins | sample TSGA064MetaG_FD_104722 | JGI IMG/M metagenome (GOLD analysis project Ga0153980, IMG submission 104722) | Attine ant fungus gardens microbial communities from Georgia, USA - TSGA064 MetaG | ecosystem: Host-associated > Fungi > Mycelium > Unclassified | place: USA: Georgia, Magnolia Springs State... | reverse complement strand
TTACGTAAGAATTTGGCCATGTTTTCAGCCTGTGCTCGCCACGCAACACAATTAATAAAATCTGCTTGACGTTCTCCATTTTGATTCGTGAAAGTACGATTAACCGCAACACTAAATCGCATGTTAGCTATGCCATTTGTTGTATACTTTAGTTCAGGATCGCGAGTTAATCGCCCTACTAAAACAACGCGATTAATCATTCATATCCCCTCACTTATCAAGTTATTTTTGATCTAGTTTTTACGCTTCTTGTTTAATAACGATATAGCGAATAATATCTTCATTAATCTTTACTAAACGATCAAATTCATCTCTTGCTTCATTTGAAGACACCACATTCATTACGACATAGTAACCTTTTGTGAAATCATCAATAGGATAAGCTAAATCACGCATACCCCATTCTTTAACTTCTGCAACTTCAGATCCTAAGTTTATAAAAATGTTAGAAAATGATTCAATTAATTCTTTACGTCCTTCTTCTTCTAAGTTAGGACGAATGACATACATAATTTCGTAATTTCTCATTATATTGCACCTCCTCTTGGTCTAAGCGGCCCACACTGGGCAAGGAGTAATTATCTAATTACTCACAATCATATATTTTATCACATTTGATGCCACCAATCAAGGAATTATTTGTTATTTACTGATTTTACTTAAGGTAGCTTAGGTAAGCTCACCAAAAGGATATCCTTATTGCTTGACTTACACATTGAACCTGAACAACATGACATCACCGTCTTGAACAACGTATTGCTTTCCTTCAGAACGATAGCGCCCTGCCTCACGTGCTGCTAACTCGGAACCATAAGTCATTAGATCATCATAAGATACCGTTTCAGCACGAATAAAGCCTCGCTCAAAATCACTGTGAATAACGCCCGCACATTCTGGAGCTGTCATTCCCTTCTTAAAAGTCCAAGCCCGTACCTCCTGTACGCCTGCTGTAAAATAAGTAGCGAGCCCTAATAAGTCATAAGCTTCACGAATTAATTGATCCAACCCACTTTCTTCAATGCCTAATTCCTCTAAGAACATCTTTTTTTCTTCTTCTTCTAATTGAGAAACTTCCTCTTCAATTTTAGCGCAAACCTTAATGACTTTTGCTCCTTCACGATCAGCATATTCCTTTAACACACGAACATGTTCATTATCTTCTTCAGCTATCAAATCATCTTCACCAACATTCGCTACATATAGGATAGGCTTTAGTGTTAAAAGCTGTAAGTGTTTAATAGCTTGCAAATCATCCGCATCTAAGTTAAGAGCACGAACAGGTAATTCCTCATCAAATCCAACTTTAATTTTTTCTAAAACTTCTTGCTCGGCTTTTGCTTCTTTATCACCGGATTTTGCTTGCTTCCCTAAGCGTCCTAAACGGCGATCTACTTGTTCCATATCAGCTAAAATTAATTCTAAATTGATGACTTCAACGTCACGAATAGGATTTACTGATCCTTCAACGTGAATGATATTTTCATCTTCAAAGCAACGGACAACTTGAGTAATCGCATCGACCTCACGAATATTAGCTAAAAATTTATTTCCGAGGCCTTCTCCGTTACTTGCACCACGAACAAGCCCAGCAATATCCGTAAATTCAAAAGTAGTAGGAACAGTCTTTTTCGGTTGCACGAGTTCTGTTAATCTATTTAAGCGCTCATCGGGAACCTCAACAACACCCACGTTTGGGTCAATTGTTGCAAAGGGATAGTTAGCTGCCTCGATTCCAGCTTGAGTAATTGCATTGAATAGTGTTGACTTCCCCACATTTGGTAAACCAACGATTCCAGCTGTTAATGCCATTTAGTCACACGTCCTTTTTATCTGATAATAAACAAAATAACTCTTATTATTCTCTATAACAAAATTTTTAATTTCCAGGCTCAGAATCCACAAGAAAATTGCCATAAAAATTAAAGATGGAATACTAAGAAGTTCATTGTCATTTGTGTATAATTGATATGTTTTCTACAATCCCTCTTATTTTACACTATTTCTGCTAGTTTTTAAACACATTGTTTAGTTTAAGCAATTCTTTATGGTGGAGCCAAATACAAGTTACTTTTAATTTTAAGGACTCTTTTTATTTTGATCTTCTATTTATTGAAATTTATTTAGAGAAACAGTCTGAATGTAGCTAGGTATCTATCAGGCTAGTCAATCACACAAATACTTTTCATGGATTTCAGGATCAGCTCTTTGATTATACGTTTTGTTCATCTTTGCATTTCTTATTTTAAATAATTCTTTATTGAGCTGCCTGATCGAATTTATATTAAGGCTGTGTTTTTTTATAAAGTCTTGGTATAGCACATATTGCTGTAATGTATTTTTCCGTTCTCGTCTTATCACTCGCAGTTTATGAATCATTTTAACCAAGTTAATTTGTTCTATACTAGAAAGACTATGAAAATCATTTTCAATCTTATGTAATAAATCCTGATAAACATTTTCAACTTCCATTAACCTAGCTCCACAATCTTTTATTCCATTAACCTTATTTGCTACTATCTCCATCGTATCAGCTAAAATATCAAATGGATAACAACAAAATAGATCGTACCCACAGGTCATCATAAATATTTTCATCACATCATAATTAGCATTTGCCCTTATTCCAAACTCTATTACGAGATTAACATCTAAAAATTTTTCTTTTTCATCTTTATAAACAAAATTTTTAATATAAATTTTTGGTATATCTTTTAATGTTCTTGATAGTGCATTTGCATTTAATTTTAAAAAACTTTCATTGATTTCTTTTATGGGCACCCAAACTCTGTCATCATGTGACCTCACTTTAACAATTTGATACACTTTATTCCCTATTTTAACTTGTTGTTTAAAGATTTTTAATATTTGCTCCATCGTACCACCATTTGTACTGACATTATCCTTAGTTTCATTACAGTTAAGCATTTACCTTTACCCTTTAAATAATTCTATCACTTAATAAGTACCTCAGGTTTTGCATTAGATAAGTGAAACTTTCTTATCTCATTTGAACGAACTGACACTCCAACCATCAGTCATTAATGAGTAATATCTTAATCCAATTAGTATGACTTGCCTTCTAACTATTAGGACGATTTACTGAAATAAAAGCTATCTTCACCTCCATGTCCACATTTCTTATTCAACTACTTCCCTAATATAAGTTATGCTCATTAAGCTGTATTTCCTTGTCAAAAATAAAAATCGTTTTAATAAAGTAAGCAACGGTGATAATTTCATATTAATCTAATTAAGCTCTTAATTTTGGATAAGCTTCTTCACTAAGGATATAGCTTCTGCTTCAGAATTCTAAATAAAAAACGATTAATTCTAAATATAATCAGGATTAGAACTTATATGGTTAGTTTTAATAGACAACCATAAAAAAAATTTATCTTTTACAAAGAATAGTCTTATACGTACAAGGGGTCTCATAGTTATCCTCTTTAATTAGGGATTTATTTTTCATTAACTTATTCCTAGCCATTCAACCACTTAAATGCTTACTGATCTTTATAAATCTTTACTAGCTATGGAAAAATAAGACTTAATGTAAATAATTAAGCAAATTTAGGTTAACCTAAAATAATACTAAAATTGTTTGAATTGAGCAGATTTAAGATAGCGGTCGCTCTTTAATAAATGAGGTGAAGTTCATATGGAATTACGTCTAATCATAGCTAAGTTTGTAAGGAATAAAAAGGTTTTTATACCCACAACTTTTATCCTATTCTTTGGGTTAGCCACTTTCACAACATTAAAACAATTACCTGCACCTGATATTAATGTAAATTCAACGATTACTTTTTATGATATAGAGGGCACTCCTTTCCTTAAACAAACTTATCCTAAAAGGCAAAAATGGGTGAAACTAGACGACATTTCTCCCCACGTTACGAATGGATTTATTGCAACAGAAGATCGACATTTTAACAATCACTTAGGTTTTGATCTTCTCGGTATCTTTCGTTCCTTATTGACAAACTTTTCTTCAGGACAACGGGTGCAAGGTGCATCTACTATAACCCAACAATACGCCAAAAATCTTTTTCTATCATTTGAAAAAACTTGGAGCCGTAAAATGAAAGAAGCATTTTACACCATTCGTCTCGAACACAGTTACGATAAGGAGACAATTCTTGAAGGTTACTTAAACACCATTAACTTTGGTCATGGTAATTATGGCATTGAAGACGCTGCTCACTTTTATTTTAACAAATCAGCAAGTAAACTTACTTTAGCAGAAGCCGCTATATTAGTTGGAATTCCTAAAGGACCCAGTCACTATTCTCCTATCAACCATTATGAAAGAGCCATTTATCGTCAAAACACTGTACTAAACGCTATGTTACGCGATGAATATATAACTCAAGAAGAATATGACCAAGCCCTTAATTCTCAATTAAGTATTATCGGTGAAACACCTAAAATTGATTTTGACCCCTCATACTTTATAGATGGTGTTTTAACTGAACTGCACTCTCTTTTAGCCGACAGTAAATTAACTCAAAATCTTCATGTTTACACAACATTTAATCGTGAAATTCAAACCCATATTAATGATGCTATTGAACGGAATATCGTTGATGATGAAGTTCAAACAGCAGTTATTGTTTTAGAACCTGAAACAGGATACGTGCTTGGTCTAAGTGGTGGGACTGATTTTCAAACCTCTCAATATAATCGAGCTTTAAATAGTGAAAGACAAGTTGGTTCCTTATTAAAGCCCATCCTCTATTTCGCAGCCTTAGAATTTGGTTTTAATCCATCTACTTCATTTATTAGCCAACCAACTTCATTTGTTTTTAACAATGGTTCAGACAGCTACAATCCCCGTAACTTTTCCAGTCAGTATCCTTACGACCAAGTTTCCATGGCCAACGCTTTAGCAGTTTCCGACAACATTTATGCAGTTAAAACTCATACTTTTTTAGGCATGTCAGTCTTGCCAAATATGGCTAACCGACTTGGAATTACTGCTCAAATACCAGAAATTCCATCAGCTGCACTTGGTGTTACTTCAATTAGTATTATGGAAATGGCGGAAGCCTACGCTGTCTTTGCTAATAAGGGGCGAACCGTTGATCATCGCTTTATAACACAAGTAAAAACAGAAAAAGGAGCGATCATTTATGAAGGAATTCCAAACGAAAATAAACAGATCTTAGATCCAAACAAAACCTTTATTTTTAATGAAATGATGACCGGTATGTTTAATATGAGACATAATAATCACCTAGCTGTCACAGGGCTCTCGATAATTCCCAACTTAACCCATGCTTATGCTGGAAAGACTGGTACAACCCAGACAGATTCATGGATGATTGGGTATACGCCTGAGTTAGCTACAACCGTGTGGACTGGTTATGATGAAGGGCGCCTGCTCAATGACGTAGAAACCCTTCGATACGCTAAAAATATTTGGGCTCATATCATGGAAGCATCTTTAAATCAAGACGCCTCTTGGTTTGAGGCGCCTAAAAATGTGATTCCTGTTTCTATTGATCCATTTTCCGGTTCCTTAGCAACAAAGAACTGCAAGAAAAAGATTACGTTATATTACGAAGAATCCAACCTTCCAAATAATAACAATTCATAGATACAGAAATAAAAGAGGGCGAACAAGTTCGCTCTTTTAAATGAAATTTCATAGTATAAGAGATACAAATGCATAGCATCTCATCTACTATATAAGCCATCATTTATTCATAATAGAGCTCTTTTGTTATATATTATTTAATAATACCATAAAAAAGAAGCATGTTAGCCGTGCTTCCTCTTTTTTGTCGTATTTTGAGACATTATTAATTTTCCAATTTAGATGTAAAATGAGAGTTCCTGTACGATAAGCTCTTTTCCTAGTTATCATCGAACAAGACGTTGATATAATACCTGACCCAATTTAAACCCTCTTTTCTATATTTAACCTTAATGATATTACAAGTTCATATAGAAATGTCTCGCTGTTACTTTTTAATAAGCACAAGCTTAACATGATTGATCCTATCCTCTAAAAACGAATTATCCAATTAAAGACATCTCCCAAACAAATTACATCCCTCCCATGAATTTTTTACCAATACTTTAACTAGAAGCTATGGTAGTGGTTTCCCGCCATATCTCCAATTTTCCATAAGCAACTCTGTCTTACTACCTTGATTAAACATAAGGAAGGAAGTATCATGGAAATGAAATTATTATTTAAGTGTACCTGAACAACTGATACAAGGGTATTTCAAATTCAATCTATTGGATATTCAATATTGGCTCTTACAAAAGGAACAGTCTTGCCAAACTATTTAATCCCATAATTTTAAAACTATTTTCATATTTTACTGCTCTCTTCTTGATTAAATTTCCAGATTACATTATTCTCGATCAGACTACAAAAAAAGGAGGAAGCTTGAAAAAAAATAAAAAATCCTTTTAAGGTTATAATTTAAAATTAAGTGCAATAACAAAATTTTACCTCACTCAGATTTGTTCTCCTCTTTAATTGGCTCAATTACCTTTATCAGATAAATTTATTCGATAGTTTATTGTCGATTAAAGCTGTTGCTCCATCTCCCATAACATTAGCAGCAGCCCCAAAGCTAGCCTGTGCAATATATAAAGCCATCATTAAACCTATTTGCGAATCTGTTAACCCTAGCATGGATTCTAGCAATCCTAAAGCAGCCATAACAGCTCCACCTGGGACACCAGGGGCTGCAATCATTGTTATTCCTAGCATCATAACAAAGGGAGTCATCTGCGTCATGGTAACGAATGTTCCGTCTAACGCCAACACCGAAACCGCACAAACAACAATTGATATCGTACTTCCCGGTAAGTAAATAGAAGCACCCAAAGGAGCAATAAATTCGGCTACTTCCTCAGTCACATCTAACTTTTTAATACTTTTTAAAGAAAATGGTATTGTAGCAGCTGAAGATTCAGTTCCAATTGCTGTAAGATAAGCCGCCATCATACCTTTAATAGCTTGAAATGGATTTACTTTAGCTAAGAAGCCTGCTGTAAAGTATTGAATGATAATATAGATGATATGCATTCCAACTAATAAAGTAAAAATACTACCAAAGACCCTTAAGGTTGAAATAATTTCTCCTAAATAGGCAACTTCCGAAAAAATACCGGCAATATGAAAAGGCAACAAAGGAATAATAATATTTTCAATTAATTTATTAATAATAACTTGAAATTCTTTCATAAACTTCAACATAGTCGTTCCTTTTGTCACTGTGATGCCTAACCCTAAAAGGAAAGCTGTAACTAGAGCTGACATTACACCCATAAAAGGGGGGATTTCATAACAAAAAGAGGATCAACTCCTTGACCTCGGTCACCAAGTCATGATTACTAATAAGGTATGGGACTATCATAGAAGCGCTAACAAAAACTAAAAAACCAGCTAAAATAGTTGGCGCATAAGCCTATGCCACAGTCATACCTAATAACTTCCCCGCTTTACTGCCAATCTCGCTAATCCCAGGAACAATAAATCCTATAATAAGAAGAGGAATCGAATATCCTAAAAATTTCCCAAAAACACTACTAAACGTGACAAGCCCTTAAGTTAATAAATCAATTCCTGTTAACCCAATTAAAATCCCACCTAAAATCCCTAATATCAAACGTGGTAATAGTCCAACCTTATTCACATTACATCGCTCCTCACATTAATTTTTATCATTTTAAGCAAGCTAGTCGTAACTATTCTTTTTTACTGTATATCGTATAATAAAATAGTTTATATATCAAGACAAATATTTCATACTTTATGTAAAACTTACTTAAAAAGGTAATATTATGTAAATAATTAAAAAAGTCTCGATAATCAATGCTCTAAGCTATGATTTATTGAGACTTTTTTTATAGTATTGCGGCTAAATTAGTTAATTATTATTCCATTAACTTTTACTAGTTAGAAATGAACATATCTAGCTCCGGCATGTTCATTTCTCCTATTGAATCACAACAGTTCCAGTTAACTCTAGTGTTTCTCCTCCTCGAAGTAGAGTTACTGTAATTGCATCACCTTCGCGATAATTAAATAGCTCTTTTCTAAATGCAACAGTATCTTCAACCTCTACCCCGTTAAGAGCAACAATTACATCTCCAGCCTGTATTCCCATCTGTTGAGCTAAACTTCTAGCCTCAACTTCTTCAACATAAACGCCATCTTTTTGTTCAAGTGGAATGTTTAATAGTTCCTTAAAGCGATCAGGCATCCCACTCATATTATAAGTCATAACCCCTAGGGTTGGACGCAATACTTCTCCATGTGTTTCTAAATCGGCAATGATTGGCAGTGCGATATAAGTTGGAATCGAAAACGACATTCCTTCTACTTCACTAGATCTGATTTTCATTGAGTTAATCCCCACAACTTCACCGTCTAAATTAATGAGAGCACCTCCACTATTTCCAGGATTAATGGCTGTATCTGTTTGTAAAACAGTCATTTCCCACTGTTCACTAGTTCTAACCGTGCGATCATGTCCTGATACAATTCCTGAAGTGACGGAACCAGCAAAATCTAATCCTAAAGGATTTCCGATTGCTAGTACTGTTTGCCCAATTCTCAATTCTTCCGTATTTCCAAACTCTGCAACTATATTGGCTTCATAGCCATTAATTCTTAGAACAGCTAAATCGGTAAAAACATCACTTCCAATAACTTCCACCTCAAAACGATCATTATCATCGTTATTAAAAACAACTTCAACAAAATCACCGCCAGCAATAACATGCTCATTTGTTACTATATACGTATTGCCGTTTTCTACTTTGTAAACAATGCCTGACCCTTGAGAGGCATCACTACTGAAAGAAGAACCTAGGTTTATTACTCCTACAATAGCATCTCTTACTGAGTCAATAGCATCTATTCGTGCTTCTTCTTGAGTCGTAACAACTCTTTCCACAACTTCTTGATTTATATATTTATCGTCATTACGACCAGCTTCTGTCATTTGTTGACCATAATAAGTACTAGCCATAAAAAGAACGCCTCCGGCTGTCAGTAAAACAAGTACCACCGTATATAAGACCATATTTACTCTTTTTGGCTTTTTCTCGATAATTTCCCTACCATTTAACTTACTAGAACCCATTTGTTCACTCATTTTACCACCTTCCCTGTATCCATTTGACTGATCATGATTGACACGACTTTGACCAAATAACCCTCTGACCTCATTTTGCTCGTTTATTTGACTTACATCGCTTTCTCCAGCAAAATTTTTAACTTCATCACTCTGGTCATTAGAATTAATATCAATTTCAGTTGTTATGTTTCTTATTTCATCGTTCTGCTCATTTAATTGATTTAATTTTCTCTCACCTGTTAAGTTTTTAACTTCATTGCTCTGTTCAACTATTGGTTCTAATTCGCTCTCATTATCTGTGTTCATATCCTTATTATGTTCAGCAAATCTATCGTCGTTTTTGCTCATTTTATCCCTCCGCCTTTCTCATAATGGCTATTACTTTATTAACTTTTTAATTCAAGATGAGTCTTTTATCTCACAAATAATCCAATAGATAAAATATTTTTTATTAAAAGCAAAATCATTTATCTCTTGACTATCTTGAAATTTTAAACAATTCCATGCCATTTTTCATCGTTTGTTCGCAAACTGCTTCATAGGATAGCTGCTTTAAATCGGCAATCTGCTTTGCCACTAATGTAACATAACTAGGCTCATTTCTTTTACCTCGGTATGGATGTGGTGCCAAGTAGGGTGCATCCGTTTCAATAAGTAAATGTTCCAGTCCAATTTTAGTTGCCACTTCTTGTGGACGACGACCATTTTTAAAAGTAACAGGTCCACCTAGAGAAATTTTAAAGTTTAATTTAATAAACTCTCGTGCCATTTCCACACTACCGCTGAAACAGTGCATGACACCACCTGTTAATTGTCCCTCATTTTTTTTAATCACTTCGAAGGCATCAGAAATTGAATCTCTTGTATGGACCACTAATGGTTTGTTAATTTTCTGTGCTAATCTAATCTGTCTAACAAAAACTTCTTCTTGAACATCACGTGGCGATGTATCCCAATAATAGTCAAGTCCGCATTCACCAATAGCTACTACTTTCGGATGATTAGCTTGTCCTTCTAACTCATTAAACAATGGTTCAGTTAAATATATTGCATCAACAGGATGCCATCCAATTGCAGCATATATAAAATTATATTTTTCAGCTAGTTCAAGAGCTTTAGCATTCGTCTCCTGATTATAACCTATAACCACCATTTTTGAAACATTCTTTGATTGTGCTCGAGCTATGACGTCAAGCAAATCGTCGTTGAATTTTATGTCATTCAAATGTACATGAGTATCAAATAGCATGTTATCACCTTACTTAGTTTCCTTCAATTTCAATCATCTCATACATTTTTTATTCTGATTGTACTAATATTATAACACACCTAGAGGTTTCAGCAATTCTGAATAACTTTATCTTAGTATAACATATCAAATGTTTACTGAATGTTAAACATTTTATTTTTTATAAATATTATACAAAGAGTGGTAATGTTATCAATTAAATTTGTAATATCATATTAGTTAATCGCTTACACCCCTTAAGTTTTTTTTCAAATTTTCTTTTTTACTGTTAATATATTTAATAATTAAAACTCGCAGGTGGATGTATACTTTAATGTATACTCAAATTTTTAATATTAGATATTTAATTTCCTAAGCATAAAAAAAGAACACCATTTTATTATATGTCGGTTTTAAGGTTTTATTATTCC
>Ga0153980_1001249_pt1 | contig 10777 bp, 7 predicted proteins | sample TSGA064MetaG_FD_104722 | JGI IMG/M metagenome (GOLD analysis project Ga0153980, IMG submission 104722) | Attine ant fungus gardens microbial communities from Georgia, USA - TSGA064 MetaG | ecosystem: Host-associated > Fungi > Mycelium > Unclassified | place: USA: Georgia, Magnolia Springs State... | reverse complement strand
GGTTATGGCATGTCCTGGCGGCTGCGTAGGCGGCGGCGGACAGCCGATCCATGATGGCGAAGAGCTGGCGGAAAAGCGCGGTAAGAAGCTCTACGAGCTGGACGGCAAGAATCATCTTCGATTCTCTCACGAGAATCCGGAGATACTGCAGCTGTATAAGGAGTTCCTGGAGAAGCCATTGTCCCACAAGTCTCATGAGCTGCTGCATACAGATCAGACGGCATGGAATATGCCCCTGGATCCGTCCTGCTACTCAAAGAAATAAGAAGACCATATAAGAAGTGTGCAGCCCATCACGCACACTGCGGATGCCGACCGGAAGGTAGTAAACGCGCCAAAATCCCCGCAGATTTTGTAGGAAAAAAGCCCCCCTCGTTTTGAGGGGGGTTAGCCCGTTGTTATGGGCTTTTAATGGGTTGCGGCAAATGTAGAAATCAACAGGCCCACATACAGCAACGCGATCAGACATGTGATATAGTTGCAAGATTCTTTTTATATTAAAGTAAAGGCTTGGGAGTTATAGCCCCGGCTCCGCAAAGAAGAATTAGCCAGCTTCTGGTTTTCTCACAGTAATAGGCGGAGAACCGATAACATTTTCCGCCTTTTCTTTTCCATTTTACCATAATGCTAAATACAGAAGGAGAGAGATGTTATGCCCGATATCATAAGGATCCAATCCCCTAAACTGGCGATCGAGTTGGTAAAGCCGGGCAGCCCCGTTTATTGCAGAACCCGCTTTGACTGGACAGGTTTTGTAAGCCGCATAACCTTTGATCAAAAACATGAATTCGCCGTTCCCCGACAGGTTATCCCCGAAAGGAGTACTACAAGTGGGATAGGACTGAACAATGAGTTTACAAACCCGGGGGTAGTGGAGGCAACGCCGGAGGGTGAAACTTTCCCGAAATTCGGCGTGGGTATTTTAACGAAGGACAAGCCGGGCAGCTGGGATTTCACCCATGACTATCCATGCGATCCCTTTCTGTTGACGATGGAGGCGGGAGAAGATTTTGTAAGCTACAGACTAGGTGCGAAATCCAGTCAGGGGATGGCGGCTGTTCAGGAGAAGCTTGTTAAGGTAACGGACAATACTATAGAAATTGAGACTAACTTTATAAATGTTGGCGATAAAGAAATCTCGGTGATGGAATACAACCATAACTTCGTGGCTATCAACAACCGCCCCGTAGGCCCTGAGTATGCCCTCTATGTCAAGGGTTTCGAGAGCATCAGGGATCTGCCTAACATAGCCCCCCTACGGCCGGGGGATGGCTATTTTACTTGGGAAGGCCTTCCTGAGGGCCCCTTTTTTGCTATGATCGACCAAGTCGTTGAGCCAAAGCCCGAATATGTCTGGAGGCTGGAGCATGCGCTTGAGCCGGTAGGGCTGATGGAAAGTGTAGATGTGCCTATCCATTGTATGGTTCTTTGGGGCGAGAAACATGTGATTAGTAACGAGGTTTATGTGCTGGTAGACGTCAAGCCGGGTCAGTCCATGACATGGAAGCGCACATGGACGTTTTATTACCGGTAAACCGCGTAGCAATCCTTTTTGCTATCGATTAGACGTAAATGTTAGGGTCCGAGAAAAAATCCGTTAAAATTGCGTTTATTGAGCCGTCGGATAATAGCTCGGAGATATCTCGCTTGTCAATAATAATTTGAATATTATAGCTGTCGCCAAAATATTGGAACCGCCGGGTTCTATCCTGGAATTTATCAAGGAAATATTTGTCCGCATGAGCAAAATTGCCTTGAAACACTATGACTTCAGGATCAAATACGACGGCTGTATTTCTATACATAATTGAGAAGTATTCAGCCATATAGTCGCACAGAAAACGTGCGAGTTTATCGCCCTTTCTGGACGCATTGAAAATATCTTCGTACATTAATGATGATATATCTTTCGATACTAAAATACTTCCGGCAAAATCCCCAGCCCTCTCCAAAACAATCGAACGAAGTTGATCAATACTAATGAGCTGTTCAAAACAACCGTTATTACCGCAGGAGCAAGTAATAGGAAATTTCGGTTCAAGAATCATATGACCAATTTCCCCAATGAGAGAATTAGCTCCGTCCTCGATTATTCCATTATGAATCAATCCGGTCCCGATACCTTTCTGCGAATATATAACTAAACAACGCTTTCCCTGCAATTGTTCCTCATAGGCTGAAAAAAGCGACCGCGCAAATATTTTGACGGGCTTATCTATGAAAAAACGGTTTATCCATGGAAATATGGCCTTTAGTTTTTCGCGGATTGGCTCATTCGGAGTCCATGAAGTATAATACGTACTGTATTGCAAGGTACCAGTATTATGTTTTACAAGGCCTCTAATCGTAAAACAAACACCGCGCAGGTTTGCTTTTTCTTCCATATCCGAGATAATCTCTGATGATATTTCTTCTATAGCTCTCCATAATAGGTCTTGCACTATTTGAACTGGGATAGGTTGCACAACTGTCTTTATTATTTCAGAGTGCAGGTTAACTGATCTGACAATAATACACTCTGATTCCACATTAATACACAAAAAACTAATTTTTCTGGAAAGGCGGTACTGCTCAGGCGGCCTTCCTCCAACCTCGGTCGTGTCGCCTTTGCCTATGCACTCCAGCAAGCCGTTCTCCAAAAAGAAATCTATGGCTTTTGACGATGTCTGTCGGCTGACTCCAATTAATCCGGATACATCCACAGAAGAAAGCACATCGTTTGCTCTGAAAGCGTTTAATACCAGTTTCCTGTTGGCATATTTTAGGCCTATTGGAAAAGAACCGGCCGCCAACGCGCCTTTATGTTTTGGTAAATCCGTCATAATCCTAATGTACCTCCCACTGTTAACTTATGAAATATTATATCAGAAAATATTTAATAAATAAATCCATATTTGTTAATGATTTCTTTAGCTGTCGCCCGACGACTAAGGGAATGACAGTATAATCCGTCATAATCCTAGTATACCTCGCACTGTTAACTTATGAAATATTATATCAAAAAAATTTTCATAAATAAATTTATATTTTTATTTACAATTTCATAAATATAGTATATAATAACATTTAAGTTAAGTAAAGAGGTTACTTAACTAATCACATTAACCATATTTAATAAGGAGGGCCAATAATGCGGACAAGATTTCTGAATAAAATGACCAATGGTGAGGTGGAAGAATACCTAGATAAAAACGACATTATTTTTATACCAATAGGCGTTATCGAGACGCATGGAACGTTTCCACTTGATGTGGAACTAACCACTCCTACGGCCTTTGCCGTAAAAATGGCTGAACAGGCAGATGGCCTTGTGCTTGGGGACTTGCCCTACTTTTATTGTGGCGCCTCGTGCTGCGGCAGAGGATCTGTGAAAATGAGCGTCTCCGCCGGGGTGGACTACTTAAAAGAGATATCGTATTCACTATTAAACCAAGGCTTTCGGAGACAAGTCTATATATCATTCCACGGCCCGGCGTTTTTAACAGCGGGAACGGTAGTTTTGGATTTCTTCCATGAAACCAAAGTGCCAATCGCCTATATCGATATGTCGGAAGCATTAAAAGTAGCCATCCAAAAAGGACTGAAAGTAGAAAACTTTTTTGAGGATATTAATTCGTTGTTTTATGGAGCGTATGAGATCCTGCATACAAAGGATGAGCTGGTCATTGATCCGAACGCCGAGGTGCTTGAAAACTTTCAGCCGGATCCGGCGTCAGCTGGCGTAGAAAGCACCAATATCGCTTTTTTTGAATATACGAGAAAGCTGGCTCATCCATCAGGATCCATTGGATTTTACTTCAGCGAACCCGCCGATCACTGTGGAAATTACGGCGCTTTAAGGAGCGTCGAGGAGAGAGACCGGGTATGTAAGCTGGGCGCGCAAAAAATTTGCGAAATAGTAGAGTTACTAGAAATACAAAAGTTTGTAGACCAAATGAAAGAGCTGGATGTGTGGACGAATACTACAATACAAGAAAAGTATGGTAAGTATATGCCAAAAAATAAATTTTCTCCCTGGCTTCCACCGTTTTGATGATATTGAGATACAAGCAGGCTGTCTGTATCTATAAACAGCTAAATATTATTTCATAGGAGGGCAAAGAATGAAAAGGATTATCGCTTTATTTTTGTGCATGATAATGGTTATTGCTTTAGTATCCTGCACGACTGGGTCAACCCCGCAGACATCGTCAACTTCGCCCGGGAGCTCCGAGAGTCCCGAGAATTCCGGCAGCGCTCAGGGGATACCATCATCGCAGGACCACAAAACCTTTAAAATAGGGGTTGTGGAGCTGAGCGCACATGAGGAATCTGTCACACGGCAAAAATACTATAACGAGTATCTGGCGCCATATTATAACTGCGTGTTCTATTTCTCCGAAGCTTGCGGTGACACTGCCGCCGTTATGACCTTTATTGAAAACTGCGCCGATCTTGGCTGTAATGCAATTATATGTTATTACAATAACGATTGCGAACAGCTAACCCAGAAATGTGCTGATTATGGAATGGTTTTTGTCCAGAACGCCAACCGGAATGCTGTGACGGAAAGCGCGTTTGCGGGCGGATATGATAATTTTGCGGGGACGTTCGCCGCGAACCAGGACGCGGTTGCAAAGCTTTTTGAGGACTATCTTGTGGAAACGCTAGACGTAAACGGGCAGCACGGTTTTATCGTGTGTTCCGGGTGGGCGTACGTTGGCAATGAGCAGCACTATAAGATTTCTGCCGCTATACTTTCAGCCTTGGAGAAGGTGTATGGTTTAACCTATGATGAGGATGCTTCCGCATATCTTCAGTCTTCCTCCCCTATTAACGCTGTCAATGATAAGGATATTCCCATCTATATATACCCCGATATAAGCGAAACAGACGGTTGGCTTCAGGGCATGGGCTCCGCGCTGCAGACCGGCACATACGACTACCTGATGGGCGGAGTGGCGATGCAGGGGAGTGTTATTGTTGACGAAATAGAACGGGCATATAATAAGAACATTGCGGTCATCAGCATGGGCCAATTAGGAGAAGGGTTAACCGTCGCCTTTTCAACCAAGGACATGTTTAATAACAGCTCGATAGATATGGCCGCTGTAAAATTTGCTACGCCCGTAAGCGCGATGTCCTTTATACAAGTCTATAACACTTTGACGGGATATAAGGACAGTCTTAAATTTTCCAGCGGTGATGTTGCCGACCTCAAGTTTAAAATGTCCGCCGTGACCAGCCTGGATCAACTGGAAGTTATGAATGGCTGGGATAAGGGAGAAGGCAGCTGGGTAGCGGACCTCGACTTCATAGACAGCTGCCTTGGGATGAAAAACGAGAGCTTAACCGGCGAGGACATCCAAGCCAACATAGACGAGCTGGTATACGACAATATTGTGAAGAGACTCAATAAGTAACTTTGGATTACTGTGCCCGAGAGCAATCCTGGGCACAGTAATTACCTGAATTGACAACTATGAGTTATTGATATGGATGAAGGCAAGCGAGGAGGGATGCGGCAGTGGCTGAAAAGGGTGAGATTCTGATGGAAGTGAAAGAGCTCTACAAAAATTTCGGCGTGACAATAGCCGTGGATCATGTAGATCTATGCATCAGGCGCGGTGAAATTCTAGGGCTGATTGGGGAAAATGGTTCCGGGAAATCAACGATCACATCGATTATAGCGGGCATTCACCAGGCAACCAGCGGACAGATGTTTTACATGGGAGAGAAATGGAAACCGGGCACATCCCTGGAAGCGTCCAAACGCGGCGTAGGGATTATTGTTCAGGAAGTGGGAACGATCGCCTCGATTTCCGTTGCGGAAAATATTTTCATTGGCGAGTATAAGCATTTTAAAAAAGGGCCGTTTATCCAGAAAAAAAAGATGAACCGAGAAGCCGGAGAAGTGCTCAAGAATATAGGCGTTGAGGGAATAGACCCATCCCAACCAACATTTACCTACAACATAGAACAGAGGAAATTGATAGAAATCGCAAAAATCATGGCCGCCGCCCCCGAATTAATTCTAGTGGATGAAACATCCACGGCGTTATCCGAGAGCGGGAGAAAAATTATGTATGAGATGATACATAACGCTACGCAAAGCAATAAAGCAGTTGTGTTTATAAGCCACGACCTCGAAGAACTTATGGAACATTGCGACAGGCTTACCATTCTCCGGGACGGAAAGGTCATTGATAATATTGAGAGAAACAACTTCGATCCTGATGATATTAAGCGGAAGATGATCGGCCGGGAAATGGCAACCGAGTATTACCGTTCCGATTATGATGGATACAGGGAGGAAGTTGTTTTAAAAGCCGATTGTATAACCACAATGGAGAATCTATTGTGTTTTAATCTGGAATTGCATAAAGGCGAGATACTTGGAATCGGGGGGCTCTCCGAGTGCGGCATGCATACCCTAGGCAGAGCATTATATGGGCTGGAGGATGTTGTGGACGGAGAGGTGCGTATCACATCTTCGAATACGGTTGTCGACCGCCCGGATACCGCGTTCAAAAATGGGATGGGCTACGTTTCTAAAAACCGGGACAGAGAATCGCTGGAACTTGACGCTTCCATAAGAGCGAATATCCAAAGCACGGGGTATAAGATCAATCGCATTTTAGGTCCGTTTATATCCTCAAAAAAGGAAAGGGACTATGCCGGACGCCAGGTAGACGCGCTGGAAATAAAATCGAGCAGCATTAACCAGCCTGTCCGTACTTTGTCTGGCGGGAACAAACAGAAAGTGGTCTTTGGAAAATGGATTGCGGAGGACGCGGATATTTTGATTCTTGATTGTCCGACGCGCGGGGTGGATATAGGCGTTAAAGCGGCGATGTATAACTTGATTTATAGCATGAAAAAGGCGGGGAAATCCATCATTATTATTTCTGAAGAATTGCCTGAACTATGCGGGATGAGCGACCGTCTGCTGATTCTTCGCGAGGGGAAAATATCGGGCAGATTTTTACGCTCTGACGGCTATGATAATGAAAAATTAATTGAAGCAATGATTTAGGAGGCGAAAGCAATGCAAAACCCTGAACTATTAAAAAAACCTGGTTTGACGCTAGCTGATCGAATAGACAGGATAAAGAGCAAAAATTCATTTTCATTGCTTTTCCCTTTTATTGTGCTGGTCTTTATTGTGCTTTTGTTCGGCGTGTTAACCAAGATGGAATTCTATAAGACGAGTGTCATAATAAGTATTTTCAACCAAAGCCTCATAGTAGGAACCATAGCTGTTGGCGTTTCCTTCATTTACTCCACGGGGGACATTGATTTCTCGGTGGGCAATGTAATGGGCCTCGCGGCGACTATCGGGGCGTTGAGTTACCAATTTACGAATAACATGGTAGTGTTGATCATGGTAACGATAGCCGTAGGAACTTTACTAATGCTGTTCAACTGTACGCTCAGCCTGATTTTCAACGTAAAGAGCGCAATGGTGGCGATTATAGCCATGATCCTGTATGGCGCGATCACAACCGAACTGGTCGGTGTGGACACGCTGAAAGTAGATTACAACCTATGCAGGTCTTTGGAAAGTGATGGTTTCAGGTATGTCTCGTTTATTCTGTATTTTGTTATTGCTGTAGTGATTTTCCATTATACCGCCATAGGACGTAAATTAAGGTTCATTGGCGGGAATGAGGAATGCGCGAAGCAATCGGGGATTAGCTTTAGAAAAAGCAAATATATCGGATTCTTAATCGCGGGCATTGGGGTAGGCCTGGCGGGAGTGTTCCAAATTGCGCGCTCGGGTTCTGTGACAAGTTCAGTGGGGAGCGGTATGGGGATGGATGTAATGCTTGCGACTGTCTTAGGGGGAATGTCCATTTTTGGCGGGGCCAAATCCAACGCATACTCCGGGTTTTTAGGCGCTCTTACCGTCAGTGCTTTGAATAAAGGGCTTTTAATGGTGGGAATATCCGCTTCTATCATTCAGGGGGTCCGCGGACTTATTTTCCTGCTCCTGGTGTTCCTGAATAGTGAGCGTCCATCCACATTGCCGTCACGTCAACAGTTTTAACTTTAGACATGCAAATAAAACTGTAAAAATAACAACTATTAACTTTAATTCATATTGAGGATTGATAGCTTATGAAAAAAAATAAAATTTACAATACGGCGCTATCCGCAGCAAAAGCCATATCCATACCAATCATCATCTGGGTTATATTCGAAATCCTGGACCGGGCGGTTACCGGACTGGGCGTAATTAACACAGTAGCTGATGTCAAGACCCTTTTGCGCAACCTCATTACTTCTTATGCTTTTGCGATGGCCATTAACGCCAACCTGAGCGGGGGAAGGATGGACCTTTCCATTGGCGGCCAGATGTACGTGGGTGTTATCTTTGGAGGCACGCTGGCTTTAAACCTGGGTTGGGGCGGGATAGGCATATTGCTGTGCGCAATGTTCATAGGTGGGCTTTGCGGACTATTAATCGGAGAACTCTTTATCCATATTCGTATTCTGCCAATGGTTCTAGGGCTTGGTATGACGCTTGTCTTCGAGTGTATTTGTTTTGCAATTAATAACCAGCAAGGTGTAACTTTTTTCGGAAAAGCAGGGACTGAGATCCTTTCCAGCGTTTCGTTTATCATTATAGTAGCATTACTGCTGCTTGCTGTAACTACATTCCTGTTCCAATATAGCTCCTATGGATATAAGCTCAGAGCCATACAGGGAAGCCAGAAGCTGGCATCCGATGCCGGTATCAATATTTTCAGCAATTGTGTGTTTTGCTATATCATTGCAGGGGTTTTGGCAGGCTGTGCCGGTGTTTTTGAAACGGCATATAAAGGCGGATTGACTCCCGTGCTGGGAATGGGCAGCAGTAACGTAGTGTTCACGAACATGTTCCCGATGGTGTTAGGGATATGGATTGGAAGTTTTATTAACAATACATCACTTGGAATACTGGTCGGTTCATTAAGCATCCGGATACTAATTATCGGATTATCGCGGCTGGGTCTTGGAACCAGCACGCAAAATTTGCTCCTGTTTTCAATGTTCCTCGTATTCATGATTATAAATACAAATAAAAGTAAAATTGCATATCGAAGGGCAAGAAAAAAACGTATAGCACTTGCTAAAAAAACACGCGCGGATATGGCGGCTTTGGAAGAGATGCCTGCATTACAAAATTAACAGAGCCCAAAAATCTAAACAGAAAAAGGAAGTTATAAAATGAAAGCAATAATGGTCATGTTCGACTCTCTAAATCGAAAAATGTTATCTCCATATGGATGCGACTGGACGTTAACACCTAATTTTCAAAGGCTGGCGAAAAACTCCGTTATGTTTACCAACAACTATGCTGGCAGCCTGCCCTGCATGCCGGCCAGGAGAGAGCTGCATACCGGCAGGTATAATTTTCTTCACAGAAGCTGGGGGCCCATGGAACCGTTTGATGATTCTATGCCGGAGATCCTTAAAAATAACGGCGTTCACTCACACTTGGTGAGCGACCATATGCATTATTGGGAGGACGGCGGCGCCACCTACCATACCAGATATGGATCCTGGGAAATTGTAAGAGGGCAGGAGGGGGATAAATGGAAGGTATTGCCGGAGTTGTTTGAGGAAACAGACGAATACCAGAACGATGAAGCAAGATTTTTTAAATCGAAAAGATGCTTGGACAAACATGACCGCATCAACAGGAAATATATGGATACCGAAGAGAAAATGTCCATGGCACTGACGTTTAAGAACGGCCTTGAGTTTATTGACAATAACAGAGAAGCAGACAACTGGTTTTTACAGATCGAGTGCTTTGATCCGCATGAGCCGTTTTACTGCACCGATGAATTCAAGGCGATATATCCTCACGAATATCACGGCAAGCTATACGACTGGCCGCCTTATCACCAGGTGACCGAGGATGAGCAGACACAGAGTCATATCAAATACCAATACGCAGCCTTAATGAGCATGTGCGACAAGTACCTTGGCAAGGTGCTCGATACGATGGATAGATATCGCCTTTGGGAAGACACCATGCTGATTGTCTGCACCGATCATGGCTACCTGCTCGGTGAACACGGCTGGTGGAGCAAAACGGTCATGCCGGTCTATGATGAGATTTGCCACACCCCGCTATTTATCTATGATCCGAGGTCAAAGGTCAGAAACGAGCGACGGAATGCGCTAACGCAGCTTATCGATATACCGGCGACGATACTGGATTACTTTGGCATTGGTTTACCACGAGACATGCAGGGGGTGCCGCTGAAGAAAGTAATCGATAATGACGTACAAATCCGCGAATGTGCTATGTTCGGTTTTTATGGTGCTCACATCAACATCACGGACGGCACCTATGTATATATGAAAGCCCCGATAAGCGATTCTCCCGAGCTGCTCTCGGAATATACGCTGATGCCGGCCCATATGCGCAGCTTGTTCAGTGTAAATGAGATAAAAGAAGCAACGCTATGTGAGCCTTTTACTTTTACAAAAGGCTGCGGCGTATTAAAAATCCCAGGCCGGTCGAATATAAATCCGAATGACCTTGGGGAAATGCTCAATGGCCAGGGGAGTCGCGATGATGCGGGCAATATTGATAACAACAGCATTATATATGCCGCAAACCTCGGGGATAAGCTGTATAATCTCATTACGGATCCACAACAAAACATTGAGCTCAACGACCCCGTTGCCGAAGCGAGAATGGCCAATATGCTGATCAGGATGATGAAGGAGAACGACTGCCCGCCGGAGCAGTTTGCGCGCATTGGTCTTAATGCTAACGGTGTGATCACACCCGGGG
>Ga0153980_1001247_pt1 | contig 10783 bp, 9 predicted proteins | sample TSGA064MetaG_FD_104722 | JGI IMG/M metagenome (GOLD analysis project Ga0153980, IMG submission 104722) | Attine ant fungus gardens microbial communities from Georgia, USA - TSGA064 MetaG | ecosystem: Host-associated > Fungi > Mycelium > Unclassified | place: USA: Georgia, Magnolia Springs State... | reverse complement strand
CGTAAAATTCAAATCTCACATTGACGGAAGCTACCATTTATTCACGCCGGAGAAATCTATGGAAATCCAGAGACAGATCGGAGCGGATATTTTTATGGCTTTTGATGAATGCGTTGCTTATCCTAGTGGGTACAATGAGGTAAAAGCTTCTATGGAAATGACCCACCGATGGTTAAAAAGATGCATCGACTGGAATGAAGCCAATCCTGAATTATACGGTCACAAACAAAGATTTTTCCCAATTGTACAAGGTTCTACCTATTCGGATTTAAGAAAAATTTCAGCAGAAGTAATTTCTGAAGCAGGTGCTGAAGGAAACGCTATCGGCGGACTTTCCGTTGGTGAGCCTGAAGAAGAACTGTACAGAATTACTGACGAGGTTACCGATATTCTGCCAAAAGACAAACCAAGATACCTTATGGGAGTAGGAACTCCATGGAACATTCTGGAGTCCATTGGATTGGGAATCGATATGATGGATTGTGTAATGCCTACAAGGAATGCCAGAAATGGGATGCTTTTCACATGGCAGGGCGTTATGAATCTTAAAAATGAAAAATGGAAGAAAGATTTTTCGCCTTTGGATGAATTTGGAACGAGTTTCGTTGACAGAGAATATTCAAAAGCGTATGTGCGTCATTTATTTGTTTCAAAAGAATATTTAGCAAAGCAAATTGCGTCCATTCATAATCTTGCATTTTATTTAGATTTGGTAAAAGTAGCAAGAGAACATATCGTTGCAGGAGATTTCTATCAGTGGAAAAATTCTATTGTACCGATTCTTAGACAAAGGCTTTAAAAAATAAAGAAAGGAAATGCTTAAAATTATAGACCGGTATATTATCAAAAAATATCTTGGAACTTTTAGTTTCATGCTGATATTGCTGTCTATCGTAGTTTTGGTTATTGATGTGCAGCAGAAAATACCAAGAATAGAATCCGCAAAGGCTTTAGATCCCAAACTGGATCTGATGTATTTCCTGTTGCATTTTTATCCGTTTTGGATTATTAATCTGATCGTGACTTTCCTTTCCATTTTAGTTTTTATTTCCGTGATTTATTTCAGTTCGCGAATGGCGAATAATACTGAAATTGTTGCCATTATAAGCAGTGGTGCCAGTTTTCACAGATTTGCAAAGCCGTATTTATATACTTCCATATTAATTGCTCTGATATCACTTGTCGTGAATCATATGGTACTGCCATGGGCGAATATCAAAAAGAACGAACTGGAGGCGTATACCTATAATGCGGCCAATAAAGAAAAGATCTTAGGAACAGCTCCTGCCTCTGCACAGCTCAGCAAAAGTGAATATATTTTTGTTAACTCCTGGAATAAAAGAGAAAACAGAGGTTCCGGCTTTATTTATCAGAAATTTGATAAAAACCGCAGAATGCTTTATGAGCTTAAATCTTCCGAAGTTTCCTGGGACAAGGCAAAGAAGCTTTTCGTCCTAAATAATTACGTTGAAAAAAGCATCAATAAAGACAATACAGAAAAATTAGGCAATGGTCCTGAGTTGAGAAAAAACTATGGACACGCCCCGGAAGAGCTTTTCCCGAATGAACTTTTAGGACAGAATAAAACCACTCCGGAACTGTTGAAATTTATTCAAAGAGAAAAAGAAAAAGGAAACTCCAATTTGAATTCCTATCTGAATGAACTTCATCAGCGGACTTCAATGCCTGTTTCTATCATTATTCTCACGTTTTTAGCACTTTCTCTGGCGTCACAGAAGAAAAGAGGAGGGTTGGGCGTTAACCTGGCAATAGGGATCTCAATGGCCTTTATTTTCGTATTCTCTTTTGAAGCATTAAAAGTAGTTTCTGAAAACAAAAGCCTGTCTCCAGCATTGGCGATGTGGCTTCCGAATCTGGTTTTTCTTCCGCTTACCCTGTATTTATACCTCAAAAGAGCCAATCAGTAAAGGAGTTTTACTTCTTTATGGTAGAAAGATCTCATTTCGTTTTCCAGTTCGATCCAGATTTCTCCCTTTTCATCAGCGTAGCGTATAATGCCATTTTGTCTTTCTTTTCCAATCTCAAAGACGGATATTTCGTTTTTCCGGAACAGATGACTGTTGAACCGGTCCATAATCTCCTGCTCAGAAGGAATATTTGTAAGCTTTTCAATTAAAAAAGCATTCAGATTTTCTGTAAATTCTTCAAGGTCAAATCTTTTCCCGGTCTGCGTTAAAAGCGATCCAGCATTGGATATTTCATCAAATTTATCCTGCAGAATATTGAATCCGGCTCCGATAATAAAATACTGCTCCTGATGAATCTTTCTCTTTTCAATCAGAATTCCGACTATTTTTTTCCTGTTGAGGATAATATCGTTCGGCCATTTGATAAATACCGTGTTTTCAGTCAAATTGGCCAGATAATCCCGGATCACGATTGCGGTATAATAATTGAACATGAAATCAGAAATCAAGAAGTTCTTAGCCTTTACTGCCAGCGTATACGCTAAATTTTGTCCGGCAGTAGAAGTCCATGTATTTCCGTACTGTCCGCGGCCCTGGGTTTGATTAAATGTATGCACTCCAATAAAATCTGAATTTTCATAAAGTAAAAACTTTGAAACTTCGTCATTAGTAGAAGAGCATTCTTTTAAATAGAATAATTGGTGCATTTAAGAAAACTTTAAGAACATTAAGGGCCTAAAAGTAAGGCTTAAGTAAAGAAAAAACAATAAATTTGCAGATTATAGTATATTTTTAATGAATAAAACAGTAGAAAAGCAAGCGCTAATAGATAAAATCGTTGAAGCCATTCAAGATGTAAAGGGAGAAGATGTAATGATTTTCGATCTTTCAAAAATTGAAAACTCTGTGGCAGAGACATTTATAATATGTAGTGGTAACTCCAATACGCAGGTGGCTGCCTTAGCAGGAAGTGTAGAGAAAAAAGTAAGAAATGAACTTCAGGACAGACCTTGGCATGTAGAAGGTACCGAAAATGCAATGTGGGTTTTAGTAGATTATGTTACGGTAGTGGTTCATATCTTTCAAAAAGAAACACGAGAGTATTATGATATCGAAGAACTATGGGGTGATGCAGTCATCACAAAAATTGAAACAGAATATTAAATTTTAAAAAGTATAAATGAACAATAAAGGATTCAACTGGTTTTTTCCAATTGCGATCGTAGCTCTTTTGTTATTTTTTGGCTCCAATTTTTTAGGAGGTGATAGTGCGAAATCTATTGATGAAGATGGATTCTTCAGAGAATTGCAGTCGGGGAAAGTACAGAGTATTATTATATACAAAGACACAGAGAAAGCAGATGTTTTCCTGACAAAAGCTGCAAAGGCTGCTGTAGTAAACAAATCAGCCAATGAAAACAATCCTCTATCAGCATTTGAGATGGCTCCTAAGGCAGATTATTCTGTAAAATACGGAGATCTTCAGCTTTTCCTTCAAAAATTTGACCAGATAAAAGCAGCTGATGCCAATATCAAAACGACAAAAGATTACGGAGCGGGTAAAAACCCATTCATGGATATCTTATTCTCAGCATTGATCTGGATTGCTATTTTAGGATTATTCTACTTCCTTCTTTTCAGAAAGATGGGCGGTGGCGGTGGCCCTGGAGGACAGATTTTCTCTATCGGAAAATCCAAAGCAAAACTTTTTGATGAAAAAGAAAAAATTCAGGTAACATTTAAAGATGTTGCAGGATTGGAAGGAGCAAAAGAAGAAGTACAGGAAGTGGTAGATTTCTTGAAAAACTCTGAAAAATATACCAAATTAGGAGGTAAGATTCCTAAAGGTGTCCTGTTAGTAGGACCTCCGGGAACCGGTAAAACCTTGTTGGCGAAAGCAGTTGCAGGGGAAGCTAAAGTTCCGTTTTTCTCTCTTTCAGGTTCAGATTTCGTTGAAATGTTCGTTGGGGTAGGAGCTTCCAGAGTTCGAGATTTATTTGCCCAGGCAAAAGCAAAATCTCCGGCGATTATTTTTATTGATGAAATTGATGCGATCGGACGTGCCAGAGGAAAGAATAATTTCTCCGGTGGTAACGACGAAAGAGAGAATACATTGAACCAGCTTCTTACAGAAATGGATGGTTTCGGAACCGATGTGAATGTGATCGTAATGGCAGCCACCAACAGAGCAGATATCTTAGATAAAGCTTTGATGAGAGCAGGACGTTTTGACCGTTCCATCTATGTAGACCTTCCGGAATTACATGAGAGAAGAGAAATCTTTGATGTTCACTTGAAGAAAATCAAATTAGATGATAATGTAGACAGAGATTTCCTTGCGAAACAAACTCCTGGGTTCAGTGGAGCAGATATTGCCAATGTTTGTAACGAAGCAGCACTTATCGCAGCCAGATACAATCATACCTCTGTTACAAAACAGGATTTCCTTGATGCTGTAGACAGAATCATCGGTGGACTTGAAAAGAAAAATATGGCTATCAAGCCGTCTGAGAAAAAGAGAGTGGCTTATCATGAAGCAGGTCACGCTACGATCTCATGGTTGGTAGAACATGCATCACCGCTATTAAAAGTAACCATTGTTCCAAGAGGACGTTCTTTAGGAGCCGCATGGTATCTTCCGGAAGAAAGACAGTTGACCACTACCGAGCAGATGCTTGATGAAATGTGTGCAACCTTAGGAGGAAGAGCCGCAGAGCAGGTGATCTTCAATAATATTTCAACGGGTGCACTTTCTGATCTGGAAACCGTAACGAAAAGAGCACAGGCGATGGTGACGATTTATGGATTAAGTCCTACTATCGGAAACATTTCTTACTATGACAGTTCAGGTCAGTCAGAATATTCTTTCGGGAAGCCTTATTCTGAAGATACTGCCAATAAAATTGATGTAGAGATTAAATCTATCATTGAGAACCAATATGTGAGAGCAGTACAGATTCTTACCGATAATAAAGATAAACTGGATGCTTTAGCAACCAAGCTTTTAGAAAAAGAAGTTATTTTCCGTGAAGACCTGGAAGAAATCTTTGGAAAAAGAGCGTGGGATCCGGAATTGACTGAAAGACCGGTAACGAATACCATTCCGTTAAAAGATAAGGAAGAAGCAAGTGAAATTCAGGCTCCTGAAAGCCCGAACATCTTGTAAAAATCCCCACAAATAAATAATTTAAAACCTGATCGTGTAAAAACTGTCAGGTTTTTTCATATTTAACCCTGTATTTTTAGAATCTATTGTAAATTATTTTCTATTTTTGTATAAAGTTGACTAAAAATAGATTAAGTTGAATTTATTCAAGAAGATTGTAAGCAAACTTACCAACCAGCCTGAGGAGGATGACAAACAAAGCCTGGAAAAACTAGGGGATTCGCTGAAAAATGCAGATCTCGACTATAAGTTTGCGCAATTATTTACGCATTCAGGAGGATTTTTTAATTATTGTGCAGATGAAGCGGAGGCGCTACAGACGTTAAATCAAATTGTCAAGATTGAAGATATCCACAACATTTTTTGCTGGGATAAAGAGCTTCAAAGCTTTTTGAATGTGGTAAAAAAGCCTTATACTTCAGAAATGGAATATTCCAATGATGCGGCATTCATTACCTGTGAGTATCTTATTGCCTATGACGGGCGTATTATGCTTTCACACAATAATATTCTTCATTACCACTCTTCAAAGCTTCCCAACAAAATTATTGTGATGGCCAATGTATCACAGATTGTGAATAACCTTAATGATGCCATGGGCAAGATCAAAAGAAACGGAAATATCAAAAACCTCACTTCCATCAGTGGAGGTAAATCAAATATGGATACTTCCTCTACTACCAATACTAAACTGTTTTTATTACTGCTTGAAGACTAAGCGGTAACTTATAAATCTTACATTTTGGACAAAAACCTTATTCAAAGAACAATTTCCGGAATTGTCTACGTTGCCATTATCATCCTTTGCACGACTCCGTTAGGATCTCAATTGATCAACAGCGTATCACCCGGCCTTGCTAAGCAGCAATATTTATATCATGGCCTGATTACTCTTCTGCTTGCAGTAGGTTCATGGGAATGTGTTAAAATCATGAAATTCGGGAAGGGATATGAAAAGTGGGTTGTTTTCCCATTGATCATTTTTATATTTTATATATTCTCAAAGAGATTTTTCTACCATGATTTCTTTTTTGATTTCCGGTTAAGTGAAATCCTTGCTCTTTCGTTAATAGCCATTGCTGTGGTTACTTTATTTAAGTATCCCAGCGAGTTGTATTACGACAGCGGTAAACTGATTTTTACGGTCATCTACGTGGCACTGCCATTTAGTTTTGCCCTTGGACTTCCGAAGTTTTCAAGCTACGATAATACGTTTTCTTTAGAAGTTCTTTTTCTGTTCATTTTAATCTGGAGTAGTGATACTTTTGCCTATCTGACAGGGAAGTTTTTCGGAAAACATAAAATGGCCCCTAAAATATCCCCAAAGAAGACCTGGGAAGGATATATAGGCGGTGTTGTATTAACTTTAATTTTATCATACTTTATAGAGCGTTACCAGCATGATCTTCGCGGGAACTGGATGGTGGTAGGATTTCTTGTCGCAGCCTTCGCTCCTCTGGGAGATTTAGTGGAAAGCCAGCTGAAAAGAAATTTTGGGGTAAAAGACAGTGGAAACCTCATTCCGGGGCATGGCGGTGTATTGGATCGACTGGATAGTTTTTTAATTTGCGTTCCTGTCGTATATTTGTACTTTATTTTAGAAAAATTTATTTAAACTCATGAAATTACATAAAGAGTCGAAAGGAACGATTACAGTAGCAACCATAGTTTTTGTCATCATTAGTGCATTAGCTATTTATTATTTAAAAATGTGGTCGCTTCTGATCATTTTACCTCTATTGGTAGTATACAGTCTGGTATTTTGGTTTTTCAGAGTTCCAAACCGTAATATTCTGGATCATAAAGAAAATGTAATTGCTCCGGTAGACGGAAAAGTAGTAATGATAAAAGAAGTGGAAGAAACTGAATTTTTGAAAGAAAAAGCCATTCAGGTTTCCATTTTTATGTCTCCACTGAACGTACACATCTGCCGGTATCCGGTTTCTGGTAATGTAATTTATAAAAAATACCATCCCGGGAAATATCTGGTAGCCTGGCACGAAAAATCTTCTACTGAAAATGAGCGTACAACGGTTGCAGTAGAAAGCTTAACGAATCATAAGGTCGTGTTCAGACAAATCGCCGGATATGTGGCAAGAAGAATTGTTTTCTATTGTAACGAAGGAGATGATGCTAAAGCCGGACATGAATTCGGTTTCATTAAGTTCGGTTCAAGAATGGATGTATTCCTGCCATTAGACACTGAAATCACTTGTAAGATCGGAGATATTACCAAAGGTGGAATTGACGTGATCGCAAGAATGAAAGAATAATATCAAACTATTTATACGTAAAAAGGAGAAAATCAGCTGTGGTTTTCTCCTTTTTATTGTATGATATTACCTGTCGTGATATCAGATGAAATGCGATCCCGTATGAGTTTTTCTACTTGTGCGTAGTATTTCGTATCGGGAATGGTAAGCCCTCACTCATTAAATAGGTACTTTTGTTCATCAATAATTAAATCTTCATGATCATCAATGATGTATTTCCGGTTTTAGGATCAAATCATGAAACAGAGCATTCTGATTAAACGTATGATAACATACAAAAAAAAGACTCAATAAGCTTCAGTATCATTTATACTTTGATGTATTGTTTCACTTCTTTAATCAGGCTTAAAATAAGCTCAACAGGTAAATCCTCATCCATATCAATTAAAAGGATTTTAAACTTCTTCCGGCCTTCCTGAATGAGTAGCGGGTGGTCTAAGCGGTCACCGTGATAAAAGCTTACATAATGTTTTTTATGCTTTTTGCTGTAATAGAAATAACACAGCATTTTCTTTTTATATTTGAAGAAAGGAAGCCCAAAACTTAACGTCTCGGTGATGTTTTCGGTATCAGACTCCAGTATTTTTGTTCTTAAAAAACAAAAGAGTACTTCTGGCAGGCTCTTCGATTCTGTAGAAATACTCTTGTATGGGATTCATTGATTATTAAAAAAGATTAATCAAAATTTTGAAGCTCTACCAGCTTATGGTACATCCCTTTTCGGGCAATCAGCTCATGGTGGGTGCCTTGTTCTACAACATCTCCTTTTTCCATCACTACGATCCAGTCAGCTTTTTGAATAGTTGAAAGTCGGTGGGCAATTACTAAAGAAGTTCTGTTTTCCATCATTTTTTCAAGAGCATCCTGAACAAATCTTTCAGATTCCGTATCCAGTGCGGAAGTTGCTTCATCCAAAATCATAATCGGCGGATTTTTCAGTACCGCTCTTGCGATGGATACCCTTTGTTTCTGACCTCCGGAAAGTTTCCCCCCATCATCACCGATATTGGTGTTATAGCCGTCAGGCAGTTGAGAGATGAATAGATCGGCGTTGGCAATTTTAGCTGCTGCGATTACCTCTTCCTGGGTAGCATCAGGTTTACCCATCAAAATGTTATTGTATACCGAATCATTGAATAACACAGATTCCTGGGTTACCATTCCCAGAAGTTTTCGATATTCCTGTAATCTTAAATGTTTGATATTCGTTCCGTCAATTAAAATTTCACCTTCGGAAACATCATAGAATCTTGCCAGAAGGTTAGCAATCGTTGTTTTTCCACTACCACTTTGTCCAACTAAAGCAACGGTTTTCCCTTTCGGAATTGTTAAATTAAAGTTTTTAAGGATCAGATTATCTTTATCATAGAAGAATCCGATGTCTTTAAATTCAATTGAATTTTGAAGAGTAGAAATAGAAACAGGTTCTGCCACTTCTTCAATTTTTACATCGGCATCCAGAATTTCCAATACTCTTTTCAGAGAAGCTTCCCCTTTCTGAACGTTAGAGATAGAGGTTGACAAACTTTTTGCCGGAGGTAAGATCTGGAAGAACATTCCTAAGAATACAAGGAAATCTGCAGGAGAAATACTCTGTTCAACGATAATTTGTTTCCCTCCGTACCAGGCGATGATCAGGAACGTAATAGATCCTAAAAATTCGCTCATCGGCGAAGCCAGTTCTTTTTTTCTTCCTAAATTAATCGAGCTGGAGATCCACTTATTCATTGACTGCATGAATCGGTTATCCATTATTTTTTCTGCATTGAAGATCTTGATCACCTTAGATGATTTTAAGGTTTCATCAACGATAGAAAAGATCGTTCCCATTTCGTGCTGGGCTTCATGAGAGTCTTTTTTAAGACTTTTCCCCACTAATGCAATCATTGTTCCCATAACAGGCAAAACCAGCAGCGAGAAAAGCGTCATTTCCGGGCTTAAGAAAGATAAGGTTACCAAGGTACTGATCAGCATAAACGGAGCATTGATCAGTTCAATTAAACTGCCCAGAATATTCCCTTCAACTTCGCCTACGTCATTAGACATACGCGACATCAAATCACCTTTTCTGCTTTCGGTAAAAAATGAAACCGGTAAAGACAGGATTTTGCGGTACATCGCACCACGAAGATCTTTGGTAACTCCTACACGATAATTGATCAATAAGAAGGATCCGAAATAACGGAATGCATTTCTTAATAAGAACATAAAAGCTGTAACGACACATAGCCAGGCAAGAACATTCAGTGAGCCGTATTGAGTCACCAAATTCTGCACATAGTAATTGGAATATTCTTTTAAATACGAAAAAATATCTGTCAGATCCCCTGAATACACAGGTGCTGTTTCATATTTCTCAGGTTTTATAGTGCCGAAAAGCATTCCCAAAACTGGTAGAATGGTTCCTAAAGAAGCAATTTGAAATACAGAATACAAAAGGTTGAAAAATAAACTTCCGTAGATATATTTTTGATGCGGCCTCGCGAATTTTAATATTTTTTTATATTCGTTCATTGAATGAAAAATTGGATAGCAAAATTAATTAAAATATACTGAAAGACGTTCTTAATTGAATTTTACTTTAGCTAATATGTTCTTATAAAATCTTTTTTGTTACAACTTTTTTGTATTCCTCTTTTAACATATTAAATAATATCCTGAAACAGGTGGATTTTATAAGGAAAAAAATCATGTCAGATTGCTTACAGAAGCTGGAATGAAGAAAAAAGATAGTTAAAAATAGAAATAAGTAAAAGATCAATATAAAATGTAAAAAACCACCTTCTTGGTGGTTTTTATTGAATAGATTTTCCTTAAAACTTCACTTTATCCGTATATTTCGGAGCAAAATTCTTAGGATTTAATTTTTCCAGTGTTTTCCCAAAATTATTAATGATTTGGGTCATATTGTCAAAATCAACAACGCTTACATCATCATTTACCTGGTGGTAATGCTTTATTTTAGTCATGTCTGCTGTTGAAATGGAATGAGCAATAATTTTCTTTTTCACAAAATTCACATTGTCTGATCTGTAAAATAGTTGCTCTTTAGCATAAGGATCAGGATTTATCGTTAATCCGTTCACAGCATTTTTATTGAAAAGCTCGTCCATATCAGAGAATTCGTCTCCTGTCATGAAAACGGCGTTCTTTCCGAACTGAGATTCTGTGGCTACCATTTCAAAATTGAAAAGGGCAGATAAGTTGTTGTAGATTTTATCTAAATTTTTGTCACCGGCAATGGCTGTAGAGCCCAGCATTCCTTTTTCTTCCCCGTTAAAGGCCATGAAAACCATAGAAAATTCGGGGTTTTTATTTTTAAAATAATCTGAAATACCCACCATGGTGGTGATGCCGCTTGCGTCATCATCTGCGCCGTTGTAAATGTTGTCGCCGCTTTTATTATTAGTGCCGAT
>Ga0153980_1001246_pt1 | contig 10800 bp, 9 predicted proteins | sample TSGA064MetaG_FD_104722 | JGI IMG/M metagenome (GOLD analysis project Ga0153980, IMG submission 104722) | Attine ant fungus gardens microbial communities from Georgia, USA - TSGA064 MetaG | ecosystem: Host-associated > Fungi > Mycelium > Unclassified | place: USA: Georgia, Magnolia Springs State... | reverse complement strand
GGCACCTGGCCGAGATCGATCCACTGACCGAGCTGAGCAACCGGCGCGGTTTCGAGGCGCACCTGCAGCAGGCCATTACCCGGGTCGCGCGGACCGGCCAGTCGGCCTCGTTGATGTACATCGACCTGGACCACTTCAAGCCGGTCAACGACACCCACGGCCACCTGGCCGGCGATGCCGTGCTGTGGGCGGTGGCCAGCGTACTGCGCCATGGCGTGCGCGATTCGGACATCGTGGCGCGGCTGGGGGGCGACGAGTTCGCGGTGATCCTGGCCGGGTGTTCGCTCAAGCGTGCCCGGCGCATCGCCAGCGACCTGCTCGAGGCCATGCGGGGGTTGTCCATCCCCTGGGGCCAGCGGCGGTTGAGCGTCGGGGCCAGTATAGGGGTCGCCCCTCTGTTCGGGGGCATGAGCGTGGATGATGCCGTGGCCGCCGCGGACGCCCAGTGTTACCGGGCCAAGGCGATGGGACGCGACAACGTGCAGGTCGAGGCGCAGGCCCTGGGCGCGATCGACCCCCTGGATGCCCTCGATGCCAGTGAAAGCAGCGACTGAGACGGGCCTGCCCGTGCGGTCGGGGACGCACCCGCCGATCGGCCTAAAGCTTTCAGATTGCACGCCGTTATATGACTCGCAATTGCTGCCTGTCTGCTCACGTGGATATCTGGCCTTACACCTTTTTCAATGGTTCATGTTCGCCGGCCCAACCGGCGTTTGAAGCACATCGAAGCACCGTCATCCCCACTGACGATCTTCGTGAGTCCCAGCCAACGGAATACCGCCACCGGGCCACCGCCCGGCGCTGACCTATTCGCTAACCGGACACCGAGGTCTACAGATGATTACTTCAGGCTTGCACGCGCATGTGGCAGGTCGTGGCAGCGACGCCGACGCCGGGTCGTTGTGGCGCTCGATCACCGCGTTGTTCGTTTCCCGTCGCGCCGCCCATGGCACCGCGACATCGGCCGCATCGCGGCGGCAGGCCGAGCTGGAAGACCAGGTCAAGGCCCTGCACCGGGTCCAGGCCGTGATCGAGTTCCATCTCGATGGCACCATCGTCCACGCCAACGACAATTTCCTGCAGACGCTGGGCTACACGCTGGAGGAAATCCAGGGGAAGCACCATGCCATGTTCGTTGATGCCGAGTATGCGCAGAGCCGGGAGTACCGGGACTTCTGGGCCAATCTGGGCCGCGGCGAGTTCGATGCCGGGCAGTACCGCCGGATCGGCAAGGGTGGCCGCGAGATCTGGATCCAGGCGTCCTACAACCCGGTGTTCGACAGCGACGGGCGGCCGTACAAGGTGGTCAAGTTCGCGACCGACATCACCGCGCAGAAATTCCAGGCCGCCGACTTTGCCGGCCAGCTGGCCGCGATCAACAAATCACAGGCGGTGATCGAGTTCGACCTGGAGGGCCGCATCCTGGCCGCCAACGACAATTTCCTCGCCGCGCTGGGCTATACGCTGGAGGAGGTGCGCGGGCAGCATCATTCGATGTTCGCCGAGCCGGAGCAGCGCCAGAGTGCCGAGTACCGCGCGTTCTGGGCCAAGCTCGGCTGCGGCGAGTACGACGCGGGCCAGTATCGGCGGCTGGGCAAAGGCGGGCGCGAGGTCTGGATCCAGGCCTCGTACAACCCGATCTACGACATGAACGGACGCCCGTTCAAGGTGGTCAAGTACGCCACCGACATCACCGCGCAGGTGCGTGACACGCTGGCCCTGCAGCAGGCCGTGGCGCAGACGCGCGAAGTGGTGGCCGCAGCCCAGGCCGGTGATCTGACCGGCCATATCGCGACCCAGGACAAGACCGGCCCGATCGCCGAACTGTGCGAGGGCATCAACGCGCTGGTCGAGACGATGGCCGGCATCATCGCCCAGATCAAGCTGGCCGCGGACACCATCGCGGTGGGCGCCAGCGAGATCGCCGAAGGCAACAGCGACCTGTCCGTGCGCACCGAGCAACAGGCGGCCTCGCTGGAGGAAACCGCCGTGTCGATGAAGGGGCTGACCGCCACCGTGCGGCGCACCGCGGACAACGCCCGCCAGGCCAATCAGCTGGCCGGTGGCGCGGTCGAGGTGGCGGCGCAGGGCGGCCAGGTGGTGCACGAGGTGGTCTCGACCATGTCGCTGATCAATGATTCCTCACGGCGCATCGTCGACATCATCGGGGTGATCGACGGCATCGCGTTCCAGACCAACATCCTGGCCCTCAACGCCGCGGTCGAGGCGGCACGCGCCGGTGAGCACGGCCGCGGTTTTGCGGTGGTCGCTTCGGAAATCCGCTCGCTGTCGCAGCGTTCGGCCGAGGCCGCCAAGGAGATCAAGCAGCTGATCGGCGATTCGGTCGAGAAGGTCGGCGCAGGCGCGCGCCAGGTTGAAAGCGCGGGCCGCACCATGGACGAGATCGTGGTCAGCGTGAAGCGGGTGAGCGATCTCATGGCCGACATCAGCGCGGCGGCCCAGCAGCAGAGCGAGGGCATCGAGCAGATCAACCAGGTGGTCGAACACATCGACGAAAGCACCCAGCAGAATGCGGCGCTGGTCGAAGAGGCATCCGCCGCTGCGCGCAGCATGGAAGAGCAGTCCTCCCGGCTGCTGCAGACCGTGGCGGCGTTCCGGGTGGCGGGGGCGGCGGGCGTGCGATCCACCGCGACGCCGGCGGCCAACGGCGCCCACCCGACGCTTCGACTGGTCTGAGCTGCCGTCCGCCACAACGAAAAACGCCCCGGATCCGTCGATCCGGGGCGTTCTGGTTTCCATGGTGCCGAAGGTGGGACTCGAACCCACACGCTTTTAAGGGCGGCGGATTTTGAGTCCGCTGCGTCTACCGATTCCGCCACTTCGGCTGGCTGGCCGCGTAGTGTATACAAGATGTAGAGGTTTGTGCAGACCTGAATGCTTAAGTTCCTGTCAGGGTTTCACCTACCGAGGACGCTATACTCATGGCGCTGAACCATACAGGGAGTCGTCATGAGCGCGCTGCAGGATCTTCGGGTGCTGGTGGTCGAGAACGACGAAATGAGCGCGGCCCTGCTGCAGATGCAGCTGGTGCAGTCCGGCGCCGTGGTGGTCGGGTTGGCGGCCTCGGTAGCGGAGGCGCTGCGCCTGCTGGCCGAGACCCAGCCACAGGTGGTGCTGCTGGACTACCGCCTGGCCAACAACGAGACCAGCGAAACGGTGGCCGCGGCCCTGGTGGCCCGCCAGATTCCCTTCGTGCTGGCCACCGGCATGGCGACCGAGCATCTGCCCGAGGCCTTCCGCTCGGGCATCATCCTGACCAAGCCCTACCTGACGGCCGAATTGAATGCCGCGCTGGCGCGCGCGCGGGCAGGGGACTCGGTCACCGGCTGAGCGGGCGTCACGCCGCTTCGGCGTGCGCCAGGGTAACCGGCTCGCGGTCGTCCAGGATCCGGTACAGCGCAGCCAGATCGTGAGGATCAGGATTCAACCATGCATCCAGATGTTCACGCCGGATCGGCACGATGCAGCGATCGTGGCCAGTGCGCGCCACATCGGCGGGCGGCTCGTCGGTGATCGCTGCAAATGACAGCAGGCGACCTTCCGGCCCTTCCCATTCCGACCACAGGCACGCGATCAGCAGATCGCGCGGCGGCTGTGGGCTGAATTCCAGCACGACGTTCTCCGCTTTCTCGCCAGGCGACAGCGTCCGTTGTTCCAGTGCGTGACGCGGGACATGCTCGTAGAACGACTGCACCACCACCACGCCATGCTGATGGCCGAACGCGGATTTCCAGTACGCCTCCAGGCTGTCCCGGCGTGCATTGTAGGTGCCCGGATAGAGCACGTCGTTGCGTGCGGGCTTGTCCGGCAGCCGGCATTGGTAGCGCATCGGTTTGATCACGCGCCGGCCCTGCTCGGAGACGATGACCGGTGCGTAGACCCCGGGAAAAATGCGGCTGTCACGCGGCACCAGTCCGGCGCGTTGCAGGTCCGACAGGCGCGTCTGTGCGCGTTCGATCCGGTTGCCGGCCACGCGCACCTCATTGCGGGCCTTCTGCGTGGGGCGTGCGGCCAGTTGTTCCTCGGCTGCTTTCAGGCGCGCGCCCTGCAGGCGCAGCTCCTCATCCAGTGCGTGCATTTCTTCCGCATGCCATTGCTGGATCCGGGCGACGATTTCCTGGCCCTGCGCGGTGCGGGCACCGGCAAAGCCATCGTCCATCGCCTTGGGGGTTTTCGGACGCTGCTTGCCGGCGTCGTGGGCATACAGCTGGGCGAACTCGTCCAACGACATCATGGCGCCGTACTCGCGGACCAGCTTGGTGTAATCGGCGCGGATCTGGGCGGAGTAGCACATGGCGGCGGAGCAGGGTGGGCAGAGAGACAGGATAGGCCGGTTGGTCGCACATCCTGCGAATACGTTCGGGCATGCTGAGCATCCATTCATTGCCGGATCCGTGTCATGTCGCTGCCTGCTGGTATTCACTGCATTCCCCTGCCGCCCGGCGTGGAGGAATACCGCGCGCTGCGGGTGCTGGCCGGGTTGAGCCCGAAAACGGCCGAGGCGGCGGCGCGCGGCCTGCCCAACACGGTGTTCGGCGTGAGCCTGCGCGAGGGCGACCGGCTGCTGGCCATGGGCCGGATCATCGGCGACGGCGGCTGCTTCCTGCAGGTGGTGGATATCGCCGTGGTCCCGGACCGCCAGGGGCAGGGCCTGGGCAAGGCCGTGATGGCCGAACTCGACGCCTGGCTGCGCGCCAATGCTGCCGGTGCGTATGTCAGCCTGATCGCCGATGGGCAGGCGCATCGCCTGTATGCGCAGTTCGGCTTCGCCCTGACCGCGCCGCGCTCGGTAGGCATGGCGAAGGTGGTGGCGTAAGGCCCATAAACACACAGCCCCGACCGAAGTCAAGGCTGTGTGTTTGAAGCTGGCGTCCCCACGGGGATTCGAACCCCGGTCGCCACCGTGAAAGGGTGATGTCCTAGGCCTCTAGACGATGGGGACGCGTTAAACCGAATTTTTGAGCTTCCATCGGACGGCCTGTGTCCGGAGAAGTGGTGGAGCCAGGCGGGATCGAACCGCCGACCTCCTGCATGCCATGCAGGCGCTCTCCCAGCTGAGCTATGGCCCCACGTTGTACCGCGAGCCGCCTAGTATATCTGCCTGTTCACGTTTGTGGAAGCCTTTCGGACATCCGCTTCGCAACCGCAGTAGACGGTGAATAAAAAGACCCGGCATGCCGGGCCTCGGTATTCGTCTGATGAGTGGCGTCCCCACGGGGATTCGAACCCCGGTCGCCACCGTGAAAGGGTGATGTCCTAGGCCTCTAGACGATGGGGACGCATGAAACTCATCAAATTGTCCAGCACACCCGAACGGCCTAAGGTCCGGAGTGGTGGAGCCAGGCGGGATCGAACCGCCGACCTCCTGCATGCCATGCAGGCGCTCTCCCAGCTGAGCTATGGCCCCACGATGCTGGAGGCGGAATTCTACGCGGCCGTGAAGCGTTCGCCAAGTCTTTTTTCTGAAATGCCGAAGAAAGAATGCATGCGGAAAAAAACCGACCACGAAAAACAAAAAGCCCCGACCGAAGTCAGGGCTGTCTGTTTGAAACTGGCGTCCCCACGGGGATTCGAACCCCGGTCGCCACCGTGAAAGGGTGATGTCCTAGGCCTCTAGACGATGGGGACGCACGAAAACTTCAAATTTTGTCACTGCAATCTGATCGGCCTAATGATCGGATTGGTGGAGCCAGGCGGGATCGAACCGCCGACCTCCTGCATGCCATGCAGGCGCTCTCCCAGCTGAGCTATGGCCCCACGTCGTGAGGAGCGAAATCATAGCGACGGCGTTTTCGATTGGCAAGGAAAAAGTGAAGAAATGTCGTCATCCATTGCCACTCATCCGCTTGGCAGCCGCTGATGGCGCAGTCGCAACGCGTTGCTGATCACCGACACTGAACTCAAGCTCATCGCCAGCGCTGCCAACATCGGCGACATCACGATGCCCAGCGGATACAGCACGCCAGCTGCGATGGGAATGCCAAGCGCGTTGTACAGGAACGCAAACCCCAGGTTCTGCCGCATGTTGCGCACGCTTGCGGTGGAGAGCCGGCGCGCACGCAGGATGCCGCGCAGATCGCCTTTGACCAGGGTGACCTGTGCACTGGACATCGCCACATCGGTGCCATTGCCCATCGCGATGCCGACATCCGCGCTCGCCAGGGCCGGCGCATCGTTGATGCCGTCGCCGGCCATCGCGACCCTGCGTCCCTGCGCCTGCAGCGCGCGGATCAGTGCCGCCTTGTCGGCCGGACGCATTTCGCCATGCACTTCGTCGAGGCCGAGTTCCCGTGCGACCGCTTCAGCGGTGGCGGTGCCATCGCCGGTGGCCATCACGATGCGCAGGCCATCGCCGTGCAACTGCCTGATCGCTTCGGTGGTGGAGCCCTTGATTGGATCGGCGACCGCAAGCAGTCCACCGAGCCGGCCATCCACGGCAAGGTACATCACGCTTGCCGCGGCGCTGCGCAGCTGCTCCGCAGCTTCGCGCAGCGTTTCCAGGCCGATGCCGTGTTCGTGCATCAGTGCGGTGTTGCCGAGCAGCAGCGCCTTGCCGTCGACCACGCCGCGCACACCCATGCCGGTCAGCGAATCGAAATCCGACACGCCGGTCAGCACCCTCGAGCGTGCCTTCGCTTCCGCGACGATCGCGGCGGCCAGCGGATGCTCGCTGCCCTGGTCCAGGCTCGCCGCCCACAGCAGGATCTGATCGGGCTCGAACGGAGCCACTGCCCGAACCTCGCGGAACGAGGGGCGGCCCTCGGTCAGCGTGCCGGTCTTGTCCACCACCAGCGTATCGATCTGGCGCAGCGCCTCGATCGCTTCGGCATCGCGGAACAGGACGCCATGGTGCGCGGCACGGCCGGTGGCGACCATGATCGTCATCGGTGTGGCCAGGCCCAGTGCACACGGGCAGGCGATGATCAGCACCGCCACCGCGCTCAGCACCGCGTGCGTCCATGATGGATCCGGGCCGAACAGGCCCCAGCCAAGGAAGGTCAGCACCGCGACCGACAACACCGCCAGCACGAACCAGTACGCCACGGTGTCGGCCATGCGCTGCATCGGGGCACGCGAGCGCTGCGCCTGCGCGACCAGCTGCACGATCTGCGCCAGCATGCTGTCATCGCCGAGCCGGTCGGCGCGCACCACCAGGCTGCCGGTGCCATTGAGCGTAGCGCCGATCACGCTGTCGCCGACGGTCTTGCCCACCGGAACGGGCTCGCCGGTGAGCATCGATTCGTCGATCGAGGAGCGGCCCTCCATCACGGTGCCATCCACCGGCACTTTCTCACCCGGGCGCACGCGCACGCGGTCGCCGGGTTGGAGCGCTGCGATCTCGACGTCTTCTTCGTGCCCATCCTCGCGCAGCACGCGCGCGGTTTTCGGTGCCAGGCCGAGCAGGGACTTGATCGCGGCGGACGTCTTCGCCCGTGCACGCAACTCCATCAACTGGCCGAGCAGCGTGAGCGAGATGATCATCGCTGCCGCCTCGAAATAGACGCCGACATGCCCATGCTGCTGGAACGACGGCGGAAACAGGCCTGGCGCAACCGTAGCGACCACGCTGTAGCCAAAGGCGGCCAGTACGCCGGTGCCGATCAGGGTCCACATGTTCGGGCTGCGGGTGCGGATCGACTGCGCCCAGCGCTGCAGGAACGGCCAACCGGCCCACAGCACGACCGGCGTGGCCAGTGCCAGCTCGATCCAGACCCGCAGATCCGGTGAGAGCCCGTGCAGTACCGGCGTCATCGCCAGCATCGCCAGTGCCATCGTGGCCACGCTCAGCGGCAGGCTCCACCAGAAGCGCCGCCGGAAATCGGTCAGCTCGGGGTTTTCGTCCTCCTCAAGGCTGGGCATCACCGGTTCCAGCGCCATGCCACACAGCGGGCAGGTGCCCGGACCTTGCTGTCTGATCTCCGGATGCATCGGGCAGGTGTACAGCGTGCCGGCGGCCGGCGCGGACGCCGGGGAGGGCGGTGCCAGCCAGCGCTGCGGATCGGCGATGAACCTGCGGCGGCAGCCATCGCTGCAGAAGTGGTAGTCGCTGCCGTCATGGTGGGCGTGATGGGGCGTAGCCCCCGGGTCGACCGTCATGCCGCAGACCGGGTCCTTGACCGTGGCGCCCGAGGCCGGATGCTGGTGGGGGCGGCTCATTGGTCTGACTCCGTCAACGCCGTGAGGATCGGGCATGCCTGCGGGTCACCGTGCCCGGGGCAGGCATCGACCAGCTGCTTGAGGGCGCGGTGCATGCGCTGCAGTTCACGGATGCGCTGTTCGATGTCGGTGAGCTTGTTCACCGCGCTCTCGCGGATCTGCGCCATGTCCTGGCCACGCTGATCGCTGACCCGCAGCAGCTCGGCGATCTCGTCCAGGCTGAAGCCCAACGCCTTGGCGCGGCGGATGAACTGCAGGCGGGTCAGGTCGGACTCGCTGAAGACCCGGTAGCCGCCGGCGCTGCGCCGGGCAGTGGGCAGCAGCTGCTGCCGCTCGTAGTAGCGCACCGTATCGATGGGCACGCCGGCCTGGCGCGCGAGCTGTCCAATGTTCATGAGCACCTCGTGGATGACCGGCCCATTCTGGACCTTGGAGTCTGGTCCAGAGTCAAGCCTTGCTGGAACCCAACTGAGACGCCCGTCAGGGTGAAATTTACAACTAGTTGCATGGCCCTCGCCCGGCGCCCTCCGTAGCCTCAGGCGATCTTACGTATCGACCTGCGCTGTCTGGCGCCGTGTCGGCAGACCCTGTCCCAGGAGAATGGCCATGGACGCACCCCGCAACACGCTGCAGCCGGACCGCCGGCCGGATACGCCGACCCTGATGGAAGTCGCGGTCGTGGAATTCCCCGGCAGCCTGCGCGCTGCCGCGCCGGTGCTGTCCGAGCTGGCCCAGCGCTGCAACCGCACCCTGGCTGCCGGCCGCCGCACCGGTGCACGGATGCTGGTCACCCGTTGGACGATGTCCGCCCGCGGCATGCAGCGGGTGGCCGGGGCAGAGCTGTTCGGCGATGCGCTGCCGGCGATCATCGTCGTGCCCGGCAGCGAATCGAGCTGGACCATGGCGCCGCCCGATGAGCGCCTGCTGGCCTGGCTGCGCGAATGCCACGACGGCTGCTGCCTGCTGGCCGGCTGCGATGAAGGCGGCCTGCTGCTGGCCGCCGCGGGGGTGCTGGCCGGCCGTTCGGTCAGCGTGCCCGATCCGGCCCGCTGCCCGGCGCTGCGCACGATGGTGCCCAGTTGGCTGCCCAGCGAACGCACCCTGGTCGACGATGGCGATCTGTTGACCGCGGCCGGCCAGGACGCCTGGAAGTACCTGAGCCTGCGGATGCTCGCGCGCGTGTACGGGCAGAGTGTGATGAATACCGTCATCCAGCAGCTGCAGCTGGTGGTCCCGCGTACCGAGCTGGACGATCTGGAACGCTTCAGTCCGAACTTCGCGCACGGCGACCGCTCCATCCTCAAGGCGCAGCGTTGGCTGCATGGCATTGCCGCACGCGGCATCGGGCTGGATGACATCTGCGCACAGGCCGGTCTGGAGCCGCGCACGTTGCAGCGCCGGTTCCTGAAGGCCACCGGGATGCGGCCGATCGAGTATTGCCAGCGCCTGCGCATCGCCAAGGCGCAGCTGCTGCTGCAGGCCGGTGGCGTGGTCGACCAGGTCGCGTGGGCAGTGGGCTATTCCGACCAGAGCGCGTTCCGTCGCCTGTTCCTGCGCATCGTCGGGCTGACGCCGGCACGCTATCGCCGCCAGGTGGCCGCACAGCAGCGCGAGCGTGCAGCAGCGCGCCCGGTCGGCCGGGTGGTCGAGTCGATCCGTTCGGCGGCCTGAATCGCGCGACACCGGCACACTTGCTCCCTTGATGCCTTGCTGGGACCATGCCGACGGGCCCGATGCAACAGCCGTCGCACCTGGCAGGTCCCGTGCGAGGGCGGAGAGAATCAATGATCAGCAGTGTAGGCCCGGTACCGCTTGCGGTCGTGTGGGTAGTGGTGGCGCTTGGCATTGCGATGCTGGTGGCCAGTGTGGTGCGTGCTCCGGTCATCGAAGGCGCACCGCGTCCGCGATCGGTGGTGGTGGACATGCTGCTGCTGGGCCTGCTGGCCGGGCGGGTGGCGTTCGTGATGTGGCACGCGGGCGACTATGCGGCCGATCCCTGGGGGGTGCTGCGGATCGGCGATGGCGGGTTCCTGCTGTGGCCGGCACTGCTGGTCGGGCTGGGGTGGGGGGCGTGGCGCGTGCGCCGCTGGCCCACACTGCGCCGCCCCGTGGGCGCCGCTGCGCTGGCGGGCCTGCTCGGTTGGGCCGTGCTGTCTACCGGCGCTGGCTGGCTGCAGCAATCGCGGGTGACGCTGCCGGCGATCACCTTGACCTCGCTGCAGCGGCAGCCAATCGCATTGGCCGACACACAGGGCAAGCCGGTGGTGGTCAATCTCTGGGCAAGCTGGTGTGGCCCCTGCCGGCGCGAGATGCCGGTGCTGGCGCGCGCACAGCAGCGCCACCCGGATATCCGCTTCCTGTTCGTCAACCAGGGCGAAACCCGGGAGGAGGTCGAGGGTTTCCTGGCCGCCGAGCAGCTCACCCTGGCCAACGTATTGCTCGACCAAGACGCGCTCACTGCCGAGCGGCTGCAGGTGCACGCCTATCCGACTACCCTCTTCTTTGATGGGCAGGGCCGGCTGAAGCACATCCACCTGGGCGAACTCAGTGCCGCCGGCCTGCAATCCAAGCTCGACAGCCTGTAACGGTCGTCGCGTTGTCTTGTTCCTTGAATCCAGGAGT
>Ga0153980_1001245_pt1 | contig 10800 bp, 11 predicted proteins | sample TSGA064MetaG_FD_104722 | JGI IMG/M metagenome (GOLD analysis project Ga0153980, IMG submission 104722) | Attine ant fungus gardens microbial communities from Georgia, USA - TSGA064 MetaG | ecosystem: Host-associated > Fungi > Mycelium > Unclassified | place: USA: Georgia, Magnolia Springs State... | reverse complement strand
CCGAGTTTTTACTGGAATTATTGAAACAGCTGGACGCGATCACATCATTATAAGCGATCCTAATACTGATTCACGCTATATTTTACTCATGGTTTATCTTGATTTTATCGAATTCCCAGAAGAAATTAACTACTACTATCCAAGATCTAATGTTTTAAATATTGTCAATGAATCAGTCCTCGAAGAAAACCCTGAAATACTGCCTCTTTTTTACTATACTAGAGCCCAAAAAGAGATGCTGATCAGACAATTAGAAGCTAGCATTCCAGCAGCACCCGAAGAACAATAAGATAAAAAACATATTTTAGGCTTTTATTTTAAGCCATAAAATATGTTTTTTTATGGGAAATAAAACTGATTAAATGTCAACGCACACTTTTAACGATTGTCTGTTGCTTAATTATTTATTTACATAAACTAAACGTAAATAAACACATCTCACTGCTAACTTAGTACAAAATAAATAGCAAGAAATGAAATTAACCTTACTATCTAACATATTGTATCACAATCTACATTTCTAAGTTTTTTCACTTGTTTCTATATCTAAAAATATCATAATTTTTTACCCTTATATTATAATCTGCTGTAAATTCAATATACTTACAAGTTCTTAAAAATCAATTGAAAAACACTATACCATTCTTCTTTACCCACTCAGATTCAATAGAGCTATGGGATAATACTATTAGGTTAATTTTAAATTTATTTAACGCATCTTCTATTAACCGGGAATAGAATCAACAATATCCATTTTCCATTTATCAAGCCATACGTTTATATCCATTACCAATTAAATCAGTTGACAGAGCTCTAACATTCAATAGATCATTGTAATAAAAATATTTTATTAGGTTTTGCATCTATATATCTACCAGCAAGTTCATCTGTAATTAAATGTCTTCATATAATAGATTAGTGTTTTTATTTCTATTTTTATCTCTTATAAATTCTTTAAAAACTGTATATCAATTAGTAATGACAGACTGTAAAATTTATCAAACAAATGTAACCCTAACCATATGTATATTTCAGTAAACTAACTACAGCTAAAGACTGAAAACTTACCTCAACACTTAGAGACACCAATTAATTGGAATTAAACCATTAGCAATTAAAAACTCGTTTGACCTCGAAAAGGGCTTACTTCCTAAAAAACCACGATGTGCTGAAAGCGGTGATGGATGAGCAGATTTAATCACAAAGTGCTTGTTTTGATCGATGAACTTTACTTTATTTTGGGCATGGCGACCCCAGAGGATAAATACAATAGGAATAGGTTTTTCATTTAAAACTTGTAGCACCCGATCTGTAAACTGCTCCCATCCTTTCCCATTATGGGACATAGGAGCTCCCCCTTGAACTGTTAACGTGGTATTCAACAATAAAACACCTTGCTTAGCCCAGGGGCTTAAATCTCCATTTTTAGGACTCTGGCAACCAATATCTGCTTGTAATTCAATAAAAATATTTCTGAGTGAAGGAGGAAATGCCACTTCTTCTGCTACTGAAAAGCTTAGACCGTTGGCTTGATTAGGACCGTGGTACGGATCTTGTCCTAAAATCACCACTTTGACGCTAGAATAAGGCGTTAACTGAAAAGCCGTAAAAACTTTACTTTTCGGAGGATAGATCGTGTTGTTTTGATACGCCTGTTTTAAAAATTGAAATAACTCTTCCATGTAGGGCTGCTTAAATTCTTCTTGAAATAATGGAGCCCAATCATTTTTAATAAACATTTAGTTCACCTCTCAGTTTACAAAGTCAATTAACTGGTCCTAACTTATCCTAAACCTTTCAACGAAATAACGCATTAAAAGAACAGCGATAAGAATATTTCTGAGCAAGCTTTTACCTCTTTTATATTTTAACCTAATTATACACGATTTGGCAAAAAAATTTAATAAAGTTTCCATTGTTTTAAAGAATCGACAACAAATAAAAAAAGTGAGTTAATTTTAGAAACCTAGTTATTTTGTTTTGATAATTTTTTATTCCTAAAGACGTATTAACTACCTCCTCATGATAAGTATCTTTATAATTAAATAAATGGTTAACCTTCAACTACGATACATTAAAATTAACTCTTCAATTCAAATACTCAGATGAATTAATTTTAATTTTGTAGTTAGCTGCTTAAAATAACAGTAATTAATGATTTGATAGTAACCAGATTAAACTAAGTTTAACGTCCCTTAGAAGTAAAATGTTTAAAAGATACTTTATTAAATATGCTATAATAGTTACATTAGTATAAAATGGAGGAGGATACTGCAATGGAGTCATGTATATTTTGTAAAATCATAAATCAAGAAATTCCAGGTCATGTTATTTATGAGGACGAACATGTCTTAGCATTCCTAGATATTTCCCAAACGACGAAGGGACATACTCTCGTTATTCCTAAAAAGCATGTCGAGAATGTGTTTGAAATGAACGAGACAGATATGACACAAGTTTTTTCTGTAGTACCCAAGCTAGCTAATTCTTTAAGGGAAACTTTTAAAGCAGCGGGGATGAACATTATTAATAATAATGACAAAGTGGCTGGACAGACAGTTTTTCATTATCATGTTCATTTAATTCCTCGCTATCATATGACAGATACGATCAAAATACAATTTTCTAACCATATGGACTCTTATCCTCCAGAAAAATTAAGGACACTGAAAGATGAGGTTAAGAATAATTTGACAGCTAACGGATAGATCACTTTGATTGACCATTGAAAGTTTAATTTTGCACACAAAAAGGAGAGCTGGCATGAGCTACAAAATAATTGTCTTAGATTTAGACGGAACGTTAATGTCGTCAAAAAATGAGATTCTACCAGAAACAAAAGAAGCACTTATTCAAATTCAAAAAAAAGGAATTAAGGTTGTCCTAGCCTCAGGGCGACCAACCTTTGGGCTACTTAAAATTGTCAAAGAATTGCGTTTAGATGAATTCGGTGGCTATACGTTATCTTTTAATGGTGCCCGCATTATTAACGTTCAAACAGGTGAAATGATTTATGATAAATCGCTAACTCCTGAAGTTTGTCACCAGTTATATGATTTATCCCGTGAATTTAAAGTAAATATAATGGCTTATGAAGAAGATACCATTATTACAACCGATGATGATGATTATATACAAATTGAATCTCGTATTAATGGAATGTCCATCAGGCGTGTGAATCATTTTAAACAGGCTGTAACAGCCAATTCGGTTAAATGTTTAGCTACTGGTGAGCCCAAGCATATAGCCAATGTCGAGAAAAAAATTAAAGCTCGCCTTGGAAATCAACTGAGTATCTGTCGATCAATGCCTTACTTTTTAGAATTTATGCCTCAAAACATTAATAAGGCATACTCCTTGCAAAAGCTGTTGAACCATTTAAATTTAGATAAATCTCAATTAATCGCTTGTGGAGACGGCTACAATGACTTGTCTATGGTTGAGTTTGCAGGCCTTGGGGTAGCAATGGCAAATGCTGTAGATGAAGTAAAAGCAAGAGCTAATTATCTAACGGCCTCTAATGATGACAATGGGATTGTGCAAGTCATTGACAAATTTATTTTGGATTAATGGGAATGAGCTATCTTTGGAAAGCCCCTATAGCCCGTTAAGAAATTTACAATGCTTAAAAACAGCAGTTACTAGCTGAGAAGACGGATAAAGCTTCTAATATCTATTCCAAATATTAAAAAGGCAATCCTGTTCTAATGAAAGACTTTAGATCAGAACAATATTGCCTTTTTTATTTTGCATGAAATCATCTCTTCATGAGTTTATGCTCTTTTTCTTTAATATTGTGAATATTTCAAAGAAAACTTAAGTATGTTTCCTGACTTGCAGTGATGTTGTATTGACAATCGTTTGTATATTTTGTATTATGTAATATAATACACTTAACTCATAGGGATAGGGGGAAAGATAATGGTTTTTCAGGTAGATCCCAGAAGTCCAACGCCAATTTGGGAACAAATTGTGAACCAAATTAAAGAATTTGTTTTGAAAGGAATCTTAGTTCCGGAAGATAAAATTCCTTCGGTACGTGAACTAGCTTCTACCTTAGTGATCAATCCCAATACGGTTAGTAAGGCTTACCAAGAGTTAGAAAGGCAAGGTATTATTGAAACCTTGCGAGGGCGTGGCACTTATATTAGCAAAAAGTTAACGATCATGACAGATGAAAAAAAAATTAAACAGCTTCAGGAAAAAACTAAACAACTGGTTATTGAAGGAACTTATTTAGGATTAAATACGAATACGTTTATCCAGTGGCTGAAAGAATTAGAAAAAGAATTAGGAGGATCGGGTAGATGATTGAAGTAAAAGAAGTGCAAAAAACCATTGGCGGGAAGCTTATTTTAAACCATGTTTCATTTACTATAAATAAAGGCTCTAGAATTGGCAAAACGAATTTACTTAAATTAATGGTAGGAATATTGCAGCCTGATGGAGGATCTGTAACATTTGCTGACCATAATGTCGTTACCCAACCTGAAATCAAAGAAAAAATTGTCTATGTCCCCGATTATCTAAAGTTTATCTCAAATTTCCAAGTCGCTACCGTGTGCGAATCTTGATTTCCATCATTCTCAAGATTATCTCTTTCGTCTAAGTCGATCTTATTGTTTACTAACTCCTCTTGTTGTTGATCAATACTTTCAACTTTATCTTTAATATTATCAATAGTGGTAATACTATTTTCTAACTCTTTATAAAAATCTTGGATGTAAGTTTTAAACTGAGTAGCATGTTCATCAGCCTTTCGGTAGTGATTGATTACAGACCATTTAAAACTAGGCTGCACGCCATGATAACTAGTAGTGCTCGCTTTGGCTTACTCGCATTTAGTCATTCCAATTTAATTCCCCCTTTTCTTGCTCAATAAAAGAGATAGACCTTTTAGCTCATAATTGCTTTCATTTCTCAAAAATATGACGTTATAAAGTCTTTTTAAGCTTCATTTATTAAGTAAGTATTCTTCAAAAATCCAGTCTGGAAAGTCAGATTCTGTTACTTCGTTAATTAATCTTTTCACTCAGCTTGCGTTAAGGTTAGGATCCATCTGTCTCAACTCATCAGCTTCAACCTGTAATCCATCTCGAATAGCTATTAAATATTGTTGAAAGCTTACTAAAAATGCTAACTCCAGTTCAAATTGTTCTTCATCATGTCCAAATGGTCCAATTAAGCCCTCCTCTTTATAAAAATCTCCTGAAAGAACAGTATTTATCAAACGCTTTAGAGGTTCTGTATTTAAAGGTGGTAGAGCATCTGTATGTCTTGGGTACCCTGTCTAATAATAAAGAAATAGACTCTAAAGATGTAATTAAACGCTGCCAATAACGCAATGTATCATCATAATCCTCTGGTGGGACCCAATAAAATATTAATGGATTTGAATTAAAAGTGTCGCTTTTAACTTCCCTTCCGACTGAGTGAATCTCAGACTGAATGAAACCCTCTGAATTGTTATCATTCATACTAAACTCTTCTATATCCTTAGTTGCTTCTGCCCCATCTTGAGATAGATAAAGCTTAATTGCTCAATAGAATCAATATTTAAATTTATCCCAGAGTAGAGATCTCGCATATATTCTGTAAATTGCTTATTTTTCTGATTTGCTAATATTAAAGTAAAGTAGTGTATAGTTTACTAGTTGGTCTTAGAAGCTAGCATATTGTTTTGAGATTTGTTATCATAGAATTATAGAGAATGTTTAGGGGGGGTTCAAGCTGTGGATATGAAAGGAATAAAGCCAAATATAATAATGATGCTACTATGTTTGAGCCTTATATTGTAATAAAATAAGCCAAATTATTTAATGAATCTCTGCACTTAAAGTGATAAAGAAACAATTAAAAGATAAGATCGAACTTAATAAAAAGTCCTCATAGTCACAAGGAGCAAAATTAACAAAAAAAATTATTGGAAAGTTATAGCTGTTAGTATGTAACATATAGTTTTTAATATGAGAGGGTTTCCTATTAAGATTAAACAACTTAATAGGGAACAATAAACACTTGACTCGCAATGTGCTCCATATGAGAATGACCTAATTAACATATAACCTATTTTTATTTCTACTATACTTTCAATTTCCTTTATCTTTACTATATCCACATCTTGATTTTTATCTTTCTCTGAGTCACCTGTCAGAGTCTATCTTATTGTATACCCACACTAGTATCAGTTTTACCAAAGTAGTTAAAAAGCAAGAATCCAGCTACTCTTATAAAAAGAGTGTCAGCTTAGATCCCTGCTCTAATAACTATTTAGAGTTAACTTGATAACCTGTAAAAAAACTATGATCTTTGTAATCCCTTATTTAAAATGGCTTCGGCGTGTTTCACCTGTTCTTCGCTTGGAGCTTCTTTGTCTGTTAAAGGATAGTCATATCCCATTTGTTCCCATTTATATTCACCCATTGTGTGATAAGGTAGAACCTCAACTTTTTCTACTGTTTTTAAAGAACGTATATAATCGGCTGTTTTTTCCAAATCTTCATCATCATCTGTTAACCCGGGAACGAGAACGCGTCGGATCCACATAGGAGTTCCTACTTCTGAAATGAAGCGTCCCAATTCTAATATATGTTCATTTGTTTTACCTGCTAATTTTTTATGTCCTTCCGAGTCAAATAACTTAATATCAAGCATTAGCATATCAGTATACTTTAACAGTTCTCTTAACTGCTCTTTACGAGCTTCAGAGTTTAATTGCAAGTCACCGCTAGTATCGATGTTAGTATGAATACCGTGTTTCTTACAGGCTTTAAACAACTCAATTAAATAAGGCATTTGTAATAAGGGCTCTCCTCCACTCACTGTTATCCCCCCTCCAGAAGCATCAAAAAACTCCCGATACTTTAACACCTCGTCTATTATTTCAGAAACAGACCGGACTTTACCATCTCCCACTTTCCAAGAGTCAGGATTATGACAATATTGACAGCGTAAAGCACACCCTTGGAGAAAAAGAATAAAGCGAACCCCTGGCCCATCAACGCTACCAAAACTTTCAATTGAGTGGATATATCCATTCTTCATACTATCACCTATTTTCTAACAGTTTAAAGGCGTTAATTAGATTAACGCCTTTTTATAATTTTTTACTTTACATGGATTCGTGCATGGTACGATTAATAACATCCAACTGTTGCTCACGAGTTAATTTAATAAAGTTTACAGCGTATCCTGAGACGCGGATGGTTAATTGTGGATATTTTTCTGGGTGTTCCATTGCGTCTAATAAGGTATCGCGGTTAAAGACATTGATATTTAAATGATGCCCTTTTTTCATGGCATAGCCATCTAAAATCCCTGCTAAATTGTTGTAGCGTTCTTCATCTGTACGACCTAATGCTTTTGGTACTAAAGAGAAAGTATTAGAAATTCCATCTTGAGCACATTCAAAGGGTAATTTAGCTACTGATGACATTGAAGCTACTGCTCCGTGAGAATCACGACCGTGCATTGGGTTTGCCCCCGGTGCAAATGGTTCTCCGGCTTTACGTCCGCAAGGAGTCGTTCCCGTTTTCTTTCCATAAACCACATTTGACGTAATGGTTAAGACAGATTGACTTTGGATTTTTGCACGATAAGGTTTGTTCTGGCGAATTTTATTCATGAAACGAGTCATCACTTCCACAGCAATGGAATCTACACGATCATCATTGTTTCCATATTTAGGAAATTCCCCTTCAATTTCAAAATCAACTGCAACACCATTTTCATCGCGAACTGGTTTCACTTTAGTATGTTTAATGGCTGATAAAGAGTCAGCTACTACTGATAGACCAGCAATTCCAGTGGCTGATATGCGCTCAGCATCCGTGTCATGTAGCGCCATTTCAATTCGCTCATAAGAGTATTTATCATGCATGTAGTGAATTACATTTAAGGTATTAACATATAAAGCGGCTAACCAATCCATTACTTCATCAAAACGTTCCATCACGGTGTCATAATTTAGTTCTTCATCAGAGATTGGCTTCCAATGTGGACCGACTTGCGCTTTCGATTTTTCGTCGACACCACCATTAATGGCATATAATAATGCTTTAGCTAAGTTTGCGCGCGCTCCAAAGAATTGTACTTGCTTTCCAATTCTCATTGGTGATACACAGCAGGCGATACCATAGTCATCCCCGTAAATTGGACGCATGATGTCATCATTTTCATACTGAATGGCTGATGTATTAATTGACATTTTTGCACAGTAGTTTTTAAATCCTTGAGGTAGTTTAGTTGACCATAATACCGTTAAGTTAGGCTCTGGAGCTGGTCCCAAGTTATCCAATGTGTGTAGGATCCGGAATGAGTTTTTAGTTACCATTGGAACTCCATCTAATGATACCCCACCAATGGACTCCGTTACCCAGGTTGGATCTCCGGAGAATAATTCATTGTAATCTGGTGTGCGAGCAAATTTAACTAAACGTAGCTTCATAACAAAATGATCAATCATTTCTTGAGCATCTTGTTCCGTTATTACACCGTTTTGTAAATCTCGTTCAATATAGATATCTAAGAAAGTTGAGGTGCGCCCTAAGGACATCGCAGCTCCATTTTGCTCTTTAATAGCGGCTAGATAACCAAAGTATAGCCATTGAATCGCTTCTTTTGCTGTCTCGGCAGGTTTAGAAATATCGTAGCCATGAGCGGCTGCCATTTCTTTTAATTCCCCTAAAGCACGGTACTGCTCACTGATCTCTTCTCGTAAGCGCATCACTTCTTCATCCATGACACGTGGTGTATTGTTATGATCATTTAATTTTTCAGCCATTAAGCGGTCGACTCCATAAAGAGCCACACGGCGATAATCGCCAATAATGCGCCCGCGACCGTAAGCGTCTGGTAATCCTGTTATTACTCCAGATTTACGAGCTGCTCTCATCTCTGGAGTATATGCATCAAATACTCCTTGATTATGAGTTTTGCGATACTCTGTAAAAATGTGTGAAACTTCCTTATCTATTTCATACCCATATGATTTGGCTGCCATTTCAGCCATTCGAATGCCACCAAAGGGTTGTAACGAGCGTTTAAAAGGTTTATCTGTTTGAAATCCAACAATTGTTTCTAATTCTTTGTTTAAATAACCTGGTTCGTGAGAGGTAATTGTCGAAACAATCTTTGTGTCTAAATCTAGTACACCACCTGCTTCACGCTCTTGCTTTGATAAATCTAATACTTGATCCCACAATTTTGTAGTTGCTTCAGTTGGTCCTGCTAAAAATGAATCATCACCTTCATATACCGTCATGTTCTTTAAAATAAAGTCTCTTACATCAATTTTACTTTGCCATTCATTGCCTTTGAAACCTTCCCAAGCCTTCATAATAGTATCCTCCTTATTTTTAATTAATTTTTTCACATTGCACACTATACTATTTTATAATAGGTTTCTAACCTATGTAAAGAGATTTAGCCAAACCTGCTTACTTCTTATTATATGCCAGTAAACATTATAATGTATATATCTTTTACACTTTTATTATAGCTACCTTTAGAAAGAATTGCAACCGATAACACTTTTTTTCACAAATTTTTTTATAATCAAACAATTGTTATTAATTAAATAGTAATTATTACCATTTTAGTAAGCAGACCTCTTTAGTTAAACGACTCTTCTATCTTAGTGAAGTTACCTCCGTCTCAAACTCTGGTTTATTTTACGTATTTTAATAAGAAAGAGTCCTAACAAAGCATTAGCCGTACTGATTCCCATTACATGGCCCAAAAAAAGCTGGCAAACTAAATCCTTATGATGCTTAAATGATGTAAGAGACTGAAACGAAGGTCATAAACGCTTCTGGTAATGCCGCATCCAATAATTACGATTATTTCTAACTAAGAAAACAGCCCCCTTCCATAAGAAGACCATTGCCAAGGTTTGGTTTGACCAAGCAAAGTAACCCTAAATGACATCAAAGTCCACAAAAGTTATAATTCCACCTATAACGAATTTGGAAGTGCCACGAAAAAGTGTATTTTGTTTTAGCTTGGTTTATTTTAAAAATATTAAGCCAGCAACTCGAAATGCTGTGTCACCACTTAAGATAGAGGCAACCACAACACCTAAAACAGCAAGTAGGGATCCCGCGGTTCCAAGTAATCCAATTGAAACTTTGTTAACGATACCTGTTGTTCGTTTTACAATGGTATAACTACTTTTCTAAAGTGGTAATGATTCTATTTTCTGAGAATGGCTTGAGAATATAATCAAAAACTTTAAGTTTAAAACTGTAAGAGCGCATTCTTTATAGGCCGTAGTAAGTAGAATTTTTGGCTTATGCTTATATTGATAAATGGTTTTGGCCAGGGTAAACCCATCGAGTGTTGGAATATAAATATCTAAATATATGACATCTACTTCATGGTTCTGTAAAAATTTTAGAACGTCGAGAACATTTTCAATCACTGAAGATCTCAATATTACTGGGGTCAGTGACCAAATATTTTAGTGCAATTCTTGCTGGTAGTTCGCCTTCTACAATAATAGCGCTCATTATGAAGCCTCCTAACCTATTAAAGATAAAGACAAGTATTCGTAAAAACTTGTCTGTAGGATAACCTCAACTAAGCTTTTCTCTCGTAAAGCATAGCATCCCTAACCCTAAAGGATAACCTCAACTAAGCTTTTCTCTCGTAAAGCTAGCGTCCCTAACCCTAAAGGATAACCTCAACTAAGCTTTTCTCTCGTAAAGCTAGCGTCCCTAACCCTAAAGGATAAGTTCCGCTATGCTTTGCTCTCGTAAAGCTAGCGTCCCTAACCCTAAAGGATAAGTTCCGCTATGCTTT
>Ga0153980_1001243_pt1 | contig 10813 bp, 10 predicted proteins | sample TSGA064MetaG_FD_104722 | JGI IMG/M metagenome (GOLD analysis project Ga0153980, IMG submission 104722) | Attine ant fungus gardens microbial communities from Georgia, USA - TSGA064 MetaG | ecosystem: Host-associated > Fungi > Mycelium > Unclassified | place: USA: Georgia, Magnolia Springs State... | reverse complement strand
GGAAAAATAAAAGAAGTGAGTGAAACGGTCTCATCATGCTGGGATTTCCTCCTGTAATTCATAAAGAGGATAAACAAGGTAAAAATGAGAGGTGTTAATAAGATAAATTTTCCCATGTTTCTGTTTTTAACGTTTTTGTTTGTCTTTTAATTTCGGAAGATCTTTTAAGAAATTTATGGATTCTTCTGTATTGAATAAGGTAAAACCTATTATACAAACCAGAATGGAGAAATAGATCAATGCCAGTTTTAATTTTTCAATATCAATAAATGCTGAGAAGAAAACAAAAGGAATGAACACAATTACCGATAAACCGAAGGTGAGAATAATAAACTGAAGAATTTTTTTAATAAAATATACTTTCCTGAAAACACTGTAAAGCGCAAGCAGTCCAATGGAAAGAACAGGGAAACCAATAGCCAGGCTTCCGAAAAATTTTTCAGAATTAGAATTAATGAAACTGCCTAAAATACCTAAGTCTATTTCCATAATTATAATGTGGTGGTGTTATATTGTTTTTCAGCATCAGAAAATTGCAGCATTTCCATTTTCCGGTAATTCATCATTTTAGCAAAGATAAAATCCGGGAACACTTCAATTCCGTTGTTATACAGATTGATAGAATCGTTGAAATATTCCCGTCGGTCTGCAATAATATCTTCCAGTTCACTCAGTCTTTTCTGAAGTTCGAGAAATGACTGGCTGGCTTTTATTTCAGGATAACTTTCTACGGTGATCATAAAAGATTTTAACCTTCCGTCAATACTATCAGCAATTTTTATTTTTTCGTTATTTTCTTTGGTACTGAGATATTGAGATCGAAGCGATACGAGTTCTTTTAAAATTGTGTTTTCGTTCAGTGCAGTTGCCTTTACTGTCCTTACGAGATTAGGAACTTCATCGGCTCGCTGTTTCAAAACCACATCGATATTGGCAAAAGCTTTTTGAGAATTATTTTTCAGCATCACCAGCCGGTTGTAGGTATTGATTAAAAAAGTAATCAGACCGACGGCAACGATAATGATAAGTAAAAAAGGAATCATATTTTCAGAAATATTAACGGTTAAAGATGTCTTCAAAAGGGTTGGATTTCAGTATTTGCTTCCAGTTTCGCTGTTCAATCACCATTGTATTTCCATTGATTGTAATCGGGGTAAAAAGAATCATAGCCGCCAATACTGCGATACAGGCTAATGTTGTTAATGCCCGCAGTTTTAAAGGTCTCCATTTATTCGCAAAATTCACCATATCCAAAGGAGCAATTCCAAATACTTTCTTTCCTTCATCAAATCGAAAAATAGACGTAGAGCCTTCATAAAAAGCCTGTCCGATCAGAAGGAAATCTGTTTTTTCATCAAGGATAAATTCCTGATACCGTCTTGAGCCGTCTTCCCGTGAGTGGGTAGGTGAAAAGCTAATCCATTGCAGTTTATCGGGAACGATTTCTATTTTTCCGGTTTCATCTTCAATATAAAAATGGTTAAGATTTGTTTTTCTGGAGATTTCATGATAAGAAGTGGAAGTTCTCCCATCGTCATCGGTGGAAGTGCTGATTTCATCAACCGTATAAATATATCCTACACATACGGTATTTGTATCCGGAGAAGTCACCGGCTGAATGGCTTTTGCTTTCCCTGCAATTTCAGCAAGACCCATAGCCACACTTTGGATCGTGGAAGTGGGAAGGACTCTTTGATAAAAATAAAAACGATTGGTCGTATTGGGAAGAATAGCACTTAAAATGATCACGAAAAAAATAAGAAAGAAGGAATAGATTCCCAAATAGAAAAAAGCGAGGTAAGCAAAAAGGGCCAGCAGTGCGCCTCCAACAATTTTCCAGACCGGAGTTTTCTTTTTCCGCTGTTCCCTGAACGATTCAATGGTAGATTGAATTCCCTGCTTAATAATTCCAATAATGCCCATTACAAAAACAGACAGAAATAATCCCATGAAAATAAATCCTGATTCTTTTTGGAAAAACAGGAATGCAATCCCTAAAATAGCGGGATCTATAAGAAACATAATCCAGCTGGGCCTTAGCCGGATATTAAAAATTCCCGATAAAATAAATGTATGGAACAAAGCAATCCCCAGGCTGAACAGGAGTAGAATGGGAAGCATCCCAAGAGATATTTCGAACATGGATTACGTTTTTCACAAATGTAATCATATTCAGGATAATAGATTATAAAAACGGCATAGATGATATACACTATGCCGTTTTTTGATGATTTTATTTTTCAAGCTGCTTATAGCTTCTCTGGATAAAGTCAGTGAGATCTTTCCCTTTCAATAAGTTTTGGGAAAGTTTCGCCAGATCTAAGGCGTGTTGTATCAGACTCACTTTTTCCTCAGTATTTTCGGTCTTTAAGATCTGATTGGCAAATTCGCTGTTTGAGTTGACGATCAGATTGTACATCTCACGGAATCCTCCCATTCCGAACATTCCACCGCCACCACCTGTAGCTTGCATGTCTTTCATTCTTCTCATAAATTCCGGCTGTGTAATCGTGAACGGCGCATCATTGCTGTCCAGATCTTCAAGCTGTACAGTGAATTTAGCATCGCTTACGGCCTCTTCAACATTCTTTTTTAATGATTCCTTGTCAGCCTCATTTAATTTCGAAATAGCCGGCTCGTCTTTCTTGATCAGATTGTTGATGTGGTCAGCATCCACTCTTGCAAATGAAACTTTCTCTTTAGACGTTTCAAGTTTTTGAATGATATGTGCAGCAATAGGAGAGTCTAATAAAATAACTTCATAGCCTTTATCTTTCGCAGACTGGATATAGCTGTGCTGCTCGTCAGCATTGGTAGCATAAAGAATTACCAAATTACCGTCTTTATCCGTTTGTGAAGGTTTGATCTTCTCAGTCAGTTCGTTCCATAAGAAATACGTTCCGTCAATGGTAGGGTATAAGGTGAATTTGTCAGCTTTTTCGTAGAATTTCTCTTCAGAAACAATTCCGTATTCAATAACGATTTTGATGTCATTCCATTTTTTCTCGTAATCCTCACGGTTTTCATTAATTAATGAAGACATTTTATCAGCTACTTTCTTCGTGATATAAGAAGAAATCTTCTTCACCGCACCGTCAGCCTGAAGGTAAGAACGGGAAACGTTTAACGGGATATCCGGAGAATCAATAACTCCTCTCAGAAGCATTAAGAAATCCGGCACAATACCTTTCACCTCATCCGTTACATACACCTGATTCTGGTATAACTGGATTTTATCTTTATCAATATTTAAATTATTGCTCAGCTTCGGGAAAAATAAAATTCCCGTCAGGTTGAACGGATAATCAACATTCAGGTGAATGTGGAATAAAGGCTCTTCAAACTGCATCGGATACAGCTCATGGTAGAACTTCAGATAATCCTGATCAGTGAGATCGCTTGGCGCCGTCGTCCACGCCGGAGTTGGATTATTGATAATGTTATCTACTTCTTCAGTTTCTGCAACTGTACCTTCCGGAGCGTCTTCCGGTATAGGAAGCGTTTGGGTTTTAGTTCCGAATTTAATTGGAACAGGCATGAATTTATTATACTTTAATAATAATTCGCGGATTTTAGACTCCTCAAGGAATTCCGTAGAATCTTCAGCAATATGAAGGATAATTTCAGTTCCACGGTCGGTCTTGTCCGTCGTTTCTTCAAGTGTAAATTCAGGGCTTCCGTCGCAGATCCAGCGTACAGCAGGCTCGTCTTTATAAGATTTTGTAAGGATCTCTACTTTTTCTGCCACCATAAATGCAGAATAGAATCCAAGACCGAAATGGCCGATAATTCCTGAATCTTTTGCCGTGTCCTTATACTTTTCCAGAAATTCTTCAGCGCCGGAAAAAGCAACCTGATTGATGTATTTTTCTACCTCTTCAGCGGTCATCCCAATTCCCTGGTCAATGATGCGGAGCGTTTTCTGCTCTTTATCAACTTTAACCTCAAGCTGTGGGTTTCCGTATTCTACTTTTACCTCACCGATACTCGTTAAGTGTTTTAACTTAAGAGTAGCATCCGTTGCATTGGAAATAAGCTCTCTTAAGAATATTTCGTGATCACTGTAAAGAAATTTTTTAATAAGTGGGAAAATGTTTTCCACCGATACGTTAATATTTCCTTTAGTCATAATATGTTTATTTTTGATTATAGTTCATTCATCCTGCACAAAAAAAATACCACGCCCAGGAAAGTGACAGATTGACAGAATTAGATTAAAAGATAAAAGATATTTTGGATATTCAATAGAAGTGGGTTTCAACCTACTCTCTCAGAAAAACAAAAAATCCATTGGCTTTAGCCAAATCACAATATTATTAAAAAAACCACGAACCCTATATTCAAAATAAACATAATCATCTGTGAAAATCCGTACAATCCGTGGTACAAAAGAGTATAACAAAAAAGACAGCCCGAAAGCTGCCTTTACATTATTATCATTGAAAAATTATTTCACTTTATTTTTCAATTCTTCTTTGATTTTGTTTTCCAATTCTTCAGAAAGTTCAGGATTGTCTTTCAGAACATCTTTTACCGCATCACGGCCTTGTCCCAATTTAGTTTCTTCATAGCTGAACCAAGAACCGCTTTTCTTTACAATTCCTAATTCTACCGCCTGATCAAGGATCTCACCTGTTTTAGAAACACCTTCACCATACATAATGTCGAATTCAGCTTGTTTGAAAGGCGGAGCTACTTTGTTTTTCACAATTTTCACTTTCACACGGCTTCCTACAGCTTCATCACCATTTTTAATCGGTGCACTGGCTTTTCTGATATCAATTCTTACCGAAGCATAGAATTTCAATGCATTACCACCGGTAGTTGTTTCAGGGTTTCCGAACATTACTCCGATTTTTTCTCTTAATTGGTTGATGAAAATTACCGTACATTTCGTTCTTGAAATCGTCGCAGTCAGTTTTCTCAATGCCTGAGACATCAATCTTGCATGAAGACCCATTTTTGAATCTCCCATTTCACCTTCAATCTCGGCTTTTGGAGTAAGAGCAGCAACAGAGTCAATAACGACAATGTCAATCGCTCCTGAACGAATCAGATTATCCGCAATTTCTAAAGCCTGTTCACCGTTGTCCGGCTGAGATATAATTAAGTTTTCCAGATCAATTCCTAGTTTTGCAGCATAGGTTCTGTCGAAAGCGTGCTCCGCATCAATGAACGCTGCAATACCGCCGGCTTTTTGTGCTTCCGCAATTGCATGAAGTGTTAATGTTGTTTTACCTGAAGATTCAGGGCCGTAGATCTCAATGATTCTTCCTCTTGGGTATCCTCCAACTCCTAATGCAATGTCTATGCCCAGAGAACCGGAAGGAATCACTTCTATTGTATTGTCGACAGTATTGTCGCCCAATGTCATTACAGTCCCTTTTCCGTATGTTTTATCTAACTTGTCAAGCACCAATGCAAGTGCTTTTTTCTTATCATCAATATTGCTCATCTCGATTAAAATAATTTCTCAAAAATACATAATTTAAACATCAAAAACTAATATTTTTTCTCTCGAAAAGCTGTTTTAAGCGTTAAAAAAATAATAAAATTGAAGATCCTGATCAGGTTTCACAACGAAGCTGAGGCGCCAGCAAATAATCTGAAATATACAATGAAATTTTTCGGCAAAATATCAACATATCACCGTTTTATTTAATGAAAGTTCGAATTTTTTGTGACTCTTAAGTAATCTTCCAACACCTTTAGCTGGTCTTTGTTTCCCTTTTTTATCCGGGCTTCACGGCTTACGGTATTGTCATATATTTTGTTGATCACTTTTTTTGTTACCGGAAATAAATTTTTATTGGGAACATCCGGAATCTGGAGTCTTTTGCACACTTCATCATCCAGTAAAAACCAGGTACAGCAGATATGCAGATAGCGAAGGTTTTTTCTTTGAAACTGAAATTTCAGGATAGGATTTTCTAATGATTCATTCAGTAAAGAATGAGCCAGTAAAACCGAATCTTTATCGGAAGAAGGCTGTACCGAGGTCCATAGATAAAAATATTCAGTAGCCTGTTTTTTATTGTTGGGCATAAGATTTTCAGGAATTCCCAGCAGATATCCAACATATTTCCAAAGGTGGAAAAGTCCTTTTTCTTCATCTTCAGAAAAAGTATTACCCAATTTTTTGAGGCTGTGAAGGAAAACCAGGCTGAAACCGATATAAGTTGCCATCATATCCCATGAATTAATAGGTTCGCCCCAGTTTTCAGTGTCTCAATCCTTATAATGCTTTTTAATGGAAAGCCTTGCGTAAGAATGAATAAGTCGGGTTTTAATGGCAAATTCATATCCCTTGGCATGAATTTCCAGCGCATTATACCTTGTTACATTCACCCAAAAATCTAATGTTTCTGAGAGACGTTTCACTGCTCCTTTTTTTAAGGCTTCTGTTACAATTAAAGGTTTGTTGAGGTAGGCATAATCATAACCGCCCATCAGGCAGTAATCCCGTAAGGAGATCAGAGAATCGATATTGCCTCTCATGCAGAGTTCTGCACCGCTTTTTAGTAGATTATGATTCAGCCATTCGGGAATGTGCTGAGTCTGAATAAAAAGTTTTTTTACGCTTTCCGGAACAGGATTATCTCCGGAAATACCATTTCGGATATACTGTTCAATTTCTTTAGAAGCTTCCTGGAATTTTTTCGTGAAATACACCTCTTTGACAACCTCATCTCCTATTTCATCAACATGGTAAAAGTAAGGGGAAAATTTTTTAAAATCCTTAAAACTGATCTCAGCTCCGGAGAATTCAATAAGCTGTTTTCCGTTGCCGCTTTCCCAAAAATCTTTGAAGTGAGGTGCATCTTTAAAACGTGGTGGTACAGTAAATCTTTCCATGATGTATAAAAATACGAGTTTTATATCAGAATTTCATGGTGAAATTTGTCAGGCACTGAGAATCCTTCGATAATTAGAATAAAATTACAGCAAACCCCATTCAAAAGCTTTTTTTAATAGTTCTTTGCTATTTTTAGAGTTGGTTTTCCTTAGAATATTTTTTCGGTGGCTTCGAACCGTATGCTCAGATAAGATCAGTACTTTCGCTATTTCCGATGCAGAAAATCCTTTCAGAATAAAAGACAGTACTTCCGTTTCTCTTTTCGTTAAATTTTCGAAAAAATTATTAGACTGAGAAAAATCGCACAGTTTTATCTGGTGGAAATCGTTTCGCGGACTTATTCCTGTCACCACCACCGTATATGGATTTTCTTTCGTGATATGATTGATGTTTGTATGGATATTGATGGACTGAATAGGCTGGCCGGATTCATCTTCCATCGTAAGAATGGCCTGGTGATGGAACATTTCATAGTTGCCGCTTGCTGTCTTCATTCGGAAGCAGTAGCTTAGCTTTAAATACAGCTGATGTTCAAAACCGATTTCTGCCATTTTTTCAATAACTGTCTGTTCAGCTTTTATGACAAAAGGCATGTCGTCAGGATGGGTAAGGTCTAAAACGTCTTTTAGGTTTTTCGGATATTCTTTGAGGCCATGAAGTTTTAAAATATTTTCATGGTGATGGGAGAGGGTGCTATTAGTAAGATTTAAAAGATAATAATAAAATTCACCGACGGCAAACATCTCACCAATGATGCGCTCAATGGATGGCGTATTCAGGATTTCTCTGCTTGTATTTCTTACACCCGGATAGGTGTCCCAGACTTCAATAAGAGAGTGTTTTTTTTCTGAATGTTCCATGCATGATTAGTTTAAAGGCTAAAATAATTAAAATCTAAAGAAAATCCCACTAAAGTGGGATTTTTTTATGTTGATAAAATTCCAACATTTGTACAAACTAATAACCAGGAAAACCCAATTGATGATGAGCCGTATAAATGGTGCGGTTTTATATTTTTCCACGCTTCGTTTTGTAGCATGAAAAATTTTAAGATCAATACGGTAATCTTGTTGCAAATCAAATAGATAGATTAAAATCTATGAATGAATGTTATAAATAAAGTTTAGCTTTTTCTTGTTAGTTGTTTGAAAATGATAAACGAACGGCCTCTCGATGCGTTGAGAGGCTTTTTTTATGCACATTATTTCCTAAGTCAATGATCAACTGAAAAACTACACAAACGGGTAATTTTTCTGCGTTGTTTTATTCCCAATCTTTGCTCTAACAATTCAAGTTGAGCCAGGGAAGACTTATAATGCTTATTCATCCAACGGAATATCACAGGTCGGAATCAGTTGCGATTGTTGGTAATTAAAAACAAAAAACCTTCCCATGAGGAAGGTTTTTTTATAGTATGTTTCTTATAACGTATTATAAAGAAGCAGAATGTACAAGCATATCTACTAACTTGTTTGAATAACCCATTTCGTTGTCATACCAAGAAACAAGTTTCACAAAGTTTGGAGAAAGCATGATACCAGCATCTTTGTCGAAGATAGAAGTTCTCTTATCTCCTACGAAATCCTGAGATACTACAGCATCTTCAGTGTATCCTAAGATTCCTTTTAATTCTCCTTCAGAAGCAGCCTTGATAGCAGCACAGATCTCCTCGTAAGAAGTTGCTTTTTCCAATCTTACAGTAAGGTCAACTACAGAAACGTCTACCGTTGGAACTCTGAAAGACATACCTGTTAATTTTCCGTTTAGAGAAGGGATTACTTTTCCTACCGCTTTAGCAGCACCTGTAGAAGAAGGGATAATATTGTTTAGAGCAGCTCTACCACCTCTCCAGTCTTTCATTGAAGGACCGTCCACTGTTTTCTGAGTTGCCGTTGTAGCATGTACAGTTGTCATCAGACCTTCTACGATTCCGAAGTTATCGTGGATTACTTTAGCTAAAGGAGCTAAACAGTTAGTGGTACATGAAGCGTTTGATAAAATTTTGATATCGTCAGTAAGTTCTTTGTGGTTTACACCCATTACGAACATTGGAGTATCGTCTTTAGATGGAGCAGAAAGGATTACTTTTTTTGCACCTGCGTTGATGTGAGCCTGAGCAGAATCTTTTGATAAGAAAAGACCTGTAGATTCTACGATATAGTCAGCTCCGATCTCGTTCCATTTTAGGTTGTTCGGATCTCTCTCAGCAGTTACTCTGATTCTTTTACCGTTTACCACAAGGTCATTACCTTCTACAGATACTTCTCCAGGGAAAATTCCGTGTACAGAATCATATTTTAACATGTAAGCCATGTATGTAGCATCGATAAGGTCATTGATTCCTACAACTTCGATGTTGCTTCTTTCAGTCATTGCTCTGAAAACAAGACGTCCAATTCTACCAAACCCGTTGATACCTACTTTAATTGTTGACATAATAGTTTGTTTTAAATTATAAAATATTAGATTGCTAAAATTTCTGAAATCAATAAAAGATCTTTGTTGATTTCGTTATGTTTTTTAATGGCATCTTCAATGGGTGTGTACACCATATCGTTGGAACGCATTCCTACCATTACATTTGTTTGTCCTTCCATTAATCCTGTTACCGCACCATAGCCCAGCCTGCTTGCAAGCACCCTGTCTGCACAGCTAGGTGATCCACCTCTCTGGATGTGTCCTAAAATAGCAACACGAATGTCGTAATCAGGGAATTCCAGTTTTGTTTTTTCTGCTAATTCGTAAATGTTAGCCAGCTTTTCCCCTTCAGCTACCACAACAATACTTGATGCTTTCCCTGTTTTTTCCCCTTTTCTGAAATTAGCAAAAAGCTCAGATATACTGTCTTTTTTCTCAGGAATCAGAATATCCAAAGCTCCCGTTGCCAATCCGCTGTTTAAAGCAATAAAACCTGCATCACGCCCCATCACCTCAACAAAGAAAATTCTGTTGTGGGAAGTTGCCGTATCACGGATTTTATCGATTGCTTCCATGGCAGTATTCAACGCAGTATCATAACCAATGGTATTATCAGTTCCGAAAATATCATTATCGATCGTTCCCGGTACTCCCAATACCCTGATTCCGAATTCTTCATTAAAAATCTTGGCTCCGGTAAAAGTACCGTCTCCTCCAATACAAACCAAAGCATCAACACCGTGTTTTACACAGTTGTCGTAGGCTTTCTGACGGCCTTCTTTGGTTCTAAATTCCTTGGATCTGGCAGATTTAAGAATAGTTCCGCCCTGGTTGATTATATTTTTTACGGAACGAGGTCCCATTTTCAGGAATTCGTCATGGATAAGACCATTATAGCCCTCTCTTACTCCGTAACATTCGATATTATAGTAATTAGCGGTTCTTACCACCGCTCTTAATGCAGCATTCATACCCGGAGAATCACCTCCCGAAGTAAGAACTGCAATTTTTTTTACAGCACTCTCTTTCATCTAGTAAAAAATTTCGAACACAAATCTACAAAAACAAGTTCAGATAATGGTAGTAACTTGATAAGACTTTTGAATATAAATGATTAAAACTGTCTAAAATTTGTGGGTTTAAAAATATATCTCGCAGTTTTGGTTTCTGAAGAATTTACATCAAGATTGTACCATGGCGAAATGTTTTTATTAAAAGGATTGGAAAGCAGGTGAATCGATTGAGCAGGAATGAAGCCTTCAGTTAATAAAAATAATTTTTCACCTTCTTTGTTTTTACAAACTCCGGCAATCAAAACTACATGTCCGGGACTGCCCGCTGTAATTAAAATATCATCTGTTTTCAGATCAGCATTTTGGGATACCGGTTCTGTTTCTTTGTGGAGAGAAATCGTTCCGGTATAGGTAAATACCAGATTCAGGTAATTTGCTCGAGCAAAAGACCGGAAATCACCATTTCTCCGTCAGATACTTCCAGTACCGTCTTGGAACATGCTGGATATGAAGCTTTAGGTTTTTT
>Ga0153980_1001231_pt1 | contig 10905 bp, 12 predicted proteins | sample TSGA064MetaG_FD_104722 | JGI IMG/M metagenome (GOLD analysis project Ga0153980, IMG submission 104722) | Attine ant fungus gardens microbial communities from Georgia, USA - TSGA064 MetaG | ecosystem: Host-associated > Fungi > Mycelium > Unclassified | place: USA: Georgia, Magnolia Springs State... | reverse complement strand
TAATCACACCAACATGGTCGAGACGCATCTGTAAATGAAAGGCAGATTCGCTCATTATTCAGCCTCCAGAACCATTGCGGTGCCCAAACCACCCGCCGCACAGGCGGTGACTAAACCTAACCCGCCACCGCGCCGCCGCAGTTCCTGCAGCGTTTGCGTGATCATACGCGCACCGGTAGCGGCAAACGGATGACCATAAGCAATTGAGCCGCCGAGTACGTTAAACCGCTCCTCATTCACCTCGCCTAATGCATGAGGACGATTCAGCACCTCACGCGCAAAGCGTTCGTCACGGAACATTCTCAGGTTCGCCAGGGTTTGCGCCGCAAAAGCTTCATGCATATCAATTAGCGTGAGGTCGTTTAGCGTGATGCCGGCGCGATCCAGCGCCAGCGGCGAAGCATATGCCGGGCCGAGCAGCATATCCTGCCAGACATCAATAGCGGTAAAGGCATAGCTGCGCAGATAGCCGAGCGGTGTAATGCCCAATTCACGCGCGCGACCTTCACGCATGAGAATCACCGCCGCCGCGCCATCGGTTAACGGCGTACTGTTGGCGGCCGTCACCGAGCCGTGGCGGCGATCAAATGCCGGGCGCAGTTTGGCGTAATCCGCTGCGCTCGCGTTAAAACGAATATTATTGTCCTGCTCGATCGGGGCTTTCCACGGCGGTACAAAGGCGGGCATGACTTCCTGCGTCAACACGCCCGATTGCCAGGCGCGTGCCGCATGCTGATGCGAACGCAGCGCTAACGCATCCTGCTGCTCACGCGTGATGCCGTGCGATTTCGCCATCTGTTCGGCAGTATCGCCCATACGCAGCCCGGTAGAGTACTCCGCCACCGCCGGTGGTACCGGCAAGAGATCGCGTGGACGTAAGCGGCGCAAGATAGTGAGCTTCTGGCTGAAACTGCGCGCTTTGTTGAGATCGACTAACGCGCGCGCCAGGGTTTTACTCACGCCAATCGGCAGCACCGAGGAAGAGTCGGCACCTCCGGCAATGCCCGCATCGATTGTGCCAGCCATCAAGCTTTCCGCCACGTTAGCCACCGCCTGAAAACTGGTGGCGCAGGCACGGCTCACGCTGTAAGCATCGGTGTGCACGCCCAATCCGCTGCTCAGGACAATTTCACGCGCAATGTTCGGCGCTTCCGGCATCTGCACCACCTGGCCAAACACCAGCTGGTCGATGATTTCCACCGGTAACTCGCTGCGCGCCATCAGTTCACTCACCACCATGCGCCCTAATTCAAGCGCAGGAATGCCATGGAAATCCGTCGCCTGACGGGCAAAAGGGGTACGTAATCCGTGGGTTATGGCGATACGTTCGCCCTGACGCGTCAGCAGCGGCTGCGCTTTGCTCATTGCAATCACCTGTAATTTTCGACCAGGGCATCATTGCCAAACAGGTCTGACCTGATCATCAGTGTTAACTAAGTGTTGCTAAGTCGCCAATAACTAGAGGGAAAAAGTGCGAGGGAATACACGAAAATGAGTTAAGGCTGCCGAAGGGGATTCCGGCAGCGACGGGATTAGCGTAAGCCGAGCTGGAAGATCAGGGTTTCCGCCTGGCAGGCAAAAGTGAAGTCGACGCTCAAACGCACCGCGTCACCCTCTTGCGTAAACTCAGCACGAATATCGCAGGGATCGGATTCCACCTGACGCGCTTTTTCAGTCAAATGCGTGAGCATCGCATCAGCTGCATGACGATCGGCAAACACACCAGACCAACTTGCGGTGCAATCGGTATTATCCATCACGGTGCCAACATCTACACAGCAGCAGGCAGCCGTTTCGTTAGCACTACATTTATTAATGGCAGCAGTCATTATTCTCTCCTGACGATAAATCAACACAATCGGATCATTTTCTGCAGCAAAGTCTACGCCTACAGCCTTTTCACATCTATCATCAAGTCGCTAAGTGACGAATATCACACTAAAAATTGATCCAAAACAAAATTGACCGTTATGCTGAGGTTGAACCGCTAAGTTTTTGTTAAGCAGATCTGATTTTATCGATCAAATCAGAAATATTTAAAAAACAATATTGCAACAAATACACAGGTCGGACCTATACTCGTCGCACTGGTCTGATATGTCGTTTTGCCGTCAGTCCCTACAATTCGCCGCTCTTTGTTACGCGACGTAACAACGTTTAATAATAAATTTAGATGAGGTTGTGGTCATGAACCATAAAAACCTGTTTGCAAAGTCAGCTGTGGCAGCTGCAGTAACGCTCGTCTGTTCCCATGTTTACGCCGCAGGCTTTCAGCTTAATGAATTTTCAGCAATTGGTTTAGGTCGTGCTTATTCAGGTGAAGGCGCAATGGGCGATACCGCCGCATCTGCCAGCCGAAACCCAGCCACCATGGCGTTGATGGATCGTCCCTCTTTCTCCATCGGCGCGGTTTATATTGATCCCGAAGTCGATATTAGTGGTCAAAGTCCGTTGTCTGGTCGCAGCCTTGATGCGAAGAATATTGCGCCAAACCAGTGGATCCCGAATATTCACTACGTGCACCCGATTAACGATCAATGGTGGATTGGCGCCTCTGCAACCTCTAATTATGGCCTGGCAACTGAATTTAACGATGGTTATACCGCGGGCGGCTACGGCGGTAAAACCGACTTGATGACCGGCAACTTTAATATCAGCACCGCTTATCGACTAAATGAACACTTTAGCTTCGGTGTCGGTTTTGATGCGGTATATGCCAAAGCAAAAATTGAGCGTTATGCCGGTGAAGCCGGAGCATTAGCAGGACTGCCAGCGGATACTCAGGTTGCGCATTTAAAAGGTGATGAATGGGGCTACGGCTGGAACGCCGGAATCCTGTACGAAGTGGATAAAAATAACCGCTTTGGCTTTACCTATCGCTCAGAAGTAAAAGTCGACTTTGACGGTGACTATAAGAGCAACATCCCTTCCGCCTACAATGGCACGCCACAGGCGCTGGCTTTAGGTCTGCCGTATGGTACAAACGGTACCACTATCCCGGGTGCCTTGACCTTGAATCTGCCAGAGATGTGGGAAGTCTCCGGTTGGCATAAAGTTGCGCCGCAGTGGGCTGTGCATTATAGCCTGGCATACACCAGCTGGAGTCAGTTCCAGGAGCTGAAAGCCACCGGCAGCAATGGCCAGACGCTGTTCTATAAGGATGAAGGCTTCCACGATGCCTATCGAATTGCGTTGGGTACCACTTACTTCTATGACGATAACTGGACCTTCCGTACCGGTATCGCCTTTGATGACAGCCCGGTTCCTGCCGACAAGCGTTCCATCTCCATCCCCGATCAGGATCGTCTGTGGCTGAGCGCCGGTGCCTCTTACGCGTTCAATGAAGATGCGTCAGTCGATGTAGGCGTTTCTTACATGCACGGACAGAAAGTCACCGTAGAGGAAGGCCCTTACACCTTTAACTCTGAAGGTAAAGCCTGGCTTTACGGCGCGAGCTTTAACTATAAGTTCTGATGTCTCAAGAGATATAAAAAGGCGACTCATTGAGTCGCCTTTTTATTTATTGGGAGTCGATGTCTTTAAGATCGTCCTGAATCGCGCTGGCGTTCGGATTTTCTTCTGGCTTCAGCTTACCGCCGTTGGCAATAAAGTCATGGCGCTGGAAGTAAGCATTGCGAATGAAGGCGTAGGGATCTTGTTGCTGACGCAATATCGCATCAGAATCCAACAGCTGCGCACGCGTTTCAATACCTTCAAGCGTCCATTTCCCGACTGAAAGCGGCCAGCTCAGCCAGCTCAACACGGGATAGAGCGTATCGACGAAGTCACCACCATCTTCACGAACAGTGAAGCTGCCATAGGCCGGCAATTCAACGTACGGGCCGTAACCCACGCCGTAGCGTCCTAAGGTGCTACCAAAGCGATGCGGCACTTCACGTGCCAGCTCTGGGTTGGCTTTACCAGCCACGTCAATAAATCCACCCAGCCCTAACACGGTGTTAAGGAAGAAGCGGGTAAAGTGAATGCCCGCCTGACGCGGTTCCCCGACCAAAATGGCGTTGACCATGCTGGCAGGCTCCTCGAGGTTACCGAGGACATTACTTATACCGCTGCGTGCCGGTACCGGCACGTAATCACGCCAGGCCACCGCAACCGGACGCAAAACATAAGGATCCAGCACGTTGTAGTTGAAGTTAAACATCGTGCGGTTAAAGCCTTCCAACGGATCGCTGCGTTGTGCAGGTTCCGTCGTGTCGGCCGGTTTTGAGCTGGCACAACCCACCAGCAGTAAACTGGCCAACGCCAAACCGGTCAGGCGGTTATTCATTCTTCTCTCCCTGTGCGGATCAGTAAGGTATCGCTTCAGGGCTGCTGTTGATTAATTTCCACAGCCAGTTGCTGATGACCATCCCAGGGTGTGACCGCGCTTAACCCAAACCAGTCACCAGACTGTGGATTAGCACTGCCGTCGCGCGAAATGCGCACCCTGACCTGCACCTGATGCTGCGCCGAAAGTAAGCGATCGGGCATCATGGCATTGCTGTCATCAAGCGTAAGCGATAACGGGAAGTGGCTCAGCGGTAACCGCTTCACAGCCACAGGCACCGGTGAAACACCGTCAGACACAGAAATATACATCACTCCGCCTTGCGGTAACATTTTTTCTGCCTGCGGCGTCAAACTCACCGTTAATGCCAGGCTGCTATTTTGCTGTCCTGCATCGGTTTTCGCTTGTTCAATGCTGCGTTCGATCATGGTGATGCGACGATCGCCTGGCGGTAACAGTTTCAACATCACCTGCCAGGCACCAATCGCCTCGTTATACTGCTGCTGCTCAAAGGCGTTAAACGCCAGCAGGCTCAAGGTACGCACATCGCTGTGATCGCGCTTGAGTAGCTCTTTGAGCATCAGACTGGCCTGACGATTATCCTGCGGATCGCTGGATCGCGTCAGCACTTCAGCGTAATCCTGCTGCAGCTCGAGATTGTCAGGTGCCAGCTGCAACGCATGCTCAAACGCCTGGCCCGCATCGGTCGCGTTATTCAGTACCATGCCCAGTCGCCCTAACATCGCCCAATCGTTAAGGTTGTTGGCATCACTTTGCAGTGCATTACGCAAGCCTAGCTGTAAGCGGGCCAACTCTTCCATCGTCAACGGCTGCGCATTGGGATCCATCACGCGAGCACGCAACACGGGATACGCCTGCTGCACGCTGACAAAGGCCGTCTGTTGGGCCAGGCCGCCGGTTTTCAGATACATACCCAGTGACACCACCAGCAGCATAATGACGCCCGGCAGCAATACCCAGCGGCTGCTGTGGTGAATATGAGCAGCATCCTGCTGTGGAATATCAGTTAATAGCGTTTGTTGTAGCTCGCGTACCATTTCCGGTCGCTCAGCCACAACGCCCTCTTCTTCATCCCGCTCCAGCTCGCGCAGACGCTGTTGATAGAAGTCGGTGTTGAGGCGATCGCGGTCGCCCGTGCTGACTTCACGTTGACGCCAGCCTGCATAGAGAAACAGCGCGATTGCTGCCAGCAACAAAATAATCAGGGTAATCCAGAATCCAGTCATTACGGCTTCCCGTCACGCTTGAGTAACGCCGCAAGGCGCTGTTGTTCATCGTCGTCCAGCTCGCTACGCGTTTTGCCGCGGCGATTACGCAGAATAATAATTGCGCCCCCTAATACCACGAACAGCGCCGGCCCCACCCATAAAATCAAGGTGGATGGCGTAACTGGCGGTTCGTAGGTCACGAAGTTGCCGTAGCGCGCCACCATGTAATCAATGATCTGCTGGCGATTTTCGCCCTGCTTCATCAGCTCGTAGACCTTGAGGCGCATATCTGCGGCGATCATCGCGTTAGAGTCGGCAATGCTGTTGTTCTGGCATTTCGGGCAACGCAACGAGGCGGTGAGTTCGCGGTATTGCTCTTCCTGCTGTAGCGAATCGAACTGATAAGTATCGATTGCCGCCCATAGGCTGGTACTGAGAACAATGCCCGCCACTAAAAGAAGCAGTCGTTTCATGCGCCCGCCTCCTGGTTATATTTGTCCCATAGCGGTTTCACTTCTTCGAGCCAAACGCGATCGTTCATGTCGCCCGCGTGGCGATAGCGAATAATACCTTTGCCGTCGATCAGGAAAGTTTCCGGCGCGCCGTAAACGCCCAGATCCAAGCCCAGCATGCCGTCGCCATCATAGAGACTCAGTGCATAAGGATTCCCCAGGGTGTTCAACCAGGTTACCGCTTTGCTGCGATCGTCTTTATAGTTCAGGCCAACCACACGGATGCCTTTTTCCGCCAGCGTATTGAGGTATTGATGCTCCGCGCGGCAGGTTGGGCACCAGGTCGCCCAGACATTTAGCAGAATCGGCTTACCATCGGTCAGCACATGCTGGTCATAGATTTTACCTGGCTTATCGAGCGCTTCGAGTTTAAACACCGGCACAGGTTTGCCGATCAGCGCCGATTCGAGGCGCGTAGGATCATCGCCATTGGCGTTGCGCGACAGCTGCCAGAGCAGTGCCGCCGCCAGCAGTAAAAACAGGACTAGCGGGATAAAAAGGATTTTTTTGTTCATGCCAGCTCCTCGCGCTCTGCTTTTTTACGCGAGCGATAACGGGGATCGAACAGGCAGAACAGGCCGCCCACCGCCATAAACACGCCGCCGTACCAGATCCAGCGAACAAAAGGCTTGTAGTAGATACGTACTGCCCATGAACCGTCATCCAGCTCTTCACCGAGCGCCGCATAAAGATCGCGCGTGAAACCGCCGCTGATGGCCGCTTCGGTCATCATGGTGCGCGCCGCCGCGTAAAAGCGTTTTTCTGCCTGCATCACCGCTTCCGGCTTGCCGTTGCGCGTCACTTCAATGATGGCTTCACCACCGCTGTAGTTCGGGCCCTGCAGGTTGCGCACACCGTGGAAAGTAAAGTGATAGTTGTGGATGTCGACACTATCGCCGGCTTTCATACGCACATCACGCTCAACGCTGTATTGGGTGCTAAAAGCGATACCCACCACCGTGACCGCCACGCCAAGATGGCCCAGCACCATGCCCCAATGGCTGCGCGAGAGATGACGCAATCCTTTGAAGAAGGAGTGGCGATGCGTTGCGCGCTCGTGCAGCTCCATCAGCGTCAGCATGATCACCCAGATCGACATCAGCAGGCCGATGACCGTCATCGCTTCGATGCGATCCTGCAACAGCCACGGCAGTGCGATAGACAAAATCAGCGTTACCAGCAGACCAACGCCAAGACGCTTCCACAACTTCTGCGGCTGATCGCGGCGCCAGCGTACCAGCGGGCCAATGCCCAGCATCAGCGCAAACGGCGCCATCAGCCAGGTGAACATGGTATTAAAGAAAGGTTCGCCAACAGAGATACTGCCCAAGCCTAACTGTTTATGCACCAGCGGCAGAAGCGTACCCAGCAGGACCACCAGCATCGCCGCGATCAGTAGCACGTTGTTGCCTAACAGGAAGGATTCGCGCGACCAGGCTTCACTCTGCACGCGGCTGCGCACCTGGCCACCTTTTAACGCATATAGCAGCAGCGAGCTGCCAATCACAATCACCAGGAACGCGAGGATAAACATGCCGCGCGCCGGGTCAGAGGCGAATGAGTGCACTGAAACCAGCACGCCGGAACGCACAAGGAAGGTGCCAAGCAGGCTTAAAGAGAACGCAGTAATCGCCAGTAACACCGTCCACGACTTAAAGCTACCGCGCTTTTCGGTAACGGCCAGTGAATGCATCAGCGCCGTGCCGGCCAGCCACGGCATAAAGGAGGCGTTTTCTACCGGATCCCAGAACCACCAGCCGCCCCAGCCAAGCTCGTAATAGGCCCAGGCAGAACCGAGCACGATACCAATGGTTAAAAACACCCATGCGGCAGTGGTCCACGGACGTGACCAGCGCGCCCATGCGGTATCCAGGCGCCCCGCCATCAGTGAAGCAATGGCGAAAGCGAACGCGACTGAGAAACCAACATACCCCATATACAACAGGGGCGGATGGAAGATCAGCCCGATATCCTGCAACATCGGGTTGAGATCGCGTCCATCGATCGGGAAGTTCGGCAAGGTGCGCGTAAACGGATTCGAGGTAAGAATGATAAACAGCAGGAAGCCCAGATTAATCATGCCCATTACCGCCAGCACGCGCGCCAGCGCATCCTGCGGCATACCGCGGCTAAAAATCGCCACCGCTAAAGTCCAGGTGCTCAGCAACAATACCCACAACAACAGAGAACCTTCATGCGCCCCCCAGGTTGCTGCGATACGATAGTAAACCGGCAGCAGAGTATTGGAGTTGGTGGCGACATAGCCCACGGTAAAATCATTCACCACAAAGGCGTGCACGAGCACCAGGAATGAAGCCGCGACACAGATAAACAAACCCCACGTCAGCGGGCGAGCCATCGCCATTAAACGTGCATCCTGACGCGCCGCGCCCCAGAGCGGATAAACACTCAGCAGTAGCGCCAGGCCGAGCGCCAGACACAGCAAGAAGCTACCGATTTCCGGCATCATGATTGCGCTCCCGCCTGTTGATAAGCGGACGCGGGTCCGGTGTGATTCTTCTTCATCGCATCTTCAATTTCAGGTGGCGTATATTTTTCATCATGCTTCGCCAGCACTTCTTTGGCATTCACCAGGTTGCCCTCTTCCAGTACCCCCTGCGCGACCACGCCCTGCCCTTCGCGGAACAGGTCCGGCAAGATGCCTTCGTAACTGACATTCACCACGCCGTTGGCGTCATACAGTTTGAATGAGACGGCGAGGGTTTTCGCATCGCGCTTAACGCTACCTGGCATCACCATGCCACCAATGCGCAGGCGCTGACCCGGCTCGGGCTTCTGATGATCTTCGCCCTTGCCGTAGAGAATTTCGCTCGGGGTATAAAACAGGTCGATGTTGGAACGCAGCGCGTACATTACCAGCGACGTTGCCAGGCCCAGCCCGATCAACACCGCTATCGCCACATACAGGCGATTACGACGACGGATATTCAAACGGATTCTCCTGCTTCATTGGCCGTTTTTTTCGATTTGGCGGCGCGAATGCGGCGCTCCCTGGATTGACGCTGGCGAATTTCTGCCAGCATTCGGCGGCGAAAGAGCACGGTGTGCAGCACCAGGCCGAAGAGTGGAATCAACGTGAGAATGACGGCCAGCCAGACGTAAAACGCATAGCCGCCCATGGCGAAGAAATCGCTGAGTGATGCGAAGGCTGGCGTCATGATTTGCCCCCTCCCTGCGCAACATCAATCGCCCACGGACGATGGCGCTCGGTAAAGAGGATCAGATTACGCAGGCGCATCAGCGTTAAGGCACCGAACACCAGCAAGTAACCAAGAATCGACCAGCGCAGCGGCGTACGCATACTGGGATCGATGGCCTGCTGGAGGATGCCCGATGAGCCCTGATGCAAGGTGTTCCACCACTGAACCGAGAAGTGAATGATCGGCAGATTGACCACACCAACCAGAATTAAAATCCCTGCGGCACGACCGGCAGTGCGGCGGTCGTCAAACGAGTGGTAGAGCGCGATGACACCCATATAAAGGAACAGCAATACCAGCTCAGATGTCAGGCGTGCATCCCAGATCCACCAGGTACCCCACATCGGTTTGCCCCAGGCGGAACCGGTGACCAACGCGATAAAGGTAAATACAGCGCCGATCGGCGCCATCGCGGCCGAGACCAGATCAGCCATCTTCATCTGCCACACCAGGCCGATAAAGGCCGCGATCGCCATTGACGCATATACGCCCATTGACCACATCGCAGCCGGCACGTGAATGTACATAATTCGGAAGCTGTTGCCCTGCTGATAATCCGCCGGAGCAAAGCCGAAGCCCCATATCCAACCGAGTAACAGCGTGCCAACACCCAGCACCGCGAACCAGGGAATCAAGCGACCGCATAGCTGGTAAAGCCGCTCAGGCTTTGCCCACTGGTGTAACCATTTCCACATTTTGCATTGCTCACAATAAAAAGAATTCAGATTTCGGCCGCTCTGGGGCGACACGAATTAATGCAGACTAATACGCAAGGCCGCAGCCGTCGCAAACGGCGACAAGGTTGCGCTCACGGCCAGCATTGCGCCCAGAATCGCCAGATAACCCCCGATCGGTAATCCCATGCTGGCCGCATCAATCGCTGCGCTGGCAAAAATCAAAACCGGTATCGATAACGGCAACACCAGCAGACTGAGTAACACCCCACCGCGTCGTAGTCCGACCGTCAATCCGGTGCCAATCGCACCCAGAAAGCTCAGCGTTGGGGTGCCAAGTAACAGCGTCAGCGCCATCGCGCGCCAGCCAGAGAAATCCAGCGAGAGTAATAAGGCGGCCAGCGGCGATAATAAAATTAAAGGCAGGCCGGTAATTAACCAGTGAGCAATCACTTTGCCCAGCACAGTAAGCGGCAGCGGCGTTGGCAGCAGGAGTAATTGCTCAAGCGAACCATCAAGAAAATCATCGCGGAACAGCCGCTCAAGCGCCAGCAGCGAGGCCAGTAAGGCAGCAACCCATGCTACGCCCGGCGCAATACGCGCCAGTTGTTGCGGCTCTGGTCCAATACCTAATGGAAACAGCGTGATAACAATCAGGAAAAACCACAGCGGATTAATTACCTCAGCGCCGCTGCGGAAGGCGATTTTTAATTCGCGCTGAATGACCCGGCCTAACATCAAGCCCACTCCGAAGTAAGGCGAATTTTACGCACGCGATCCCGATTACCGGGGAGATCCTGATGCGTGGTGAGAATCACCGCACCACCGTTATCGGCATGAGCAGCGAAACGCGCCATTAATTTTTCCACGCCACCTTTATCAATGGCGGTAAGCGGTTCGTCGAGGATCCACACCGATGCCGGGCTGAGCCACAGTCGGGCCAACGCCACGCGTCGCTGCTGCCCTGCGGAGAGTTGCGCT
>Ga0153980_1001230_pt1 | contig 10916 bp, 20 predicted proteins | sample TSGA064MetaG_FD_104722 | JGI IMG/M metagenome (GOLD analysis project Ga0153980, IMG submission 104722) | Attine ant fungus gardens microbial communities from Georgia, USA - TSGA064 MetaG | ecosystem: Host-associated > Fungi > Mycelium > Unclassified | place: USA: Georgia, Magnolia Springs State... | reverse complement strand
AATAATTCATGGAACTTTTCTTGTTCTTCTTCGGTGTATTTCTCTTGAATAGACTTATACAATTTTTCTCTTTCTTCAAAATGTACTTTGTCAAAAACATTGGAAATACTGCATGCTGACATTTTGATAAAATCGAAAAACACATCGTACATACTTCTTTTTCCGCAAAGGTCCTTCATGGCTTTAACCATTTTCTTTTGGTAACTATTCATCATTTCAAAGGAGTAAAGAATTCTTTACTGTGGCCACAAACTCCACTCCTTTCATTTATTTCTTCTTTATTTCAGCTAACTTTTTCGCAACACTTTGCCCACTTTTATTGCATAACGGACAAGAAGTTGCTTTTGAATGACCGTATCTATCTTTTTCCCAGACAATCATCTGTCCCTTGCATTTTATACATACCATCGCTTTTACCTCGCTTACTGTATGTGCCATTTGCAATAGCTTTTTCTTTTAGTCTACGTTTTTTCTTTTTGATTTTAGATTTAGTTTTACCCATTCACTTTGACCGCCTTTGTCAAATCAAACCCTAAAGCATTCGGATATCCTTCAATTTCTTCTGGTTTGACATGGTAAACATCTGTTTCAATGTTAAAGCCTCCAACTTCGGCTGCCTTTTTTAACACGTGACCATTCCAACTTTTTCGATAGCCTGTTTTTTTATTTGCTTTAGGACTTACACAACTTCTAGCACCTTCCGCAGTGGCTTCACACGGCAAAACAAATAACGCTTTGTTTTGTTCGTCTAAATACAGTTGAACCCATTCTGGTTTATTCAATCGTTGTACTACTGGACCACTTAAAGCCAGACCGCTTTTTGAGATCGTTAAACATTCCTCTGCTTTCACTCCAAAATTTCCTGAAATAAGTAAAGTTGCTGTATTTAAATTAAATTTCATGTGTTTTGTCTCCTTCGTTTCTTTTGTTTTAATTTGCTTGGATAGATATTTTTTACTAACAATAATTTGACTGTTAGAATCTGTTATCATTTCTTCCTCATCTTGATTTACATGACAAACTTTGACCAACACCGAATTATCATAGACCTTTTGTACTGTTCCATGTAAAGCGTGCTGAAAACGATTATGAGGAATAATTTCATAGGTTTTACCAATATCAATTTTCATTTATATTCTCCAAACTCATAATTTCAATTTCTGTCCGTGGTCGCATGCTGTACAACTTTTGGCAAACCATCACAGCAATTTGACCATCGTTTTTATATAAAATACCTTCGGCAGCATCTGTCACTGCTTTAAAATAGTTATCCAAATCGGGCTTTTTGTCGCAATATTTCCGCTCTAATTCCACTTCTAAGCGTTTCTGTTTATTGCTTAGAGCTGATTTAGGCGGATGGATGTAAAACGTCACATGTGCGGAAATTGGCCCTTTTTCAATCAACTTTGCTCTTGATTTACGAAGATAATTCTTTACTTGATTTTTGTATTCTTTCATTGCTCGATCTTCGTAAGTTTGAACATAATTTCCACGTCGTGCAAACCTTGGGCGGCTTTGTGGCTTTGGTTCAATCGGCAAAATAATTCGCATCATTTTCCCTCCAAAAATTCTTTTATTTGCCTATCGAGTTCAGCTTGCTCTTCTGGTGATAGTTTTTCCTCTTCTTGTTTTGGTTCATTTACCCAATCTGGCAATTGCTCTTGTCTAACTGGAGGATTCAAATATCTTACTTGCGTTGTCGTTTCAGACAAGTCGTATTCATCGTTAAAACGTTCATCACGTATCCAACGAAACAACTCTTGTGGATGATACCAGTCATTTGATTTGATATACGCAAGATAATTTCTATATCCTTTTTTGAATTGATCTAAATTTTCTTCTGACTTAAATTTCTTTAAAAACTGCTCTTTGGCTTTTTTCTTATTGGTTTTTTTCGGATAAGTTTTCCAAATTTTTTCAAATAATTCAGACATGGTTGAACTCTGTTCAACACTATTCTTTTTTATATCCTTATCTAACCTATCCTTACCTAACCTAACCTGTGTATCCGCATTGGATACATCTTGTATACATTCTGTATCCATAAACTGATATCTGTTATTTTTATCTAATGTAAGCATAGATTTTTCTTCAAAAAATATTGTTCTATTATACCGATCTTTTTGAATGTAATTGTGTATTTTCCAATCTTTAATCACAACTACACCACTTTCGAAAGGTATAATAAATTCCTTTGCCATCAATAGTTTAAAGTCGTCTTCACTTGCGCCAATTTTTCTTCTAACGGTCTTAGCATTTCCTAAAAAGCCATCATCATCCGCTTCCATGTTTAAATGGAAATATAAACATTGTGCAGACATTGGCATATCTAAAAATAAATCTGTATCCGTTATTTTTTTACTAAACATTCTTCTTTGTGCCAATGTTTATCCTCCTATGTGTAACTTTTTAATAGTATCTTGATTTAATTTAATTCCTTTAACATGATATTTAGCTTTAAATGCTTTAACTCCTATATCGTGTTTTTCTTTATGATGGTAATAACATAAAGATGCAAATGTATATTCTGTATGGTCAACTTTCCTTCTGCTTCTTCGTCCTAACGCTTTATCAAAATGATCAATCTCTGCGCTAGTTTTTCCACAAATGCAGCAAACACGTTTAGTAATACATTTATAAAAATAATATTCTTGGTTTCCTGGCAAAATATCATAACCTTTTTTAAAGGGAATACTATTTTCAAAAATATAGTCAAGAATTATATTTGCTAAAATTGTTGCATCGTCTACCGTGTTTTTTGATTCCTTTTTTAAGCTCATAGGATAACCCCTAAGCTCTTCAAAGTGTGAATAGAACATATCCTTCAACAAAGAGGTTTTATCCCCTGTTTCTCTGCTAATATCTCCTAACAACGCATATATAAAGTTTCGTTGTGCTGCAGTAAATTGCCTTGGATCGATAAAACGAATTTCAACTTCTCTTGGTCCGTCATATCCGTAGTACATTGTTTTAAGCCGTTCAATGTTAATTACTTCGTTTATGTCCGCAGTTATCCTTTGATCTTTTAAAGATTTAATAACTGCGGAATAAACGTTGTTCAGGTTCATTCAACCACTTCCACTTGAATGCCGTTATTAATAATAAAATTGTTTAACGCAACTAACTTTTGATGCTCTGCTGTTAGTCTTAACGTAACTGTTTTCTCTTGTTGTTTTCTGCTGGTTTTTGACACTTCTTCTGTGATGATTTCACCTGTTTCAGTGTCAACTGTTTTATTGTTGATTGTTTCAGTTTTCAAGGCAGCAATAGCATCGTCGTGCTCTTTTTTTGCTTTTTCTCGTTCTTCTTGTTCTTTTTTTAAAGCAAAGGCTGAATCAATTTCCTTTATCAATTCTGATGCTGTACGCCCGCTATCAATCAAACCAACCCAAGAATATGGTTCTAAACCAACCGCTTTAGTATAGTTTTCAATTATTTTTTTATCGTTCTCAATACGTTCTTTTTCATTGGCTAATGTTGTCATCACAGATGCAATTTCTTCAATAATTTTCTTAGTTGGCTCTCCTTTAGCTGTAAAAGAGGTCTTGTTAAGCCATGAATTGGAAATTTCAATTTCCTCCATTGATACATTATAGTTTTCAGACATTTCATCGATTACTGTTTGAATTTTTTCTAATCGCTTCTGACGTTCCGCTTCTTCATATGCTTGAATATTTTTATTGATTTCATCGCTAACATCTTCAATTTGGCTCATATATTTTTTTATTTTTTTCTCAAAATCTTTTAACGGCTTATTATATTGATTTTTAACCTCTTTACGTTGATCATCTAGCAACGTCGCAACTTTGTTTAAGTCTGCTCTTGCTTTTTTTGCTTCTGGAATGTTTTCATCAGTAAAAATCATTGTTGAATAGTGACTAACGGCGCTATCGACCATTTCAGCCAATTGTGTTTCATTTTGAATAGTGATTTCACTAGCTTTAAAATCAACATTAAATTGCAAATCTGTTGTTAATTCGTTTGTCATTATTTTTGCCCCCATGTAATGTTTTCTTCTGGTTGTGGCTGGAATTGTTGTATCCATTTCCTCAAAACTCCAATAGCTTTATTGAACATGCTAGCTGGCATGTTTTCATTGACATCTATATTTAATTCTTTACTTAGTTCATTGCGTACATAATCAAGTTCAGAATTTGATAATTCAGAAAGTTGTCGGATATGATCATTCAACGTAGCTAACTGTTTACCGCTAATCAAATTAACTTTCGGAGTATCGCTGTTCTTTTCAGCTGCCGTTTGGCCATCGTCGTCTTTATCTGCTGCTATTCCAAATGCTGCCGAAAGCGAATAACGTCTTGCATATGTTGTTAAACTTCCTAATCCTTGAGGATTTGTTCCGCTATCAGGAAATTCAAATGGACCATGAATGATATACTGCCCGCTTATATGAGTGATAATTGTTGTAACTTTTAACGCATTATTTTCATTGACAACATTTTGTTGAAAATCAATTCCGCTTTCGGATTCTTGCGCAGCTTTTCTAATCGCTTCTTCAATCGCTTTAAGAGTGGCATACTGGAAATTCATTGCTCCTTTTTTAGTCGAATAGGCAACTTCTGCATCAAATTTCGGTTGAGTTAACTTACTTTTTAATTTATACATACCATCAAAAAGTTTTTCTAAATTTTCACTGCAAGTATTCATTTCGTTCCTCCTCTTTCAACAATGAAAGAACTTTTTCTAATCCTTCAATTAATTCAGATTTTTTGAAATAAGCACATTCATCTAAACTTTCAAATGCAAATCTAACCTCTTCATCTTCGCTATCTTGATACACAGCAACATGATCGTTTTCAATGTCTTTCTCAAAAATTAAAGAACCATAGGGCGAAGATTCATCAAGTAAATGAATTCTCCCAATTGAATCAAATTCTATTTTCATGATATAATTCCCCTATCAATATATGTTTTTGCGACTATTTGCTTGGCGGCGTAGTCGCTTTTTTCATCATGCAATCCCTCTGCGCTCTTTTTGTTGCGTAATGTATAATTGACTTTTTTGTTGCTTGTACCATAAATCAGCTAATCTTTTTGCTTGGTTTAACTTTTCTTTTCTAGTCATTTAAACTCACCTCGAGAAATCTTCGATAATATATCCATTAAGTCATTTGGATTGTCTATAACAAAAGTATGCGTTTTTTTAGGTGTAGTTTCTGTCTCTGTTTCAATATCGTACATTTCTTTCAAGTGACGATGCATTGGACAATCACAATCTAATTCCGCTAGTACTTCTTTTACTCGGGTGTATTGGCTATGTGCAGCAATAGCTATCATCACATCTTCTCCAATTTGTGCCATTGCTACTTCTCCTTCTGAATCGATAGTGGCCAAAGATAAACCTACATCTTTTTTTTGGCATTCTTTTTCTAGTTTCTTAATCAATTTTTGAATTTTGTCGTTCATTTTGGTATACTCTCCTTAGTTAATTTTATATGTGTCCCCACTTGTCAAAAAACGAGTGAGGCTCTTTTTATTTACGCAATAATTGTTACTGAACCTTTTTCAACATACTCATTTAAAGATTGAGTTAAATATTCATGAATACGTTCCATAGCTACATGTTTCCAAATCCCACCATCTGCTTCGAACAATGCGCAATGACCATATTTATTGATTCTAAAAACAAATGGGCTATCTGGCTGTTCAACTTCTAAAAATGTTCGATAAGGTCTTAAATTTGCTGGACTAGGTACTTCTGCTTTTGTAAGCGTTGCTGCTCCTTCTTTTACTGTAGCAACTTGAGAAACTCCGTTATCAACTAAATCTCCCCCACCTTCAATTCGAATAGCGCTGGCACATTCCAGAATAGCTTTTGCATCAAGATCACGTTGAATAAGAGATTGAACATTAATAATAAATTCTTCTGAATCCATAAAGCGACTATATGGAAACACTTCTAACAACGCTTTTGCTTCAATAATTTTTTCACGCTTACGGTCTGCATCTAAAGCTGAATAAACAGCAACGTTTGTTGGGGTTTCAACATGAATTAATAATTTTGACGTAACTTCTTCATGGGAAAATTTTGATTGTAGATAACCAATTAATCCAGATAAAGAATTAACTGTGAGTGTTTCTGCTCGTTTAATTGGATCGAGTTCAACTAAATCCGCTTTTGAACGATCAAAAAATACTTTTTCCTCTTCTTTATAAATAATTTTTTGATCATCACGTAATCTTACTGCATACGCTAAAGCTTCTTTTAAATGTTCTGACATAATATTTCACTCCTAGTTTGTTTTAAATTTTTTTATTTTATCTGTTTCTTCAATTTCTTCTACTGGTGTGCCTTTATCATCTTTCAATTCAGAATCATCTGGATCAAAATACATCTGGCCTCGTTGTCCACTTTTCAATTCATTTGCTAACGGTTTTCCTTTACCATCTTGACCAATAATAATTTTTGAAGTTAATGCTTCTCTTGGAACTAATTTTGATTTCACTTGATAATCAATCAAAATATCTTCACGATATTCGTCTGGAATAATCGTTAAATCAATTGTTATCTTTCTCTTTTTTGTAGGATCGGTATTAGGATCATTAATATTGTTAATGACTTGAGCAAGCTCATAATCAAATCGTTCTTGTAATCCTCCCTCACTAATCCCACTTAAAGGAACATTAATATTTTTTGACATTTTATTGCCGTCCTTTCTGTGATATAATTTATTTAGATTCTATTCACTTTATTTCCCCTGCTTTAGCTCTAACTAAAGTGGGGCTTTTTATTTTGTCTTTTTTAGAATATTGGTATTTTGCTTCATCCCAATTGAAAAACCAATGAATAAAGAAAGGTGCACTTAGTGTTGCTAGTATTGGCATTGAAAAGTGACTTTTCAGCAATGCTCCTAGCGCAATCATCACTAAAAATGTTCCTATCAGTCGAGCTTCACGTATTGCTTTCATGGTTAACCTCCTATAAATGAATTCTATTTTGAATTTCTAAACCCCTTAAAAATTCAAGCTCTATTTCGATTTGAGCTGCTTTATTTTCCGTTAATTGTTCAGATTGTCTGAGTGCTGCTCTATCATCTTGAAGCTGTTTACGCTCTTTTTTGATTTGATTAAGTATCCAAGCTTCTTGATCAATCGTATAAGCCATAATATTCTCCTTATATTACGTCGTTTAAGTCTAAACTCATTTGTCTTACAACTGTTTTTGTTGCTGTGGACGGTTCCCAATCGTTGATATATTCAATTACGATTTCATAATGTTTTTCTCTTAATTGGGAGCGAGACCCTACACCAGTAATTTGCTTAATGCCTGAATTAATATCTTTGTATAGCTTGCTACGCTGTTCTTTTGTGATTTTTCCAAATCCTTTCGCCACTTCTGCAACTCTCTGATGAACTCGTCGTGATAAATAGCTATAATCACCCGCATCTATTTTTTGATTGTTTTTTAAGTCAGCTACTTCTTTTTCGATTACATCTACACGTTCGTTTGTTTCTTCGTTTGCTGATAAAGCTAGTAAAGCTAATTCTCGCTTTGAGGTTGGTAATTTAGGCTGTTGAATTTCTTTTTCCATTCGATTGAATGCTTCAATGTATTTCAGTTTGAATGAATCTGCTTTTTTCCCAGTGAATCCAAATGCAATGAAAGAAAAGCCATCTCGATTCATGTAGTACAATCTTTGTTTTCTACCTCGAGAATCTTTATATTCTCCCTCAACAAACATACTTTGGTAATAAGCCGAATTTTCGGCCGATTGAATTTTAGCCTCTATTGCTTCAATAACATGCTTATGTTGTTTTTCAAATACTTCAGCAACTTGTAAACTAGTTGTTACTGCTTGTTGGTTTTTCATAATTACTAAGTTGTCCATTTTTTCTCAGTCCTGCCTACATTGATTATTCTTTATTTCTTCTATATTTATTTTTTTCATGCCATAGCAAAAATTCATCAAATTTTTGAATATTTATTATTGGAACATTGGGAGTTACTAAGCGATAACCATCTTTATAATCTTTATGTTCTTTAAATTTCTTTAGCAAAACTTGGAAGGTTGGTTTATGATTTTGAAAACCAAAAAACACAATTGCTTCATCTTTTGCCATCCATGCTTGTGGCAACGAGATTGTTTTAGCTAACGTTATTTGTGACATTTATTACACCTCCTAAATTAGTTGTTTCACATTTGCATATTTTCGATCAATATCTAAAAAATCAGCAATTTTCAACTTATAAGAATCTGCTTTTTCTCCACGTTGGTAACCTTCAATTACTTGCTTTGCATAAACTGATGATGTTCCGATATGCTTAGCGATATCTTTTAACTTAAGTTGTTTACGCTTCATCATAACTTCAGCTAATTCAGCAAAATCTGTCACATACATTTGACATCCTCCTTATGTGTAATTTTAAATTAGCTAATTTATTAGCTAATACGTTGACAAAAACTAATATATATATTAGTATAAGTGCATAGCTAAATAAGACTGTGAATAAGCCTTATATTCAACCTTTATCCGTCGCCAAACGTTTAGGTTCATCACTACGCTATTCTTTTGTCCTTTTTTTAGCTAAGTAACTAGCTTATGAACACAGTATACTAACATTTTTATTAGTTGTCAATGGAAAACTAATATTTTTTTTAGCTGTTATTTAAGCTTGCTTTGAGGTGAAAGTTTATGAATTTGTTAGAAAGAATTAAAGAACTTTGTAAAAAACGAAGCATTAGTGTTTCTCGATTGGAAGAAGAATTAGGTTTTCCAAAAAATACAATTTATCAATGGAAAAATAGAACTCCTGGAACAGACAAATTAAGTATAGTTGCTGACTACTTTGGTGTTACTATTGACTATCTATTAGGTCGTACAGACACACCACAGTTCTCAGCTAAGAATGAACGAGATGTTCAAAAAATGTTATCTGAAATGAAAGATGGATTAACTAACAAACATACCTTAGCTTATTTTAAAAATGATGGTGAAGAAATCGACGAAGAAGATGCTGAACTACTAGCTGAAGCTTTAGAGTTCGTTGTACGTCAATCCAAGCTTATCGCAAAAAAGAAATTTACACGTAAAGATTATCGAAAAGAAAATCATGATGATCTAGCTTAAAGAGGTGTTTCTTTCATGAAAAGACAACATATTAGAAAACTAGCCCACAAATTAATAGAAAAATATAATACACAAAATCCTTATGAACTTTGTGATTATTTAGGAGTACCTATTTATTACATGGATTTAGGAAAAAATATTCTAGGTTTTCGTTCAGTATTGAATCGTGCACCAATGTTGCTTTTAAACACAAGAAATTCGGAAGAGGAAGAATATATAGTTTGTATTCATGAGTTGGGTCATCATTGTTGTGGGCATACTAATAACGCTGACCAGCTAACACGTAATAACATGCGTTTTATAGCTCAAGGTGATGAGTATGAAGCTAATTGCTTCATGATAGAAATTTTATTATATGGTGTAAACCTAGCAGAATACCCAACCAAAGAATGTTTATTGAGAAGTTGTGGTATTCCTAGCTGGGCTGAACGCTATGTAGATTGGAAATATTTAGAAGAAACAGCAGATTTTAATAGCTTTAATAGCTATTATTAAATTTCACTAAAAAGAACATACATTCGAAAAGAAAGGAGTTTTTTCTTTGTGGATTGAAAAACTACCTAATGGAAAATTCAAATACTTTGAACGTTATAAAGATCCCTATACAGAAAAATACAGGCGTGTATCCATTACGCTCAATTCAAAGTCAAATCAAGCAAAGAAACAAGCGTTACTTGAATTACAAGATAAAATTAATAAAAAACTTAATCAATATAATCAGACAAATTTATCACTATCTATGCTTTACGAAGAATGGATACTAATCTATAAACAACGTGTAAAAGAGCAAACATATTTAACAGCCATCAGTTTATTTAAAACTATATCTAAAAGAATAAATACTGATATTCTTATTAAAAATATTACAGCAAGTTTCATACAAAAGTTTTTAAATGATTTCTATTACAAAGAAAATTATTCTTATTCTTACACAGATTCTCTTCGTGCTCTTTTTAGTAATATGTTTGAGTACGCAAAACAAATAGGAATAATTGAATATAACATAGTTAAAGATGTCAAAATAAAAAAGAAAAAAGCAACCATTGAACAAATTGAAAAAATTTCAGATAAATATCTCGAAGCTGACGAATTAAAATTAGTTTTATCAGAATTAAGACAATTAAAGAAAACGCCTGAATCAAACCGATACGCAGAAGCAATGGAATTTTTATCTAAGACTGGGTTAAGATATGGTGAATTAGCAGCATTAAAAATTGAGGACTATGATGGTGAAAATATTATTATAAATAAAACCTTATTCTACAATTATGCTAGTTTAAAAGATGGTAAAACTACAAGCCCTAAAAATGTACATTCTAACAGAACCGTTTCATTAACAAATGATAGCAAAAAAATACTTAACCATTGGATTGAACAAAATAAATTAAATAAAGCCATTCATCCGTATTATAATGATATGGGATTTTTATTAGCAAGCGCAAATGGAAATCCAATATCGCCTGGTAATATAAATTATGCCCTTCGAAAAGTATCGGAAAAATTAAAAAAAGAAAATAAAATGAACAAACATTTAAGCACACACATATTTCGACACACGCATATTTCACAACTAGCTGAATTAGGTGTAAATCAAAAAGCTATTATGCAACGTGTAGGACAAGTAAATCCAATGACCACATTAAAAATATATACTCATGTAACAAAAAAAGTAGAGGCTGATTTACTTTCTAAACTCAATAAACAAGAAAAGGAGCAAGAATAATTTTGCCCCTTTTCTGCCCCTTTTATTAAATTAACGACTAAAATTTTACAATAAACATTGTTATATCAATCTATTTCAGGTAAATCTACATTATGATGGACTTTTT
>Ga0153980_1001228_pt1 | contig 10921 bp, 9 predicted proteins | sample TSGA064MetaG_FD_104722 | JGI IMG/M metagenome (GOLD analysis project Ga0153980, IMG submission 104722) | Attine ant fungus gardens microbial communities from Georgia, USA - TSGA064 MetaG | ecosystem: Host-associated > Fungi > Mycelium > Unclassified | place: USA: Georgia, Magnolia Springs State... | reverse complement strand
GCGCAATTACCTGGGGGCCAACACCTTTACCGGCAACTCCATTGGCGTGAGCGTCAGCGGTGCGGGCAACATCCTCGATGGCAACCTGATCCACGGCAACCGCATCGGCGTGGCGCTGCGCCCGGAGCCGACCTCCACCAGCAACCGCCTGACCGCCAACCGCATCTGGAACAACAGCCAGGATATCCGGCGCTGCGAAGCGGGCGGTTCGTGCGTGCCCGATCAGCGCACCGGTGCCATCGTGTTTTCGGTGCCGGCGCTGGAGCATGCGATCTATGTGGGCTCGCGTGGCATCGGTGTCGACCCGTCGGGCACCAACCGGGCGATCATCTGCACCGACAAGGCCGCACCGCAGGGTTGCCAGCCGGTACCCAATCACGATCAGGCGGCCCCGCTGCTCAAGGCAGTCAAAGGTGATCGCTTGCTGGGCCAGGTGAGTGGCGAGCCCGACAGCCTGTTGCGGGTGGAGGTGTTCGGCAATGCTGACTCAAAGGCCGGTGAAGCGGAGCAGTATCTGGGCGAAGTGATGGTGGCGACGGATGCCAAGGGTCAGGCGCAGTTCGAGTATGTATTGCCGCAAGCAGATGGGCTGCAGGCGTTCACCGCGACGGTCACCCGGTCCGACGGGGCCACCTCGGAGTTGAGCAAGGCGCTGGCGCGCTGAGGACCGCGGGGTGGCCATTCGTCGCCAGGGATTGTCTGCGAATGGTCGGCCCTGTCAGCAGGCCCCGCTTTAGTTTTCAGCGCAATCCCAGCACAATGGCCGACCTTTCAAGCGTCACCCGTAGGAACCTGCATGAAACTCGACAAACCCACCGCCATCGCCCGTCGCAACCAGGCGCTGGAACGCCCTGTGCTCAACAGCGACAACACCCTGTTTGCCGTGCTCGATACCAAGCGCAGCCTGTGGTGGTTCGATGTGCCGGTGAAGCTGGTGCTGCCCAAGAGCGTGGCCGACTGGGTCAACCTGCTGCTCTACACCCCGGAAACCGACCAGTTGCAGCACCTCAAGGTGCCGGTCAACTTCCTGCGTGCGCACCTGGAGAAGATGGAAGTACGCAAGCCGGGCAAGCGTCGCTCGACCATCAGCCTGGCGCTGAGCGCCGACCGCGACTCGCTGCTGCAGGACTTGCGTCCAGGCGGCGAAAACCTGAGCTTTGCCGCCTTCGTGCAGGCCTGATCAGACCAGTTCGATGCGGTCGGCGTGAATCACGATGCGCCCGTCCTTGTACAGGGCGCCGATCGCTTTCTTGAAGTTGCCCTTGCTCACCCCGAACAGGTCGCTGATCACCTGCGGGTCGCTCTTGTCGCTGACCGGCAGCACGCCGTTGGCGGCCTTGAGCTTGTCGAGGATCTTGTCGTTCAGCGTGCTGGCCAGGGCCTGGCCGACCGGCTGCAGGCTCAGGGCGATCTTGCCGTCGCTGCGCAGCTCCTTGATGTAGCCCTTCTCCTGCTTGCCCGAACGCAAGAACTTGAACACTTCGTTCTTGTGGATCAGGCCCCAGTGCTTGTTGTTGATGATGGCCTTGAACCCCATCGGGGTTTCCTCGACCACCAGCAGGTCGACTTCCTGGCCCACGCTGTAGTTGGCCGGCAGCTTGTCGAGGTAGCGGTCCAGGCGCGCGGTGGCGGTGATGCGCCGGGTGCGCTTGTCGAGGTAGGCATGCACCACGCAGTACTCGCCCGCCTTCATCTGGCGTTTTTCTTCGGAGTACGGCATCAACAGGTCCTTGGGCAGGCCCCAGTCGAGGAAGATGCCGATGCTGTTGATTTCCACCACCTTGAGGCTGGCGAACTCGCCCACCTGCAGTTTGGTCTTCTCGGTGGTGGCGATCAGCTTGTCTTCGCTGTCGAGGTAGACGAAGACGTTGAGCCAGTCCTCGACCTCGGTGGGCGTGTCCTTGGGGATGTAACGGTTGGGCAGCAGGATCTCGCCGTCCGCCCCGCCGTCCAGGTACAGACCGAAATCCGTGTGTTTGACCACTTGCAAAGTGTTGTAACGCCCAACTAAAGCCATTTGCTGAAATCCTCGTTGCGAGGCTGGCATTCTACACGCTACGGGAACCGCCAGGCGCGCCGTTGTTCTATAAACACAAGCACGCCCCTGCAAGGATATGCACCCATGGATGCCTGCCTGTCCACGTTGTTTCGCTGCCTTTCGCTGCTGGTGCTGTCGACGCTGCTGCTGGTCGGCTGCAACCGCATGGACCTCGCCTACCGCAACCTCGATGTACTGGTGCCCTGGTCGCTGAGCGACTACCTGAGCATGAATCGCCAGCAGAAAGGCTGGCTGGACGAACGACTCAAGGCGCACCTGGCATGGCATTGTCGTACACAGCTGCCGGGCTATCTGACATGGCTGGGCGATATTCGACAGATGGTCGCGCACAACGAGGTCACCGACGCGCAGCTAAGGCTGCGCACCGAGCAGGCCAAGCAGGCCATCGCCGAGGTGGCCGACCAGATCATGCCGTCGGCCACGCAGCTGCTGCGCGGCATGGACGACGAACAGGTCAGCGACATGCGCGAGGCGTTTGCCGAAGACATTCGCGAGCGCGAGGCCAAGTACGTGAAGACGCCGCTGGCCAGGCAGATCGAGCAGCGCCAGCAACGCATGGAAAAACGCCTGACGCCATGGCTGGGCGAACTGAACCCGCAGCAGCGCCTGCGCGTGGCGCAGTGGTCACAGGCGTTGGGCGAACAGAACCGTCAGTGGATCGCCAACCGCGCACACTGGCAGGCGCAGTTCACTGCGGCGATGGAGCAACGGCGCAGCGAGGCATTCGAACCAAGGCTGGAACAACTGCTCAAGCAGCGCGAAAGCCTGTGGACGCCGGAGTACCGCATGGCCTACCAGCGTACCGAACAGGAGGCGCGCAGCCTGCTGGTGGACCTGACGGCGCAGAGCAGCGAGCAGCAACGTCAGCACCTGCAGGGCAGGCTGGCCAAGGTGCAGCAGGACTTCAGCAAGCTCAAGTGCCTGCAATCCTGAACCGATTCGCCGGCAAGGCCGGCTCCTACAGGCGCGACGCGCTTCCCCTTGGCGCCGGCAAGGCCGGCGAAGCTGCTCAGTTCTCCCGGCCCTTGCGCCGGTACGGGAACACATCGATCACCTTCCCCTCCCGTATCGCCGCCTGCAGCCCCTTCCAGTAATCGGCGTCATACAACTCGCCATGCAGCTGGCTGAACAGCCGCCGCTGACCGATGTCGGCAAACAGAAACGGCGGGAACTCCTCGGGGAACACGTCCAGCGGCCCGATCGAGTACCACGGCTCGCTGGCCATCTCGTCCTCGGGGAAACGCGGCGGCGGGATATAGCGGAAGTTGGCTTCGGTCAGAAAGCAGATCTCGTCATAGTCATAGAACACCACCCGCCCATGCCGGGTAACGCCAAAGTTCTTCAGCAGCATGTCGCCGGGGAAGATGTTCGCCGCCGCCAATTGCTTGATCGCCAGCCCGTAGTCCTCCAGCGCCTCGCGCACCTGGGCCTCGTTGGCGTTTTCCAGGTACAGGTTCAGCGGGGTCATGCGCCGCTCGGTCCAGCAGTGGCGGATAAGCACCGTGTCGCCCTCCACCACCACGGTCGACGGCGCCACTTCCAGCAACTCGGCCAGGCACTCGGGCTCGAACTTGCCCAGCGGGAAGCGAAAGTCGGCGAACTCCTGGGTATCGGCCATGCGCCCCACGCGGTCGACGCTCTTTACCAGGCGGTACTTCTCGATGACCGTGGCGCGGTCGACACTCTTGGACGGCGAGAAGCGGTCCTTGATGATCTTGAACACGGTGTTGAAGCCCGGCAGGGTGAACACGCTCATGACCATGCCGCGCACGCCGGGGGCCATGATGAAGCGGTCATCGGTACTGGCCAGATGATTGATCAGCGCCCGGTAGAACTCGGACTTGCCGTGCTTGTAGAAACCGATGGAGGTGTACAGCTCGGCGATGTGCTTGCCCGGCAGGATGCGCTTGAGAAAGCCCACGAACTCGGCCGGCACCGGCACATCGACCATGAAGTACGAGCGAGTGAACGAGAAGATGATCGACACATCGGCTTCATCGGTGATCAGCGCATCGATTTCGATGCCGTGGCCTTCGTGGTGCAGCAGTGGAATCACCAGCGGCCACTGTTCATCGTGGGTGAACAGCTGGCCCACCAGGTAGGCCCCCTTGTTGCGGTAGAGCACCGAGGAAAACAGCTCCACCTGCAGTTGCGGGTCCTTGCACACCCAATCGGGCAGGTTCTCGCGCAACTGCGCCTCCAGACGCGCCAGGTCGCCGGGCAGGTCGGCGAAGGGCACCGCGAAGGCGTAGTCGGCGAAGACCTGCGCGAGCATCTCGCCCAGCCCGCCCTGGGGGCGGTAGGTGCGGGTCTGCGCGGCGCGCTCATGGGCGCGCAGTGCCGGGCGCGTGGTATGGATGAACATGCAGCCGTCGCTGATCAGGTCATGGCTGAACAGGCTGCAGAAAATCGAGTTGTACCAGGTTTCGGAAAGCTCATCGTCCAGGCGCGGGTCGATCAGGCTGATGTAGGCGCTCTTGACCAGCGGCCAGAACGTCGCATCCAGCAGAACCTCGGGCTCGAAAGCGCCGGCCAGCCAGCCGCTGACCTCGCTGACCTTTTCCTCGTAGAGATTGATACGTGCCGCCGAGGCCGTCTGGATCTGCTGCCATTGCGCGAGCTCGAAGCGTTGGCGTGCCCCGTCGGTGATCTGGCGAAAGTGCTCACGGTAGCTGTCGAAGCCATCGAGAATCATCCGGGCGATGGCGGCGGCCGGCCATTGTTGGGGCATGGGTAAGACCTCTGCGGGAATTTCAAAGACCTGAGCTTAGCCAGTCACGCAAGGCTGCGATAGCCTACTTAGGAACCGTTTCGCGCCCTTCGCCGGCAAGGCCGGCTCCTACAGATACCGCCCCCACAGCAGGAGCCAGCGGTGCTGGCGAAAGCGCCCGAATTGACACCGCAAGAAAGCGAGAGAGCCCACCCGGGCTTTTACCGTAAACTCCCGCCCCTGCCCCTGTTACCGGAGAACCCCCGTGAGCCCCATCGCCATCACCCGACTGTTGATTCTCGCTGCCGTGTGGGGGGCCAGTTTTCTGTTCATGCGCATCATTGCGCCGGTGCTGGGCACCCTGCCCACCGCCTTCTTTCGCGTCTCCATCGCCTGCGCCGGGTTGCTGGTGATTCTCGCCCTGCTGCGCGTGCGCTGGGACTTCCAGGGCAAACTCAAGGCCTGCCTGTTTCTGGGCATGATCAACTCGGGAATACCCGCAACGCTCTACTCGGTGGCCGCCCAGGTGCTGCCCGCCGGCTACTCGGCGATCTTCAACGCCACCACGCCGCTGATGGGCGTGCTGATCGGCGCGCTGTTCTTTCGCGAGGCCATGACCCTGCCCAAGCTGGGCGGCATCTTCCTGGGCCTGTTCGGGGTCGGCATTCTCAGTGGTGCGGGGCCGGTGGCCTTCGACGCCAGGCTCATGCAGGGCGCCCTCTCGTGTCTGGCGGCCACCACCTGCTATGGCTTCTCGGGGTATCTGGCGCGGCGCTGGCTCGACCAGCAGGGCGGCCTGGACAGTCGCCTGTCGGCGCTGGGCAGCATGATGGGTGCCACCTTGCTGTTGCTGCCGCTGTTCGGCTTCAGCGTGATCACCCAGCCACCTGCCAGCTGGGGCGGCTGGCAGGTGTGGTTGTCGCTGCTGGGGCTGGGCCTGTTGTGCACCGCCTTCGCCTACATCCTGTACTTTCGCCTGATCAGCGAAATCGGCCCGGTAAAATCCACCACCGTGACCTTCATGATCCCGGCCTTCGGCGTGCTGTGGGGCGCGTGGCTGCTGGACGAGCCCCTGTCGATGGCGCACCTGTATGGCGGGCTGCTGATTGCCGTGGCCTTGTGGCTGGTGCTCAAGCCGGCCCGCCAGGCCCGTCAGCTGGCCAGCGACTGATCCACCGTGTCAGGCTTGGTCGCGGGCTTGCGGAACACGAACAGCAGGCCCACCACGATCAAGCCCATGCCCAGCAGGCTCAAGGCCGCCAGGCGATTGCCGAAGATCAGGTAGTCCATCACCGCCGTCACCGCCGGCACCAGGTAGAACAGGCTGGTGACATTGACCAGGTTGCCCTTGGCGATCAGCCGGTACAGCAGCAAGGTCGCCAGCAACGACACCACCAGGCCCATCCATAGCACAGAGAACACAAAGCTGGCATTGGGGTTGACCGCCAGCGGCTGGAACGGTGCAAACAGCGCGCACATCAGCAGCCCCGCCAGGTACTGCAAGGGCAGCGTGCCCACCGGGTTGCTGGTGATGCGCTTCTGCATGATCGAGCCGAACGTCATGCTGGCCAGCGCCAGCAGCGCGAACAGCATGCCCGCCAGCGAGATGCCGCCCAGGCCGATGCCCTGGTACACCACCATCACCAGCCCGATCAGCCCCAGGCTCAGGCCGAACAGCCGGCTGAACGAACGCTTGCGCTCCATCAGCACCACCGTGAGGATCGGCTGCACGCCCATCACGGTGGCCATGATGCCGGGCGTCACCTTCAGGTCCAGCGCCAGCAGGTAGAAGATCTGGTAGGCACCGAGCAGCACGCAGCCGGTGGCGATGGCTTGCAGCAACGGGCCGCGACCGCGTGGCCAGTGCAGGCGCAGCAACGGGCCGAGCAGCAGCAGGCCGACAAAGGCAATCGCAAAGCGGATCAGCAGAAAGGCAAAGGGCGAGGCCTGCGCCAGGCCGAGCTTGGAGACGATGGCGCCGCTGCTCCAGAGCAGGACGAACAGGCTGGTGGTGGCCGCCGAGGCCACGGATTGTTTCGAGATAACTGACATGAAATGCCACCTGTATTCGGGCAAGTAAGCCGAACGGTCGAGCTGCGCGGTGCAGCCGGCCGTATTCAGTAGGGTTCAGGTGTGGTGGGGGCGCAGCCAGTGGCCGCTCAGCCCAGCACTACAACCACGCCGGGTGGTGCGACAACGCACGCCACGGGGCTACTGACAGGTGGTGGGTAGTGACTGATCATGACCGGCTGCTGGGACCCACGCACGACCACGACCGCGTCGGGCGCGGTAGCGAATACGGTGGTGGGGCGGGAAGCTGGCATGTGCAGGTCTTCGGTGAGGTGAACTGTGGGTGAATATAGCCACACTCGCGACACGGTGCAAGGCCCGCCCCGGCAGGGGCCAACCTTGCACCGAGTGTGGTCAGAACAGCCAGCGGTACAGCAGGTAAGCAACCAGCACCGCCAGCACCGGGCGCAGCACGCGGTAGGCCTTGGGGTTGGCGCGCTTGAAGGTCTTGACCCGGCTGCTGATCACGGTACTGAAGCGTTTGCTCCAGGCATACGCCTGGTTGATGCCGCCCACGCGCTCGTCGTCGGTGTTCTGCGGCGCGGTGGCCCGGCCCAGGAAGGCACTGACCTTGCGGTTGATGCGGGTCATCAGCGGGCTGGTCAGCGGTCGCTCGATATCGCAGAACAGGATCACCCGGGTGGTCTCGGTTTCGTTCTTCACCCAGTGCACGTAGGTTTCATCGAACATCACGTCTTCGCCATCGCGCCAGGCGTAAACCTGGCCGTCGACATAGATGCGGCAGTCGTCCGAGTTCGGCGTGGACAGCCCCAGGTGATAGCGCAGCGAACCGCCGAATGGGTCGCGGTGCGGGTTCAGGTGGCTGCCGCCCGGCAGCAGGGCGAACATCGCGCCCTTGACGTTGGGGATGCTGTTGACCAGCTCGACGGTGCGGGGGCACAGCGCCTCGGCCGATGGCAGCGCCTTGTCGTACCACTTCAGGTAGAAGCGCTTCCAACCCTTTTTGAAGAACGAACCGAAGCCGGCATCGTTGTCTTTTTCGGCGGCGCGGATGTAGCCCTCGTCGAACAAATGCATGGCCTCCTCGCGGATCACCTGCCAGTTGTCCTTGAGCACGTCCAGCTCGGGGAAGCGACTACGGTCCAGGTAGGGCTTGGAAGGCACCCCCGAAAACAGGTACATAAGGGCGTTATAAGGGGCGAACAGCGCCGAATGGTTGACGAACTGGCGCAACACGGGCAAACGCGCCTTGCCGCGCAGGTGCACGTACAGGGTGCTGCCGAAGAACAGCAGCAGTACACCTGCCTTGGCGACAAAGGAAAAGGTCATGCAACACTCCTTGAATTTCGATCAGGCCATCGCTGCCGGATAATCGGACATGATAAACCGATCCGGCCCCGGTAAAAACAACCGGGGCCGGACATTCAGTGTTGGCAATTGTGCAACAACGCAGTGCGCCGAACATTGAGGCGGATCAGCCTCGGTGGAGCCTGGCGGTGGTTACTGCTGGTTTTCCTGCTCGGTGAACAGGTCGCTGAAGAGCATGCTGGACAGGTAGCGCTCGCCCGAATCGGGCAGGATCACCACGATGGTCTTGCCCTGCATTTCCGGCTTTTCGGCCAGGCGTACCGCCACGGCCATCGCCGCGCCACAGGAGATACCGCACAGGATGCCTTCCTCCTGCATCAGGCGCAGGGCCATGGCCTTGGACTCCTCGTCGCTGGCCAGCTCGACCTGGTCGACCATCGACAGGTCCAGGTTGTTGGGTACGAAACCTGCGCCGATGCCCTGGATCTTGTGCGGGTTGGGCTTGATTTCCTGGCCGGCCAGGGCCTGGGTGATCACCGGAGACACCAGCGGCTCGACCGCCACCGACAGAATCGGCTTGCCCTGGGTGTTCTTGATGTAGCGCGACACACCGGTGATGGTGCCGCCGGTGCCCACGCCGGCAACCAGCACGTCGACCCCGCCGTCGGTGTCGTTCCAGATTTCCGGACCGGTGGTCTTCTCGTGAATGGCCGGGTTGGCCGGGTTGTCGAACTGCGCCGGCATGAAGTAGGTGGCCGGGTCGCTGGCTACGATTTCGGCGGCTTTCTCGATCGCGCCCTTCATGCCCTTGGCAGGCTCGGTCAGCACCAGCTCGGCGCCCAGCGCCTTGAGTACCTTGCGCCGCTCGATGCTCATCGAGGCCGGCATGGTCAGCATCAGCTTGTAGCCGCGCGCAGCGGCCACGAAGGCCAGGCCGATACCGGTGTTGCCCGAGGTCGGCTCGACGATGGTCATGCCCGGCTTGAGCCGGCCGCTGCTTTCGGCGTCCCAGATCATGTTCGCGCCGATCCGGCACTTGACCGAATAGCCGGGGTTGCGCCCCTCGATCTTGGCCAGGATGGTCACGCCCCGCGGGGCGATGCGGTTGATCTGCACCAGCGGCGTGTTGCCGATGGAGTGCGCGTTGTCAGCGAAGATACGGCTCATGGCTTGGGTCCTTTTGGCACCGTGCGAAAACTTCAAGGGTATGCCTGCCCCTGCGGTGCGTCCACCCCGAACGAACCGATGCGCCCGTGCGGCGGTCAACCGATCATCCTCAATCACGGAACCCACGCCGATGAAACGCCGCTACCGCTGGCCCCTATGGGGGCTGCTGGGCATTGCACTGTTGCTGCTGGCCCTGCACCTGACGCTGCCGATCCTGGTACGCAACTACTTGAACGAAAAGCTCGCCGACATGGGCGACTACCGCGGCCAGGTCACCGATGTCGACCTGGCCCTGTGGCGGGGTGCCTACAAGATCAACGGCCTGACCATCGTCAAGACCACGGGCAAGGTGCCGGTGCCGTTTCTGGAGGCGCCGCTGATCGACCTGTCGGTGAGCTGGCATTCACTGTGGTACGACCATGCCGTGGTGGCCGAAGTGACCTTCCTGCGCCCGAAACTGAACTTCGTCGATGGCGGCAACACCCAGGCGTCGCAGACCGGTAAGGGCACCGACTGGCGCGCGCAGCTGAGCAAGCTGCTGCCGATCACCCTCAACGAGCTGCGCATAGACGACGGCACCCTGACCTTTCGCAACTTCAATTCCAAACCGCCGGTCAGCCTTGAAGCGACCCAGCTCAACGCCAGCGTCTACAACCTGACCAACGTGGTGGACGTCGAAGGCAAGCGCGACGCCCGCTTCGAGGGCAAGGCCCGGCTGCTGGGCGACGCGCGGGTGGAAAGCACGGCCACCTTCGACCCGCTGAGCAACTTCGAGGACTTCCAGTTCCGCCTGCGCGCCACCGGCATCCAGCTGCGCCAGATGAACGACTTTGCCAGCGCCTACGGCAAGTTCGACTTCAATGCCGGGCACGGCGACGTGGTGATCGAGGCCGAGGCGAACAAGGGCCAGCTCAAGGGCTACATCAAGCCGTTGTTGCGCGATGTCGAAGTGTTCAACTGGCAGCAGGACGTGGAGAACAAGGACAAGGGGTTTCTGCGCTCGATCTGGGAAGCCCTGGTGGGCGGTACCGAAACGGTGCTCAAGAACCAGCGCAAGAACCAGTTCGCCACACGCGTGGAGCTTAGCGGCAGCGTGCATCACAGCGATATCAGCGCGTTCGAGGCGTTTTTGCAGATTCTGCGCAACGGCTTCGTGCAGGCATTCAATGCGCGGTATGAACAGGGGCCGCCGAAAGCTGACTGATCCATCGCGGTACTGGCCCTTTCGCTGGCAAGCCAGCGACGAGGCCAGGCCTGCCACCCCGGTTCCATGACCAATCATCCACAGACTGAATACCCCGTCCGCGTTCACAGCCACGCAAGCCCCGCGTTATAGTCGTCGCATGATAGTCACCGCATGACCATTTTTTGAGGATCGGTACATGAAGTTCGAAGGCACCAGCGCATACGTCGCCACAGATGACCTGAAACTGGCCGTCAACGCGGCGATCACCCTGGAGCGCCCGCTGCTGGTCAAGGGCGAACCCGGCACCGGCAAGACCATGCTCGCCGAGCAACTGGCCGAAGCCTTCGGTGCCAAGCTGATCACCTGGCACATCAAGTCCACCACCAAGGCCCACCAGGGCCTGTACGAGTACGACGCGGTCAGCCGCCTGCGTGACTCGCAACTGGGCGTGGACAAGGTC
>Ga0153980_1001225_pt1 | contig 10933 bp, 10 predicted proteins | sample TSGA064MetaG_FD_104722 | JGI IMG/M metagenome (GOLD analysis project Ga0153980, IMG submission 104722) | Attine ant fungus gardens microbial communities from Georgia, USA - TSGA064 MetaG | ecosystem: Host-associated > Fungi > Mycelium > Unclassified | place: USA: Georgia, Magnolia Springs State... | reverse complement strand
CGGCTCCTTCGGGGTGTAGCTCAGTCTGGTAGAGCGCTACGTTCGGGACGTAGAGGTCGCAGGTTCGAATCCTGTCTCCCCGACCACTCCGGTGGTCGTATTGAAGCCTGGGAACACGTTTCCAGGCTTCTTTATCAAGGGCCGTGGCAACACGGCACCGGAGGTGAACAACGCGATCCCCCCTTGCCGCCGACCGGCGGGATCGATACAATAGGCGGCTCCTTACGGGGTGTAGCTCAGTCTGGTAGAGCGCTACGTTCGGGACGTAGAGGTCGCAGGTTCGAATCCTGTCTCCCCGACCATCTGATGGTCACAATCAAGCCTGGAAGACAGCACTGTCCTCCGGGTTTTTTTGTGCGCGCATTCGGCATGCAGATCCTGGTGATCACCGCGCGCTCTTTGAGAAGCCCACCGATGTCGGTCGCCGCCACCTGATCCGGCCGGAAACGCAGCGCGTTCATCGCGGCTGGCACGCAGGGAATCGACCGGCGACATCGCCTGAGCAAGTTCCCGTGTAGCGGTATCCCTTGTCCATCATGCAGCGTTGGACGTCGTCATGCTTCCGGCTGAGGCGCTGCACGGTCTCACGGCCATCGCCCCCCTGTTGATCGATGCCGATATTGCCGTTCTCCATGCCGCCACACGCCACCCATGCAGCCTCCCGTTGCGTGGCATCTGCCCTACCCGCTGCCCAACTGTCGCGCTGCGAAGGCGGATGGGCCAACACGTCGTAGGTCTTCTTGTCACAGTAGGCACGCGGCGTCTGCGGGCCGCACAAGCGCCCGTTACCTGCCGTGCAGCCGGTCAGCAAGATGGCCGCGATCAGCAGCCGGAGTCCAGAACGACCCCGTCTCGCCATTTGCGTGTTGGCGTTCCTCTTCTTGAGGAGAAAAAAGGCGTATTCCATCGACCGGCACCAACGTGGAGCGAGGCTGCATGACCCCAGTGCATCGTACAGCCCTGCGCGTTGCCCGCCGATGATGTGTGCACCACCGGGGCCGCGACGAATCGCACTGTTGCGGCGGGGGTGCCGCCTCCGGCGGGACCGGCCGGGCGTTGAACCCGTACAATGGCCGGTCCTGGCCCCGCCTCGGGCGGCGGCCCAGTCCCCTACCCTGCAGATGCCGGCCGTTGGCCGGTCTCTGCCGTTGCACCCGCGCGCCGGCCTGGCCGCGGTGCGCCACCTGTCAGGACCCCTGCTGATGACCCACCCCACCCCACCGTCCCACGCCCTGCTGCACGGACGCCTGCTCGCCTTCGCCGCCATCCTGCTGGCCGCCTTGAACCTGCGCACCGCGGTCACCTCGCTGACCCCGCTGCTGGATGTACTCGGCCAGACCTTCGGCTTCGGCACCACCATGACCGGCGTACTGGGCATGCTGCCGACCGCGGCATTCGCCTTGTTCGGCGTGACCACCCCGGCCGTGGCCCGTCGCCTGGGCCTGGAGCGGACCGCGCTGCTGGCCATGAGCCTGGCCACCGTGGGCCTGCTGCTGCGCTCGATGGCCGGCGGCGTGGGCAGCCTGCTGTTCGGCTCCATCGTGGCACTGGCTGGCATGGGCATCGGCAACGTGGTCGTGCCGCCGCTGGTGAAGCGTTACTTCGCCAACCGCGTAGGCACCATGAGCACGCTCTACATCACGGTGCTGCAGATCGGCACGATGATGCCGGCGCTGCTGGCAGTACCGGTCGCGCAGCAGGCTGGCTGGCGCGTGTCGCTGGGCATCTGGGCGCTGATGTCGCTGGCCGCGGCGCTGCCGTGGCTGATGCTCGCACGGGCGCGTCCGCATCCGGACACGATCAGCGCTGCCAACGATCCCTCCAGCGCGCCGCACGGCAAGGTCTGGAAGACCCCGTTGGCATGGGGCATGACCCTGATGTTCGGCATGACCTCGCTGATGACGTATTCGATGTTCACCTGGTTGCCGCGGATCGTGGTCGAAGCCGGTGCGACGCCGGCCTTCGGCGGCATCATGGTGGCCATCTTCGCCGCCTGCGGCCTGCTCCCGTCGCTGACCATGCCGGCCCTCGCGGTGCGCCTGCGCAATCCCTTCGGGCTGGTGCTGATCGGCTTCAGCGCGTTCCTGATCGCCTTCGCCGGCCTGCTGTTCGCCCCGATGAAGGCCCCGTGGCTGTGGGCGGTCCTGCTCGGGATCGGGCCGTCGACCTTCCCGCTGGCCCTGACCCTGATCAACCTGCGCACCCGCACCCCCGCCGGCTCGGCCGCGTTGTCCGGCTTCATGCAGGGCGTGGGTTACGCCTTCAGCTGCCTGGGCCCGTTCCTGTTCGGCTGGCTGCATTCGGTGAGCGGCGGTTGGCACCTGCCGTTCGCCTTCCTGGCGCTGTGCGCGGTGGTGCTGTTGTGCGCCTCGTGGATTGCCTGCAAACCGCAGAAGCTTGAAGACCAGTGGTAAGCGTCCAGGCACGTCCCCCGCGCTGGCCGTAGGCAGCAGTCCACGGCCGGCGCTGCCAGGTCAGACGCGCGTCTGCCCTTCGCCGCGGACGACGAAGCGCTCCACGGTGAGCGCCTCCAGCCCCATCGGGCCATAGGCGTGCAGACGGGTGGTGGAGATACCGATCTCCGCACCCAGGCCAAGCTCGCCACCATCGGAGAAGCGCGAGGAGGCATTGACCATCACCACCGCCGAGCGCAACGCATGCACGAAGCGTTCGGCGGCCGCGGCATCGCCGGTGGCGATCACTTCGGTGTGGTCCGAGCTGTACTGCTGGATATGCGCCAGTGCCTGGTCGAGGTCATCGACCACGCGCACCGCGATGATCAGATCCAGATACTCGGCCGCGTAATCCTCGTCGCTGGCCGGCTCGGCGTCGGGCAACCACTGGCGTGCCACCGTATCGGCGCGCACCCGCACGCCCCGCTCGGCCAATGCCTGCGCGGCCAGCGGCAGGAAGGTCGGCGCAAGGTCGGCATGGACCAGCAGCGTCTCCAGCGAGTTGCAGGCCGAGGGCCGACTGCACTTGCCATCCACCAGAAGGTCCAGCGCCAGCGCGGTATCCGCGGCACGATCGACGTACAGATGGCAGACCCCTTTGTAGTGCTTGATCACCGGTACGCGGGCATGTTCGGCCACGAACCGGATCAACCCTTCCCCGCCGCGCGGAATCGCCAGGTCGATCAGGTCGTTGAGCTGCAGCAGGGCAAGCATGGTCTCGCGGCGCAGGTCCTCGACCAGGGTCAGCGCGGCATCAGCCACCCCCGCCGTGCGCAGCGCACGCTTGAGCGAGGTGGCGATCGCGGTGTTGGAATGGATCGCCTCCGAGCCGCCACGCAGGATCACCCCGTTGCCCGCCTTGATGCACAGCGCGGCCGCATCGGCGGTCACGTTCGGGCGCGCTTCGTAGATCATCGCGATGACACCCAGCGGCACCCGCACCTTCTGCACGCGGATGCCATTGGGGCGCACGTCATCGCGGGTCACCTGGCCGACCGGATCGGGCAACGCGGCGACCTCGCGCAGCGCGGCGGCGATACCGCCCAGGCGCTGCGGGTTCAGCGCCAGGCGGTCCAGCATCGCGGTGCCGACGCCCTTCTCCGTGGCGGCGGCGAGATCGCGCGCATTGGCCGCGAGGATCGCATCGGTATCGGCCTCCAGCGCGGCGGCCATCGCCTCCAGCAGATCGGCCTTGGCCGAAGAAGACAGCTGCGCGAGCTGCCGGGCAGCATCACGGCAGGCCAGCGCCTGGCTGCGGATGTCGGAAGTGGAGGTGGCGGCCATCTCAGTATCCTTGGAAAAACCCGGGAGGGACGCGATCACAACAGCACCAGATCGTCGCGGTGGATCACGTTGCCACCGTAGTTGTAGCCGAGCACGCTTTCGATGTCGCGCGAGTGGCGCCCGGCGACGCGGCGGATGTCGCTGGCCGAGTACTGGCTGACGCCACGGGCCAGGCAGACCTCGCCGGTCTCGGTCCGTTGCCGGATCTCGATCATGTCGCCGCGGCGGAAGTCACCCTGCGCATCGAGCACGCCGCCGGGCAGCAGCGAGGCGCCCTTGCCACGCAGCGCATCGGCCGCGCCGGCATCGACCAGGATCGCGCCCGGCTCCAGCGGCGCGTGCCGCAGCCAGTACTTGCGCGCCGCCACACGGGTCTGCGCGGCATGGATGCGGGTGCCGAACAACCGACCTTGGCTGAGCGCACGCACCACCTCGGCGCTGCGCCCGTTGAACAGGCAGGTTTCGATGCCCACGCGCCCGGCCTTGGCCGCGGCCTCCAGCTTGGTATGCATGCCGCCGGTGCCGGCGCCACTGCCGGCGCCACCGGCCATCGCCAGCACCTCGACGGTCAACTCCGGCACATCGTGGATCGGGCGTGCCTGCGGATCGCGACGCGGATCGGCGCTGTACAGGCCGTCGATGTCGGTAGCGATGAACAACACATCGGCATCGATCAGCGCGGCCACGGTCGCGGCCAGGTTGTCGTTGTCGCCGAGCTTGAGCTCATCCACCGAGACCGTGTCGTTCTCGTTGACCACCGGCAGCGCCCCCAGGCGCAGCAGTTCGTTGAGCGTGGCACGGGCGTTGAGGTAGCGGCGGCGGTTGCGCAGGTCGTCGTGGGTCAGCAGCACCTGCGCCACCGGGCGTTCGAAGAAGCGCTGCCACAACCCGATCAGCTGTGCCTGGCCAAGCGCGGCCAACGCCTGCCGCGCCGCCATCGCCGCCCCGGCTTCCGGCGCGCGCGGCACGATCGCCCGGCCGGCCGCGACCGCACCGGAGGACACGATGACCACCTCGCGCCCAGCCAACACATTGGCCGAGACGAACTGGGCCAGGCCCAGCGCGTGGCGTGGCGAGAGGCCGCCACCATCGGCGGCGAGCAGGCTGCTGCCCACTTTGAGCACGGCGCGCTTCCACTGCGGAACGGCCTGTTCGGTGAACGGCGAAGGCACGGGCTGGTTCATGTGGTCGGCGCGCTCAGCGCGTGCTCCATTCGTGGATACGGGCCGTGGCACTGCCGTGCACCAGCAGCGGATCGGTGTCGACCAGTGCCTGCGCGGCGGCCAGATCGGCGATGCCCTGCAGCACGTAGGCACCACCGCTCTTGTCGGTGAATCCACCGGTCAGCAGCAGCTGCCCGCGCGCGCGCACCTCATCGAGAAAACGCACGTGTTCGGCACCGACCTCATCGCGGAAGTCCGGCGTGCGGGCGACCATCACCAGGTAACAGGTTTTCATGGGACTCCCTTTCCCGGGCATCACCCGGAGAGACGTTGCAAAAACGGCGGCCCTGCGGCCGCCGTCGTGATCACACCAGTGCTGCCCAGCGGGCGCGCAGCTCATCCAGCCGCAGGTCGGCGGCCGCGCCGGGCGACACGCGCGCGGCCAGGCTGCCTTCGGGGGTACGCCCCTGCCCGGCCGTATCCGCCGCCGCGGCGGCGGCCTTGTAGGCCTCGCGGAACGGCACGCCGGCCACTGCCGCTTCCACGGCCACGTCGGTGGCGTACATGCCCGAGTCGATCGCCGCACGCAGCTTGTCGTCGCGCCACTCCAGGTTGGCCAGCAGCGCCGGCAGCAACTCCAGCGCGGCCAGGCCGCGGCCGAAACCATGGAAGATCGCGCCCTTGCTGCTCTGCAGATCGCGGTGGTAGCCCGAGGGCAGCGACAGCAGCTGCTCGATCTCGGTGCGGGCCGCGGCCACGCTGGCATGGGTGGCGCGCATCAGTTCGATCACGTCCGGGTTGCGCTTGTTCGGCATGATCGAGCTGCCGGTGGTGTACTGCGCCGGCAGCGCGACGAAGCCGAACTCGCCGCTGGTGAACAGCGACAGATCCCAGGCGATGCGACGCAGATCCAGGGTCGCGCCGCCGAGCGCTTCCAGTGCGGCCAGTTCGAACTTGCCGCGCGAGAGCTGCGCGTAGATCGGCGAGATCTGCATGCGCGCGAAGCCGAGCGCTTCGGTGGTGTGCGCACGGTCCAGCGGCAGGTTGACGCCATAGCCGGCGGCGGTGCCGAGCGGATTGGCATCGACCAGGTTGAAGGTATCGTGCGCGCGGATCGCGTTGTCGATGAAGGCCTCGGCCCAGCCGGCCCACCACATGCCCGCCGAGGACACCACGGCGCGCTGGATGTGGGTATACCCCGGCACGGGCAGGTCTTTCTCGGCCTCGGCGCGGTCCAGCGCAACCTTGGCGATCTCGCGGCTCAGCTCGGCCACGCGCAGCAGCTTGTCCTTCAACCACAACCGGGTGGCGACCAGGATCTGGTCGTTGCGGCTGCGGCCGGTGTGGATCTTGCGGCCGGCATCGCCGAGGCGCTCGGTCAGGCGCGCTTCGATCGCCGAGTGGCAATCCTCGAAACGCTCATCCAGCACGAATGCGCCGCTGCGGAAATCCTCGGCCAGCACGTCCAGTTCGCGCTGCAGGCCGACGCGTTCGTCATTGCCGAGGATGCCGATGTTCTCCAGGCCCTGCGCGTGCGCCTTGCTGGCCGCCACGTCGTACAGGAAGAACTCGCGGTCCAGGATCACGTCATCGCCGGCCAGGAAGGTCTGGATCTTGGCGTCTACCGCCACGCCGGGCTTCTGCCACAGAAGGTCTGCCATGTCTTGCTCCGTAGGCGGAATCGCTCCGCCGGGTTGTCAGGGCGCGCGCAGCGGACCGCGCGGCGCCGTGGGAATTCAGTGCGGGATCGAGGCCAGTTCGTCCAGGCCCAGCGCCAGGTTGAGGTTCTGCATCGCCTGGGTGGCCGCGCCCTTGAGCAGGTTGTCCAGGGTCGCTACCACCACCACGCGCTTGCCACCCGGGGCCACGTCGAAACCGCCGATCTGCACGCCATGGCGTCCGGCGATCTGGCTGACCCACGGCGCTTCGTCGAGCACCTCGATCAGCGCCTCATCGGCGTAGTACTTCTGGTAGAGAGCGATCACGTCCTCGCGCTTGACCACCGTATTGAGCCACAGGTTCACGGTCATGGTGATGCCACGGAAATGCGGCGCCACGTGCGGCATGAACTCGACCGGCACGCGCAGGTGCGCGGTGACTTCGCGCTCGTGCACATGGTTGGTCAGCGCATACGGCATCAGGTTGTCACGCAGCAGTTCGGGGTTGTTCTTGTCCGAGGGCGTGGTGCCCGCGCCGGAGTAACCGGAGACCCCGAAGCACTGCGGCGGGCCGGCCAGTTGCTGCAGCAGCGGGCTGATCGCCAGCTGCATCGCGGTGGCGTAGCAGCCCGGGTTGCTGATGTGCTTCTGGCCCAGGTAATCGCCGCGGGTCAGCTCCGGCAGGCCGTAATACCAGCTCGGCTCGAAACGGTGATCGGCCGACAGGTCGACGATCACCGTCTCCGGCCGGGCCGCATCCAGCGCGGTGACGAACGGCGCGGACAGGCCATTGGGCAGAGCCAGGATCACCGCATCCATGCCCTTGGCGGCGACGGCATCGGCATCCAGGTTCTCGAACTGCAGTTCACCCTGCCAGTCGCCGTGGTGATCGCTCACGCGCTGGCCGGCCAGCTCGCGCGAGGAGACGAAGCCCAGCTGCAGGCTCGGGTGGGCGGCGATCAGTTTGATCAGCTCGGCGCCGGTGTGGCCACGGGCGCCGACGATACCGACGGTGAAGATCCTGGTGCTCATGCGTGTGCGTCCAGGCGGTGCTGCAGGTGGCGTTTCACCCCCTGCCATTCCGCATCGATGATGGAGAAGATGACGGTGTCGCGCGGGGTGCCGTCCGGGTGGCGCTTGTGGTTGCGCAGCACGCCGTCCTGCTTGGCGCCCAGCCGCGCGATCGCGGTGCGCGAGGTGACGTTGAACCAGCTGGTCTCAAACACCACGCTCAGGCATTCCAGCCGCTCGAAGGCATGGGTGAGCAGCATCAGTTTGGTTTCGGTGTTGATGCCGGTGCGCTGCGCGGCCTCGCCATACCAGGTGTAGCCGATGCTCAGGCGCGGCACCTCGGCGTCCAGATCGTAGTAGCGGGTGGTGCCGACCACTTCATCGGCCTCGTTGAGGACCACGAACGGCAGCACCTTGCCCTCGGCCTGCGCCTGCAGCGCGGCCTGGACATAGGCGGTCATGGTCTTCGCGCTCGGCACCTGGGTGTACCAGAGCCTGGACAAGGTGCCATCCCCCAGTGCGCCGCGCAGGCCATCGATATGCGCCATCTGCAGCGGTTCCAGCCGGGCATGAGTGCCGGCCAGTGTGGGGACCTTGGTCCAATCGGCAAGATTCATCGGGTTCAGCCCTCCAGGCTGGGGGTGCGTGCGGCGCAATGCTCGACGTACGCTTTGATGCGGTCGAAGCCGTCGGCGCCGAACCAGAACACCTTCCAGTGGCCCTGCTTGTAGCAGCCATCGGATTCGGCGTAGTAGAAGTGATTGATCGGGTTGCCGTTGCGCGAGCGCCAGAACAACTGGGGGGTTTCGTCCAGCATGACATTCCAGACCGCACGGCCGAGGCCCTCGCCCTGCGCGTCATCCAGCACCGCGAACTTGTCCAGGTAGACGCCCTCGGCCTCGTCGGTGAGGATCACCGCGGTGCGATAGTTCTCGCTCACGTAGGCGCGCAGCAGCTTGGTTTTCTGGAAGTAGTCCGGCACCAGGGTACGGCCGAAGCTGGATTCGATCAGCTGCTTCAGGCGCGGCAGATCGAGCTCGTCCCACGCGGTGGCACGCAGCACTTTCTCGCCCCTGCGCACCAGCGTGCCCGAGCCCTTGTGGGTGAACAGTTCCTTGGCCAGGTCCGCCGGGCGCGTGATCGACACCGAGGACTCCAGCGGCAGCCGATCCAGCAGGTCCTTGATCTGTTCGATCTTGACCCGCATGCCGCCATGGATCCACGGCTGCTGCATCAGCTGGTCGTACTCGGTGGAGAGGTTGATCGAGTCGATCACCTTGCCCTCTTCATCGAGCAGGCCGCCGGTGCCGGTCAGGAAGATGATCTTGTACGGCTGCAGTTCCTGCACCAGTTCATTGGCGGCGAAGTCGGCGTTGACGTTGAGGATCTGCCCGCAGCGGGTTTCGCCCAGGCTGGTGATCACCGGGATCGAGCCGGCGCGCAGGCTGGCTTCGATCGGGGCCAGGTTGACCTTCTTGACCTCACCGACCAGGCCGTAGGTGTCCTGGTCCAGGTACTCGGCCTCGAACACGCCGCCGGTGATCGAGGTTGCGCGCGCGCCGTTCTGCTGCAACGCTTCGACCAGCTGCAGGTTGGAGGCCTGGAACACCCGGCGCACGATCGCCAGGCCTTCGGCCGAGGTCACGCGCAGGCCATTCACGGTCTGCTTTTCGATGCCGGCCGCCGACAGTTCGGCGTCCAGCTGCGGGCCGGCGCCGTGCAGCACGATCGGGGTCAGGCCGACTTCCTGCAGGAACGACAGCGAGGAGGTCAGCGCATCCAGGTCATCGCGCAGCACCGCGCCGCCGACCTTGACCACGGCGAAGCGTTTGGCGTCCAGCTGCGAGAAACGCTTGAGGTACTGGCTGATCTCCTTCGCGCTGGCCATGCTCGAGAGCAGGCGCACGATGGTCTGACGGGTCTGGCGGTGGGGCTGGGAAGAAGGCATTTCGATATCGTCGCAGGCGGCCGCAGCCGCGATGGGAGTTCCGTCAGTGGGGGACCACGACGGCGTCATTCGATCAGGCGCCGTGCGCGATGATGCGGTGCACGGACTCGGCGTAACGCTGCAGCTGCTCCAGCGTCACGAACTCATCGGCAGTGTGCGCCTGGGCGATGTCGCCCGGGCCGTACACCAGCGTGGTGTAACCCCCGGCCGAGAACAGCGAGGCCTCGGTCCAGAAATCCACCGCATTGCCGATCGGGATATCCAGCGCATCGGCCACGTCCCGCGCGGCCAGACGGCGGTTTTCTGCTTCGGCAATATCGCCGGCCGGGAAGCTCGGCCCACGGAACGTCTCGGTGAACACCGCGGCCTCCGGCTCGGCGAACCCGGCGAAGGTGGCCAGCAGCGCATCGATGTCCATCGACGGCAGCGGGCGGAAGCCGAAACGCACTTCGGCGGCGGGCGCGATCATGTTGGCCTTGATGCCACCTTCCACGCGCCCGATGTTGAAGCGCAGGCCGGTCAGCCCGCCAAAGCGCGCATGCGACAGCGACTCCACGTGGTCCAGCGCGCGGTTGCCCCAGCGCATCGCCTGATGCAGTGCACTGGCGGCCGCATCCTGCTTGCCCGAGGCATGCCCGGCGCGACCTTTGAACTGCATCAGCACCGAGCTGATGCCACGGTGCGCGAGCACCGCTTCGCTCATCGTGGGCTCGGCGACCAGCACCGCTTCATACGGAATGCCACGGGCGAGGAAGGCGGCGATGCAACGCGGGTCGTTGGCCTCCTCGTCGCTGGAGAACAGGAACGCGGCATCGCCATCGCTGGCATTGGCCGCGGCCACCAACGCCGCCGCAGCGCCCTTGATGTCGCACACGCCCAGCCCGATCACGCGATCGTCCGCACGCCGCATCACGTGCGGATCCGCACTCCAGTGCGGCGAGTCCGGCACGGTATCCAGGTGCACATTGAACAGATACTTCGGCGTCCCGCGCACGGCGTACAGGCTGACCGCACCGTCGCCATGGTCGATCACCTCCACGTTGAATCCGGGCAGGTTGGCACGCAGGTAATCGAAGATGCCGCCAGTGGTGATCGCACGCGGTGGATTGCGCGTGTCGAACGACACGAGCTGCTGCAGGTGGTCGAGCGTCTGTTCAAGCATGTGTCTGGGTATCCGTAGGGTTCAAAATCGGCCTTGGGAGGCGCCGGCCAGCGGCCGGCACCCCGGTGAATCGCCTTAGCGATTCACCTGCGCGTACAAGGTCGAGCTCATGCCGAACAGCTTGATGAAGCCTTCCGCCTCTTCCACGCCCCAGTCGGCCGACTGCGCATAGGTGGCGCCCTTGGCATTGAGCAGGTGCGGCGACTTCACGGCCACGGCATCCACACGGCCACCGCGGGTTTCCAGCACCACTT
>Ga0153980_1001224_pt1 | contig 10935 bp, 7 predicted proteins | sample TSGA064MetaG_FD_104722 | JGI IMG/M metagenome (GOLD analysis project Ga0153980, IMG submission 104722) | Attine ant fungus gardens microbial communities from Georgia, USA - TSGA064 MetaG | ecosystem: Host-associated > Fungi > Mycelium > Unclassified | place: USA: Georgia, Magnolia Springs State... | reverse complement strand
GAATACATGACCAATGTAATCATAGAACATAAACTTACACGCTTCTCATCCGTTGTCCGTTCCATAGATACCTGGACCGGTTTAGGCTGGGATACGGAGAAAGAATCCGTGGTGAAAAATATTGTGTCACTGGCTCATACCTATTTCAATAATCCGGAACAGATTCCGAATGCTGTAAAAAGCAAGAATAATAATGAAGTCTACATGGCACTCTGGGTACAGGCCGTATGGGATGTGGAAAAAACTATTCCATATCTGCACCAGCTGTTTGATACCGGAACTATAGAAAAGAAATGTCTGGCCATAAAGTTCGCAGCAGAAACTCAGGATCCTTACATTCAGATGCCATTGTATTATAAGGCCGTACTGGAAGGTGATGTGCAGGTGCTGGCATTTGCGGGAGAACCTTTATCAGAATTATTAAGTGTCAATGTAAAATCAAAATTCTTCATCAATCATACAGATTATCCGGATTTCTTTGAGAAGCTGCATGCCCTGACTCAAAAGATTGAAATAAAAGAAAAGAAATTTGAAGGAAAGATATTTTCATGGCTGAATGCGACTTTTAATAAAAGCAGTTTATATGCTTCTATGTTTTATCTGGTAGGTGGAGACCGCAATAAACTGGATACCGTACTTTCTTATTTCGATCAGTTTGAACTTTCCCTGCGGGAACTGTTGACACGGAATATTTTAGAAGATTTTTACTGCTATTCTTATTCCTATAATTTTGAAAAAAGGAAAAAAGCGGTCACTCCATTCCAGAAGGAATTTGCTTTTACCATTATAAAAGACCGCGGGGAATCTCTGGTAGCCTCAGGAATCAATGTATTGCAGCAAAATCCTTTACATACAGAGGAGGTAATGAGGTTCTTTGATTTATTTAAAAGAAAAAGCGGAACCCTTCGAAAGAAACTGATAGAACTTGTGATGCAGCAGGAAGATGGAGTAGTTACGCCATTGGTTGATCAGTTAATGACACAGGGAGACATTGAACAACGAACAGCCTCGCTGGATATCATGCTTCAGCTTCAAAAAAATAAAAGAGTATCCGCTCAAATTGGAAACTGGACGCAACAGTATGCTGAAAAACCGAAGGTAACGGAAAGAGAACAGAGCCTTCTTGATCAGCTTGCTCCTTCCGATGATAAAAAAATCCTTTCAGCAGAAAATGGATTCGGGTTCTATGATCCTGCCGTAATCTCAACGTTTGAGTTGCCTGCAGTAAAGGATGATTCAGTGTATCTGCAGGCTGTCAAAAAAGATAAATATGGCTTTACGCAATCTATGGATCAGATCAAAGCTGAATTAAAAAAGCTGAACGATCTTTTCCTGAGCCATAAAGATCATGAATACGAAGCAGAGGAATGGAATGGTGCTAAAGAAAAAGTGCTGATGGGAAATTCTTTCCGCCAGATCGTTAATAAAACAGAAGGTTTTACCCCTGAGCAAATGGCTGAAAATTATCCGCTGCATGAAGTATGGGAACAGTGGTATAAAGATTCAGGATTGCAGCCACGGGATTTGTTTTTATTGACATTCATTGATAATTGCGACAGAAAGGTATTCAGAGATTTTCTGGATAGCTATGTATTTTATCATAAAGAGGTTATTCCTAACCCAATGAAAGGAAGTTATTATTGGGATAACCCGATCAGCAGAATTCTGTCATCACTAGAATATAAATTTGTATTTGCAGAAAAAACAGACTTCTTAATTGATGCATGCAGTACCCTGTTTGCCCATCTTCCTGAGAATATCATCAACTATAAAGGGAAAGATGATAAAGACTATTATTATACCTACAGAGGAAATGGATGGCAGCAATTGGGCTTTTTCGATGTCTTTTTAAGAGCAATTCCTTTAAAGGACCTTACCGATGAACAGCATATCAAACAATGGAATTTGTACCGATGGATGCAGTATAATGGATTACCGGAAAACATTAAAATCAGTGTGCCTCCTTTCTATTTGTTTTGCAAGGCCTATGAACTGAATATCATTACCAAAGGTGAACTGTACGAAGGAATTCTCACGGCGGAATCTGCTATCCGCGATCTTACCAGAGCCGAATCATATCATCATTATGAAAAATACCTGGAAACATTTCCGTTCCTGAAACCCATCATTGAGGAGATACAAAACAGTTTCTTGGATATTGAGCTGATTCGTGGGGATGCCAATACTGCCGTTTCCCATTTTGTACAGGAATTTCAAACCATATACGGAATGAATCGCCTGGTACAGCTTCTGAAAGGGTTGGGCAAATCCGGATTATATGCGAATTATATTTACAGCTACGGTAATGAAAGTATGACCAAACAAAAGCTGTTTTCCTATCTTTTATCCAACTGTCATCCTTTAGAAACCGATGCACAGGAATCATTCAATGAAATGATGAAAAAGGAGAAAATTGCAGAATTACGTCTGATACAGGCAGCTGTTTATGCCCCGCAATGGCAGAAGCTGATCAGCAGTTATTTAGGCTGGAAAGGCTTGGACTCAGCAATCTGGTGGATGCATGCACATACGAAAACCACTTCTTATCAGGCACAGAATTCAGGGCTGGAAAGTGAAGTTGCAAAATATTCATCGGTAGATGTTCAGGAATTTCAGGATGGGGCAGTAGATAAAGAATGGTTCATAAAAGCTTATAAAGAATTAGGAAAAGCCCGCTGGGAAATGCTATACGAATCTGCGAAATATATCTCCGACGGAAACGGACACAGAAGAGCAAGACTCTATTCCGATACGCTTACAGGCGATTTAAAAATTAAAGAAGTTACTGCGAAAGTAAAAGACAAGCGTGACCAGGATTATCTGCGGGTATATGGGCTCGTTCCGCTCAGTAAAACCAATCCTCAGAAAGATGTATTGAGCCGCTATGAATACATCCAGCAGTTTAAAAAAGAAAGCCGGGAGTTCGGTTCCATGAAGCAGTCGAGTGAAGCGCTGGCAATACGAGTAGCTTTAGAAAACTTAGCGCGAAATGCAGGGTATCCGGACCCGATCCGATTAACCTGGGCTATGGAAACCCGCCAAATTCAAGGGCTATTATCAAAAGATACACAGGTAACAATTGATGGCGTTACGGTAGGATTAATCATAGAAGCCGATGGTAAAGCCGAAATTGTTGTATTCAGAGATGATAAGCAATTGAAATCCATACCGCCAAAGATCAAGAAAGATAAGGCAGTAGTAGAATTAGGGAATAACCGGAAGATCATGCGTGAACAATGGACCCGTTCCCGAAAAGGACTGGAAGAAGCGATGATCAGAGGAGATGAATTTCTTCTTACAGAGATCAAAAATTTATTTGAGCATCCTGTCATCGTAAGACATTTGGAAAAACTGATATTTATTTCCAGTGATCACAAAATAGGATTTTTTAAAGATGGAAATCTGGTAACAGCTCAGGGTGAAATTCAGCAGCTAGGAGAGGATACAACCTTACGTATTGCCCATTGTGTAGATTTACACGAGCATGCGGTCTGGAGTGAATATCAGCATTTTTGTTTTATAGAAAAACTGATACAGCCGTTCAAGCAGGTGTTCAGGGAGTTATATGTACCAACTCCTGATGAATTGCAGGAAAAATCAATATCCAGACGATATGCAGGACATCAGATTCAGCCGAAGCAGGCACTCGCATTGCTGAAAACAAGAGGCTGGAAAGTAGATTATGAAGAAGGGCTGCAAAAAGTATATCATAAAGAAGGTTTCCAGGTAAAATTGTACGCTGCGGCAAACTGGTTTTCACCAGCAGAGGTAGAAAGCCCAACGTTGGAAACCATAGAATTCCATTCATTAAAAGATCATAAGAACATTCCTTTTGAAGATATTAATCCAAGGCTGTTTTCAGAAGTGATGCGGGATATAGATCTGGTAGTATCAGTAGCCCATGTAGGAGATGTAGATCCTGAAGCCAGTCATTCTTCCATTGAAATGAGAGCCGTATTGATGAAAGAAACCGCCAGATTGTTCAAATTGGATAATGTAAGTATTGAAGGCACGCATGTGTTGGTAAAAGGTAAAATGGCAGAATACAGCGTACATTTAGGAAGTGCTGTTGTTCATCAGGTTCCGGGTAAATATCTGTCGATACTGGCTGTCCAGTCCCAGCATAGAGGCAGACTGTTTTTACCCTTTGCAGATGACGATCCGAAGTCTGCTGAAGTGATGTCTAAAGTTCTGTTATTGGCCAAAGATGATGAAATACAGGATCCAACCATTCTTTCACAGATCAAAAGGGAGTATGTGTAAAATGGAATAATATATCATATTGAGAGAGTATACTTTAGAAGTGTACTCTTTTTTTATATCTAATGTAAAAAGTATACGGCCACAAATGATCATACTTTTTACCTTATACATTTTACCATGTATATTGTACAAAAATAAAGCATTAAAAAAGCACCCTTTTTCAGATGCTTGTGTTTTTAGATATTCTTTTTGTATTAAACTTCGTCGTCAGAATCTATTGTGTAAGATTTGCTTTTGAAGTCTTTATCATGTTTCTCTGATATAACATCCTCACCCTTTTCGTTAATGATGAAATCTGTGGATTCATTAAACATCTCCTGAAAACTTTTAAAATCTTCCTTGTAAAGATAAATTTTATGTTTCTCGAATGTAGCTTCTCCATTATCTCCGAAATTCTTTTTGCTTTCGGTAATCGTAAGATAATAATCTCCTGCTTTCGTCTCACGCACATCAAAGAAATAAGTTCTTCTTCCTGCTTTTAACACCTTCGTGAAAATTTCATTTTCATGGCGTTCCTTGTATTCACTCATTGTTAGATATTTTTTAATCTTGTTAAGAACAAATATAAAAGTTTTCTTTTAATCACAAAATTTTTTTTATGATTTATTTAACAATTCAGAATGAAACGGCTAAGCAGTTACAGAATTGGCAATTTCGGTAAGGTTAATGATTTTATCCGCTTTTTGAGCGCTAGACTCTCTGTGTGTGATGATTATGGATGTTGCGTTATGGATTTTTGCATCGATATTTTCCAGGATATTCTGTTCCGTTTCCGTGTCTAATGCCGAAAGGGAATCATCAAAAATGATAATATTGGGGTCCTTAATTAATGCTCTTGCAATACAGATTCTCTGTTTCTGTCCACCGGAAAGCATAACGCCACGTTCACCGACCAGTGTTTTATACTCGTCTTTAAATTCTATAATGTTTTTATGAACATCTGCAATCTTAGAATATTCTACCACTTTTTCATGAGAAGGATGGTCGATCGCGAAACCAATATTGTTTTCAATAGAATCAGAAAACAGATAACTTTCCTGAGGAATATAGCCGATAAAGTTTCTATAATTATTCAGATTATGATCCTTCAGGTTTTTACCGTCGATTAAAATTTCACCTTCTGTAGGATCAATTAGACGGCAGAGTAACAAGGCAATGGTGGATTTTCCACTTCCTGTTTTACCCATAATCGCAAGAGACTGTCCTGCATCGATCTTAAAGCTTAGATTTTCCAGTGCTTTGATTCCTGTATTGGGGTACTTATAAGAAACATTTCTAAACTCAATGCTCCCTTTGATAGGAGAATTGTCTGAACTTGTATTGACGATTTCAGACTTTTTATCCATAAATTCATTGATCCTCTGCATCGAAGCTTCTGCTCTCTGGTTCACCGAAGTTACCCAGCCTACCATAGAAAATGGCCAGATCAGGATGTTGATGTACATAAAGAAGTCAGCAATTTTACCTACGCTTAACTGTCCTGCAATATATTTTTGTCCGCCAATTAAAATAACGGCAACATTTAATAATCCAATAACGAATAAAATAATGGTAAAGAAATACGCTTCGGTTTTAGCCAGATCCAACGCTTTGTTTTGATAATCAGTAACTTTTATCCCGTAATTTTTTTGAATATATTTTTCCTTGGCGAAAAATTTCACCACACGGATTCCCGAAAAACTATCCTGAACGAAAGTCGAAATAGCAGACTGGCTTTTCTGCATGATCTTAGACTTTTTGTTGATGATCGAACTTACTTTAAAAATAATATAGGATAAAATCGGCAGGGGAAGCAGCGTCCATAGCGTCATGGAGGCATCTGTCTTTATCATATAGATACTGGTGATGACTAATAATATCACTAAGTTCACCACATACATAACGCCGGGTCCCAAATACATTCTTACCGCAACCACATCTTCACTTAACCTGTTCATTAAGTCTCCAATAGTCGTTTGCTTATAATCGGTAAGAGATAAATCCTGATAATGTCTGTAGATTTTATTTTTCAGTTCATATTCAATTCTTCGTGAGGCAACAATAATGGTCTGTCTCATCATGAATGTGAAAAATCCGGTTAAAAGCGAGCAGCCGACAATAATAGCAACATAAATTAATACCTGTTTGTTAAAGCCCAAATTTCCACTTTTAGTAAGCTCATCTACTGACTTTCCTACAAACTGAACTTTATATATATTGAAAAAATTACTGGCAATAATAAATAACAATCCCCAAAACAATAATAGTTTATGTTTCCAGAAATAGGGGTTTAGAGTTTTTAGCGCTTTCATAAAGTTTTGCAAAATTACAAAAATAGAAGCAGACTACGAATTTCATAAATTTTAAATTTCGTATCTTTGCCCGCATAAAAAAGCTCTTTGAATGTTAGGAAGAAGACAAATCCGTGAAAAAGTGGTAGAAAGCGTGTATTCATACTACCAAAATCCTATAAAGTTTGATGTTTTAGAGAAAAATATGTTCTCTGGAATAGAAAAAATCTATTATCTGTATATCTATCAGCTCAACTTTTTGGTTGCTCTTAAAGATCTTGCAGAACATCAGATCGAAATTGGTAAAAACAAATACATCAAAACTGATGCGAATGTAAATCCTAATCAAAAGTTCATCAACAATCAGGTACTGATCAAGATAGAAGAAAATCCCGAGAGATTGTATTTTACAGGTCAGCACAAACAGTTGAAATGGGATCTTCATGATGATTTATTGGTAAAAACATTCCAAAGAATCACTGCAGGAAAACGTTATCAGGACTTTATGAAAGAAGATGGGTATTCTTTTGAAGAAGACCAGAAATTCATTGGAAAGTTGTTTTTAAGATACATTGCTGAAAATGAGGATTTTCATGATTATCTGGGAGATAAAGAGCTTACCTGGTATGATGATATTCACATTTCAAACTCAATGGTTCAGAAAACAATAGGCTTCCTGAGAGAAGATGAGGAGAGCAGAACTCTGATCAAAATGATTAAAGATGAAGATGATAATGACTTTGCCGGAAAGCTTTTAAGAACTACCTTAAACAACTGGGAAAGCAATGAAAAGAAATTATCTGAGAGATTGGAAAACTGGGATCTGGAAAGAGTTGCTTTAATGGATAAGGTGATTTTAACCACTGCCATTACGGAGCTTGATCATTTTGCTTTGACTCCTTCAAGAGTAATTATTAATGAATATATAGAAATTGCTAAAGTATTTGCCACAGACCGTTCAAATATTTTTATCAATGGAATTTTAGATAAATATTGTAAAGATCAAAATAGAATTTAACATGAAAAAGACGTTATCAATTATCGCTTTGTCTATTATAGGCTTTGGTTTAGTTTCTTGCAAAAAAGAAAATAAAGAAGTTCAGGGTGCTGATGCTGTACCTACAGATTCTACTGCTGCAGCTGCAATGCCTGCAACCACTGATTCTACAGCTGTTCCGGGAACCACTGCTGTTGCAGCTCCGGTGAAGTCTGACCAACCTTCTACATCGATTGCTTTATCAGAAAGCAACTTCGATTTTGGAAAAGTAAAAAAAGGAGATAAAGTACAACACATATATGAAATTACCAACACAGGAACCAATCCTTTGGTGATTTCTGAAGTGAAGCCAGGATGCGGATGTACCGTTCCTGATTTTACAAAAGAACCTATCTTACCAGGTAAAAAAGGAAAAATCACCCTTCATTTTGATTCTTCAAACTTTGACGGAAACGTTCAGAAATATGCAGATGTATTTGCAAATGTTGACAAGTCTCCGATCAAATTAACGTTCTCAGCGAACATCCAACCTTAATTCAACCAATATGTTAACAATATTTTTACAGGCAGCGCCAGGAGGATCATCCTCTCCAATGATGCTTATCATGATGGGTGTGATGTTTGTGGGGTTTTATTTCCTAATGATAAGACCACAGATGAAAAAGCAGAAGCAGGAGAAAACTTTTCAGGAAACCCTGAAAGTAGGAAGCAGAGTAGTACTTACTTCCGGTCTTCACGGAAGAATTGCTCAAATCCAGGATGACGGTTTTGTAATTGAAACATTATCCGGAAAGCTGAAATTCGAAAAAGCTGCGGTTTCAAGAGAATTTACTGATGCCCGTTTTGGAGAAAAAGCAGCTAAAGCAGCGGAAAAAACTGCAGACAAAAAAGAAATCGAAACTGAAAAGAAATAATTTTTAGTTTGAAAATATTTAAATCGGCGCGGTGAACAAAGTTCACCGCGCCGATTCTTTTTGGCATAAACTCAATCTCATAACATTCGAATTTAAAAAAAATCGAACTCTTAAAATTCATTTTTCATACTCTTCTCAAAATAAAATATCTTTGTGCTATGAATCAAAACACAAACAAAACCGTTCTCATTCTGGGTGCTAATTCAGATGTGGCCAAACAATGCATCATTCAATATCTGGCAAAAGGTTTTTCTGTGATCGCAGCTTCAAGGGATACGACTTCACTTGAAAAATTGGTGACAGATCATGCATTGGATGCTTCAAAAATTAACATTCGGTATTTTGATGCTGTAGATTTTGATTCTCATCAGAACTTTTATGCTGAACTTCCCGTAAAACCTCATATAGCAGTATATGCGGCTGGTTTTCTTGTAGATAATGAAAAGGCGTTAAGAGATTTCAAAGGTACGCAGCAGATGATGCAGGTTAATTATATGGGAGCTGTTTCTATCCTGAATATCATCGCAATGGATGAGAGCAATACTGACCTGGAAAGAATTATCGGATTGTCTTCCCTTTCCGGAGTGAGGGGAAGAAAAAGTAACTTTGTATATGGAAGTACCAAAGCAGCATTTACCCAATATCTGGCAGGGCTGAGACAGGAATTGGCTTCAAGAAATATCACCGTCAATGCTTTGGTAATCGGCTATATCCGAACCAAAATTAATAAAGGTTTAGAGTTGAATGAATCTTTGATCATGGAGCCGGATTACGTAGCAAAACATATCGTCAATGCTGGAAATTCTTTCACTATTGTCCCAAATTTTAAATGGAAGATTATTTATACCATTCTGAAAATATTGCCGGAGAGTTTAGTGGCGAAATTGCCTTAAGCAAATTATTCATTTTTAATTACAACTGTTGAAAAACCTAATTTTTGCATGAGTATATTATAATTATTAAGAGAATGGATATTATCTCCATGTTGAGATATCCTTAATTCTCCTTTGCTATCCTTTACTAAAAAAGCGTTTCCACTATGACCAATTTCTTGATCAATAAATTTTAATTTCATGAGAGTATTGATATAATTCATTACATCTACTTGTTGAGAATCTGATAAGATAAGATTTTCAGTGACATCTCTTTTTTGGATAATTGATCCTGTATTATAACGCTCGCCACAATTGACTTTGTACTTTATATAAGTTAATTTTATCTTTCTATCCGAACGATACATTTTGATAAGTTCATCATGGCCTCCCCATTCTCCACAATCTTGAAATGTAGATTTTATAAATAGGGTATCTTTATAGCCTAATATATTTTTAAATGAATATTTTGCTTGTTGCAGATCAGTTTTTTTTGAAGTTTCTTTATTTGAGCAACTGATAAAAAATATTATAATTAGAAAAATATATCTCATGTATAGGTTTTTTCAAAAATATAGAAATTAACCTTTACTCTGAAGTATTTCCAACGCATTTATCATATCAATTCCTTTACCCAGAACAGGTTTAAACAAATCTCCTTTTTCTTTAATTCTTTCAAGTGCATTATGAATCGTAAAATCTGTTGGCAGCAAACCTGGTTTTAGCTCCTCCCATTCCAAAGGCATAGACACAGAAGCGCCTTCTTTAGGTCTTAAGCTGTATACACTTGCTAATGTTTGTCCCGATCGGTTTTGAAGATAATCAAGATAGATTTTCTTGTCGTCTCTTTTCTGCAGGCTTCGTTCCAGGGTAGTCGTTTTCGGGAGTTTTTCATTCACCTGTTTCATCAGAATATGAGCGAAATCTTTCACCTGGTCAAAATCATATTTTCCACCCATCGGAATATAAATATGGATTCCTGTACTTCCGGAGGTTTTGCAGTAGCCTTTCACTTTAACAGACTGTAGGACTTCATTTACCTGAAGAGCGGTTTCGATCACCTCATCAAACGTATTTTTTTTGGATGGATCGAGGTCCAGTACCAGATAATCCGGATGTTCCAGATCCGGCATCGAACTGTTCCACGGATTCAGATCGATGCACCCCAGATTATTGAGGTAGGCTAATGTTGCCTTATCATTACAAAGAATATAATCAATATACTTATCAGTAGATTCAGAAAATACTTTTGTGGTTTTTATCCAGTCAGGAGTATTTTCACCCGCATCTTTCTGATAAAACCCGGATTCTTCAATCCCATTGGGAAACCGGTTCAAAGATAAGGGCCTGTTTTTAAGATAAGGAAGAATGTATTCTGCTACAGACTGATAATATTCTATAACATCTCCTTTCGTGATTCCGTCTTTAGGAAAATAAATTTTATCCTGATGCGTCAGTTTTACTGTGTGTTTATTCAATGTAATTTCCTTTTCTTTTTCAGCGTTTTTTGTTGGTGTTTTAGCTTTCATTTCTTTAGGTTTTTCATTAATATCTTCAGGGTTTTTATCTTCACGGATCGCGACAAAAACAGGATGTCGGAAAATACCGTCTTTCGTAAT
>Ga0153980_1001223_pt1 | contig 10938 bp, 9 predicted proteins | sample TSGA064MetaG_FD_104722 | JGI IMG/M metagenome (GOLD analysis project Ga0153980, IMG submission 104722) | Attine ant fungus gardens microbial communities from Georgia, USA - TSGA064 MetaG | ecosystem: Host-associated > Fungi > Mycelium > Unclassified | place: USA: Georgia, Magnolia Springs State... | reverse complement strand
GTATTTAAGGACTGTATGTCTGAGGATAAACCTCAGACTTAACAACATCTTTTGCTACTGTCTAAACTTTGCTTTTTTGAACCTTTTGATTATCAAATCATCAACTCACAAATCAGTAAGTGGTCATTTGTGATACATTCTGTATTTACTTCTATTTATAAAGTCCTATACATCTCCTTTGAGTTATTCTCTCTTGTGTGTCCATTGATTTCCTGATTAAAAATAAAAGAAAAAGAAAAGAAATATGAATAATGACTTAGCCATTTGGCCAAGTCATAATATTGGGACACAAACTCATTCTATTTTCTTCTCATATAGGGTGTCCTAGATTTATGACTCAGTTGTTCCAAGGTGCTATGGCCATTTGCAGACATTTTCACAAACCAGATCTATTTCTCACCATGACTGCTAATCCCAAGTGGCCAGAAATTATTCAGAGTCTTTTCTCTGGACAGACAGCCACTGATTGTCCTGACATTGTATTACAGGTCTTTGAACAGAAAAAGAAAGTACTTCTCAAGCTCATTGATAATAGCTTCTTTGGTACTGCAGTAGCTCATATTCACACCATTGAGTTCCAGAAGAGAGGTCTTTTCTATATTCACCTGCTCATCTTTCTACACCCTCAAGATTATATTTAAGACCCTCATTATATAAACTCTATAATCTCAGCACAGTTACCTGATCCTCAGCTACAGCCACTTCTCTATGCAAAAGTCACCAAATACATATTGTATGGTCTATGTGGTGCTGACAATCCCCAAGCCAAGTGTATGGTCAATGAACAATGTAGTAAATGCTTTCCTAAAGACTATAGAGAAAGAATAGACTTGGCTGAGGACAGTTATCCACTCTATACTAGATCTGACAATGTGTTATCAATAGACAGTGAATGCCCTTAGTGATCACCCTAGGTGGATGTTCAAGAAGAACTTGATGGAGTTCTTTGTTGGATTGCAGCCCTACTTATACTACTACTACAGTGGCTGTACCCTAGAGTCCTGCAATCACATGTCCTTTCCAGAATGTTCTATGATCACCTGACCTTGTCACATGATTTTACTTGCTGAGTCCCTACACTATTTATATCCTTACTCCATTGTATGCTTTGAGGTTTTGGATTAGGTGTTCAAATACATGGGAAACCTTTTCCTGTTTGGGGCTTTCATAACATGGCCCCCCCTTTAAGTTTCCTCATCCTGAGGAATTTTTCCATTGATACCAATTTTCGTCCCATCTCTTTTCCCTTTCTCTTTTGTATCTTCTTCTTCCCCAGCTGTACAGTAGTTTTGCTGTGAATTCCCTAGGCAATTCCTGACTGAACTCCTTTTCTTCTTCTTCTTGCTCCTGCCACCTTAGTTCCTCGACTTCTTCCCCATACTCCCTCTGGAACTCTTCTACCAACTTCTTTGCATTTTCTAAGTTTTCCCTATTTTCCCAGGTATCTTCTTCTGCCATGTAGCCTTTCCATCTCACCAGGAACTTTTCCTTCCCTCTAACTGTCCTTTTGTTTAAGATTTTCTCCACCTCAAATTTCTCTTCTCCTTCAATGATGACTGGTTTTGGTGGTATCTTCTTCTATCCCTCTACCTGTGATTTATAGAGTTGTACTCTACTTACGTTAACTACAGGATGTATTTTAATAGATTTAGGTAGTTCTAATTCTATTGCATTACTCAAGATGATTCCCTTTATTTTGTAGGAACCCACAAAACATTCAGTCAGCTTCTCTGATCTTCTTCCTTTCATTTGCCACTTCAAGTCCTTCATACTTAGCAGTACTAAGTCCCCTAAACTGTATTCTTCCTCCTCCCTTCTCCTTCTGTTTGTGAATTTCTTCATCTCTTCCTGTACTTTCCCTAACACTGCTTTTGCTTCCTCCTGGATTTTCTTTATCTTTTCCATGAATTTTCCCACTGCTTCGTACTTTTCTTTCCTTCTCCCCTCAAATCCCATCCTTGGATCTTGGCCATAATTTACCTTGAATGGCAAGGTTTTTGTTGCTGTGTGAATTTTGTTATTGTATGCAAATTCTGCTGTTCCTAACCAATCTGGCTACTGCTCTTGCCTGTGATTGATAAAGATCCTCAGGTACTGTTCTAACTCCTGGTTTGTCCTCTCTGTTTGGCCATCCATTTGAGGGTGATAAGCCATCGAGAGTTTTGTCTGGATTTCCAGCAAGTTATTTAATTCCCTCATCATTTCCACTGCAAATTGTACTTCCCTATCTGATATGACACTTTCTGGGAGCCCATGCAACTTCCATACATAATCTCGGAACAGCTTTGCAAGTCCCTCTGCTGACGTCCTTTCTGTTGTTGCTATAAAGTGTGCCATTTTGCTAAGACAGTCACACACTACTAGAATGGCATTGTATCCTTGGGCCAATGGCAGTTTGGTGATAAAATCTGCCGGTATATGACTCCATGGTTTTTCTGGGATTACATTGGGCATCAGCTTTCTTGCTGGTGCCTCACTCCGGTTTTTGTATCTCTGGCATACATTACATCTATCCATATATCTCCCTACTTCTTTTGTTACTCCTGGTCACCAGTAATTCCTGGCAACCAACTCTGCTGTCTTCTATCTTCCTCTGTGTCCTTCTATTGGAGTGTTGTGGTATAGTTGGATTATCTCCCTCCTGAGGTCCCCTTCTGGTATGTATATCCTTCCTTCCTTTAATACTATTCCATCTTCTACTTCCCACTCTTCATCTTTCAGTGCCTTTATCTCTGCCCTTTTTAACTCTTCCACTGCTTTTACTATCTTCTCATCCCCTTCCTGCACCTTTTTGATTCTTTCTCTTAGGTCTTCCTCCTGCATTATTGTTTCTGCCCCCCTAATCCACTCCAGTTTTATCAGTTTCTGGTCCTCATTGTCTCTTTCCACCCCCTCCTGCCAGTCCGGTCTTCTGCTTAGTCTATCTGCCTTTCCCATGCTCTCTCCTGGAATGTGCTTTAATATGAAATTAAATTGTAATAGGTATAGGGCCTATCTTGTTTGTCTGCAGTTTAATTTTTGACTTGTTATAAAATACTGGAGGTTCTTATGGTCTGTCCAGATTTCAAATTCGAGTTTTTCTCCTTCCAAGTAATACCTCCATGCTTCTAGGCATCTTATAACTGCCAGCATCTCCTTATCGTAAATTTCGTAGTTTCGCTCCATGGCATTTAATGATTTAGAGATGAAGGCTACCAGCCTCCACTTCCCATCTTCATACTTCGTCAACAGCACTCCCCCTGTTGTATAGTCTGAGGCATCTGCTTCCACTCTCATTTCCCTATCAATGTCCAGGATGGCCAGAATAGGTTCTGTAGTGAACACTGCCTTAAGTCTCTCAAATGCTTTCTCCTGCTCCTTCTCCCACTTCTACTTTTGCTCCTTCCTGACTAGCACATGTAGTTGTGCTGCTATCCTAGCAAAGTTCTTTATGAACCTCCTGTAATAATTGGCAAGGCCTAGGAACTTTTGTACTTCCTTGATGTTCCTAGGTGCCAGCCAGCTCAGGACTCCTTCTACCTTCTCCTTCTGCATCTCTACTCCCTTTGGACTGATCACTACTCCCAGGAGCTCTACCTTTCTTACTTTCCATTTGCATTTCTCCAGCTTCACAAACAGATTGTTCTTCTCCAGTCTCCTTAGCATTTCCTCTACCAGTTTGTCATGGCCCTCCTCTGTATCTGTGGCCACTAAAATGTTGTCAATGAAGGTCGCTATGTCCCCTTGGTTTATGAGGTCCTTGAACAGGTCATTCATCATTGCTTGGAAGATAGTGGGGGAGTTTGTTAACCCAAAATACATGACTGTGGGCTCATACGCTCCAATATGTGTTATGAATGCTGCCTTCCATTCATCCCCTTCCTTGATTCTGATATTATTATATTCCCATCTTAAGTCCAACTTTGTAAACACCTTCCTCTTTCCTACTCCATCTAATATGTCTGCAATGAGGGTAAAGGGTATCCATTTTTTATTATCCACTGGTTTATATGCCAATAATCTTGTACCATCCTCTGTGTACCATCCTTTTTCACCATAAAGTGTACCAGTGATGTTTGAGGTGATTTGGAGAGTTGGATATATCCTTTTCTCAACTAGTCTTCCACAAATGTCTGTACCTCCTCTCTTTCTTCTCTCAATAATGAGTATACCTTTCCTTTCTTTGGTGTAAACCCCTCCTTTAATTCTATGGTGTGATCCCAGGTTTTCTGTACTGGCATCCTCTCTGACTCTCTCTTTCCAAATACTTTTCTCCACTTCCAAAACTTTCTGGGTACCAGTTTTCTTAACATTTCTTTGTCCTTGTCCTTTTTCATCTTCCTTGCTTTCTCTTTCCCCCCTTCTTGTTTTCTTCTCCCACATATCGGTGGACAACATGTCATTTTTACTTCCCCTTTCTCCCAGTCTATTTTTGGATTATGGACTGCTAGCCATGGCATACCTAGTATCAGCTCCATTTTTCCCAAGTTACACATGTCCACCCTTGCCCTTTCTATATGTCCTTTAAAGAACATATTACACTCGACCTGGTGTATTATAGCTCCTCCCACATTTATTGTTCCATCTACATTCTGGACTAAAAGGGGTTTTTTTAACTTTTCCATTTTAAACCCCTTTTCCTTTGCAAAGGTTGTGTTCATGAACAGACCTGTCACCTCACTATCCAACAGTGCCTTTACTGCTACTCCTTCATGATTTTCCAACTTTTCTAACCCCACTTTCAACCAGATCTCCCTTAATGGCCATAGTGTGTGCTGTATATCTCTTACTCTCTCAGTTGTATCGATGGAATTTAATTTATTGCCCAGTTTTTCTGGGTACAATACACTGTATAGGTTATTGGAGGCCAGCCAAGAGCTCACTGTCCTCCATTTTCTTTTGCCAACTCTTGTGGCATTTCCACTACTCTTCCTTTATGCCTTTCCCAACAATTTTTGGCCATATGGCCCCACTTCCCACATACGTAGCATGTCCTGTCTTCTCCTCTTTCTCTGTCTATATCCATTGTATTTGGGTCTCTCCTTGGACCCATCTGAGTTCCCCCTCTACTGAGCATATTTCCTTCTCCTCCTCCTCCTCTGTACCCTCCCCCCATTCTCCACATTATTTGCCTCCCTCTTCCTCCATATGATCCTCTCCCTCTTGGCTGCACATTTCCCCCTGGGTGCACTGCATTCCTCCCCAACACTCTCTCCTCTGCCCTGTTCTGTCTTTGGTTTCTGTCTAACCTCACTGCTCTTTCTTGCCACTCTCCAATAGTGGTTGGTGGTTCTTCTGCTTCAGCCAACTTCCTCCTGATAGCCCCATTCAGTCCTCTTTTAAACTCTTCAATGAGGGGTCTTCCCTCATAGTCACTCTCCCTGGCGACCTTTTTGAATTCTTGTACATACTCATTGCAGGTCCTTCCTCCCTGTTCAATGGTCCTCAACTGCTCTATCTTTCTTTCTTCCTCCAATATCTCCCCAAAGTCGTTTCTTATCTTTGCAAATAACTGCTCTGCCAATTCCACTTCTGACTCCCCCTTTGCTAATTCATCCAACAAATTATCTTTCCATGCCTCTGCTATTCCTCCCTGTACATATGATAATACCCAGGCCATCTGGGTTGCCGCCACCTCCTCCATCATCTTTATTCTGATATATAGCCGAGCCATATTCACAAATGCGCTCACTTCCTCCATTTTCCCACTAAAGACTTGAGGTCTTGCAACCTCCACTCTACTCCCTTGCTGCTGGAGGAGCATAGTATTAACCTGCTGTTGCAGGGTTGCAATCATGGCGAGGAGTTGCTCCTCTCTGGTTTAGGGGGGGGGGCAGATGCCAAGGGGCATTCCCCCTGTTGCTGTTGTTGTTGGCGAGACATTGGTGGTGGCAATGGTGATGGTGATAATTCCTTGTAGGAGGATAAGCGGTCTTCTTCGTCTGTACTTATAGCTGACTACTGACTAAGAAGGGTAAAATAATATTATCCCTAAGAAGGGAATCTCTAAGCTAGACAGGCCTTTAAGAGGTTACCATCATTCCCCTGCGTAGACCAGTCACAATGGATTGGTAGCATGGAGCTGGTAGTGAAGAACTAATTACGAGCCCACTTGATATAGAGGTCAGGTCTCTGGCAGGGACATGAGCTTTGTCCAGGCCATCTACCCACTGTCCCTAACTGACAGTGAAGTCCCCTTTATAGCTAGGGTCTGCTATCCAAAATGCTTCCAAGCACTGTGCTCATTAGCAAGGATGATAAGAGAGTAAGTGGGTGGTGAGGCTGCGAGGTACGAGGTCACTGTTTGGGAATTGAGTTCTTGTGTTACCAATAGACAGTGAATGCCCTTAGTGATCATCCTAGATGGATGTTCAAGAAGAACTCGATGGAGTTCTTTGTTGGATTGTAGCCCTACTTATACTACTACTACAGTGGCTGTACCCTAGAGTCCTGCAATCACATGTCCTTTCCAGAATGTTCTATAATCACCTGACCTTGTCACATGATTTTACTTGCTGAGTCCCTATACTATTTATATCCTTACTCTATTGTATACTTTGAGGTTTTGGATTAAGTGTTCAAATATATGGGAAACCTTTTCCTGTTTGGGGCTCTCATAACACAATGGCTTGGTATTTTAATGCAATAGGACCAGGTTTACTAATCAATATGTGGTCCCTTACTGTTCTCAACTTCTTCTTCTTTTTGATTGTTATATTAATATAGAGGTTTCTGCTGGATTGAGAACTGTCAAGTATCTCAGCAAGTACATCTATAAGGGTTCTAACAGAGCAACTATAGAGATTAGTAGTAGGATGCAGGATGAGATCAAAGTACACTTGGATGGTTGGTTTATTGGTCCAACTAAAGCTTACTAGAAGATCTTTGAGTTCAATATACATAGAGAGTCACCAGCTGTCCAACGTCTTTCTATCTATCTTCCCAATGAGCACTATGTCAACTTTCATGTATACCAGACTGTCAATGAAGTATTGGCCAGGCAAAATGTGGAGAAGACTCAGCTGACTGCTTAGTTTGATTACAACTTTGCACATGACAATGGTTTGGGCCTTACTTACTGGTAGTTTCCTTAACACTATATCTAGAATGCTAAAGCCAAGTCATGGCATCCAAGACAACATGCTAAGATAATTGGAAGGATGTACTTTATATCACTATCAAAAGGAGAACAGTTCTTTTTACAACTTCTCTTAACTATATTTGAAGATAGAAAAAACTGGGAGCATCTGAGGACCTGGAATGACCAAGTGTTTGTTACATTCAAGGAAGCATGTATAGCAAGAGGATTACTGGAGGATGATCATGAGTGGAGGATTTGCTTGGAGAAAGCAATTGCAATGCAGTCTAGAGTGGCATGTCATCAGTTGTTAGTAGTGATCTTGCTGACTGATAAAGTGGCTGAGCCTCATGTTCTCTGGGATCAATTCAAGGCTGGACTGTGTGATAATGTCAAGCACAAACTATGTCATATGAGCCACTATCAAGCTGACCAGGAGGTACCAGAGGATGATGTTTATAATTATGGCCTTTGGGATCTAAACAGGATATTAGTAGAAATGGGAAGAAGTCTTGCTAAGTTTTCACCCATGCCTCTTCCATAGCAACAGTGGGGTCATAGAATACCCAATCCTCTCTTATAGGCTAAGCAGTATAATGCAGATGAAATGGCAACTTTGGTAAATGAGCAAAAGGCAATGTTTAATCCTAAACAAGCTACTGTTTTTAATGCTGTCCTAGAGTCTGTCACCAACAACCAAGGTCATCTTTTCTTTATTCATGCTGCTGGTGGTTGTGGAAAGACATTTCTTTGTAACACTATTGCTGCTAAGGTTAGGAGGAGAGAACAGGTGGCACTATATGTAGTATCATCTGGAATTGCTGCTCTTTTGCTGGATGGAGGAAAGATGTCTCATTTATGCTTTAAGATTTCTCTTTCTATTAATAAGGACTCTGTGGCTGGACTCAAATGGAATAGTTACATGTTTCCAGCCATCCAGCAGACCAAGGTTATCATTTGGGATAGAGTTTCTATGTAGCACAAGTATGACATTGATGCTATTGATCAATGTCTGAGAGACTTACTTGAAGTAAGTGATTACTTGCACTTGATAGCTGTTGATGTAGTGACTTAGCCTGAGACAACTTAATCACTCTCTAAGTCTGAGTTGACAAGGAGAACTCAATAGAGTTCCCATTCAATTGCTATACACTACTTATACACATTCTGTATTTATTTCTATTTATAAAGTCCCATGCATCTCTTTTGAGTCATTCCCCCTTGCATCCATTGATTTCCTAATTAAATAAAAATAAAAATAAAAAAGAAATATAAATAATAACTTAGCCATTTGGCCATGTTATGATAGTTGAATTGACATATTATCTAGAATGATCATCCATTTGGTGAAATTATAGTGGTATTTAGAGGAGATTTCTATTAAACCCTGCCTGTGGTACCTCAAGGAACATGTCAACATGTGGTAGTAGCATCCCTTTGTAGAGGAAATCTATGAAGACATATCAAGTTCTTACATCTCAGACACAATATGCACTTGGGCTACTCTGAAGCTGACAATCAATATGCTCAGTGGTTGTTAGAAATTGGTACTGGATCAACTATGGATGATAATGAGATAATAAAAGTTCCTCAGTCTATGGTTTGCACTAATCTCAACACTCTTATCAACAGGATCTATTCAGAAATCAGAAACCCAAGAGTTCAAGATAACCAATACTTCTTGGAGTGCATTATTCTCTGTCCTAGAAATGATAAGGTGCATAATATTAATGAAGCTATTCTCCAATAGTTCAATCCAGTACCAAATGCAGAGGTCTATATGCTGAGAAGTATAGACTCTGTGTCTGAAGAAGATGGAATGCACCATGCCTATCTTATAGAGTTTCTTCAACAACTCAATAGTAGTGGATTGCTTTCTGCTTTACTTTGTTTCAAGGTTGGCTATCCAGTTATCTTACTGAGGAACTTGGATCCAGGAGAAGGGCTTTGCAATGGGACAAGAATAGTGGTATTGAATGTGAGGAAAAAGGTGCTCCAGTGCAGGATTATCAGCAAGGATAGGAGGTTTAGAGGAAAGATTGTGTTGATTCCAAGGATCAGGTTATCACCTAATGCAGAGACATTACCTGTGCCACTCAAGAGACTTCAATTCCCAGTCAAGCTGGCCTTTGCTATGACTATCAACAAGTCTCAAGGACAGCCAGTAGAGTATGTGGGGATTAATCTGCAGACATCAGTGTTCTCACATAGACAACTTTATGTAGCATTTTCAAGATGTACTTCAGCATTGAACATTTTAGTACTTCTTCTAGAACAGAGCTAGGAGAGTAGAAGGACACTTAATGTAGTATATAAAGAGATATTCAATAGTATTAGATTATAGATTGTATATATATGGACAATGAACTTGAGATTGATTTCTGCTATAATATCAAAAGTGAATGAGTAAAGTCAGTTAAAATAGTTAAGTCAGTAAGTGATTGAAAAAATATTACAGAGCACACAGAAAGTTGAAGAAGGGAGCATAGTAGACTGACTTCAACATATACTCAACTATTTAGAATTAGTAGAGGATTCAAGCCAGGCCATAGGCCCAGATGAAAGCCTTGTATAAAAAATATTACTAGAATATGTTATCTTATCAGATAATAATTACAGTATAAGTATTATGAGTCACCTTGACCATGACCAGAAATAGATATTTATAAAATGATGGACAAGAGAATCAAACTGGCAGCCTTTTGGCTGGTAGTAGAGTAGATTAGGATAAATGTGAACAAATAGTATAATAGTATATAGTAGCTTCCAAAACTGACCAAATGTTTAGTGTTTTTGAATTAATCATCTAATACCACTAAAGGTATGAACCCTAAAACTATGAAATAAAAATATGTGTCACAGGGTGACTATGATACACAGTCACATTGTCTCATATGAGGGCATCATCACTCTAGTCATACTGTTTACAAACATTTTCTGTTTTTTGTACTAGTTTGCCAGAGCCCTTAGTTATAAGTCAGCATTTGTAAAAATCCATTTTAGCTTTGTGTTATGAAATGACTCCCAATAAGGAAACTATTTCTTGTACATTCATCAATTTAATGGAAAACATCCAAGAATACAATGTAGGAAAGATATAAATAGCATGAGAAAGATTATGTAAGATATAGATAGTTCTTAGTAAGGGTTATGTGATTGCAGGAGATAGGTATATAGACCAACCAATATTTGTATAAGTACCTAGTAGAATCCAATAGAAAACTCTATTGAGTTCTTTCTGAACAACCACCTCAGTTGAGCCTTAAGTCTTCACAGCCTTGTGCTAACACTTTGTTCTCTACTTAGTAGACTCTTCCAGAATTTACTACTTATCTTGTCTCTTACTGAATCTACCCATTTTCTGCATATCAAGAGAGATAGTATAGGAATTGATCCAGCTAGCTGGCTGAGATCAAGTCAAGATAGAATTACAGAGTCTGTCACACCCATGACATCCAGTGACTTGTCACAACTAGACAGTTCTGGACTTTGCCACTACCCTTCTATTTAATTTAGAACTTAGAATAGGTTCTTTAGTTTTGTTTTCAACTATAGCTTGTCTTCTCAAAACATCAATACATTCTTGTTCCCTGATCACCCTCTTACTTCCTGAAACTGGGCCAGTACAGTAGTGGACACAACTACAATTAGTTGAGGTCAAGCCCAACCTTTGAGATGCTGAGCTTGACAGAGTCTCTGCTTGATAGTAGAACAAAGCTACAAAAAAAACTATCACAAATGGCTACTTACTGATTTGTGAGTTGATGATTTGATAATCAAAAGGTTCAAAAAAGCAAAGTTTAGACAGTAGCAAAAGATGTTGTTAAGTCTGAGGTTTATCCTTAGACATACAGTCCTTAAATACATGATTATGGTGGTCT
>Ga0153980_1001222_pt1 | contig 10939 bp, 16 predicted proteins | sample TSGA064MetaG_FD_104722 | JGI IMG/M metagenome (GOLD analysis project Ga0153980, IMG submission 104722) | Attine ant fungus gardens microbial communities from Georgia, USA - TSGA064 MetaG | ecosystem: Host-associated > Fungi > Mycelium > Unclassified | place: USA: Georgia, Magnolia Springs State... | reverse complement strand
TGCATATCGCTGATAACGGCGCTCATGGTGCCAGGCTGTGCCGGTTTAAATATCAGCGCAGTGATTTCAAAACGGTCAAGAATCTGGTCATAAGTTGCTCCGATGTCGCCGGCGGCATCAGAAGACAGGGCTGAGCCGGTCGCGCCCGTTATCAGGGCAAACGCAATCGCCGCACGCCACAGAAAGGAACGGTTCATAATGGGTATCCATGCTAGGTAGGGAGAATAAAACCCGCCGTCAGGCGGCGGATGCGGTGTTCTGCGATGTGATCAGAGTCGGAGCGGATGAAACGGCAGGAGATGACTCGCAGTGCTCAAACCAGAACCTCGTCAGCGGGGATAATCCGCTCGCACCAGCCAGACGACATACCCGTGATTAGCCTTCTGAATAATCAGCAGGGACGCACCGCTGTTAAGTACAACGCGCCCCGTGTTATGCGCCTTAACTGCGGGTTCATACGGTCCTGATGCAGGCTCTGCACGAACATCATAGCTGACCAGCCCCGAAGTGTTGCCTGATGAAGCGCGCGGTGTGAAGACCGCATCAAAATCACCTGACGGGTCGCGCAGACTCACGGGCAGATGCTCTCCCGTCGTAGTCATAGCTTCGGCGCGGGAGATCAAATCGAACGTGCCATGCTTACGGAAAAATGCAGGGATGGCGCCACTGTTAAGCGGTGAGATGATGCGACTCTCCGCAGCCCCTTCCCTGGCCTCTGAAGTTAAACCAAGCAACTGCTGGAGCGCCTCCGCCAGTGCCCCCGTGTGCGCGGGTTTATAGAAGCCGATAGTGACGTCAAAGTGCACGCACTCCGGGCAGTTCAGCGATGTCAGTCCATCAGGCATCCCGTTGCTTACTGGCGAAGAACAGGAGCTAACCAGCAGCGGGCATATAAGTGCAAGGCAAAGCGCCGCTCCGCGCATGAATGAACGGTACATAAAAATTATCCTGGGTAAGATTTAACGGTAACAGCCCCCGTCAGGCGGCGGATGCGGTGTTTTGTGATGTGATTAGAGTCGGAGCGGATGAAACGGCAGGAGATGACGCGCAGTTCTCAAACCAGAACACAACGGGTTCGGCTTTGACGCGGCAGAGCCCGAACCGTTCCGCTGTGCGGAAATTAGCACTGTGGCGACGGGCCCGCTCCACCTGCTCGGCGAGCAGCGCGCGAAAGGCTTCCGGCGAGGCATTGCCCTTGGCGGTGCGGCATTCCTTACACACTGGCGCAATGCCCCCCTGGATATATTCCTCGCCAATAAATTCTGCATGCCACTCGCGGGCAGGCAGCTTGCTGCCGCAGAAGGCGCAGCGCCCTCTGAACTGCTCACGCAGCGCTTCCCGTTTTCGTTTTGTAAGGTTCATGTTATCCCCTGATTGTCCTCTGAATACGTCCCGCATCTCACAGATGCCTGTTATGTAATATCAGCTCGGCCAGAACCGCACCGGGCTGACCCACTCCCGAAGGAGTGAGCCCGCACAGACTGCTCTGCGTCATCTTTGCGTATGTGGCGTATTACGGCAGGGAAACCCGTTCGCGCCTTCAGTTCCCTGAAGAGCTAATCATCACCAGTTGCAGGGGGCCCGACGGATCGCCCCGGGGCCTGCAGTGGCTACGTCGAACTGATTCGCAGGGAGAATAATATGAAACTGGTTAACAACCCGTTCGCTGCTGCGCGTGTGCGCAACGCTAATACACTCCGGAAACTGAATTTCCGGAAACCGGCACCGCGAATCCCGCAGGTGAATCCAGAAAAGGTGTATCGAACTGATTCGTTGGGATATGGACGTACTACCCGACATTCCGACTTTGAGTTGTGCCCGTCAGCGAAATAAGCGACCTGAAATGCCTGCCTCAGTCGCTTATAACCTGCCCCGTATTGCTTTGGGTTCCCCTGATGTGATTCTGGCCATGACATAGCCTCCGGACGTCTTCCGCGCACCAAAACTGCATGCCGGCAAGAGAGGACCTTGAGATCAGGGTTTCGGGCACATTGTTAAAGAGCGGAGGCGGTTTTCGGGCAAAAAGAAGCCCTGCGCGGATGCGCATAATTCATCAGAGATGAGTGCCGGCAATTAATGAGCCGGCTCAGATAATTTATTAGTCTTTGCTGCCAGTTCCGGCAGCAAAACGTTGCCCTGGTGTGGCGATCGATTCAAACAAATTAAGATGGTCTTCTAAACGGAACATCGCTTCTGTGACTTTCGAGCGGCCGGACTTCTTAGCTGAAGCGGATAGCTTTTCGTTCAGTTCCGTAGACATGTACAGCATGATTGCGATGCCTTTATGGTTTTTAGGGGCTGCCATGTCAACTCCGTGTATGTGTTTTGTAAGCTTTAAGTAAGTGGTCGCCATTAAATAGGATTGGTCCTAATTTGAAAACTACCTAAAAAGCTACTGGATGGATAAACAGTATTAATTTAATGTCAGAAAGTATAAAAAACCCTTATTTTTCATTTAGATAAAAAAACAAATGCAGAAATATTATTTCTGCATTTTTTTAAAAAAAATCACCTAACGTTATGAAAGTTTAACTAACACAAATCGCCCATAAAACGACTTGATATTACCGTCCTGAGCAGCTGATCAGATCCTGCGCCTAAAGCAGACATCGCTTCATGCACTGAAATTTCAGCATGCGTAGCGCTAATGCCCCTTGATAAAGCAATATCATTCATTGAATAGCCGAAGTAATGGAAGATAGTGTTAATGAGAAGGTCACGTGTCAGTTCGGGAAAAAGGGGAAGCAATGAAGAAACATTATCAGCCCCCAATACTTTTAAAGAATGAGCATCAGTCCAGCTGTATTTCTTATTAATCTGATGAGTAAAGAACCTGGCCCAGAATTCACTTTTGAGATCTGTGAGGGACCTTACATCAAAATACTTTTGAATTGACTCAAGAGATTTTTTTGATGCAGCCGGGGTGGAATCAGTAAGGCTGGATACCCCCTCATAGTTAGAGCCCAATGAATAATAACAAAGATTTAGTGCCTGCTTGGGTGTGAGCGCAGGAAATAGCTTGCACAATTGTGCATATACAATAGGATCCTCGGCAGCCATGGCAGCCTCCCTGTAAGGTTGTTATGGTTAGCTGGTTGTACAGGCCTTCAACCCTGTGCAATCAGCGACTAAGTACTTCCGTTTGGCTTATGTCTCTTCTGTTAATCTCCCTATGGTCGTGATAAATCTCTGTATACAGGACGCACATTTTCATCGTCCCGGTGTTGAGGTTCGGCCTGTTTCAGCTCCGGCTGAACATCACGATTGCGCAGGCTTTCTTCAGTCGCATGTACGCTGGCCATCAGCTTAGGATCGCTCACCTTAAATACACGCCCGTTATCTTTAGTAAGGTTTCTCACCACGCCCGAGTACAGTACGCGGTTAACGGCCTTTTGTTCGCCGCTCAGAACCGTGTTATCTCCACTGCGCCAGGCAGTCAGCTCAGCCGCAAGGTCATTATTGAAACGATCCGACTTGCTGTCAGGTGCAGGGTAGACTTCGACTCTGTCACCAAAGTCTGTGACGGCTGGTTTACCGTCGCGAAGATAGCTGACCGTTCCATCACGCAGGAGTCGCGTCTCATGTTCGCTCGATTTAAACGTTGGCACATCATCACCCGGGCCATAATGAATAACGGCATTAGGTTCCGGCCACGCAGTTTTCTGTTGACGGGCAGCGCGTTTCTCACGATAAGCCCAGCCACGCATCTGACTTAGTGCGGCCGCATCGCCTTTCACCGCTTCACGTTCAACCCATGACTTCCAGCTCAGCGGCCGGTTTTCTCCGGTCTCTTTCAGAGTCTGGCGTTCTTGTCGCAGCTGCAGGCGCAGTTCGGCCATGGCCTTCATCTTTTCAAACTCGGCAACGCGGTACATCAGCTTGCGCATCAGCGGATCCCTCACGCTTTCACGGACGTGGGCTTTGGCCACCACGCAGTGGGAGGCAATCTGACGGAACCGCTCACCTGCTCGCAGGTCAGGTTTTTCCCAGCCGTTACGATAAGCCTCATAGCGCGCACGCAGAATGTCTCGCGCTATCGCTCGGGCTTCGCGACGTTCACGACGAGCTTCCTGATCACGCACGTGCAACTGAGGCATGTAACAGTTCTGCATGTCCAGCATGCCGTCTTCAGGACGGTCAGGATTATAAACGGGCGGGGCTGGTTGATACTTGCCGTGCTGACTGACCATTGAGGTCAGGCTGATGTCCGGATGAACGTCTGAAGCTTTCACGCTGACGCCTTCCGGGTTCATCAGATCGTATACGGCAAGGCCACCGTTCTGCTCGCGTAATCCCAGCCCGCGGGTATAGAGAATATTATGAAGGCGGTCCCAGTTCATTTTGTCCTGAGCAATCACGTCAGAAAGAATCTGACGGGTTTCGCGTACAGCATAGCCATGCAGGCTTTCTTTATCTGAGAAGATTTCACGCTTAGCCGCACCGCGTGGAGCAGAGGGCATATCGCGACGGGTACGGTGAAGATCACCATACGCATCCATATGCCAGCTGCCGTTATCAACTTTAAAGCCGAGCTCGCGCTCCAGCACGCGGCAGCACTTCTGCAGTTCGTCGGCGTCGTTCCACATGTTTTGCGCGCGGAACGTGGCCGGGTGAACGCGGTTAGCTGATACGTGACAGTGGATATTGTCCGTGTCGCGGTGAATGGCGGCCACGTACTGATGTTCTTCCATACCCAGCTGCTTGAGGCTGTAACGCACTGAGCGGAATACCGCATCGGGTGACGGATCTTCGTCGCTCTGCCAGGACAGGATAAAGTGATAAACCGCGTCTTTGCAGTGGCGGTTCTGCGAGGCCGTCAGGTTCATTTCTGACGCAGCGGTATCCAGTGAGAAGCAGTTGGTTTCACACAACACTTCACCGGAGAGCACGCGCTGAATGCCCTCGGGTGAAATGCTGACGATCTCGGTAACAGGTGTTGCGCGCTTACGGCCGACGTAATCAACCAGCTGACCAAATCCCGGCGTGGCGACATACTCAGTTCCCGAGGTATAGGCCGCTTCGTGCGTCACGGCTTCACCCGGTTTCTTTTCCTCGCGCGTGCTCACGTAGCTGACCAGCTTTTTAAAGCTGGTCTTCTTATCGCGACGCTTCGGCGGGATGATCACATTCATTAGTTTTTCATGTCCTCTACGGGAACCGGCGTCATGTCCAGCGCGTTAATGGCGTGCTTGATGCTGGCCAGCACCTCAGAAAACTGGTGGCTGAGTTCGGTGGTCATGTTCGCCTGCATCTGGGTGTAAAGGTGTTTCTGCAGGCCACCCAGACGCAGCAGCTCATTCATCATGCGAATATCGGTACGTACGGTAATGCGGCGATTCAATGCCGTACGGCGCAGGTATTCAGAGGTCGTCAGGCCTGCGGCGATGGCCTTCTTTTTAATGGCATCAGCCTCAGCTTCCGTACAGCGAAGCTGGATCAATGTGTTCTTCTGACGCTTTTCACTTTTCGACATAACTCAACCTTGGCACATTATCCGGGTCTCGGGGCGGAGCCCTGAGCAGGTCGTTTTGGCGTTACCGTCTGCGTGCAGGCGGTAATGACAAAACATTTCCTGTCCCATCTTTTAATCAACTGTTTGTATTTTGCCACTTAGCTGATCAGAAGTAAACCAGCGTCATGGGAGGTGATGGGGGTGGAAATAGAGGTGCAAATCCAGCAAAATAGGGTCTTTACCATTCTGAAGGAAGAATAAGATGGCGGTACGTAATGTTTTCACGCAGGAGCAGCTGGATGAGGCGCGCAGGAAGCTAGAAAATCTCCCGGATTTGACGCCGCAGCGCATCACCAGAGAGGCGGCGCTGGAGAATCTGAAGGACACCATTCTGGTGCTGGCGAAAGATAAAGGTTACACAGTTTCGGATATTAAGTCGGCGCTGGATGCCATGGAATTCCGTTTCAGTGAGAAGGCGATTTCCGCTGTGGTTAACGAGGGAAGTGGAAAGAAAAAGCGGGCTCCTCGTAAGGCTGAGGCAGTGCAGCAGAAAACCACGCCGCAGAACAACCAGCCTGCATCATGAAAATATCCGGCAGGTTTAATGCTTGCCTGCCGGAATTATTTTTTACCAGTTGTGGACGCTGAACCCTTCAAGAATTTCCGCATCAGCGTCGAAGTGAATCATCGAAGCCTGGCACTTTTCAGACAGAAAGGTGACAACGTGACAGAAGTCATCAGACAGCCCTGCCCTCCTGAGTTCCTTAATCGCGTCCGAACTCGCTGACAGGCGGAGCAGAAATCCGTACCGCGTGGGATGTATCCAGTGACAGGCCCCCTCTTCACCGCTCAGCCAGGGCGACAGTGAATCCAGAATCTCAGAATCACCCTGCGTCATGTGTGCATTACTGATAACAGCGCAGCGACAGATTTCCGGTTCATTTGGCTGGCATTGAATATCATTTAATGAAGTCATTTGTGCATACCGTATGAATGACGGTCCCCGATATTGTGTGAAGTTCATTTCGGTTCTAATTCGTGAGCAGGCTTGGTTTTTCTCCCACTCACGGTAACGTTGTTTTTCCCGTTAGCAGCGAAGAACCGTAAATCCGGTGTCAAAGTCATATACCGCTAACGGGTAACGAACACCGACGTAAATTTTACGCCCTTCCGGTTCGTCGGTAGGCTCATCAATGACGGTCAGTTCCTGAAACTCATGCCCCTGAATGCCCCCCGGCCCGGTGAATACACCCCAGTGACAAATGTAGTCAGCAAGGTCATTGAACTGCTCCTGCGTGAGAGGTTTATCTTCCTCAGTTTCGCTGTTTTCGAGCTGCTGAACCGCATCAGAGATGGCGCGTTCGGTGATGCTATAGATTTGCGTGTATTCCTCATTTGTTAGCGGGCGGCCGAGGCTGAAGGAAACAGACTCAGCAACCAGATCCGCATATCCTTCGTGAGAACTGTTCATGCCTTCCGAAATATCTGTGATGGTCAAATTCATTTAATTTAGTCCCACTTAGCATGTTCATCGGATTCCGCTGCGAAGTGCATACGGGCGGTATTCAGCGCGCTTTCAAAGGAGATTTCACCATCCTCCGGCCAGCAGTGTGCGCACAGGTGCATAAGGTCTGTCAGAAGGTCGGTGACGGCGGTCTCTGCCGGTTCGGTGCTGTCTCCGATCCCCGTCTGGTCCGCGAAGTCCAATAGTGCGGATGCCGCCAGGTTGATGCGGCGGGCGTTATCGTTCCCCTCTTCAGAAGCTTCTGCCCGCTGTGACAGCGCCTGTAAATCAAGGATGCTGAACCTTTCTTCTGACGGTGAAGCGGTCAGTGAGTTGATAGATTCGGATTTCATTGTGAAGACCTCTTTAATGCTGTGACGCTCAGAACGGGACAGAAAAACAACGTCATGAGGCCGGATTTTCTCCGGCCCCTCTGCGCATCAGGCGCAAATTTTCCGGTTATAAATCACCTTAAAATCGGTGTATTCGGGACTGTCACGCAGTGGCTCCAGCCGCACCACGTTTTCCGCTACGCCGTTCATGGTCAGCACACGCTCGATGCCTGCGTGCCAGTCTTCTGCCGCGTTCAAAGGAAACCAGAGGTTATTGTTCATTCCGCTCAGCAGCGGATCGGAGCACACGTGCACGCCGCGACCATGTCGGTTATTTTCGCTTACCGTTACGATCAGTTCGCCGCGCACCTGACGCGTAAATGACGCGCGCACCAGCTGCGTCACCACATCGTCCCAGCTCCACTCCTTATCATCCGGGACAGGCAGTTCGACGGAGCGCAGGGACTTACACCCCGCGCGCGCCATGCTCTGCGCCAGCCCTAATACGGAAGGCTCACCGCAGCTCGCGTCTGCGCCGGTGATCCAGTTGCCGTGGTGATAAAACGCTTCGTCGCCGTTATCCAGGCGGATAAAGGCATATTCGCCCAGCACGCGGATGATGTCGTTCTGCGTCACGGGTGCCAGCGCGAAAGGTAAATTCAGGGGCGTTGCGATGCTCATGCCTGTACCTCCAGCTGCTGACGTACGGCGCGCATGAAGTGTGGCCACTGGTTAAAGGTCATTTTCGGTACGCGCACACCACGTCCGCTGTTGAAAGCTTTTACAAATGCCGTTGCCTGTGCGAGGATTTGCGGGTCAAAAATCATATTGCTCTCCAGAGAGTCTGGTTTTTGATGAGGCAGCCAGGTGGGACTGGCCGCCGTGAATGAAGCAGGGGCTACCCTGCTTTTTTTACGCCTGAACGGCGGCTGTTTCTGCCGCGCTATCCTTCTTCAGTTCTTCGGCCAGCCACTGGCTGGCGTTCATCCACGCTTTCTCGCCTTGCTCTCCGAAATGGTTCAGTGCCAGATGACCGGCTTTTGTCCAGACCTCCAGAACGTCAGCAGGCAGGGTAGACTCAGGCACATTCATCGCCTGAACCCTCACGGCCTTTGCCAAGTCATGCAATTCAAACCAGAAAAACTCACGGCGCACGCTGAGCGCCAGCGTCTTATCGTTCAGTCCGGTCAGTGATTCCAGACGGTCATGCAGCGTCTTACGCACACCGCTGCGGTTGATGTCAGTACGAAGCCCGCGGCCAGCTTCTGCTTCAAAGTTAAACGCTCGCCAGATAAGGCAGCCCGACGGCTCGCGTACGACCAGGCGGAAGTGAGTGCCCTGATCGTCCTCAATGAAGACGTTGCTGAAAGCGGCTGTTACGTTCATCGCCTGGTCGCGCGTAAAAGTGCCGTTGCCCAGCGCCGCTACGCAGCGCAGTTCGGTGGTGGTGCCCGTCTGGGTTGAAATCATGATGTGCTCCTGTCTGAAATTAATGATCCGGCTGACCGCCGCGCGGTGCCTGAAAAGCCCTTCTCTGACGCGGGTTTCTTCTTTCCGGTCTGGCCTTTCGCGGCAAAGGGCAAAGGAGCAACGTCGAAGTGAAGGCATAAAGGGGCGGAGGCAAAAAGTTTTTGTGGCCCTTTCGCAAAAAGTTTTTGCCGGAGTGCATTTAACCCCTTTCTGCCTGAACCGGCGGTGCTACGACCAGCCCTCCGCGCAAGGGCTGGCCGGAACGCAGGGAAGCGTCAGAAGGGACGTTGCAGACCGCCCCGCGGGCTGGCCCTGAAGTCCCGGCGGGGTTTGCCGGGACGGTGAAAGCGACGGCGAAGCCGGCAGCAGCCGTTGACCTCAGCCATCAGACCCTAGCCGTCAGGCACGGAGCGCGGCCTTTCGCGTTCCGGCGGAGCTTACCGGCTTTGCCGGTTAGCGCAGTAGGGCTCGACGACCCGGCTTGCCGGGGAGCCGAAGGGGGCCATGGCCCGTGACCTGCGGGTGTGTATTCTTTCAGGAGGGAAATGGCTTAAGCACAACTGCAGGAGCAAAGAGAGCAAGACAGAGGGATGTCTGTATCACATGAGGAAGCGTCCGCGAAGGAAAATAGCCGGTGCGTCAGCACCGGGTTTTTACCTGCAGAGTCGCGGAGTTTATCCCTGCGCACGCGACCTGATGCGGTACAGCGCAACCGCAACGATGACCGCACCCATAATCATGGACAAAAGCGGCAGTAGCCGCCCGTGGGCAGAGTACAGCATGTCAGCGCCTTCCTGCCCGCCCGCCGCCGGGTCAGCCAGCAAGTTCATTCCGCCCCACACGCACAGAAACACGCCGCCTGCCGGTACAGCCAGTGCAAGGAGTTTAATCACTATTAAGTCACCTGCAGGCTGCGGGTGTTTCGAGGCCAGCAGGCGCGCCAGCACGAAACACATCGCGTAGCCGCACCAGTATGTCAGGCTGCTTATCTCGCCCGGCACAAAGAACTGGAAGGCCAGCGCATAACCCAGGCTCAGCAGGGAACCCAGCATTAAAAAACTCATTATCGTTTCCTCATGCGCCGAGCAGTCAGGCAGCGCTGATATTAAGTTATGCGAGTGTTGTGGATGTCGTATGGATCCGCCTTACAGCTGCGCGAGTGTCCGCAACGTCTCCGGATTCTGCTGAACCATGCGGATCAGCAGGACGGCCTGAGCATTCGGCTTAGCTCTGCCCTGCTCCCAGTTCTGATAGGTGGACTCGCCCGTGTGAAGATAGTGTGCGAAGACCGCCTGTGACAGGTTAAGTTTTTCGCGCACGTCGCGCAGCTCCTGCGGCGCGATGGTGACGGGCGCGCGCTTGCTGACCTTGTAAGTTTTGAGCGTGATTTTTCCGTCCTGGTGATCTTTCAGCTCCTGCATACCCGTCATCAGCTCACTGAAAATGTCGCGTTCAGTCATGTCTCAGCCCCTTTTTAATTACGTTCAGCGCCTCCGCCAGGGCGTCGCGCTGCTGTTTCGTCAGATCGTCACGCTGATCTTTATCGTAGATGGTGAACAGGATGAACTGGCCTTTTTCATTGGTCCAGTAATAGATAACCCTGATCCCGCCCCGGCTGCCTTTGTTTCGTCGCTCATCCCGGAAGCGGACCTTTCGCAGGCCGCCAGTATCCGGGATCACATCACCTTTTTCCGGGTCGGCCAGCAGCATGTTCTGAAATAGCCTGAACTGATCATCGTTCAGGTAGTCAGCCCTGTATTTCTGGAAAGTGGAAAGCTCAATAAATAGCGCGTGCATGGTTAGTTCCTATCCCCAACTTGAGGACATTCTATCCTCAAGTTGGGGATAGTTCAATCCTTATCATCGAAGAGTAAAGTCTCAGCATGGGCCGTCAGCTTGTTTGGTACCAGCCAGCGGTTCATGTCCTTCTGTTCGCTGTCCATGTGCAGCGATCGCAGGTGAATTTCTCCAGCCACTTCACAGGCAACATCTCCGGTATACGGCTGCAGCGTCTCCAGGCCGTTCAGTGACGGAAAGCGCCGCGCCCACGCGGCGATCATGTTCTTCAGGTCGTTTTCCGGCACGCTGTCACACCAGGCGACGAACCAGCCGCGCAGCGTGTCCGGCGTGCGGAAAGCCAGCTCGGTTTCAGCCTGCCGGATGCGGTTCTCCAGCTGGCGC
>Ga0153980_1001218_pt1 | contig 10942 bp, 15 predicted proteins | sample TSGA064MetaG_FD_104722 | JGI IMG/M metagenome (GOLD analysis project Ga0153980, IMG submission 104722) | Attine ant fungus gardens microbial communities from Georgia, USA - TSGA064 MetaG | ecosystem: Host-associated > Fungi > Mycelium > Unclassified | place: USA: Georgia, Magnolia Springs State... | reverse complement strand
TGCTCAAGTGTAGTTGGTTGTTCTTCCGTGGAAGAATCTGTTGGTGGCGCTTCTGGCGTTGTTTCTGGAGTAGAATCAACGGTTTCTTCTGTTTGTCCTCCATTGCTTCCTTCTTGAACCGTCGCAGATTCTGAAGAAAGCGTTGACGACGTAGGTTCTTCATTTGCAAAAACTGCTGGTGTATAGCCAAATACTTGACTAACAACTAACAAGGCAGACAATAATTTACTTGTTTTCTTCATGCTTTTTTCCTCCATTTATTTCAATTTTTCCTTAACAAACAGAAGTATATACACCTGTTTGTGAAAACTTTTTTAACACATTATAAAATTTTTTCAAAATTCTATTTAAAGCAAGTCATTTATTTGTGGTATATACTCGGTTAACTGTGGTACTTTCTTAAAAAAGTTTACCAATGTCTGTTTTGAAAAAGTAGGTTTAAAGTAAAATGCAAAAGGGTGATTCTCCTTGATAGGTATCAAAACGTCAAAGGAATAAACTTCCATTGCTTGATCTTTAACTTGGTTAAGTAGTAGTTCTTCAGGATCAGCAACTTCTCCTATAATGTATCCTTTATTTGTTTTAAAACACAAAACTAAAGAATACTCTCTTTGATTTTTGTCTGTAGGTACATACAAATCTGGCCAATAAGGTTCCGTCCATAATGAGTTATAATCAAATAGATAAAACTGATTGCATTGATACGCCATGATACCTTCTCCTTCTAATTTTTTACTTTCAAATGCCACTTGTTTAATTTTCGTTTCTTTATTTTAGAAGATTTTGGTACGTCAAATCCAAATAAATCTTTCCAAACGCCATGACTTCCTTGTACAATTGGAATCGGCAAACACTTGCCAGAATGAATCAAAATTATATGGGTATATACCCTCAACTGATCTGGCTTCAACAAGCCGTTCTTCTATAGCTTTTACACCTAATTTTTCTTGACTAAGCTTCCCTTCAACAATTTTAGTTGCATTTTTTACAGGCGAAAACAACATAGCAATTTCTGAGCCAGTATCTGGAGACACTGTTCGACGCCAAGAATAAACATAATCCTTTGCAGTAACAGGCTTTCCATCAGACCATCGCGCTTGCTTATTTAACTGAAATGTATACGTTAGTCCATCTTCAGAAACATCTACACTTTTAGCACCAGCATCTTCTAACTTCTCGTCTTTTCCTGCGCGATAAAGACCTTCATTGACATTAGACATCACTGTTTGACTATAACCATCTGTAGCTAAAGAAACATCAATACTTGCTAATTCAACAGGTTCAACTCTAGAAAATACTTGTTTAGTGCCCTCAGTATTTTTTTGAGTACCTGCACTACAACTACTAACAAAAAAAAAACACAAACTACAAAGAAAAACAAACTAGTTGAATTTTTCATGACCTCTCAAATCCTTTCAAGATATGTCTACTACCATGAACAACATATCTTCAAAAGACAGTAGGCAAAAGTATTCAAGAAATAATGTATTGGCAGTTGGCATGTTTTATTTTCAACCAGTATCCCACAATGCTAATTGTCTTTCTGGACTGGTAATAGTTGGTATATAAACTGGCTGTAAGACTTTTGCTTGTAGCATAGCTGCTTCTTCAATAAACGCTTCTAACCAATCTTTATAAGCTTTTTTCGTTTGTTGTTTAGCCAGAATGATTGTACGGATAAGCGCTTTACGCGTAGCTACAACTAATCCACCTCCACGACCAAACTTCGTTTTCAAATAAATCTTGCCTTCTGCTTGTAATTCTTTTAACGCACGATCTAACGATCTTTTTGGAATTTCTTTTCCTTGATACACAATATTTGTTTGTAATTCAGCTTTTGTTACGTGTAATTCTGGTTGCTTTTCATAGCACTGCATTTCAAGATATGCCAAAAGGTCTGCTTTCCACTCAGAAAGGTGAGATTGCTTTCTTTCATATCGTTCTTTTTTGAATTTATACCAGGTAGTTCTTTGTTGCGTAAACAAGCCTGCTTCAGAACAACTTTCTAGTCCCCACTCAGCAACTAAAGCACGAACATATTCTTTGTTTGCTCCTCGATATTTCCCTGAGTACGCACTTTTCACTATTCTTACTCGTTCACTGTCTTTTAAAGGAGTAGCTAGCGCACTATTAAACAAATCCATCTCGTTTAAGCAATCTTCTAGCTCAACTCCTGAAGCATAATTTGCCAAAGACAACGTGAAAATCACGTTATTTCGTCCTAATTTTCCTTTAGTTCCAACGATTTTAGGATTACTGATCAACAATTGATACCATTTTTCTTTTACTTGTTTATATTCTGGTTGCACCAGTGATAAATTCGGTTTTTTCACTGTTTTTGCTGGCTCATATTTCATAGACCATTGAATCAACTGTTGCATGTCATGTTTTAATGCAGGATAGTAATAGACCACATTGTCTTTACGTGGAATACGAGCAATCCCAAAATGATTACAGCCTAAATCAACAGAAGACAGTTCTTCTGCAAAAGCTTTGCGTAAATTTTCTGACACTCTTTTAGCTACTTCAATAGACTGATAATTATTTTTAGACGAAATATACCAGGCGTTTTCTAGAATAAAATATGCTTGAAACCCACCTGGTGTTTCTAAGATTAACGTTGGCATCAATTCAAGATCAATCGCCACATCAAGAATTCGTTGTGCATTCAACGTTTCTCCAGGTACTTTATCAAAATCAATCACAAACGTGTTAATTTGTTGCAAGTTCTGTTCATTGTGCCCTTTCACTACTGTTCTTGCTTCATCTGCATATGCCCCATAACTATATACATTTGGCGTCCAATGGGTGAACTTGTTTTCATTTTCATTCAATGCTTCTAAAGAAGTAAGAACTACCCCTCGCGCTTGCATCATTTGTTTTTTTGAGCGAAAAGCAAACACGGTACCTTTTTTTCCATGCGCTTGATAATCGATAGGTTTTATTTTGCTATTTAAAAATTTGTACTCTCGAATACTGTCTTTTAAAATGTCTTTAACTATAACTGATACATTCATTTTATTGCCACCTTACTTTCAAACAAAAAAGAGAACTGCCGGTCACACCATCCAGTTCTCAAAACATTGTTTTAAAAGCAAAATCCGTTGATTTTTTCAGTTAAAAACATTGATATATTTGTCGTCCCATGATATAATTTTAGAGAAATAGAGAGTTGCTTCTCTCTAATTGATCTAAATATTGGATAAAGCTAGGTTCAAGTAGTTTTATCTCTTGGGGACGAAAAAGAATCTGAAATGGGTGGTTCATTTAGGATTCTGTAACAAGATAGACTTGCTGGTCTACTTGTTACCGTCTCTATTTTTTTATGCAAAATTATTACACTCTTAAAATACCTCATTCTGATATTTTTGTAAATAGCAAACGAACCATCATTTATAATTTGCAATTTATAATTTATAAATCATAAAAAATGTTGACATGTAAATCGCTTATGATACAATGTTTTTAAAGATATTTACAATTTATAATTTATAAAATAAAAATTATAACTTATAAATGGGAGGCAAACAATGGAAAAAAATGAACTATCTTTAAAAGTTATCTATGAGTTCCGGAAAGTTCTTCGGCGACCGTTAACTATTACAGTTGCCAATTCTAAAGGTGGGGTAGGTAAGACAACCATCATTAGATATTTATCTTACGTGTTATCACGTTTAGGATTTAAAGTTCTAGTAGTAGACGCTGATCCTCAAGCAAATACAACCAAAACAATGTTACTTACCAAAAACTATTACTCTGAAGACGAAATATTTATAGTGGAAAAGACTATGATGGCTGGTATAGTAGAAAAAGATTTATCTAAACTTGTTATTCCAATTATTGAAAATTTATATTGCATTCCATCTCATATAGATTTTAAAAATTTTCCCAAATATTTAACTAGATTATACGGTGATTCCATTGAGGGTTTGGACGACAATTACAAAGAAATTGAAAGTAAAAGAATTAGTGTTCTTAGAGACTTGATTGAACCCATAAAAGCCGAATATGACTTCGTCTTAATTGATACACCTCCTACAATGTCTGATTTTACTAGAAATGCAGCTTATGCATCTGATTACATGATAATGGCATTTCAAACACAGCCAGACAGTCTCGATGGTGTAACTGACTACATTAACGAGGAACTTACACCTTTAATTGAAAACTTTGATTTAGATACTGAGATTGTCGGCATTTTACCTAATCACTTAAGTAAAGGATCAATCGATACAACTGTAGTTAACGATGCAATTGAATTATTTGGAGAAGAAAATTTCTTTAATAATATAATTCCATTTACAAAGCGTGTTCAGACAACTCCTCGAACTGGTTTAAATACAGATACTTACTGGGATGAAAAAGCTTACAATGAAGTATTTGAGCCTTTGGCACTTAACTTTTTAGAAAGAATATTAATGTTTGAAAAAGGGGAAAACTAATGGAAAACGAAAAAAAAGCTGGTTTTAACAAATATAGACGTCCATCAAACGAATATAAGGAAGTTCCTAAACCGAAGAATACATTTTCAGCAACGAATACTGCTTTATTAAACAATATTACTGTTGAAGAAGACATACTAAAAACTAACAATAAATCTTTGGGCATCCCTGCAAGTGTTTGGTGTGAATATATGGCTCTACTTGATACTACAGACAATGATTATACCTATGAATTATTAGAAGAATTGATACATGAACGAAAACAACGTTTTTCTTATGAAGAAAATTCTGAATTTGAGCGTATATTGAAGAGAAAACAAGAACAAGAAAGAGATCGTATAGCAAAAAAACTTTCCAAAAAGAAATAAAAAAGAGAGTGTTTAAGCACTCTCTTTTTTATAGTTTATAAATTATAAATTATAATTTATAATTTTTCTACTACGAACTAGAACATTCATATAGAAATTAGTAACAAAGAAAGTAGGATAGTTTCTAATAATCTTTCCTAAAAACTACCACTATTCTTACTTAGTTATTCTAGTACTCCATTTACTTCCTTATGTCATATTATAAATTATAAATTATAAAATAGAAAGACACGATTAGTATACACATAAACATGTTTCGAATCTTTTATGTGTAACTTTTCCTAATAAGAAGAAAATACTACGTAATGATTCGAAAAATGACCAAATACTATTATGAAAATAATTTTGATGAACGAGCTCAAAGAAGTAAATGATTAAAACCACCTATCTAGTAGGTGGTTTTGGAAGAAATAGTCTCTGAAGAACAATTTCAACGTATCAGTTTATAAAAATTTCATCGTATTTACTTTCCTATTTCAATCTTAACTTCTCTAAAAATTCTTGGTACACTAATCTAAATTTTAGTTTCTTATTTACTTTTGGCACTAATTCATTTACTCTTGAAATATTTAAGGCAATCATTAACTCACTGATTGTTTGTACACCTACTTTTGTATCATCAAATAGTCCTTCATTATACATTTCATCTAGTAATACTGAGTCTATTTGTACATTTCTTTTTAATTTTTCTAGTGTCATTCCTTGTTTATCCATGATTTCCTTTAACTTGATTTCCATTCGATTATCCTTCATAACTTTTTCCTTCTTTCTTCATACGATTCCTATACTTGATAGCAATTTTTTATTGTGTAGATTGTTGAACGAGAAACACCCGTCTCTTTCGAAATATTCGTTATAAGGTTTCCTTCTTTTAACATTTCAATTACTTTAAAATATGTTAACCTCTTCTGAGGATTTTTTGAATCTTCCGTATACTCGGATTGGCGACCTTTGTAAATTCCTTTTTTCTTTACTATCTATACGCCTTGCCGTTGTCGTTCAAGAATTTCTTTTCACTCATTTTCTGCTTAATACTTGTAAATTTCTAGTATCAGATTTGTAAGCAGCCTTCTTAAGTTTTCATCTTGGACATCATTAAATAGCAGAAATATCGTACCAAAAACCACGCAATAAGGGAAAGCCGTATCTGCTTCTTTTTGTTGACCTCCTTTAAAAATATGTTATACTATAGATGCGAAGCGAAATTAATCGAACATGAAACACCAAAAATCCCTCCTAGTGCGATAGGAGGGATTTTTTTCGCTGTTGCGACTTAGCGTTGGGATTAGAAGCAACTGCTTTGGTTATCTACTAATCGTCTAACCATCGATCAACAAGTAAGAGTACAAGACCCACTAAAAGTGGGTCGATAACCAGCGAAATTAATTTCTCGAACATGAAAACACCCCCTATCGGGGCAGTCGCCTCAATAATTATAACATAAATTTGAACTCCGCCTACACAGTAGTTAAACCTTCAGTAATTTATTTAACTGACCTAAGAGTGTACGTCCGCTTACACCAGGAACATTTATACTTATCAGAATTACTCGACACTCTGCTTGCCAAACAGCCACACGCACATTGGACATAAGCAATACTAGCTATTTTTTTTATCTTCTTTGATTACTGATCCTTGATAATCATACGTCTTCATAAAAATCTCCGTCACTGTAGTATTCATCAATAAAAGCATCGAGGGCGCTGTTTTCTTCTTCTGTTAATCCAGTAAACTCTACTTTTGAAAAAGGATTGTCTATCGGTTTTTCGGGTTCGTTTTCCGACCATTTATAAAAATCATGTATTTGTATATGCCTAATGTTGTAAAAATCGATTTGCTGATCTCCAATAAGTACGACATCGAATTCAGCCATGCCACGAAATACACCACGTATAGAAGGTTTTACACGCTCATATTCATCTAAGGAATTCAGCTGAATTTCTAGGACCTTATTCTGTTTGATTGAGCGACTTAGCAAGTGTTCTATTTGAGCCTGTGATTGCTGAGGTAAACGTTCAATTTCTCTTGAATGATAATCATTCGTCTCTTTGATTGCTGATTGTAATTCTCCTAAGGGGAAAGCTGTCGGCCACTTCAATTCAAAAGGTCTATCGACATAATCATTGTATGGTTTGAACTCTTTTTTCGTTCTTCTTACCATTCTAAACAACTCCTTACTTAAATATTATACGAACAAACGTTCTTGTAATCAAGCACCAAGATCATTGAATGTCTGAAAAATTTTAGTTTTATTGACCTTAACGAAGCAAAGAAAATGAAACAACTAGTTATTCGTCTTTTAGCTTTTGGCCACATTTCTGAAATAAATAATCATTCGTACTTAAATAGAATTTTTTTGATTATTTCCATCTGTAGATTGCTATTTAATAATGTAAAAGCGAACGTTTAAATGTCTTTATTGCATAATTACCTAACAATATTTTTGAAAATGGCTTAGAATTGCTCTCTCAAATTAACCGTATAGTTAAATTCAACCTATATTTTACGGTTCTAGTCAAAAAACAACTAAAAAACTCACTGCTCTAATCAACAGTGAGTTTTTGTGTAATACATGCTAGCTTATATTTAATTAAAATCCTGACCATCCTTTAGGTGTTTGTATCAAAGTTAATAATTCTAACAGTTCACTAGGCGTTTGGAAATTATTTCTTATCTTAACGTAAATCCACTAATTGTTGGTTGTAATTCTTTTTTTAAATCATAGAATACTTTACCTGATAAAGCTTCTTTTCTTATTTTCAATAAAAGATTATTTAAGTTTTTATCTGAAGAAATCTGTGGATTCGCTAATGCATTATTTGTTAATTGAATAATCTTTTCCAACGCTTCTTTTTTCTTGATATTCATAAACTCTCCTAAAAAAACGATTGTTTAACTCCAAATACCGATAGACGCCCAGCCTCTATATTTTTGGCCCTCTTTAGTCACAAATTTTTGCAATTCAATAATTGATTCAGGCATTTCAAAATGATGTCTTGCTAAATACTCACTATTAATTGTACTTAATTTATAACAGACTTCACCGATATTGGTTTCATTAGTTGTCAATCTTTTGGCACATTCAAATAACTTATCTTTTAACCCCTCATATTCATTTATTTTAGGATCATTATACACTTTACTAAGTAAATCTAGCAATTCTTGTTGTTTATCCATTTTAAACTACTCCTTCCTATCTAGGAGCCCAAGAGCCATGTTGTACCCAACCATTAACAATAATTTTTCCAATTTCCCTTGAAGCTTTATTCCAGTCTACCCAACATTTTTGCTTGTTACAATATAAACCATTTCCGTAATACGTAGCAGCTTCTGCATTTGTTCCTAATATTGTAAAACCGATCCCAATCATCCCACAAATAACTAAAGCTTTAACTAACTTCTTTTTCATTAGTGTTCACCTCGAAAATAAGAATTTATAACGTTATTTGTCTAAATTTTGTATACACTAAAATAAATTATTTACATAAGATTTTGCAGCCATTCAATTAAAAAATATACGGTATTGCTTCAAATCCATATCCAATATCATTATCTCTCAATTCTTTTCTACTTAAATTTTGATAATCCTTTTTTATAAAATCCATTAGCTCACGAATTTCAGGTATCTTTATTCTTTGCTCTGCTTTTAACTTCGCAAGGTTTTTGTAAATGATAATAATAGATTTAGTATAGTCTTCTTGTTGCAATACTTTTGCTGCTTCTAAAAGCCCATCTTTTACTTCCTTATTATCAAGTGTGTACGTATTATATACCCTTGATAACAGTGTAAATAGCTTTTGATTTTTATTATCTTCCACCTATACCACCTAACACTTTTGTAAATCCATTAACGTATGCTTTTACGCCTCTGTCTATAATTTCGGAACATGCTCTGATCCAATCTACCCAACATTTTTGCTTATTACAATAGACACCATTTCCGTAATACGTAGCAGCTTCTACATTTGTTCCTAATGCTGTAAAACCAATCCCAATCATGCCACAAATAACTAAGCCTTTAACTAATTTCTTTTTCATGAATGTTCACCTCGAAAATAAAAATTAGAAAACGTCTTCTATATAGAAATAGTAGAACTATTGGTATAGTTTTGTAAATGTTAAAACAAAAGAATTTTCCTAACATTTTTGTAAGTTGGTATCCATCAATTCCAATTATTTTTAATCTGATTATTGTACCATTCATTCAAAACAAATATTGCCATCAATACTTTCTTTTTATAAAATAGCCTTGATGTCTATATAAAAATTTTCAAATTAACAAGGAGAAATGAAACCGATGCTTATCATGCTTCTAGTCATTGTTGCTATGTATTTTTATCTGTTTCGTACACAAAAAAGCAACAAAAAGAACGACAAGATTTTTTAAACAATTTACAACCAGGAGACGCTGTTGTGACTATTGGAGGGTTACATGGAGTAATTTCTGAAATATCTTCAGATAAAAAGAAGGTAACTCTTGACTGTGAAGGCGCGCTTTTCGACTTTGATAAACAATCTATACGAGCAAAAAAATAACCTAACTCTTTTAACTGTTTTTTCGTGACCATATGACGAAATTCTATAGACACTAACCTCATGACAGATTTAATTGCTTCATTTTTTATCAAAAACCTAAATTTCCTTTTATAAAATCCGTTCTCTATTATTTGATATTTATATTTAATCAACATAATAGATCGGTCTTTTTTAAATGTGTAAATTTTTATAGTACAATCATTCTTTAAAGAGGAACGTACATACGCTTTTAATTGCTTTTTATCAATAATTTTCATAATCATTGTTCCCCTATAATAATTTGATCAATAAGTATTACACGATATTTTTTGTTTTCATTAGTTTTTACATAGTTTCTTTACCTCTTTATCAAATATCTTTTTTACTAAGATTGAAATAATAAAGAATACATGGATATTTGTAGTGACCCCAAAAAGTTAGACTTTTTATAGATTGGATTTTTCCACTCTATTTTTTATGCATTTTTTTGATTGAATTGGTTTTATTTTATAAAAATTATGTTTCAAACTGACTTTTATTTTATTAGTAATTAAACTTTTAAATAAATATTGTTTTTCATCTGGATACTGTTTTATTACATAATCACTAACAACGATTTGTTTCATGAGACATTCCACTCCCATAATTTTGATATGCAATGATTAATAAATTTCATCGCTCCAAAATTTATTAATCATTGCATATTATATCAAATAGTTAGTCTTTACATTTAAACTTTCTATTGTATAAATACATACCTAGCAACACGAAAATAAATAGAAAAGAAAATAATGAGAACAGTTGAATTTTTAAAATAATAAACTATAGTTTATTATTCACTCGTCGTTTTTTATTAATACCCATTGACTTCTTAGTAGTAGTTATTTCAAAATCCCCTTTTTCCCTTACTTTTCTATGCTAGTTATCTCACTTCTAGCTTAATTTGTTATAACTTTTTACTAAGAACTCAAGTACAAGCTGAACCACTCTATTTAGTAGTTCAGCTTCTTTGTTTATTTCATTCATAAAAAAACAACAAAAAATTCTTGTGAATTAAGGATCGTGAAGTGTAACCGTAAGAATTTTTTGTTGTTATATACTGCATTGAACCTATTAAATAGTTGTCATTAAAAACAAAATATTTCTAACGACAGGTGGTTAAACAAGGTCACTAACCCTTACCCGGTAAAACAACGATACTTTACATTTTTATAATAAAAAAATTGATTTGAAAATACAATCGATTCCTTTTAGCTTTTTATGTATTTTAGCAAAATTAACTACGCTAAACCATGATTTAAAGTAAAAAGCCCTAGAAGGGCTCGCTACCTGCTGCTGCCTTTAAGGGAGCTTTTTTAGAGACCGCCAACTGCTACCTTTCTATTCTTATCTAGTTCTTACTTCCTAAATGGATCTTTATACTATCCCTTACTCGATCTTCTGCTTATTGTTCTCGTATATACTTAGTTATCGTTTTTTGGTTCAGTCCTACAATGCTCACATAATAGCCTTTTGACCAAAAGGATCGATTTCCATAATTGTATTTTAAATTCGCATGACGTTCATGAATGATTACTGCACTTCTTCCTTTTAAGAAACCCATAAAACCTGATACAC
>Ga0153980_1001216_pt1 | contig 10963 bp, 12 predicted proteins | sample TSGA064MetaG_FD_104722 | JGI IMG/M metagenome (GOLD analysis project Ga0153980, IMG submission 104722) | Attine ant fungus gardens microbial communities from Georgia, USA - TSGA064 MetaG | ecosystem: Host-associated > Fungi > Mycelium > Unclassified | place: USA: Georgia, Magnolia Springs State... | reverse complement strand
GACCACGTTTCAAGAGTTTCCGCGGGGATATGTATATCAAATGATGACTGTTTGATAGATGCCATCAAAACACCACTGAGGCTGTAGGACCATCATCCGTGGACACGAGACTCTTGTATACTTAGCCTACCGATTCCAGCTATAAGTGCGCTATGATGGAAAAAAAACAGCATTGCTATCCCTCCTTTGTTTTTCTTTTCCACTTATACTTCGGCTCATGGTTTTGCGATTACTCGCTCTGGTCTATGTCGCCCAATGTCTTTGGGCTGCATATTCCAAGAGTCCTTCACAGGCAGACTGGAACAACTTGAATCGTACAGTCGGCGGCCGTCTCAATATTGGTGTCCCTTTCGCTAAGCCATGTTTTGATTCCTGGAACTCGCCTGAGTGCATGAACATCCAAAATAATTACCTGGACGAATGTGATCTATATTCTATTGCACAAACTGGGATTTATGTCTGATTTTCTTACTTTCAGTGACTCGGTCAAGTTCCCCATCTGCGTTCATACAGACTCAGTGGGAAACATGCCAAAAAACGGGAGAGCAGTGTCTTTTAAATTATCTTGATCCTCATGACAACAGTCCCACTCTGCCACCTCATAAATGTGGGCTTGGAAGCGTTGCGAGTCACTATGTGAGTCCCCTTTTTGAGTCTCGCTGCCCCAGAGAGCTCAAGCAAAATTTTAGATTGATGTCAGGAACGCGAATGATGTCATCGCTGCATTCGAGTTCACGAAGAATACCCAAATCCCACTTGCCATTAAGAACACAGGAGTGAGTGCTAAATACATTTAAAAGATCGTTAAATATGCTGATGATCATAATTCCAGCACGATTACAAGGGCCGGAGTAGCGCACCAGGCTCATTGACCCTTTGGGTAGGCCATTTCCTGCGTTCATATGCAGATCACTCATTCATCACTCATTCGTCATTGGTAGACCCACAATATCAAAGATGTGAACAAATTTAAACTATATTATCCTGAGACATACTGAAGTCAAATGAACGGTAGATGACGTACTCTCCAACATTCGTTCCTACCGGCTGCGCCGTACCTCCTCGTCAAGCAGCCATCCTCGGAGTACGTGAGATGTCTCGTCGTCGATCAGTTTAGTAGATTAACACGACATAGGCCGGTGTCCAATGGGGGGAAGCGTATGCATTTGCAGATGAACATAATGTCACACTAGTGGGAGGTGAGTCCTGCTTCATTGGAAGTAAAATGTGCCAATTTCGGCTCCAGGGAGCGATGTATCTGTCGGTGCCTCTGGAGGTTGGCTCCAGGGAGGAGGGCATAGCATGCTCTCTGCAAGTATGGGCCTAGGCGTTGACCGCGTTGTAGGTTTACTCCTGCCTGGACCTCAGATATTATAGACACTCACCGACAATAGTTAGAATACAAGATAGTCACTCCTGATGGGAAATTACGAATCGCTAATGAGTGTCAAAATGAAGATCTATTCTGGGCCCTTCGTGGGGGTGTGTTTCAATCCGTGTTTTCCGGTGATCAACTTTTTGAATATTTTTCCTCAGGTGGAGGCGGAACATTTGGGGTAGTGCTAGAGAGTACTATTCTAGCCTCGCCGCAGGTCACTCTTCAAGTTTTCATCCTAGCGTTTGCACCGACGGCTGACATTACCCGGGGGGTATGGAAAATATTGGTTGAAAATGGATTGAAGTGGGCTGAGGAAGGATGGGGCGGATTGTCTGAAGCCGAAGCTGTCATTCTAGTGAACCCAAGGTTATCGCAAGATGAAGCTAAAGCGTCTTTAGCACCCCTGATCCAGTTTGGAGAGCAACTCCAGGCTGCACATGCATCGACTACAGAATTGATATTCAATGAATTTCCCTCCTGGTTCGCTTTTTCTGAAGCATTCACTAGTCAATTCAAAGCTGTGAGTTCTACAAAAGTTCATAGAATTCGATATGATGACTCAAAAATATTGCCCAGGCCCTTGGAACGAGTCTGTCGTTGACATCCCGCCTCGTTCCAAAAGATCTATTTGAAACTTCGGAGACACAGGACTCGCTAGTTTCTGCCCTCATGGCTATAGAAACTGCGTCACCGGGACTCATTATTCTGATTTCATGTCCTACTGCTTTCTCATACGTTCCTGGATCTACGAGTGTTACGGAAGCATGGAGGTCATGCGTGTATCATGTCACAACCGTTTCAGCATGGAACTGGAATGCAACCCTTTCTGAGAAGCAGGGTCACTATGAGACTGCAAGTAATGCAATGGACATTCTTAGAAAACTCACGCCGGACGCCGCGTACCAGGTGCGTATCCATCAGGTGTTCTACTTGGAAAATTACTTACACCTTTGCAAGAACGAGGCCGACGTACATGAGCCCAACCATGAAGGTTCGCATTTTTGAATTTTCTTAAGCGGAAGTGTTGATTTTTTCTCAGTGAGCTTCTGGGGAAATAACTATCCAAAGCTGTTGCAGATCAAGCAGAAATAGTATGTGATTGTTTCGCCCTTGCATATGTTCTGCTGAAGGTCGTTTATCACAGCGATCCCTATAAGCAACTTGACTGCTGGCATTGTGGTGAGTGATATTCTATGATTAATCTTTGTCTGCAGCTGTTGACCTAAATTTCAGTCGGGTGGAATAAGGGAAACTCTCGTTTCTCGTGCTACATATAGCAGAACAAAGGTTTTGAATAAAGTTATTGACTTACCATGTCCAAGTTACGAGTTTCGATCCTCTAGTTGACCTTGTATATCAAATACTCTCAGTGCGCGATTGGATTCCAATCTTAGAAGTCCCTCTTTTGTATTCTCTCTGTAATGTCCCTTGTTATGTCTATGATAAGGGAGTGAGGAATATTGAGACGCAAGATAATCAATCACATGGGAGCGGCAGTGTGCAGTTGCGAAAATAGTTGTATGTCATGCACAAATAAGGGAAGGCCGAACCGTCAATAAGATTCCCCGGAACCCCTAATGTGTTAATCTCCAAAGCTTCGTGGCTCTCAACTGCATCGCAATTTATCGTCTGGCCTCGGCAAGTATGGTAGTTTGGAAGTGTAAATTTCGCAGTCTTGCAAGTTCTCTCTCGGTTTTTGGTCGTTCATTATTGCTAGTTGTCGGCGAGTAAGACAATTTAACTTCGACGGTAATATTCACTTTTTACTTCACGGTTCCCAGGCTCCTGGCAAATGCTATCCTTTGGATCGTCGCAGCCGTACTTTTTCGTAGTCACACCACTCGGAGCAATTTGAACATGGCCCTTCTAGCTTGGGTACACATACTACCTTCTTTCATGACACTTGTTTGCTCATCAAAAGTCTCAGACTTTTGGATTAAGGCATGGTGTGCAGTTTACTGTTGTCCTTTCGAGCAGCTTATTTCTGATTAGCGCTTGACGCCGATCACATCAGGTTTGTCTTCCTACTCTAGTGTACCATCTAACTTTTTATTAAGAATGGTGCCAGTGCAATAGATAATGCGACCAGAACCCTCATCAGTAAGGGACAAATCCCTATCACTTGTGGGTTGTTCTTTTCATTAGGTCACAGTACTATTGTGATTGCTGTCGTACGTGTCTTCCAACATCATACCATATTGAACCCAAAAATATCGCAGACGATCGCCATTGCTATCTCTACCGATGTCTACAATAGATTGACGGGGGTAGGGAATGTTGGTGGGATCATTGGTGATCCTTTTCTCCGCTGTCTTCTGGCTTTGGCTAAAGGTGTACTTCAGGTGCCGCTGTTAGTGGATCTTTCCTCTTTATTGTAGGACTTGCCAACACCTTCATTTTATGGCACATCTTGCGTCAGCGACGGAGGGTGGGAATACTGTGTTATGACTTGAGCCACTTCCTTGACCTTTGCTCATATAGGAGAAACGGCAACTTGAACGTATCCAGCGCGGAGAGATAGCTGAGGATCAGGAACCGATCGTCCCTGAGAGGAACTCGATGCTCATGATGCGAATCCTCGGACCCATCGTCACATTCGTTAATAGGCCATGGAAGGTGAGATCACTCAGCACTTTTGCTTTGATGGACCTGATAGATAAATTTCTCCTAGATGTATCCTGTTGGAGTACTCTTTGGCCTTGGTTTGCGCCTTTCAGTTTCATCTTTCTTCCAGTTATCTCACCCAGGGTCATCCAGGCTTCGATACAGCCTCATCTATCGCTCTTCTCGCTGTTTCTGCCATTGCTAAACAAGATTCGGAAGGCAACAGAATTCCTTCATCACATGTCGTGGTTCTCCCTGTACGTTTAATATATTCTTCTTACTTTCCACTATGCATTACGACTCAAATTAAACGGAAAGTTGCTTTTCACAGCTGGAATGTCACTCGTTGACTCCCTTGACTCAATTCTGATGTTGTATTCCTACGCAGGCCTTCTAGAGGACCGTCACCGGTGGCGAATCTTCCGGCCCAAAATAATTATAGAACAGACAGAGCGAACGGATCCGTCTTCCAACAGACCGATTCATGAAGGAGTCATCAATCAAGAGAAAGACGAGGACAAAGCCTCTCCTCTAGAAGTAATTAATCCTGCTGCGTGTGACAATCGAACCGTTCGAGACACGCGTAAAAAAATGAACGTAATGTCGGGGCTGAGCATTGTACTCACTTTGATGAGTATTTTGGTTGCATTTGCGTACGTTATAGACTCGTTCCCGCACTTGAATGATCCGACCCATTGATTCCACAGAGTCTCGTTAATCACAATAATGAGTCTGATTGGAGAACATTGTTCTCAATGTGCTGCTGCTGCTGAGGCAAAAGATGGCGGTGGATTAGCTGGCGCATGGTGGAGAGGCTGGGCGAACGTGAGTAATTATCAACATCTTCACAAGCTCTCTCCCTTAGATCCCTTAAACCCAGGCGGCGGACCAGTCAGGTTTTGTCGGCGTTGGGATCGTGGGTACTGTCCTCGTCGTTCTGACAGGGTGGTATCTCACTAAATGGGTGGCCCGCTATACCCGAAAACAGCGTCTCATGAACCAAAGGAATTCGGAATCCAGTACTGGTGAAAACTTGACCTAAACAACATAATACATTAATACATTCCTGCTGTCCTAAACTACTGAGAAGAAATCTGTCAAAGTGATTTTATCAAACACTGCAAAATTAAACAAAGTACTAAACCAGGAAAAACATCTTTCCATGTCCGAATGTTTGAGAAAGCAGAACTGACGCTCTGTACACTACCGGTAGGAGCTGCAAGGCTTCCCATCGTCGATGGCATCGATGCAGTACTGCTATGCGTAAGACTCGAGCCGCTATCGACAGAAACAGCCGTTTGGGGGGAATTAGCGGCGCTAGCTGTCGGGGCAAGATCAATGGTCTCTGAGAACGGAAAACTTTGAGTATCTGTAGACACAAAGTACAGTCTGATGATCCTAACCTTCAAAGTTGCCTCCATTATTCAGTGCGTCACTGACAGCTGTAGCGTAGAGTTCGTTCGCATTCGATGGCACGAGGGACAAAATACCAATTCGAGGAGGGTCGACTGAAGGGTGAGTGAGGTTACCATAATGGAATGCAACGAGGTTTCTATGAATGCGATATGAGAGCGGGATTACAATCACACTGTAACATAGCTAACGATCGGAAGAAGGGATCTCCGAGACTCCAACGGAAGAGAGATCCAAAACTGGGAGGGTCTGTGGGGACTATGTTGTCCGCTACACATGTTTGAGCATCGTTGGGCTCGAATTGGCCAACGAAATCTCGTGGATCGATAGGGAACGTCTAATAGTATCAAATAAGCTTCTCTTTAGACTGCAGTCGAGAGAACTTGGGATCACCTTTCCACCAATCTGAAATGCCAGAGTATGGGGATTCATGCAAGGAAATGTTGGCTTGGAGCCCTGGTTATTGGGCTCATAGGAGGGTGAGATGGTCCCCAGGATTTTGTTCACGACATCTTCTGGGCCACGGATAATAGAGTTGCCCTAGAAGTGTGATATAAGGTAAGCTAAAGTTTTAGAAAAACTTCATAAAATCATTACGGTATCAACAAGAGCGGACGTTCTGTTTGAGTCAGCACCAGCGCGTGCTGGTATGGTTGAAGCGGCAAGATGCTGACCGTCAATGAACACATCATCAATATCTATCTCCCATCGACTATTCCTGATTGTCAACATTTATTTTCCGAGGAACACAACAAAGAAGTACTGACAAGGGATAGACCTCATTCGGGGCAAAAGTAGGTGAACGAAGTCCACCTTCATCGGCACTGTACAGACGCACAGGGACCCAGGTGAGAGAAGAATTGTCAACCCCATCCGGAAGTTTTCCAAGGGTTAGTTGACCATGGCCGCTGATGTCGATGGTGTCACGGGATAGTGTGATCTGTGATCGGCACATTAATCTGGGATAAAGAACCAGTATTTGATTAGCAGTACCGTGAACATGGGAGACTCGAGAGCACCCGTCATCATGATTCGTGATATTAATGGACCATAAGTATGCGTGGCAAGGAGAAAGTCGTCAGTTGTGTTTATGGGACCACTCTGAATGATGCATCAACACTCGAATTCTCTCAACAACTGATTGAATCACCTGAGCTGTGACGAGCGATTCTTGAATTTTGCTAAGCAACAAACAAGAGAGTGAGTATAACTACGCGATGAGACAGGGACAAATAACCTTCCAGCAGGAAATCCTAAACCAAATATGCCGGCCGCGTCGTACTGCACCACGAGGTTATCGGTATCATTAACAACACTGAATGCCTGATCTGTCATAGTAACTCCGGCAATTGTCGCAGTGTCGAGGCCAATAGTACCCGTGGCAGACGATCCAGTTGAGGAATCACCATATAACATTACAACATCAATTCCTGTGGAATTTCCTCCCGATGTAGGGTATCTCGTAACCTTGGAAGTTTTGCAAGTACCCTTATGGCATGCATCCGATACAGCCCACAGGTCACTAGAACCGGTATCTATGACTGTGGGTTAGTATCAAGATTGAGACAGGCAAACTGAACAACAATGCACCGAGATTCACTGCAGTTACTGTGTTCCCGAGCTCGATTGGTACAGTATAAAGACTGTGGAATGAAATTAAAACGAGATAAACCGAGAAATATTCTTAGAAGATGCTCACAGATCAGCATTGTCTCCAAGGCCAGTTTCTCCACTCAGCGTTCCGCGCCTTCGCCTTCGTGCATTCCTTTTGATTGGAAGATTATTACTGAAAGGCAGTCTGACAAATGAATTCTCTCTATTATCATAAATTCTTGCAGATGGTGTACCAGCCATCGTAGGAAGAGCCGGTACAGGTTCAACCAGTAAACCAGCAGTCAAGATGATAATCTGAAGGGACAGAAACATTTATTTTTTTCTTAAGAAAGAAGCGTCCAGCGCAAAAAAGAAGAAAAGTGAAGGAAGGGAAGGAAGTAAGAAGTGTACGAGCAACCTGGCATGATGTTGATGATGTTGATGGCGTTCCAGAGTACAATTCACTCAGAAAGCATTTCTCCTTAGAGCCATCACCATCGCGATAGTTCCCACGATCAGAGATGACCTCCAACCATCATCAAATAGCGTTGTTATGATTGTATTTACAGTCCAGTGGCAAGATTATGACACCATGAGGGTGTACACTCTATCAAGGATAACCTGAAGGTGGAATTTTTCTTGAAATCATATTCAAGTTGGTGCTCGAGCATAGTGCAAGGGTGGCTAGCTATACTTAAAAATATCTTCCCATCAACCTGGCTATGCCAAATCGCTGTCTGCAACTGAGGGTCCTTTGTTTGAATAATACATGCCAGTTTCTTGCATAGTTGGTGCACTTGGGGCCTACCCTTGGTGGGTCCTAAGTAGGATTCAGAGGAAATCTAGATTACTGACATCACAACTTGGTATTAATATTGGCCCAACTCTGCCACTTAAATAATTATCCCACTTCCCCAGCTGCTTCAGCCTTGACATTCAACAACTGGGGGAGGCCCTTCATTTCTTAACGTCTTCCGTCCACGTGCTTATCTGTATTAGTCTTACTTCTTTGAGCAGGGATCAATCAATGTCGTGGCAGCGTATCAAACAACTCAGATATCACATCTAAATGAGCTAAACCACCCTCAAAAATACAGAAGCATATGATGTTAGGCCTCTTCATAGCACTAACACTCAGCAACTCAGGAAGTGTTGACATAATAAGATACGTGCCGACGGTGGTGATGTCGTACACAAAACCACAGCATAAATTATGAAAAAAACGGAAACAATACTTATAACATGCCAACCTTGTCCATTAAAACTGCCCATTCAACCACAGTGATGCCCATCCTGAATGCCTCCTCCCTGACCTCTCTATCACGCATCTCTTCCGAGAGATGGCCAACAGCTTTCAAATGTTCCACATTCATGATACCCAACCGCGCCAACACAGGAGCGATATGTAATAAGGAAGGTTGACACGACTCGAGTAACTGTACAAATCGAACCGCAGAATCTGACTTGATGCTACTGATCGTGCTTCCCTGAGACTGTCTCGGACGGAATGGAATGGGGGACATATTGGCTCTGATGGGGGTAGACTCTTGAAGAGGCGACCCTGCGCCAATGAGGTTATTATGTGGAGAGGCATGAGCAGAATTCGGCAAAATGGGTGGCTCTGGGCTCGACGCTGGATCAGAATACACAGGCATGGTCCTTCTCACACGAGGAGATCGAGGACCTGTTTTCGGTAAGGGCACTCTATCCGGCGTAGCAATACGCGGAGGTGTCGAATTGCTACGTGAATGGGAAGATAAGGAGCGTGTTGGCGGAAGGTGGCCAGATGTTTTTTGGGGAGGTGTAGGTAGGCGACGAGGCTAAAAAAGATTATTGACCTTACAAATCCACCAGTGCGGGAGTAACATACTTCAGGTTCCATGGGTGATACAGGAGTTGATTCTTCGGACCCAGTATTAGGGTTGATAGCGTCCTTTGACGGTTCGTCGACTGGTCGTGTGCTTCCCATACTATCGGATCTTGGAGTTTCATGAAGTGTCCTCTGAGCACTTTGAACATTGCTGTCAACTTCAGTCAGTGTTCGTTCGGCGGCCACATAGTCTTCTAAACCCATGTAATGGATACTCATAGTCTCTGTGGGAATAGTTTCTCTGGCCACCTGTTCTCTCCAAGTAGTAATTGCAACTGTCTTCTCAGGAGCATCCTCTGTTACTTGACGATTGAGGACCTCGTAGTCCTGTGAAGGTCGAGGAGCCTTACGTCGGCCACGGAGGCCAGGATCTATCCCATAACGAGCACCAGTGTCGAAACGAGTGTGGTGAGTGACGGTATGACCTAGAGCAAGAGGCCGTGTGATCGGGCTATTCCTAGTGACCTCTCGGCTTTTGATTCTTCCCAATTGCTTATGTCCAACATGTCCAGCATGCCCAACATGTCCTACTTCAGAGAGCTTCCTTTCCACATCCATATCTCCTTCCAAATTTAACCTGTCCATCCCCTGGATATATAAATTATAGTCATTGTAGCCTTCAATCGTGTCATGGGCAGTCCTTGAGCCTGATATAGGACTAGGAGTATTGGTGCTCCTTTTTGCGGGAAAGTAACGTTCCTTTTGGATCACGGGTACACGAAGTGGGACTCGGTCCCGATTAGAGGGAGAGGGCCAGGCCGAATCAGCGTGACCACCACCTGGCAAAACATATACAGCTGTGTCCAAGTTGTCTTCCACAGGCATAGTAGATGCACCTGTCATGGGAGAACCTGCTCGTGTGCGCCCAGCCCAGTCCGTATCGGCTTTTTGTGCCATCGTCGTTGGTGCTTGAGTTACATTTTCATAGTCGTGTTCAAGCGGTGGTACGGTTGAAGCCATAATAGGCATTCTACGGATAGCTGCTTTCGGAAGACCATTCTTATTGGTGACAAGGTAGAAAGGACTGGGGCCTGACCGCAAATATATTTAGCATAGAGGGTCAATATCTCGTTAATATCTGAAAAATTCACCGTTTGTTGCAGAATCAGGGTGGCATCTCTGAAGCCTTCGGACCTGATCTTCCAGGTTCACTGGAGATGATATAGGTCCTACACGTGCCGAAGACGAGGTTGAATTGTTCTTTCCGGAGTGATTACGAAGGGAGAAAGAGAGGGGGATGCACCACAACATTTTTGAATTCCAGAGAGGGATGGCGCTAGGAGACCCAAGCAATGAAACGGTAGTATAACAGTATTTGAATGGGCACGCCGGAGCCTCGTGCACCCTTAACATTAATCTGAATGTCGGTAGTCTCTTCAAATGAAAATGAGATGGTAGGATTGCCACGTGCTTGATAGAAGCAAGAAGCAGGACTCGGTGCTTGTGCTGCAGTTTCTATCATATTTTGAGTGGATAAGACTATTGGCCTAGTAATTAGCGAGGAGAGTTCCTTGACTCATGATACGAACGAGCTCTTATAGACCATTTCTATGCAGTGGAATGACTGGCAATTGAAGTCAACTGTTATTAACTCAGTTCGTTCAAAAACTCCCTTTGGGATCCTGTTAAAAAAGAGCGTACCAGGGAGATGTAAGAGGCAAGCATATAAGTAGTTCAGATATTCAAGACAAATCAATACTGCGTGACACATTTTTTGTGACGACCTGCCTTGGCCATTTCTCCAAGTTGACCCTACACAGCCTTATAAGATCTGTGTAGCACTAGGAAGTACATCTCTACAATCACAGTTGAATAAAGGACCTGTTACTTGTGTTCGACTGAGATGTCAGCCTCATCCTTTCGTCAGCCTCCATGTCATGGATCTTGCTTGCTCTCATACAGACGGTTCTGGTAGAATTCTTTCATCTGCCCTCAAACCTACTCCAACTCTTTGCACTTCAAATATGTACATAGTGTTCTTCGGGCCATTGACAGTGGAGACCAACATCATGCATCTTCGGAGACAGTATGATCCTACATACCAACCACTTGGTTATGTTCTCTCAGACAGTCACAGTTCCTCTCCTTCAGTCGGGGGGCCTCTG
>Ga0153980_1001215_pt1 | contig 10972 bp, 6 predicted proteins | sample TSGA064MetaG_FD_104722 | JGI IMG/M metagenome (GOLD analysis project Ga0153980, IMG submission 104722) | Attine ant fungus gardens microbial communities from Georgia, USA - TSGA064 MetaG | ecosystem: Host-associated > Fungi > Mycelium > Unclassified | place: USA: Georgia, Magnolia Springs State... | reverse complement strand
GATGGCTCTTACCGGACTTCCGTCAGCATTATACCCTCCGGTATATTTTACTTTGATGGAACCTTCTACCGATTTAGGGTCTCCCGGCTCCAAAATGCTCATATAAGGATCTCCCGGCTGCCATAATCCTACATACTGATAATCGTAGATGGAATTGATCGAATGGCCCACAAACCACCAGTTGGCAACATCTCTTGTCGCACCTGAAGATAATGAAGTGATCTTGTTTTTATTCGCATAAAAGTTAACCCCAAAATCCCAGGAAAATCCGTCTGGATTACGGATAATGGATCCGTTTAATGAAATTTCAATTCCTTTATTGCTCGTTGAACCTACATTTCCGGTGTAGCTTCCTACTCCTGAGGTTGCAGGCAGTTTAACATCAAGCAATAAATTTTTTGTATTGGTGGTATAATATTCTACTGTACCGGTTAAACGGTTATTAAATAATCCGAAATCCAATCCGTAATTCAGGGTTTCTGAAAATTCCCATCCTAATTTTGAATTAGGCAGCGTAGATACATACGTTCCGATTGCATAGGTATCTCCAAAATTATACGGTTCAGTTGTTAACCGTCCAAAAGTAGAGTAAGGTGCCACAGCCTGGTTGGACGTTTCCCCGTATCCGAAACGCAATTTCATGGTATTAATGACTTTGGAATCTTTAAGGAATTTCTCTTTTGCAATATTCCAGCCCGCTGAAAAGGCATTATAGATATTCCATTGGTATCCCGGAGCTAACACGGAGGAAGCATCTCCTCTGATCGAGGCAGTAAACATATAACGTCCGTCATACTCATACATTACCCTTCCCATCCATGATTTAAGCCCTCTTTTATAGTATCCCTGGCTATCAGGATTGATCGTAATTTCTCCCTGAGCCTGTCCCAGATTATAAAACTGAAACTGGTCTGAGGGAATATCTCTGGCTGTGATGTAAGAACTGTTGAATGTTCTCTGTTCCTGAGACTGTAAAGCCACTACATTCACTTTATGTTTCTCGGCAAAAGTCCTGTCAAACGTTAAAATATTTTCGTTCACCCAATGTGTCGTTAAAGAATTTCCAATGGATGCTGTGGAGAGATTGTTCGGTTCTGAACTGAACACTCCTTTGCCGGTGTAACTTCCTGTATTGGTGGTTTTAAAATTCAGTCCGACATTGGTTCTCAATGTCAATCCCTGTACCCACGGAATTTTGAATTCCCCAAAGAAATTATTGTAAGAACTGAACGCAATCGCTTTATCCACCCACGCATCCCCTAAATTATTAATAACATCTCTTGAATAAACATATTGCGTATCCGCAGACATCACTACCCGTTCTTTCCAGGTTCCGTCTGCATTGTAAGGATTGGTAACAGGCGTTGTACTTAATGTATTGTAAAGACTTAAATTACTTCCTTTATTAACGGTATAGGCATTATTGGTAGTTATCCCGACCCGGAAATATTTTCCTAATTCCTGATCAAGGCTTCCTCTGATATTGAACCTTTCAAAATTTTGCCCCGGCAGTACAGACTGCTCATTGTAATAACTCATCCCAAAGTTGTAGGAACCTTTTTCCGTTCCTCCGGAAATCCCGATATCGTGGTTGGTAAGAATACCGTTTTTGTACATTAAATCCTGCCAATCTGTATTCACGCTTTTGGATTCATCCACGCCATATTGAGTGAAAAGTCCTGCATCCTCACGCAGTTTAATGAATTTCTGGGCATCCATCATCGGATATTTAGCAAAAACCGATGTAATCCCGGTATAGGTATTATACGTAAAAGTAGCTTTCTGGCGCTTTCTACCTGTTTTTGTGCTGATTAAAATTACCCCGTTTGCTCCACGGGATCCATAAATCGCGGTAGACGATGCATCTTTAAGGATATCCATACTTTGGATATCGTTCGGGCTGATATCGGCAAGCGATCCTGGAAAAGGAATTCCGTCCAGTACAATCAAAGGATCGTTATCTGCCGTTAAAGAACGGGTTCCTCTGATCCTGATCTGCATAGGAGCTCCCGGCTTACTTGAAGTCTGTGAAATATCTACACCTGCTACCCTGCCCTGTAATGCCTGGCTGACATTCGCGGAGGGAACTTCTCTCATTACATCTCCTTTTACAGAGGCTACAGATCCGGTTACTGCTTCTTTTCTCTGTTTTCCATATCCTATCACCACCACCTCATCTATCTTCTTCTCCTTTTCAACAGTATCATTTTTAACCTGGGAATACGCTAAGCCTGAAGGCAGTAAAGCCATTGCAAAAAACAATGCAGCTCTATTACTTTTGGCAAAATAAAGTCGGTTCATAATTATTCTTTTTAAGTATTAAGGGGGAAACGAAAAGGCTGCAGCAGATGATTACGGCAGCAGCCTTTCCGTTTTTTTAGATATACATGTTCACGATCGCTTCAAACAGTTCCTGTTTTCCGCTTTTGGTCTGAGGTTCTCCTACCTCGTGAGCAATTCTCTGGAGATCTTCAAGGGTAAGACTTCCTTCTTCAAAAGCTTTTCCGTTGCCGCTGTCAAAAGAAGCATATCGTTCTGTACGTAATTTTTTGTAATCGGAGTTTTCCAGAATATCTGCAGCCACCAGCAAGCCTTTTGCAAAAACATCCATTCCTGAAATGTGAGAGATAAATAAATCTTCCGGATCAGTAGAATTTCTTCTGATCTTTGCATCAAAATTAACTCCACCATTTCCTAATCCTCCGGCCGGAAGCAATACCAGCCATGCCTGAGCCAGATCACGGTAATCCACAGGGAACTGATCGGTATCCCAGCCGTTTTGATAATCTCCTCTATTCGCATCGATACTTCCTAATAAACCTGCATCCACTGCAGCCTGAAGTTCATGCTCAAAAGTATGTCCTGCCAAAGTAGCATGGTTCACTTCGATATTCAGTTTAAAATCTTTGTCTAAACCGTAATGTCTTAAGAAACCAATCACGGTTTCAGAATCGTAATCATACTGGTGTTTGGTTGGTTCCATCGGCTTTGGCTCAATCAGGAAAGTTCCTTTGAAGCCCTGGCTGCGTGCATAATCTCTGGACATAGAAAGAAAACGCGCAAGGTGATCTTTTTCACGTTTCATTTCGGTATTCAGCAAGCTCATATATCCTTCTCTACCACCCCAGAATACATAGTTTTCTCCGCCAAGAGCGATCGTTGCATCGATCGAGTTTTTCACCTGTGTTCCTGCGCAGGCTACCACATCAAAATTAGGATTGGTAGACGCTCCGTTCATATACCTTTCATGCGTGAAAACATTTGCCGTTCCCCATAAAAGCTTGATTCCTGATTCTTTTTGTTTTTCTTTGGCGTATTCCACCACTGCCTGAAGATTGCTTTCATAATCTTTCCAGTTATCAGCCGGTGCTACCAAATCTACATCATGGAAACAGTAGTATTGAAATCCTATTTTAGACATAAATTCAAAACCTGCATCCATTTTATTCTTTGCTCTGGAAACCGCATCATTCCCGATATCCCAAGGATGGTGAATCGTTGCTCCCCCGAACGGATCACTACCGTCTGCACACAGCGTATGCCACCATGCCATGGCAAAACGCATCCATTCTTTCATTGGTTTTCCCATTACTACCCTGTCTGCATCGTAATATCGGAATGCCATTGGGTTTCTACTTTCTTTACCTTCAAATTTGATGGTATCAACACCTGGGAAAAACGCTTTCTTTTCTGTTAAAATGTTCATATTTATTGATTTTATTTTTAGTTTGTTTTTATAATTTGGTATAAGAATCCCCTGCCTGCCGGGTTTTTATAAGTCCGCAGGTACTATGAAAAGCTTTATGGTAGGGTGATTACATTATTTCGTTAAGATGTTGTTTCCATCTGGTATAGGCTTCTAAATATTGTTCTCTTTTTTCTGTTTCCGGCTCTATCACCGCAATTTTTTCAAGGGAAGAAAATGCTTCTTTAGAATCTGCATAAAATCCTATTCCCATTCCGGCGGCTCTGGCTGCTCCTACTGCTCCGTCCGTATCGTAAAGTTCAATCACTGCATTGCTGACACTGGCAAGAGACTGCCGGAAAATTGAACTTAAAAACATATTGGCATTTCCTGCACGGATGACCTGGATATTCATTCCCATATTTCTCATGATATTCATTCCGTATTCGTAAGAAAAGACTATTCCCTCCTGTGCGGCACGCAGAATATCTCCTTTTGAATGAATATTGAAATTGATTCCATGCATAGAACAGCTGGTATCTCTGTTTTCCAGTACTCTTTCTGCACCGTTTCCGAAAGGAATGATGCTTAATCCTTTTGATCCCACCGGAGAAAGTGAGGCCAGATCATTCATATCGCCGTAAGAAGAAAGTGAGGTCGCAAAATTATGTTTTAACCAGGAATTTAAAATTCCGGTTCCGTTGATGCACAATAATACACCCAGTCTGGTTTGTTCAGGGGTATAATTGACGTGCGCAAATGTATTGACCCTTGAAAGAGGATCATATTCCAATTGGTCCAGTACTCCATATACCACTCCTGAAGTTCCGGCTGTTGACGCAATTTCTCCGGGATTGAAAACATTCAGGGAAAGTGCGTTATTGGGCTGATCTCCTGCCCGGTATGAAATCGGCGTTCCTTCTTTTAATCCCAGTTCCTGAGCAGCAGAAGCCGAAACGGTAGACTGAATCCCGAATGTAGGGATGATTTCCGGGAAAAAACTTTTAGGAATTCCGTAATAATTAATCACGTCTTCAGAGATGCAGTTGTTTTTAAAATCCCAAAATATTCCTTCAGAAAGCCCTTCAATCGTCATTCCTATCTCTCCAGAAAGCTTCATCGCGATATAATCTCCGGGAAGCATTATTTTATCAATTTTTTCAAAAATTTCGGGCTCATTCTCTTTTACCCAGGCTAATTTTGATGCCGTAAAATTCCCCGGTGAATTCAATAAATGGGATAAACATTTTTCAGTTCCTATTGCCTGAAAAGCCTTTTCCCCATAAGATACGGCACGGCTGTCGCACCAGATAATGGAAGGACGCAGCAGATTCTGGTCTTTATCTACCAGGATCAATCCATGCATCTGCCAGGTAATACCGATTCCTTTTATATCTTCCGGGCTGATTCCGGATTCATGCATTACAGATTCGTGGGCCAGTTTTAAATTCAGCCACCATTCTGCAGGGTTCTGCTCAGCCCATCCCGGATTGGCTGCCATGATTTTCATTTCTTTTTTAGGAGAAAAATCTGATGCAATAATTTTCCCACTGGATGCCTCTATGAGACAAACTTTAACAGAAGAACTGCCTATGTCATATCCTAGCAAATACATAATTTTAAAAGGGGTATTTATTTGATGAGTTTGGTATTGTTTTTCTTAAATATCTTGGCGTCGAACTTATAATATCTTGCCGCCCGGTGTGATACATTGGTTTCTATCTCTTCTAAAGGAATGATATAATTGAATGACGAAATTTTCTTGTGAAAATTCTTGATATCAATCTGTTTTTCGCTTAATGCACTGTACAGCTGATACAATTGTCTGATGATGAATTTTTTCGGCAGCAACTCAAAAATAATAGAGAAATCGGATTCTATCCATTTTCTGATCTCCGTCAACGATTCATTGATGATCTTATTATGATCAAATGGCAGGGTTGGTACTTTATCTATCGGGCACCAGTCTACCGTATCGTATTTTGTGCTGTTGATTTTATGGTCAATCTTGCAAAGGGAAAGATAAGCCACCGTAATAATCCTGTCGATATCATGCTGGTACTCCTTCCCCATCCATTTGATATCCTCCTGGTTGCTTGCCCGCACGGGATCTGCAAAACACTTAAACTGTTTGAGAACCATTTTTTTGATTCCGGTTAATTCATACAGCACCCGTTGTGCGGCATCATCTACATCCTCATCGCTCAGAATTAAACTTCCGGGCAGTTTTTTCTGCTTCTCCTTGGGAAAATCATCAAGACGGCGCTGTACCAATAAAATATTCAATTGGTTGTTATGGTCAAATCCAAAAACAACACAATCAACAGAAACATAAGTATGAATAAAATTTGGGCTCATTGATATGTTAACATTTGCGTAACATCACAAATATAAAAATTCAATCGAGATAAAAAAATAAATCTAACATTACCAACTGCTTATCAGTGGTTTACATATCTATTTTTTATGATAAGAATGCCATACATTTTATGATAAGGTTATCGTAAAAGTAATGATATAAAATATTGAAGAAATTCATTAAGAGTGATTTAACTCTAAAAAAAGCCTGCAAAAAATGAATCTTTTTTAAAGGGAAAAATATGATAAGAGAAATTGTAAAATTATTTAATTTTTTTTTGAAATATGGCAAAAAAAAGCTTTTTTAAGTGTAAAATAATTACAAAAATGGAAAATATTTTACCCATTTACCAGCTCAATTTCCCAATTTTATCAAAATGAGAGAATAATTCATAAAAAATGACCGGAAATAGGTCATCGTGTGAATGGATATTTCAATGAACAGTATAAAAAGTCATGAAATAAACATAAAAAACTGATTTAATGAATGTTGAAATAATCGGTATAATACATTTTAATATTTTACAAACCTTAAGATGGAATCTGCTATTGCGGATAGAATTTCATTTGTTCGAAGATGTTATCTGGATCTGCCCGGAGAAGATCAATAAGCTGTTTAAGTTCCGACTCTTCCCAGCTTTTTTGAAACATTTCGTCATGAATTAACATCACTACATTGTTTTTAACGAATGTTTTATCTGAGGTGCACAGATTCTTTACCGAGCTATACATTTGTTCCACCGACTGGATCGGTGTTCCATCTTCGGGACGGTGCTGCCATTCTATATCCCAACCGACTACTTTATATCCGAGTTTTGCCAGCTGATCGGCTGTCTGTACCCCGCTGGGACCATCATTTTTTCCCCTTCCATCGAGTCGCCATATATTACGGCCCGGTAAGCGGACTATTTTATAAGGCAGTTTTAATAATGACTGATTATACAGGATATCATTCACCGATTTTTCGGTATTGCTGTAAAAAGCTTCGTAATGGTTGTTGGCGTGGGAAAAACTATGATTGTATTCATCAATATAGGGATTTTCGTCATAGTATTTTGCATAGGAATCCATTTGCTTATCTTTAATGACATGTTCACCTACCATAAAAACGCTGATTTTAATTTTTTCCTGAAGAATAATGGTATTGATATTTTCACTTCCGTTCAGCGGGCCATCATCAAAAGTAAGATAGAGGTAGCATTTATCAGCGCCTGCTGTGCTTTTTTGAGAATATGTAAGATTCCATATCGTTAAAAAAACAATAATCAGAAAGGTAACCGTCTTATTCATAGCTATTTGATTTGTATACAAATATAATCAACTCCTAAAATATTTTTAATTATTTTTATTGAGGAGTTTTACCAGGGTAAACCTATAAAGCATACATCACTATGAAGATCATGAAAATCTCAAAAATTATTAAACAGGTAGGCTGGAAGGAAGTTCTGGCCGTTATTATTTTGCTGCTGGCATTTGTATTTTTCAGGAGTGAAAGACATGAAATGGCTGCCATTGGTCCGGAACTTAAAAATGCAGATATAGGATGGATAATATCCGGAATTGTACTGACGTTTTTCTATATTCTTCTGCAGGGATTGATGTATGTAACGAGCTTTCGGAGTACCGGATTGAATATAAAGCTGGCTGATGCAGTCGGCTTATTTCTTAAGCGAAATTTTCTGAGTATTTTTCTTCCGGCCGGAGGGGTAAGTTCCCTGGCCTATCTTCCGAGAAATATCAGAACCAAAGGCTATAAGTCTTCTAAAATCCATCAAGCGAGCGCAGTGTATGGCTTTGTGGGATTACTGACGGTTTTAATGGTAGGTATTCCGTTGATTGGTTACGCCGTATTTATCAATAAAAATTTCAGTGACAGCTGGATCGGAATTTTGGTGCTTTCTGCTGTACTTACGGGATGTTATTGTATTTTTATTTCCTTCAGAAAGAAAAATTCTTTCTATCTGTTTTTCGAGAAAAAATTTCCTAAACTGATCAGTTCTGCTGAAGAAATTTTTAGCAGTGACATTGATAAAAAACAATTCTGGCTCACCGTCCTGGTTTCGATAGCCATTGAATTTTGTGGTGTTTTTCACCTTTTAATAGCCATGTATGCTTTTGGGGTTCCGGCTTCATTTTCTGCCGCGGCAATTTCATATGTTGTTTCTGTGTTACTGATGATCGTATCGCCATTTCTGCGCGGTTTGGGAGCGGTAGAATTTTCCCTCACTTTTATCCTTGCTAATTTCGGATACAGCCATGCAGATGGCTTAGGAGTTACGCTGTTATATCGTGTTTTTGAGTTCTGGCTTCCTTTGGTATTGGGGATTTTTTCTTATCTGTGGAGCGGAAGAAAGCTTTTCGCCCGGGTACTGCCGGTTTTCATGATTTTTTCCTTAGGGATTATAAATCTCCTTTCCGTTATTACTCCGGCACTTACCAACAGAATTCATATCCTAAAAAACTATCTTCCTCTGGAAGCTATTCATCTCTCTAAAATACTGACGCTTATTTCGGGAATCCTGCTGCTGGTAACTTCGGCTAATCTTTTTCGTGGTTCTAAGAGGGCATGGTATTTTGCTGTGGTTCTTACGATTACTTCAGCGGTATTCAATGTATTAAAAGCATTAGATTATGAAGAAGCGTTATTTGCATTATTTACTTTGGGATTATTGATATACAGCCGTAAGGAATATATTTTAAAGGCAAAAAGAATATCTATTCATCGGGGATTCAGCTGGTTTTTAGGCATTTTCATCATTATTTTCATTTTTGACTGTCTTGCTTTTTACTTTATCAGTGAACGGCATTTTGGAATCAATTTTACCAAAGAACAGGCGGTATATTATACGTTATACACGTTTCTTCTGTTTAAAGATTCGGGACTTGTTGCCAATACTCCGTTTGGAAGGGATTTTCAAAACCTGAATTATATATTAGGAACTACTTCCTGGCTTTTCCTTATATTTTCATTTTACAGAATGAATATTCACCGGGAGCAGGATGATACTGAGAACCGCAGCAGTGCAGAGAATCTCGTGAAAGAATACGGAAATTCCTCACTGGATTATTTTAAACTAACCCAGGAAAAACAGTTTTATTTTTCAGAAGATGTTCACGGATTTGTTTCATTCAGAACAGCCAATGGATTTGCAGTCGTATTGGAAGAGCCTGTATGCCCGGAAAGGGATAAAACAGATCTTATCCGCGAATTTGATCATTACTGTCAGCAAAATAATTTAAAAACCTGCTATTACCGGGTAGACGAAAGCGGGTTGATTTACTTTAATCCCCTGAAAAAGCAAAAACTTTTCATCGGCCAGGATGCTGTAGTGGATACTGAAAAATTCAGTCTGACCGGAAAGGACAAAAAATCAATCCGAAACAGCATTAATGGGTTAGAAAAATCCGGATATTATGCAGAAATACTGTATGCTCCTCATCCGGAAGAGATTATTGCCCAGATAAAAAATGTCTCCGATCTTTGGCTGACAGAATCTGATAAAAAGGAAATTGTTTTTGCAGAAGGAATGTTCAATGCTGAAACGGTACAAACTGAAGATCTTATTCTTATATGGAATGCTGACCGGAAATGTGTGGCGTTCCTGAATATCATTCCTCACTGTGCTCCTGATGAATGCAGCTATGATATGGTGAGAAAAACTGAGGATGCTCCCAGTGGCAGTATCGATCTGCTTATTGTAAAGCTGGTAGAATATGCCAAAAGCAAGAATCTTCAATACATCAATATGGGAATGACTCCTATGGCCGGAATGCAGCAGCCCAGCAATACGGCTGAAGATGTCTTACAGTTTGCGTATCAGAGAGTCGGTAGTTTTAAATCGTATCAGACGCTTAGAAATTTTAAAGAAAAATATGCCAGTACCTGGGAAAATAAATATCTGGTCTACAACAGTGATTTTGATCTGTTACAAATTCCAGCCTCACTTAATAAGGTTATGAAGCCATGAAAAATGCAGTATTATTCCTTCTGAAACTACTTCCCGTTGCCGCATTACTGCTCCTGCAGGCCTGCAGCTCTAAAAATGATTTTGAAATATCTGTATGGAATTCGCATACCAATAAGCCTATTATTTTTTACATCAGTGGAGATGCCGGGTTTAATTCTTTTTCAAAAGGGTTAAACGATGACTTTCATACTTTGGGATATGATGTTTTTGCCTTAAATACAAAAACGTATTTCTGGAATAAAAAAACGCCGCAACAGACTTCCGCACAGATCGAATCCTATATCAATCAGCAGCTTAACGGACGGAAGAATCAAAAGGTAATTTTGATAGGCTATTCTTTCGGGGCGGATGTTACCCCTTTTGTGTACAATCATTTTACAGACCATTTAAAAAAGAAAATTCAGCATGTTTTTATTATTGGTCCTTCAAAAACGACTGATTTTAAAATCCATCTCAACGAATATTTCGGTATGGAACCTAAAGGCAGTATGGCTGTAGTCCCTGAAATCAATAAGATACATACGGTTCCGGTAACCTTGATCCTGAGTAATTTTGAATTTCTCCACTTCCCTTATCAGGAAATCACACTAGGTTCCAACTATCATATGAAACATATTCACGGAAATCATCATTATAGCGGAAATACAAAGCTCCTGTCCGGGTATATTCAGAAGGTGCTTGAAAATAAAACGGCACTTTAGACTTAATTTTAGAAAAAATCCCCCGATACACAAGGTAGCAGGGAAAATTTCATTTAACTTTTAATCCATTCTTCACAGGTCTGAATAACCGCATGTCTGGGAAGTATTTTTTCCATCAACATCTGATGAACATCCGGCTGCTGATCCTGGCAACCATCCGACAAAATGGTGAGCTGATAATCTTTATCCGCTGCTTCCAGTGCCGTAGACAGAATAACACCGCTTGTAACCACACCGCACATCACCAGATGTTTGATTTG
>Ga0153980_1001213_pt1 | contig 10978 bp, 12 predicted proteins | sample TSGA064MetaG_FD_104722 | JGI IMG/M metagenome (GOLD analysis project Ga0153980, IMG submission 104722) | Attine ant fungus gardens microbial communities from Georgia, USA - TSGA064 MetaG | ecosystem: Host-associated > Fungi > Mycelium > Unclassified | place: USA: Georgia, Magnolia Springs State... | reverse complement strand
TTTGTTTGATGCCAAACAAAAAACCGAAATATTAAGACCTCAGGTGTTGGAAATGTCAAAAAAAATACGTCACAGAGGCCCGGATTGGAGCGGCGTATTTCAGGATGAGAAAGTAGTCTTTTCGCATGAGCGTCTTGCCATTGTAGATCCTACTTCAGGAAAACAACCCTTATTCACAAAAGACGGCAAAGTCGTACTCGCTGTGAATGGAGAAATCTATAATCATAGAGAGCTCAAAGAAGAATTTCCGGAATATGAATTTCAAACCCAGTCGGATTGTGAAGTGATTTTAGCATTATACAGAAAATATGGCGGGAGCTTTATTGAAAAACTGAATGGTATTTTCGCCTTTGCATTATATGATATTGAAAACGGCATCTACCTGATTGCCCGTGACCATATGGGAATCTGCCCTCTTTACCAGGGTTGGGACAAAAACGGAAACTATTATGTAGCTTCCGAATTGAAAGCGCTGGAAGGCATCTGTAAAACCATTGAAAATTTTCTGCCGGGACATTTTATCTACAGCAAAGACGGAATGGAGCTTCAGAAGTGGTATACAAGAGACTGGGAGAACTTCGACAGTGTAAAAGACAACGAAACAAGTATTGAAAAAATAAGAAAAGGACTTGAGGATGCCGTGCACAGACAGCTGATGAGTGATGTTCCTTACGGAGTCCTTCTTTCCGGCGGACTGGATTCTTCTGTTATTTCTGCGATCACTGCAAAATTTGCAAGACAGAGGGTTGAAAGTGGCGACACTCAGGAAGCATGGTACCCGAGACTTCACAGTTTCGCCGTAGGACTGGTAGGTTCACCGGATCTTGCAGCGGCAAAAAAAGCAGCGGAACATATCGGTTCGGTACATCACGAAGTGAATTTTACCGTACAGGAAGGTCTGGATGCCATCCGTGATGTGGTATATCATCTGGAAACGTATGATGTGACTACGATCAGAGCGTCCACGCCTATGTATCTTCTGGCAAGAGTCATCAAATCGATGGGGATAAAAATGGTTCTTTCAGGAGAAGGTGCTGATGAATTATTCGGTGGATACCTTTATTTCCATAAAGCACCCAGTGCAAAAGAATTCCATGATGAGACGGTTAGAAAACTGGGAAAACTTCATCTATACGACTGTTTAAGAGCCAACAAATCTTTGATGAGCTGGGGAATTGAAGGCCGTGTTCCTTTTCTGGATAAGGAATTTATGGATATTGCCATGACGGTAAATCCTAAGGATAAAATGATCAACGTAGCTGAAGGGAAAATTGAAAAGTGGGTATTGAGAAAAGCCTTCGAAGATCTTCTTCCGGAATCTATTGCGTGGAGACAAAAAGAACAGTTTTCTGACGGAGTTGGATATTCATGGATTGATACTTTGAAAAGTGTGGCAGAAAAAGAAGTGACGGATGAAATGATGACGAATGCAAAATTCAGATTTCCATTGAACACGCCTCAAAATAAGGAAGAATACCGGTACAGAACTATATTTGAAGAGCATTTCCCAAGCGAAACCTCAGCAGCTACGGTTCCATCTGTACCTTCTGTAGCGTGTTCCACTCCTATTGCCCTGGAATGGGACGAGGCATTTAAACAAATGAATGACCCCAGCGGAAGAGCTGTAAAAGTACATGAGACGTCTTACGAATAAATCAAAATCCTTATAACATTATCAATCCCGTAGCAATACGGGATTTTTTTTTGAATAACCGACAACAATATTGATATAATTTGACTGACAATCAAAAATATTATCTAATAAATAATTATATTTGGAAAACGAAAATATCAATTATAAAAAAATGAGAAGAAACCTTACTATCTTATTTGCTTTATTATCTATAAGTTTTGCTTTTGGACAGGGAAAATACGGCAAATACCTTAACTCAAAAAAGCTTGCTTTAAGTTATAAAAGCGTAAAAGACGCTGATAAAGACGACTATTACCAACAATATTACTGGCTGGTAAAAGCTGAGCAGCTGAAAACTTATCCTCACCTTAAGGACGTAAAGCCAATTGTTTTATATGAGTTTGTGAAAAAAGTAAATCCTCAAAACTTCACCAAAAAACTGGATGACAGAGGAAAAGAACTTAGAAAAACTGCAGAACTTTCCTTAAATCAATATTTCAAAAACAAGAATTTCGACAACAATCCTGTGTTGATGCTTAATCTGGAGACGTATGTAGATCCTTCAAAAGGTGAATACTACACAAAAGTAGATCCGGAGAAAATTAAGGAACTGGTTCCGAAAGAATTATTTTCTTTCAATTCTCTCAATAGAAATACGGGTGAAGAAAAAACTTACTATTTGTGGATCAACAAGAAAAAAGATGATTTCAATATTGTAGATATCATTCCTAACGAAAAAGAAGACAAAGATTTTTATGTAAGACTGAAACAATATCTTCCCAATTATAAATTCTCAAAATATGTTCCTAGTGTAAAAAAAGGAAACAAATCGGATAAAACAGATGTAGATTATTATTACATCATGCCTTTTGAACAAAACACCGATAACATCGAGTATAAAACAAAAGATTTTAAAACTTACATCTTAAGCCAGTACAGAAAAGCCGGTGACGAATGGAAAGGAGTAGAAAAGCCTAGAAAATAAATTAAAAAGTCCTGTGATATTTCATAGGACTTTTTTAATTTTATACTCATTTCTTCATCTAAGGTAAAAGCTCTGATCAAAAAGAGCCTCAATTTACAACCAATCAAAATCCCGGAATATAAAAATTCCGGCCTGTACTATGTCTGAAACCCATACGAACGAAACGTCCATAAAAAAGATACTTCCGTTGATTCTTGCCACTGCAATTTTTATGCAGATGCTGGATTCAACCATTTTGAACACTTCTCTGCCATCCATCGCCAGAGATCTGAATGAGTCTCCGCTTAATATGCAGAACGCCATCATCAGTTATGTATTAACGCTGGCTGTTTTTATGCCTGCAAGCGGATTTTTAGCAGACAGGTTCGGAACAAAGAAAGTTTTTATTTTCTCACTGGTTCTTTTCAGTATCGGTTCCCTGTTTTGTGCCATGTCGCAAAACCTTACCCATCTGGTTATTTCCAGAGTGATTCAGGGAGTTGGCGGAAGTTTAATGACTCCGGTCGGAAAATTAGCGTTAATCAAAACTTTTGATAAGAATGAATTGTTAAAGGCTATGAATTTCGCTATTATCCCAGCACTTATCGGTCCGGTTCTCGGTCCGTTGGTGGGTGGATACATGGTTGATTATCTTTCATGGCACTGGATTTTTCTTATCAATATTCCTATTGGTGTGCTGGGAATTGTTTTAGGATTCAAGTTTATGCCCAATTATAAATCGGATGATGTAGATTTTGACCTCAAGGGCTTTTTGATCTTTGCGGCAGCCTCACTTCTGCTTTCTATCTCTCTGGAACTTTTCGGAGATCTGCAGAATACAACTCCGGTTCTGGTGGTCTTTATTTTAGGGTTTCTGTTTCTGTATTATTATTACCGGCATGCAAAAAAAGGAGGAACTCCAATTTTCCCGCTGAATCTTTTTCAGGTAAGGACCTTTCGTGTGGGCGTGGTAGGAAATCTGGCCACCCGGCTAGGAATCAGCTCTGTTCCATTGCTTCTTCCGCTGATGATTCAGATTGCTTATAAACAGTCTGCAGTCACCTCAGGATGGATTATCGCACCAATGGCTCTGACCGCAATGTTCGGAAAATCCTATGTCATCAAAATTCTGGACAGATATGGATACCGAAAAACACTGATGGTGAACACTTTTATTATCGGGACATTAATCTGCCTGCTTGCCATCCCTAATATCCATTCTTCTTTATATTGGTTTGTTCCTATTATTGCTATTCTTGGATTTTTCAACTCTATCCAGTTCACTTCAATGAATACAATTTCTATTGCAGACCTTAGAAACTTTCAGACCAGCAGCGGCAACTCATTATTATCCGTAAATCAGCAGCTGGCGATTGGCTTCGGGATCGCGTTCGGATTGATTGTTTTAAAATTATTTGAAAATACAGATCTTATTGAGGGCGAGATTCATAATGCCTTCCGATACACTTTCCTAACCGTAGGAATCCTTACCATTTTATCAGGCTTCATTTTCAGAAGGCTTCACATTTCAGATGGGAAAAATATGCAGTCGAAAGAAGATAAATAAATCAATGTGTCTATTGATTAAATACTCTTCACGCCCACTTCATGAACTTACCACAGATCAATGTACCTGATCTTTATCTGCCCTATTTTTGTGTTAATATAAAAGCACATCGTTATGGCAACAAAGAAGATAGAAATCGTAGCATCTCCAAAACCTGCACATTTTGTAGGGGATGGTTTCAGAGTTCATAATTTTATTCCCGGTATACAAGGAATGGACATGAAAAGAATGGATCCGTTTATCATGCTGGATTACAATTCGAAATTTCATTTTAACGGATCCGAAAATCCCAGAGGTGTCGGTGTGCATCCTCACAGAGGTTTTGAAACCGTTACCATAGCCTATCAGGGAAAGGTTGAACATCATGACAGCGCAGGATGCGGTGGAATCATCGGTGAAGGAGATGTTCAATGGATGACTGCCGCAAAAGGAGTTCTTCACAAAGAATACCACGAAACCGAATGGTCAAAAACCGGCGGTATCTTCCAGATGGTTCAGCTTTGGGTAAACCTTCCTTCTGTCTATAAAATGAGCTGTCCAAAATACCAGGCCATTAAAAATGCAGACATGGAAAAAGTGGACTTGGGAGACCATGGATTTGTTGAAATTATTGCCGGAGAATATAACGGTCGTAAAGGTCCTGCCACTACTTTCAGCCCTGTGAATATGATGAATGCAAAACTAAAATCAGGCGGAAAAGCGGAATTTGATTTTCCTGCGTCTTTTAATACTGGTGCTCTGGTTATCGAAGGAAGCATCACCGTTAATGGTGAGCAAAAGGTTCAGACTGATCATTTCGTATTGTTTCAAAATGAAGGCGAAACATTCAGTATAGAAGCTGCTGAAGATGCTGTAATATTAATTATCAGCGGACAGCCTTTAAACGAACCTATTTATCCGCACGGCCCTTTTGTGATGAATACAAGAGAGGAAATTATGCAGGCATTTGAAGATTACAATACCGGGAAATTCGGATATCTTGAGGATTAAGCTAACCTCATAATTAAACTAATCTTAACTTTTATTAGGAAATTATTGATGATGATTTTCTTATATTTATCTAGCCTAACGCATCTTAAAATCATCATGAGTTTGACATCGTACTTTGACGCCAAACCCATGAATTACTCAAAATGATCCACTATCATGAAACCAGAATTTGAAAATATAGAATTAATAAAGACCGGAAAAAGATTTGAAATAGAGGTCAACGGCCATGCTGCGTTCATCGATTACCGTGAAATGGGGCATCAGATCGCATTGGTCCATACAGAAGCTGATCCTGAGTTGGCAGGAACCGGAGCTGCTGCAGCAGTTGTTGAAAAAACACTACATTATATAGAAGACAACGGCAAAAAACTGTTACCATTCTGTCCGTATGTCTTTGCTTACATCAAAAAAAATCCGGACTGGAAACGTATTGTGGATGAAAGATTTGACGGCTATGACAAGCTTTAGTTTCCACGAAGCATACGAAACATTACGAATATTAATTACATTAGCGTAAACAAAATTAAAAACCACTTTAATCATGTCAAACATCGGACTTATCATTGAAGAAAAAGCAGCGGATATAGGAAATTTTTTAGTGGGAAGGCTTTTGCCTTTCCGTGAGAAAAGAGCAGTCGGACCTTTTGTTTTCATCGATCATATGGGACCTTCTGAGCTGAAAGACTATCAAAATCTTGATGTCCCTCCGCACCCGCATATCGGATTATCTACGCTGACTTACCTGCTTGAAGGTTCCATTTTTCACCGTGACAGCATCGGAAGTGCCCTTGAAATAAAGCCGGGCGCCGTCAACTGGATGACTGCCGGAAAAGGTGTTGTACACTCTGAAAGAACTCCCGAATACCTGAGACACAGTGATAAAAGACTGCATGGTTTCCAAATCTGGGTGGGGCTTCCAAAGCATCTGGAACAGGCTGAGCCTACTTTCCATCATATCGAAGAGGAAGATATTCCGGTTTGGGAAGAAAGCGGCATTCAATATAAATTAATCGCAGGAGAAGCATTCGGAAGAACATCTCCGGTTCCTGTTCACAGTAAATTATTTTTCATTGAAATAAAAACTAAGGCTGCACAAAAAATAAGTATTGGAAAAGATCTGTATGGGGAAGCAGCAATGTATGTGCTGGATGGTACCGTAGATATTGAAGGAAACAAATACGGATCAAAACAGCTTTTAATAGCCAAAGACACCAAACTGTGTGAGTTTGACATGAGTGAAAACGGGACCGTTTATCTATTCGGTGGTGAGCCTTTTGACGAGGAACGTTTTATCTACTGGAATTTTGTGAATTCAGATAAAGAATTACTGGAACAGGCTAAAGTGGACTGGAATGATCAGAACCATGAGGCATTTCCATTGGTTCCGGGCGATGAAACAGAATATGTTCCCCTACCAAAATCCATTTTAAACAGAAAATAATTTTGAGGTCAGCCTCTAAAAAAACAGCCATGAACATATTAGCATTTGCAGGAAGCACCTCTTCCACCTCTATCAACAGAGAACTGGTAAAATTTGTTTTAAAAGATTTTCAGGATCAGAAGGTCAATTTCATCGATCTTAATGATTTCAGCATGCCGGTTTTCTCGGTAGACCTTGAAAAGAAAGGATTCCCAGACGAAGCGCACCGTTTTTTAAAAGCGATTGAAGAATGCGATGCAATTATCTGTTCTCTTGCGGAGCACAACAGATCTTACAGTGCTGCTTTCAAAAACGTTTTCGACTGGGCTTCAAGAATTAACGTAAAAGTCTTTCAAAATAAACCCATGCTGCTGATGAGTACTTCTCCCGGAGGGTATGGCGGTGGTAATGTGATGAATACAGCCAAAACATTTTTTCCACAGTTTGCGGCCGATGTTAAAGATACTTTTTCCCTTCCGAAATTTTATGAAAATTTTGATATGGAAAGCGGTGTAATCAATCCGGACCTGTTAAAAGAATTACAGGAAAAAATTGAAAACTTTAAAATTCAGATTAAAAACTCATGACAAAAGGGAGACTAGAAGCTTTCAGCGACGGCGTTTTAGCCATTATTATTACCATTATGGTCCTTGAATTAAAGGTGCCGGAAGGAACAAGCTGGGAAAGCCTCAAGCCTATTCTTCCCAAGTTTTTGGCCTATATTTTCAGTTTTATCTATGTTGGAATCTACTGGAATAATCACCATCATTTGTTCCAGGCGGTAAAAAAAGTGAACGGAAGTATACTTTGGGCTAACCTTCATTTATTATTCTGGCTTTCGTTAATGCCTATCGCTACAGAGTGGCTGGGCACTACCAATTTTGCAAAAAACCCAGCCGCTGCGTATGGTATCGGGTTGATTATGTGTGCTATTGCGTATACGATTCTGGAGAATTTAATTATAAAAAACGAAGGCGAAAATTCAAGTATAAAACAGGCAATACATTCTAAATTTAAAGAATATATTTCAATTGTATTCTATATTGCAGGGATCGCAACTTCATTTTTTTATCCTTATCTTGCTATAGGTTTTTATTACATCGTAGCTCTCATATGGCTGATTCCGGACAAACGTATTGAAAAAACATTAAAAGAGAATTAATATGGAAACGCATGAATATATCAACGGAGACATCACGGTGATCTGGCAGCCTCAAAAGTGCATTCACTCAGGTGTCTGTGTAAAAACACTTCCACAGGTTTATAATCCAAAAGAAAGACCCTGGATAAAAGTAGAAAACGCAACTCCAGAAGAACTTAAAAACCAAATAGACTTATGCCCTTCCGGAGCATTAAGTTATACATTCAAGACAAAAAAATAATGGGAGTAACGGTAAAAGCAAGTTTAGGAAAAGAAAAATATTATACAGAAGTCATCGCCGGCGATAACAAAATCATCACGGATGAACCTATAGACAAAGGCGGACAAAATAAAGGATTTAATCCGTTTGAAATTCTGGCAACCTCTCTCGCAAGCTGTACAGCTGCCACTTTGAGGATGTACATCGACAGAAAAGAATGGAATGTGGAACAGATTCATGTAGAAGTAGATCTTGAAAATTTTCCATTGACCAAAAGAGCGGTTTTCACAAGAAAAATCAGCTTTGAAGGGAATATAGATGAAGAACAGCTGAAAAGACTTCATACGATTGCAGATGCATGCCCGGTCCATAAAATATTAACAAACGATATAGAAATACTAACCAAATTTTCATAAATATGATAGACGTAAAACAAACCAACGACGAAAAACACGGAAGTTTTGAAGCTTTCATAGACGGTATCTCAGCAGGAAAAATGACGTATACCTGGGCGGGTGAAGAGCGATTCATCATCGATCATACCGAGGTAGACGAAGAATACAACGGAAAAGGTGTTGGTAAAGAAATGCTTTTAGCAGCTGTAGACTTCGCCAGAAAAAATGAAAAGAAAATCATTCCGCTTTGTCCGTTTGCAAAAGCAAGTTTTCAAAAAAGTGAAGAACTTCAGGATGTTTTAGTTAATTAATTTGAATTAAAACTACAAGATAAAAAACCTCTCAGACCCTAGTTCTTAGAGGTTTTTTTATGCTCGTAATGTATTTAATCTGCGGTATAATTTCTGAATTGCTCTTACTAACAGCTGGTACAGTTTTGGCTTGGTATTATGAAAAATCTGTTCAAAACTCAAATAAAAATACGATGAAAAAGACCGGCACTATTTTCAAAAAAAATCCTGAAAAACATGATTTCCCTGCAGCCAAAGATTATTTGGAGCTTTTATATGATGACTCAACAACGGCATCATTTATTCAGAAACTTACTGAAGCCAAAACTATTTATAAAAAATGTAAAGATATTTTCCGTGCAAGTGAGCTGCCACTGCTGCCGCCAGAAAATAAATATGTACGGGAAGATCTTCAGAAAATAAAGAAAGGAATCAAACTTTCACCCATTTTACTGGTTCGAGGAACAAACAAACTCATCATTGCCGACGGCTATCACAGAATATGTGCAAGTTACTCTCTGAATGAAGATTTGGAAATTCCCTGCAGACTCATTTAATTTTTGGAATCATTATTTCCAAAACAAAATTGCTTTTTTAAACTTAAAAAGAATTTCTTTAAAAAAACTATATTTGTGAAATTTAAAAATTCATAAATATGTCGCCGTATCTATTACTGGTTATCATTATCGCCTATTTCGCACTGCTGCTCTGGGTAGCCTATAGAACAGGAAAAGGAAGCGACAATGAGAGTTTCTTCATTGGAAACCGTAAAAGTAATTGGATGCTGGTCGCATTCGGAATGATCGGAACCTCACTTTCCGGAGTGACGTTCGTAAGTGTTCCTGGAGCGGTTGGAAAAGACAGCTTTGCGTATTTACAGATTACGTTAGGATATCTTATCGGATATATTGTCGTTGCATATGTTCTGCTTCCCCTCTATTACCGGTTAAAATTAACCTCTATTTACGGATATCTCCAGCAGAGAATGGGACAGCTTTCCTATAAATCAGGTGCCTGGATCTTCATTGTTTCAAGATTGGTGGGCGCTACAGCGAGATTGTACCTGGTCGTTAATATTCTTCAGGTGACCATACTCGACAGCTTGGGCGTTCCTTTCATTTTAACCACTCTGATTATTCTTGGAATGATTATTCTTTATACCTATGAAGGAGGCGTGAAAACCATTGTCTGGACCGATACTTTACAAACATCCTGTATGCTTTTAGGACTTATCATCTGTACAGTTTATATGCTTAATCATTTAGATCTGAGCGTAGGACAGAGTTTAACGGCAATGAGCTCTAAAGGTTACACCAAAATATTTGAATTTGACTTTAATTCTCCGGGATTTTTCATCAAACAAATTCTTGCAGGAGCCTTTATTACCATTACCATGACGGGAATTGATCAGGAAATGATGCAGAAAAGCCTTTCTGTAACCAAGTTGAAAGATTCTCAGAAAAATATGGTGACGCTTGGCTTTATTTTATTAGGAGTAATCTCGTTATTCCTCTATATGGGAGGACTTTTATATCTTTTCGGAGAAAGCGAAGGTGCTCATTTCACGCAGGCTATTGTTGACGGAGTTCCTAAAAAAGAATTTTTACTGCACGGAAAAGACATTTTCGGGGATAAAATTTTCCCTGAGGTGGCGTTGAATCATATGCCGCCATTTATCTCCATTATATTTATTATTGCTTTAATTTCAGCATTGTTCCCAAGCGCTGATGGAGCCATGACGGCGCTTACCTCTTCATTATGCATTGATATTGTGGGAATGAAAGATAAACCGTGGGATACTAAGAAGAAGGAAAGATTCAGAAAAAATGTACACTTACTCGTGGCAGTATCTTTCCTGGTTATGGTAATTATTTTTAAAGTGATTAATGATAATTCCATGATTGGATTAATCCTTAAGCTTGCCGGATTTACGTACGGCCCTCTGCTAGGACTTTTCGCTTTTGGAATTTTCACCAAATATAAAGTTCACGATAAGCTTGTCCCTTACGTTTGTATTGCCGCCCCTGTTATTTCTTATTTCATCGATAAATACCAGGTTTCTATCTTCGGAGATTTCAAGATCGGGCTGGAATTACTGATCATTAACGGACTGCTTACTTTCTTCGGATTGTGGCTGGTCAGAAAAAAATAGAATTTCAGAAATTCCTGTATACTCAGCTGCAGACTGTTAAAACGGGCTATTCCTCTAAATAATTTAAAATCCGGGCTCAAAACCCGGATTTTTGTATTTCCGTAAGCCGGTAAAAAATTGTAAATTCGCGTGTAAATAAATCAGATATAATGAGTAAAAGTATCGAAGAGTTAAAATCTCTTACTACACAAATCAGAAGAGACATT
>Ga0153980_1001212_pt1 | contig 10978 bp, 11 predicted proteins | sample TSGA064MetaG_FD_104722 | JGI IMG/M metagenome (GOLD analysis project Ga0153980, IMG submission 104722) | Attine ant fungus gardens microbial communities from Georgia, USA - TSGA064 MetaG | ecosystem: Host-associated > Fungi > Mycelium > Unclassified | place: USA: Georgia, Magnolia Springs State... | reverse complement strand
GCTTTTGATGGCTACTTAGATCATTGAAATTGGTTGAGTATTCTTAGAGTTATGGTCCAAATGAAGTTTGTGATAGAGGCCAGGCATATATAGAGAGCACAGGAGTTTAGAAATACTTGTCCAGTACTGCAATTGCTATTGAAGTCTAGAGAGAAGAAAAGCTTAGGGTGGATGCAAATATGAGAGGCTGCTGGAGAAGAGAATGCCAATATAGAAGGTGGTAGAGGAAACTTTATCACTGGAGTCAAATGTTGAAAGAGAGAGTTTGATACTAGCTATGTGAATTGTTGTAGCTAGATAGTTAGAGTGGAAAGGGTATTGTTGATGCTAGTTTCTGAGTTATCTTGTCTCTTGGTAACTTTATACAGATGATACTGTAGATAGGCCAGAACATTGGCTATATCCTAGAGAGTGTTTACATGTGACATCTGCATAGAGTAGAGGCACAGAGAATTGGGTACAGACAGTGGAGGGTGACTAGATAGGGACTGTCTATTGTGTTTTTCTAAGGCTTTGTTTAGAAAATCCTATCCTACTATAAGGGTGACTGGAGTAGAGCTTCTAGGAGAATCCTCAGTCTATAAATATACTCTAGAGTATGTTACAACTCATCTTCCAGGAGAATCCTCAGAGAATAGAATAAAGCTCCTGAAAGGGTAATCTATACTATATATACAAGTTTCTCTAACTATAGAATATTCTAATAGTCAGGATCAAGAATACAAAAGTGAGACAACTAATTAAATGTTAGGTAATTATCATTTACTTAGTATAGGACCACTCCAGTGGGCTACCACTAGTGTATCAGAAGTGCAACTTAGTATAGTTCTCTTACAGGTTTTTAATAACTATTATTAAGTAAATCAGTTAATCTTTCATTATGGATTAACCTTTGTACTACTAGCACTAACTTTTATCTTCACTTACCATGATGGACTTCTTTCCATTGATCCTACTATAATATCTCTTCCTAAAGATAATAACAATAATTTAGAATTACCTACTTCTCTTAATCTTGCTTGTGCTGTATTGTAGTCTGTTTCTAAGGTCACTAGAGCTTGTTAACTAACTTACTAGCTTATATCCAGAGAATATTTGACATTAAAGTATTAATTAATAAGAAGGCTAATATAGATAACCTAGACAACAACAACTCTGAGAATTTAAGTTTTTTTTCTGAACTTGACTCTAATAGTAATGTTATCAATAGACAGTGAATGTCCTTAGTAATCACCCAAGGTAGATATTCAAGAAAAACTCGATAAAGTTCTTTGTTAGATTGGGCTTCTACTTATACTACTTTTATAGTAGCTATACTATTAGTCCATGATCACATGTTCTTCCAGAATATTCTGCAATCACTTGACCTTGTCACATGACCTTAGTTCCCACACTATTTATATCTTGACCCCATTATACATCTTGAGGTTTTAGATCAAGTGTTCAAATATACAGAAAACTATTCCCCTTTTGGGGCTCTCATAACAAGTAACAACAATGAGATAATAAGATAGTACTCCCTGCCAAAAAGGTCCACAAGACTTCTAGCAACTCAAAGCCTATGCCTTCTGTCAAGAAAAAAGATCTTGCTTCTGCTCTAGTAGTCTGTTGTCTTATAGACTATGTTTTGCAGAATATAGTTCTCTATCCTCAATAGTCTACTAGTGATCAGAATATGCTAAACATATCATAGAACATTACTACATTCTACTAGGCTTATTCTGAGAAGGCTTTCTTATACTCTGTCTAAACTACCTAGAGCTTTATTCTAATAAATTGGGTTTATAACCCAGAATAGTTATTGGAGGTTCTTTAGAAACAAAACTCATAGCTTTAACATAAGTTGTTTACTACTAAGTATTGTACTGACTATACCAAGCTTAGACTTAAGTTACTTAAAGGTACAGTCTCTTAATATTATGAGTTACCTTGACCATAATAACTTTTATTTCTTTAATTCTTTATTTTTTACTTTTTTACTTTTAATTAGATAATAGGGGAGTCACATGACCAGGATCACATGACCAGTTATATTTATTACAATCTATTATATTCTGTAACAAATTAGACATATGATTAGTTATGTTATATAGATCATATATCAAAAAATATTCTAGTAGATTCTATTAGATCATTAGTAGGTTAGGGTTAGTAGCACAGACCATATGTAAAAGGTATAAGTAGCAGCCCAAATCTAAGAGAAACTTTGTTGAGTTCTCTTTGTTTACCCTAAATAAAAAATAACTCAGTTCTAGGGTTAGCTCAACCCAATAGTTATACTATACTTATCTCAGTGTTGACCTCTTATGAATAACTAAGTACTGCATAGTTTTTAGTTATATAAAGTAACAACCTAGCAGATATTTCTCTAGCTTTAATATCAACTAAGTTTACTTTTTAGTAAGGTATCTCTCCCTTTGAGTACTTTAGATCTACTTTATTCTTGTAGACAGGTACAGAAGATAACACAATCTCAGCTAGCTAGTTGGATTAATCCCTATACTTTCTCTTTTGATGTACAGAATGGATGGGTTTAGTGAGAGATCAAATAAGCAATGGATTCAAAAGAAGTCTACTAAGTGGAAAACAAAGCTGAAATAGGTTTTTACAAATGCTAACTTATAACTAAGAGCTCTAACAAAATAGTACAAAGAGTCTGAATTGTTTGTAAACAGTATAACTAAGATAATAATGTTCTTGCATGAAAAAATATGACTGTATATCACAGAAGAACTACAACAGTACTTCTCTTTCAATGGCCACACTCTTGTGGCCATTGCCAAATCATTACTTGGAACTTGATATTATACTAGGTAGTCTTTTTAGACAATTTAAGTGATATTTATCGCAAGTCCATACTATAATTTAGCTCAAGTAACAAAAGTGATACTGATTATATACTACTAGACCCTTAGTTTTGGACTTGTATATGTTACCTGAGTAGTAGAATAGTGGCTGTAACTATTGCTATACTAGCCTCATAGGGCCTGTCTAGCTATTTTGTACTAAACACAAACTAGAAATCCTTTCTAGAAGTGTTTGAGCAGGACTGTCTGAAGATACTAAATTGTCAATATCTCAGGAACTACTTAACATAATTGTTTGCTTCAACAACCATTGTGAAGCTCTCTTCAATGCATTTCTTTTGGCTATAAATAGAACCTAAGGCAATAAGATCCCATGGAGATACAAGGTCCTTAATGTTTGTACATAATATTGATCTTTATTTATAGATTATCATCTGTTCTTGAATAGAACAAAGAACTGCCCTAAGATAGTTAGATTATCTCTATTTCAAGAACAATAGCACTCCTATATATAGAACAATAGGTAGTGATCATATGGTAGGCTGTTCTGGTACATAGACCACTATAATTATGTATTTAAGGACTGTATGTCTAAGAATAAACCTCAGACTTAACAACATCTTTTGCTACTATCTAAAACTTTGCTTTTTGAGCCTTTTGATTATCAAATCATCAACTTACAAATTAGTAAATGGCCATTTGTGATAGTTTGTTAAGTCTACTGTTTTCTGTCCCTATTGTCTCTGCAAAGGACATGGGGTTGTGTTCATTCCAGATGTAGGTCTAGAAGGCTATAAGGAGGTCTTTTTGTTTCTGTTACAGGACAAGATGACTTTTCTGAGGGTGTTTTTATTTCTATTACAGGACAGATGACTCACTGAGAGCTCAAAGTAGGTTTCTGTCAAGGACCTATCTTTATAGTAGGCTGGACCCTAGGTATAAAGGGAAAGGCCTGTCTCTCAAACTATTAAGAGTAGGCTAGCTTGTATATCATAGCTGGTCCTGAAAGACTTTGGATTTTTGTAAACATTTCCAAAAAACCCTTGCAGGTAGCTAGAACTACTCTAAGACCCCTATTTCTCTTTTATAAACCAATATGAGAAACTGGACATAACATTGAACTCTCCTCTTAAGACAAAACCTATATCATTGGAAGGATACTTTTAGTATAGTTGTAGTATAGTTTCTGCCCACCATACTTTATCTGCTGAACTAGGGATGTTATGCTTACTTTTGTCCTCAAGCTATGTCCGCCATTAGAAACACCAAGACTCTTGCTAAACATCTCTTGCTGAAAAAGAAGAGTATGACAGAGAAGTCATTGCTAGAAAGAATAGAAATAAAACCCACTCTATTCACCAAACTCTATGATAGACTTGTTATAAGAGCCCCAAACAGAAAAAGGTTTCCCACTGTTATGAGAGCCCTAAGAAGAAACAAATTTCCCATGTGTTCAAACACTTAGTCACAAATATCAAGTTGTACAATGCAGACAAGATATAAATAGCACGGGAACTTAAGTAATCATATCACGTGACAAGGTCATGTGATTGTAGAACAGTCTAGAAGGACATATGATCGTAGACTAGTAGGATACAGCCACTTGTAAAAATAGTATAAGTAGGTAGCCCAATCCAATGGAGAACTCCATCGAGTTCTTCCTAAACACTCACCTCAAGTGGTCCTTGAATCGTCAAAGACTTAGTGATAACAAGGTTGTTCATTATCGCTTGGAAGGTGGCAGGGGAGTTCATTAACCCAAAATACATAACTGTGGGTTTATATACTCCAATATGTGTCGTGAATACCGCCTTCCATTCATCCTCTTTCTTAATCCTAATGTTATTATATCCCTATCTTAAGTCCAACTTTATAAACACCTTCCTTTTTCCTACTCCATCCAATATGTCTGCGATGAGGGGTAAAGGGTATCTATTTTTTACTGTCTACTGGTTTAGATATCGATAATCCTGTACCATCCTCTGTGTGCCATCCTTTTTTACCACAAAGTGTACTGGCAACATTTGGGGTGACTTGGAGGGTTAGATATATCCTTTTCTCAGTTGGTCTTCCACAAATTTTTGTACTTCCTCTCTTTCTTCTCTTGATAGTAAGTATACCTTCCCTTTTCTTGGCATAAACCCCTTTTTTTTAACTCTATGGCATGGTCCCAGGTCTTTTGCACTGGCATCCTTTCTGACTCCTTTTTTCCAAATACTTTCTTTCACTTCCAGAATCTCCTAGGTACCAGTTTTCTTAATACTTTCTCGTCCTCATCCTTTTCTGTCTTTTTCACTTTCTTTTCCTTTCCTTCTTGCTTTTTTTTTCCACATATAGGTGGGCAATGTGTCATCTTCACCTCTCCTTTTTCCCAATCTATTTCTGGATTGTGGGCTACTAGCTATGGCATCCCCAGTATCAACTTTGTCTTTTCCAAGTTGCATATGTCCATTTTTGCTCTTTCCACATGTCCCTTGAAGAACATATTGTACTCAACCTGGTGTGTTATAGCTCCTCCTGCATTTGTTGTTCCATCCACATTCCTAACTAAGAGGGGTTTTTTTAGCTTCTCCATTTTAAACCCCTTTTCTTTTGTGAAGGTTGTGTCCATGAATAGATCTGTTGCACCGCTATCCAACAATGCCTTTATTGCTACTTCTTCATGACTCTCCAACTTTTCTAACCCTACTTTCAACCAGACTTCCCTCAATGGCCGTAGTGTGCGCCATATATCTCTTACTCTCTCAGTTGTATTGGTGAAATTCAATTTATTGCCCAGTTTTTCCAGGCACAATACACTGTATAGATTATTGGAGGCCAGCCAAGAGCTCACTGTTCTCCATTTCCTTTTGCCGGCTCCTGCGGCGTTTCTACTACTCTTCCTTTATGCCTTTCCCAACAATTTTTGGCCATGTGGCCCCACTTCCTACACACGTAGCATGTTCTGTCTCCTCTCTTACCTCCATCTATATCCATTGCATTTGGGTCTCTTCTTGGACCCGTTTGACCTCCTCCTCTATCAAGTATACTTCCTTCTTCTCTTCCTCTGTATCCTCCTCCCATTCTCCATGTTATTTGTCCCCCTTTTCCCCCATATGATCCTCCTCCTCTTGGTTGTGCATTTCCCCCTGAGCACACCACATTTCTCCCCAGTACTCTCTCTTCTGCCCTGCTTTGTCTCTGGTTTCTGTCCAGTTTCACCGCCCTTTCTTGCCACTCTCCAATGGTGGTTAGTAGTTCCTCTGCTTCAGCTAACTTCCTCCTGATAGCCCTGTTTAGTCCTTGTTTAAATTCTTTGATGAGGGGTCTTCTCTCATAGCTGCTCCCCCTGGCAACCTTTTTGAATTCCTGCACATATTTGTCGCAGGTTCTCCCTCCTTGCTCAATTGTTCTCAGTTGTTCTGTCTTCCTCTCCTTTTCTGATGTCTCTCCAAAGTTGTTTCTTATTTTTGTAAACAGTTGCTCCACTGATTCTACCTCTGACTCTCCCTTGGCCAGCTCGTCCAACAAGTTATTCTTCTATGCCTCTGCTATTTCTCCCTGCACATATGACAATACCCAGGCCACCTGGGTTGCTGCTGCTTCTTCTGTTATCTTCATCCTAATGTATAGGCAAGCCACGTTAATGAACGTGTTTACCTCTTCTATCCTTCTACTGAAAACTTGAGGTCTTGTAACCTCTACTCTGCTCCCTTGTTGCTGAAGGAGCATGGTATTGACCTGCTGCTGCAGGGTTGCAATCATAGCAAGGAGTTGCTCCTCTCTGGTTTGGGAGGGGGGTGGGTACTGAAGGGTGTTCCCCCTATTGCTGTTGTTGTTGGTGAGACATTGGTAATGGCGATGGTGATGGTGATGTTGATATTTCCCTATAGGAGAATGAACAGTCTTCTTTGTCTGTACTTATGACTGACTACTGACTAAGAAGGGTAAAACAATATTATCCCTAAGAAGGGAATCTCTAAGCTAGATGGGCCTTGAAGAGGTTTCCGTTGTTCCCCTGCGTAGACCAATCACAATGGATTGGTAGCACAGAGCTGATAGTAAAGAGCTAATTATGAACCTACTCAATATAGAGATCAGGTCTTGGACAGGGACACGAGCTTTGTCCAGGCCATCTACCTACTGTCCCTAACTGACAGTGAAGTCCCCTTTACAGCTAGGGCCTGCTATCTAAGAGGCTTGAGAGCGCTGTGCTCCCTAGCAAGGGAGAGTGTGGAATAAGTGTAGTAGGGGAAATCACTCGCGGGGCCAGTATAAAGCCAACTGCATCTTTAAGTGATTTTGAGTAGGGTTTGAGGTGAACAGTGCTCAGATATGGTATTGAGTTCTTATGTTATCAATGAACAGTGAATATCCTTAGTAATCACCCTAGGTAGATGTTCAAGAAGAACTCAATAGAGTTCTTTCTTGGATTGGACTACTACTTATACTACTTTTACAGTGGCTGTACTGCTACTAGTCTACAATCATATGTTCTTCCAGAATGTTCTACAACCTTGTGACCTTATCATGTGACTTGGCTTCCTAAGCTCCCCTGCTATTTATATCTCAACTCCATTATACACTTTGAGGTTTTGGACTAAGTGTTCAAATATATGGGAGACTTTTTCCTGCTCCGGGCTCCCATAACAAGAAGAAGTCTTGAACTGGTCAGCATCTAGGAATGTCAAGGAAGTGCAAAAGTTCCTGGGCCTTGCCAATTACTACAGGAGGTTCATAAAGGACTTTGCTAGAATAGCTGTACCATTACATATGCTGGTCAGAAAAGAGCAAAGATAGAAGTGAGAAAAGGAATAGGAGAAAGTGTTTGAGAGACTTAAGACGGTGTTCACCACAGAACTCGTCCTGGCCATCCCAGATATTGACAAAGAGATGAGAGTAGAGGTAGATGTCTCAGATTATACAACAGGGGGAGTATTGTTGACAAAGTGTGAGAATAGCAAGTGGAGACTGGTGGCCTTTATCTCTAAATTGCTGAACACCACAGAACGAAATTACAAAATTCACAATAAAGAGATGCTAGCAGTGATAAGGTACCTAGAAGTGTGGAGGCATTATTTGGAAGAAGCGAAACTCAAATTTGAAATCTGGACAGACTATAAGAACCTCCAGTATTTTATGACGAGTCAGAAATTAAACCGTAGACAAGCAAGATGGGCCCTGTACCTATTGAGATTTAATTTTACATTAAAACACGTTCCAGGGAAAAGCATGGGAAAGGTGGATAAATTAAGCAGGAGACCGGACTGGCAGGAAGGGATGGAAAAAGACAACGAGAATTAGAAGTTGGTAAGGCTAGAATGGATTAGGGGAGTAGAAACAATAATAGAAGAGGAGAACCTAAAGAAAAGAATCAAAAGGGCGCAAGAGGGGGATGAGAAGGTAGTAAAAGCAGTAGAAGAGTTGAAAAAGGCAGGAGTAAAAACATTGAAAGATGAAGAATGGGAAATAGAGAATGGGATAGTAATGAAGGAAGGGAGGATATACGTGCCAAAGGGGGACCTCAGGAGGGAAATAATACAATTATACCACGATACCCCAGTAGGAGGGTATGGAGGGAGATAGAAGACAGTAGAGTTGATTGCCAGAAATTACTGGTGGCCAGGAGTAACAAAAGAGGTGGGAAGATACATGGATGGATGTGATGCTTGTCAAAGATACAAGAACTGGAGTGAGGCACCAGCAGGAAAATTGATGCCCAATGCAATCCCAGAAAAGCCATTGAGTCATATATCAGCAGATTTTATCACTAAACTACCACTAGCCCAGGGATACGATGCAATCTTAGTAGTATGCAACTGTTTTAGTAAAATGGCACATTTTATAGCAACAATAGAGAAAACATCAGCAGAAGGACTCACAAAGCTATTTTGAGATCATGTATGGAAGTTACACAGACTTCCAGAAAGCATTATATCAGATAGAGGAGTGCAGTTTGTGGCGGGAATGATGAGGGAGCTGAATAACTTGTTGGGAATCCAGACAAAACTCTTAACAGCCTATCACCCTCAAACAGATGGACAGACAGAGAGAATAAACCAGGAGTTAGAATAATATCTGAGGGTATTCATTGATCATAGACAAGAGCAGTGGCCGGATTGGTTAGGAATGGCAGAATTTGCATACAATAAAAAAATCCACATAGCAACAAAAACATCGCCATTCAAAGTAAACTATGGTCAAGACCCAAGGATGGGTTTTGAAGGAAGAAGAAAGGGAAAGTATGAAGCAGTGGGAAAATTTATAGAAAAGATGAAGAAAATCCAAGAGAAAGCAAAAGCAGCATTAGGAAAAGCACAGGAGGAAATGAAGAAGTTCACAAATAAAAGGCGAGGAGAGGGAGAAGAGTATAGAGTAGGAGACTTAGTTTTACTAAGTACAAAGGACTTAAAGTGGCAGATGAAAGGGAAAAGATCAGAAAAATTGATGGAACATTTTGTGGGCCCTTACAAAGTCAAGGGAATTGTCTCTAGTAATGGGATAGAACTAGAACTACCCAAGTCCATTAAAATACACCTGGTAGTTAACGCAAGTAGAGTACAACTCTATAAACCACAGGTAGAAGGACAAAAGAGGACACCACCAAAACCAGTCATTATTGAAGGAGAGAAGGAATTCAAGGTGGAAAAAATCTTAAATAAGAGAATGGTAAGAGGAAAGGAAAAGTTCCTGGTGAGATAGAAGGGCTATATGGCAGAAGAAGACACCTGGGAAAATAAAGAAAATCTGGAAAATGCAAAAGAGTTAGTAGAAGAGTTTAAAAGAGAGTATGGGGAAGAAGTCAAAGAACTAAGACAACAGGAGCAGGAAAAAGAAGAAAAGAAATTCAGTCAGGAATTACCAAGGGAATTCATGGCAAAACTACTATATGGATGGGGAAGAAGAAGATATAAAAAGGAGAGAGAAAAAAGATGGGATGAAAATTGGAATCAATGGAAAAATTCCTTAGGATGAGGAAACTTGAAGGGGGGGCTATATTATAAGAGCCCCAAACAGGAAAAGGTTTTCCATGCATTTGAACACTTAATCTAGAACCTCAAAGCATACAATGGGGTCAAGATATAAATAGCATGGGAGCTTAGCAAGTCAAATCATGTGACAAGGTCAGATGACCATGGAACATTCTGGAAAGGACATGTGATTGTAGGACTTTAGAGTACAGCCACTGTAGTAGTAGTATAAGTAAGACTGTAATCCAACAAAGAACTCCATCAAGTTTTTCTTGAACATTCACCTAGAGTGATCACTAAGAGCATTTACTGCCTATTGATAACATATATACTATAACAAAAGCTCTTCGGAAAATACAGTTAGTTAATCCTTCTAGACCTTTTATACTTAGCTGCCCCCTTGTCTGCCCTCTTGTCTGCACCCTCAATACTGAACCTTATAGGTGTGATGTAATCCAAGTATACACTTAGCTAAGCTTTCCCAGCTTACTGTTCTTCCTGAAGCCTGTCTAAGTTGAGTCTACAACTTGGTTTTAGATTAAGTCTTGGTATGTTCTGTGTTCTGATCCTAATACTATACTAATTCCAAAAGTTGTCACTCAAAATATACCATATTAAACAATTTCAAATATTACTTTTCATGCAAAATTTGTTTACAGTATAATAGCATACTATAACTTACTAGTACTTAGGACAGTAGTTCCTGTGACATTACTAGTTAAGATAAATACAATCTAGAAAGAGAAAAGAATGGCAAGTTCTCTTTTTCTGAGGTTTATCTGAAAATCTACTTCTCTTGGAACTCTATATTCTCTTCAGTCTCCAGATTAACTTGTGGAGTACAACTAAAAGCCTTAATATTCATTTTTTTGATATAACTCTTCTAAAAACCTTAACCAGACCCTTTGTAGAGGGACAAAGAGATATCAAGTATTGATATAAACTCAAGGTTAAAGTATATATTCACTCTTGTAGTCTAGAGTCTTTTAATAATATTCCTAGTCTTTTCATGCTACTCTCTATATTCCTGACAAGTAGACAATTTAGGAGTTTAGAAATGGAAGTTATAAATAAAATGAAATGAAAATGAAAATAAATAATAAATAATAAATAATACCAAATTTTTGGTATATGACATATAGTAATATTAATTGAGTACAGGGTCATTCTAGAAAGTTAAGCTAGTGCTTCAGGGGTTGCATTGGTAGTGTTACCTTATAT
>Ga0153980_1001209_pt1 | contig 10997 bp, 9 predicted proteins | sample TSGA064MetaG_FD_104722 | JGI IMG/M metagenome (GOLD analysis project Ga0153980, IMG submission 104722) | Attine ant fungus gardens microbial communities from Georgia, USA - TSGA064 MetaG | ecosystem: Host-associated > Fungi > Mycelium > Unclassified | place: USA: Georgia, Magnolia Springs State... | reverse complement strand
GTTTGGCGCGCATGTTCCTGGAACAGGGGCCGGTGCTGAGGGGATTCTTCAGCCGCCGCGGTGCGCGCCAGGATGCCGACGACATGGTGCAGGAAACCTATCTGCGCCTGCTGCGCGCGCATGAAGACCAGGGTGAGGCGATCGCCAATCCGGAGGCGTATCTGTTCACCGTCGCGCAGAACCTGGCGCGCGAGCAGGCCGCGCGCCGGCGCTGGTCGATGCTGCCGATCGACGATCTGGAGAACCTCACCACGTTGTTGAACGGTGAAGAGACCGTCGAAGACGCCGCCGAACGCGAGCAGCGCCGCAAGCACCTGCAGGCACTGCTGGGGACCTTGCCCGAGCACACCCGCGCCGTACTGGTGATGCAGTACCGCGATGGGCTGAGCTACAAGGAAATCGCGGCGCGGCTGGGCGTGTCTTCGCACATGGTCAAGAAGCATGTCGTGCGCGGGCTGTCCGTGTGCCGCCGTGCGCTGGCCGAGCATGCGGAGGCGTGGTGAGCGAGCTGCCCGCACCGCGCCGTTCCCTCGCCAACGAGGCCGCGCACTGGCACGCCGTGCAGCGCCAGGGCGGATTGACGGCGGAACAGCAGCGTCAGTTCATGACATGGCTGGTGACCTCGCCCGCGCACCTGCGCGAGTACATCACCGTGAGCCGCGTCGCCAGCGAACTCAGCGAAGCGCTGCGCGGCATGGCCGTCGATCTGGATGCCTTGATCGCTGCGGGGCCGCCACCGGCCGACGACAATGTGGTGACGCTGCCGGTGCGGCGGCGCCCACCACCGCCGCAGGCCTCCCGCACGCCGCGCCGACACCTGCCGGGCATTGCCGCAGCGGCGGCGTTGCTGCTGGGTGTCGTGTTCGCCGGGCACCTGGCCTGGCCACAGACCCGGCACTACGTGGCCGCGCACGGTACGCCGCGCAGCTTCGCGCTGCCTGACCACACCGTGGTGCATCTGAACGCGGAGAGTGAACTCTCGATCCGTTTCACCCTGTTGAGCCGTCGCGTGGAGCTCTCGCGCGGGCAGGCCAGCTTCGTGGTTGCCGACGAGCGCCGTCCGTTTGCCGTGCATGCGGCGGGGCTGGAGGTGCGCGACATCGGCACCACCTTCGACGTTTCGCTGCGCCGCGAGCAGGCCCGGATCGAGGTGGCCGAAGGCAGCGTGCAGGTGCGTGGCGACTCGGGGCAGGGGCGCGTGCTCGCCGACCTGCACGCCGGCCAGAGCGCCCACATCGATTACCGCGATCAGACCGTCAGCCTGCGCCAGCAGCATGCGGACACGATGACCGCGTGGTGGCGACGCCGGGTGGTGTTCCAGGACGAGCCGCTGCGCGAGGTCGCCGAGCAGTTCAACCGGCTCAACGATGTGCGCCTGCGGTTGGACGACGACGTTGCCGGTGCGCTGCGCCTGACCGGCAACCTGCGCGGGGACGATCTTGCATCCCTGCGCACCTTCCTCGATCAGCAGCCGTCGCTGCGGACGGAGGTGGTCGGCAAGCAGATCCGTGTGAGCAGCCGAACGACCACGGAGCTGGATACGAAACAGCGGTGATCCCGCTCTCCGCGCGTGCTCGCGCGGACAGCGCCGAGCGACTGTCAAAAAAAATTCATCGAAATACCGGTGCCCGATCCTCGCCTTGCGCCCTCGTAGTCCAGGCAAGCGCGAACGATCCCGTCTCGCGACGCTCATACCACCCCACTGGATTTCTACGATGCGCCGCATTCTCTTCCTTTCCATCGCGCTTGCCCTGCAGAGCGCCGCCGTCACCGCTATCGCACAGGAAACCCGGGTTGCCAGCGAGGCGATCCCCGCCCAGCCCCTCGACCGCGCACTCAACGAGCTGTCGCGCCAGACCGGCCTGCAGTTCGTCTACAACGCACAACAGGCCGGCAATCCGCGCACGCGCCCGATGCCGGCCGGGCTGGCGCCGCAGCAGGCGCTGGAGCAGCTGCTGGACGGCACGGGCCTGCGCTATCGCTATCTCAACGACACCACCGTGACCATCGAAGCGCGCAGCGATGCCATGCCAGCGGGCACGTCGGCGGTGTCGGCCGCAGCACCTGCGGTCGCCCTGCAAACGACGCCAGCAGCCGAGGCGGCTGCCCTGCAGCAGCTGGAGCGTATCGACGTGGTCGGCAGCTACAGCCGCAGCCTGGAGCAGGCCGTGGATATCAAGCGCGCCACCATCGGCTTTTCCGACTCGATCGTAGCCACTGACGTAGCGGACTTTCCCGAGCAGAACCTGGCCGAAGCGCTGCAGCGCATGCCGGGCGTGACCATCGAGCGCGACAAGGGCCTGGGCAGCCGCGTCAACGTCCGCGGCCTGCCCTCGGAGTACACGCATGTCTCGATCAACAACCTGGCCACCGCCTCGGGCAGCGGCGGGCGTGACATCGAGTTCGACATCTTCGCCTCGGAAATCATCCAGCAGGTGACCGTGCTGAAGTCGCCGACGGCGGCGGACGAAGAGGGTGGCATCGCCGGTTCGGTACAGATCTCCACCGCCCGCCCGTTCGATTACACCGGGCGCAAGCTGGTGGCGTCGGTGGAAGGCGCGCACAACTCGATCTCCGAAGAAGTCGACCCGAAATTCTCCTTCCTCGCCAGTGACACCTGGGGTGACTGGGGTGGCCTGGTCTCGTTCGCCACGGCCAAGCGCAGCAACCGCACGGATGCGACCTCGGGCATCAATTTCCGTCCGATGTCCCGCTTCCTGGGCGCCTCGGGCACGCGCGGCACGCAGGCTGCGGCGGTGCTGGCGCGCGATGCCGGCGTGGTGGTCAAGAACCGCAACAACACCGATGAAACCAACCTGATCGTGTTCCAGGACAAGGTCGGCGACCGCGTGTTCGTCAACGAGCAGGACAAGTGGGGCGCCACCGCTTCGCTGCAGTACAAGCCCAGCAGCCGCTTCAGCCTGACCTTCGATGCGATGCGCGGTGGCTACGACACCACCGAGGACGAGTACGATGCCGCCGCGTACTCCGCGTCCAGCCGCAGCACCCTGGAGACCATCCACGACTACGACGCCAGCACGCTGTCGCAGTACGGCATCGTGGTGCTGCGCGATGTGTCCTACACCGCCACCCAGCATGAGATGCTGAGCAAGGAGCGGATCAACAAGACCGACTTCAGCCAGTACAGCGTGGCGATGGATTGGCAGGGCGACAGTTGGGGTGTGGATGCGATGGTCGGTTACTCCGGCGCCGACAAGACGCTGGATGCCAGCAACCTCAAGCACGTCGCCTACGCGCCGTCGCGCACCCGCTGGACCGGCAAAAGCGGCGAGACGATTCCCAGCGCCAACCCGGGCAGCATCGACATGTACAACGCCTCGGACAAGTACCTGTTCGAAGCGTATGAGACCACGCTCGAAAAAGTCAGCGATGACAAATACGCCGCCCAGCTGGATGTGACCAAGGCACTGGAACTGGCCTTCCTGCCGGCGCTGCGTAGTGTGCAGTTCGGCGCACGCTACACCGACAAGTCCAAGCAGCGCGAGTATGGTGAAGCCAAGATCTACGGGCCGCGTGCCGGCGACAGCTCCTGGGTGAACAAGCGCACCCTGGCCGACAGCCCGCTGCAGTCGATCGGCGACATCGTGCCCGGCGGCGGCTACTCGGTGAAGGACCTGGACTGGAAGATGGTCTCCAACGACTACGCGCGCGATGCGTTCCGCTATCCCGGCTTCGTGACCCCGTTCGATCCCGGCCAGTACTACCGTGTCGATGAGAACGTGACCAGCCTGTATGCGATGACCGACATCGGCTTCGACGTGGGCCGCGTGCCGGTGTCGATCAATGCCGGTGTCCGCTATGTGGATACCTCGGTGCAGTCCTCCGGCTTCCATCCGATCCAGAAGGCCGACGGCACCACCGGTTACACCGACACTCCGGTCTCGCGCAAAGGCAGCTACAACGACCTGCTGCCGAGCCTGAATGCCACCGCCGAACTGGCCGAGGGCCTGGTATTGCGTGGCGCGGCCTCCAAGACCTTCATCCGCCCGGCGTTGACCGACATCGCCTACAAGCGCACCGCCAGCTGGAGCTCGTTCCGCTTCACCGACGGCAACCCGGACCTGCAGCCGACCTATGCCGAACAGTGGGAACTGGGTCTGGAGAAGTACCTGGACAACGGTGGCCTGCTTGCGGCCTCGTATTTCCACAAGAAGATCGACGGCGTGGTGATCAATGCGCTGACCGGCGTGGTGCCGGATGTGGCGGTCTACAATGCCAACGGCTCGCTCAACGGGACCTATGACTTTGACGTGTACCAGCCCATCAATGCCGATGGCACCTATGTCGTGAAAGGTATGGAGCTGATCGCACAGCTGCCGCTGAGCATGTTGCACCCCTCGCTGGAGGGCTTCGGCATCAACGCGAACTACACGATGCTGGACAGCTCGCTGGCCGGCGAATCGGACCTGGGCGTGAGCACGCCGATGCCCGGCCTGTCCGAGACCTCATACAACATGACCGTCTACTACGAGAACGCGCGCTTCGACGCGCGCGTGTCATACAACCACAAAGGCAAGTACGTGGAGTCGATCGGCTACAACATGTACCCGATCTGGCGCGACGACTACGGCCAGGTGGATGTATCGATCGGCTACCGCCTCACCGACAATATCAAGCTCAGCCTGAAGGGCATCAACCTGACCAACCAGGCGACCACCGGCTACACGATGGATCCCTCGTTCCCGACCATGTACGAACGCTCCGGCCGCCGCATCAGCCTCGGCCTGCGCGCGGATTTCTGAGTGGGTTGATGCCTGTACCGTGGCGGCACCCGATGCGGTGCCGCCACCGCTGCGGTTGACCGGGTGCGCCTGCCGCGCCGGGGAAGGCCGCCCGTTCGTGAGGAACTTCGATGCGACACCTTTTTCTCCTGCCGCTTGCGGCGATCCTGTCATGGCCGATCGCCGCAGGTGCCGCTGACGAGGATGCCGGCCGCAGCTGGCAGCCCGGCGACCACCATGTGCACAGCGAGTGGAGCGTGGACTGGGACCGCAGCACCACCCCGCCCACGCCGATCCGCGGCGGCGACTCGTCCTATACCCGTACTCACAACGCACGCCAGGCGTTGGCCAATGGGCTGACGTGGATGGTGCATACCGATCACGGCGGCCCGGGGCATTCGGCCGTCACCCGCGACCACGCCTGGCCGGCGTTGCTGGAGGCCCGGCGCGAGGTGCCCGGGCTGATCCAGTTCAACGGGATGGAATTCGATGTACCGGCCGGCGAGCATGCCTCGCTGATCATCGCGCCGGGCCCACAGGAGCGCGACCAGCTGATCGCGATCGAGCGCGCGTACAGCCGCAGCGAGCCACTGCAGGGCAGCCGCGATGACGGCCAGACGATGCTGGACGCGCTGGCGCACATGCGCGCGTTGCCGACCCCGCCGGTGATGTTCATCAATCATCCTTCGCGTACCGCCACCGCGATGGGCCGTTGGGGCGATGTCGAGCCGGATGAACTGCGTGCCTGGCACGCCGCCGCCCCGCAGGTGCTGGTCGGCATGGAAGGTGCGCCCGGCCACCAGGCCACCCGCGTGCATCGGGGCCTGTACCGCAATGCCGAGGCGCCGACCCTGGGCGGCTTCGATCAGATGACCGCCATCGTCGGAGGCCTCTGGGACACGCTGCTCTCCGAGGGGCAGCGCTTCTGGATCACCGCCAGCTCCGATTCCCACGTCAATCAGCGCGATGGCGGCAGCGACTTCGATCCCGGGCAGTACAGCAAGACCCACGTATGGGCGCGGCGCGATGCCCAGGACATTCTCGATGGTCTGCGTCACGGGCGGATGTTCGTGGTGACCGGCGACCTGATCGATGCGCTGGAACTGCGCGTCACCGCCGTGGAGGACGAGTCGGCAAGCGCCACCCTGGGAGGCACCGTAGTGGTACCGGCGACCAGTGCCCTGCGGGTGGACCTGCGCGTGCGCGTGCCCGCTACACCAAATGCCGCCGGTCACCACCCGGCGCTGGAGCACCTGGAGCTGATCGTGGGCGCACAGGGCGACGCGCAGGGCCCGATCATGCAGACACGTGTGTTCGGCGCCGGCGACTGGACCGAGGACGGCGCATGGCGCTCGGTATCGTGGGTGCTGCCGGTGCCCGCACAGGGCGGCTTCGTGCGTGCCCGTGGCAGCACTACCGCCGAGCTCACACCGCTGCCCGACGTGCCCGGTGAGGATCCCTGGCAGGACCTGTGGTTCTATTCCAATCCGGTATTCGTCGACGTGGCGCCCGCGGATCAGCCCTGACTTCACGCCGTTCAGCCAGCGCGTTCACGAAGGTGAGACAGGCCGCTGGCTACCGTGGGGTCCTGTCATTCAACCCGATTCGGGGAAAGGATCATCATGATCAAGTGGGCCATCATTTTTGCTGTCATCGGCCTGATCGCCGGCGCCCTCGGTTTCGCCGGCATCGGTGGCGCTGCCATCGGGATCGCCAAGTTCCTGTTCTGGGCGGGCATCATCATCGCGGTGGTGCTGTTCGTGCTGGGCATGACCATCGCCAAGAAGGTGACCTGACCCGACGCGCAGCTGCGCCAAGCGTCCAGATCAACGGCCTGCGCGGATCCGCGCAGGCCTTTTCATTGGCGGCCAGCGTTGTCGAATACGCGACTTACTGGAAATACACCGATACCCCCAGCCCGGCCTGCGTATCCGGACTGTCATCATCCAGCCCCACGTCGAACGAGGCGTCCAGCTGCACGGTCGGGGTCACCATCCAGGTGATGCCTGCGCCAGCGATGTCGCTCGAGGGTTCACCGCGGGTATCGGTGAAGCCGGCCTCCACATAGGTGCTGACGGTATCCGTCGCAGCGAAGCTCAGGCTGGGCGCCCAGGTGACGCTGTCCTCGCTGCCACCGCGGGTCACGTTGGCGTACAGCGCGCCGGTCCAGTGATCGTTGAAGTCGTACTCATAGCTAGCACCCAGCGCGTACTGCGTGGCTCCCGCGCTGAAGTCGCGCGAGCCGGTGGCGAAGCTGGTGCTGGCCAGCAATGCCACGGCGTGCCTGTCCGATGGCAAGGGCAGGGCGAACTTCAGGCCGACGCCCACATCACCGGCACCGCTGCTGCGCTCGGCGGGCGCATCGCGTGGTGCCACGCGCAGGTGGTTCCAGGGTGAGGTGAAGGCCTGCAGTTCCAGGTGGCTGGCCAATCCGATCCGGAGATTGAGCTCGGCGCTGTACTGCGTGTTCAGCACGCCGGTCTGGTCGCGGTCGCGGCTGAAACTTGGCAGCCCCACCTCCAGCGCGGCGCCACCGCGCGGCAGGGTCGAAGCGGCGAAGCCGATGCCAGGACGGTCGAAGGCCAGGTCCGGCGGCGCGTCCTGCTGCGCATGCGCGACACCACAGGACAGCAGGGACAGCAACAGGGCCGAACACCGCATGGGCACGCTCCAGGCCGGCCGATTCCGGCATCAAGAAGCAGTCAGCCTGCCCCTTGGCCGGAATGTAGCACGCGGATTCCGGCGCTCATGTGCAGGTGCCGGCCGGCCTGCGCAGGCCCGCGCAACGGCGCTGCCAGCCGCTGGCGGAGCAGCGTCGCTCAGTGCGTCGGCTGGGTCATGGCGATCAGGGCATCGCGCACGCGTTCGGTCGCCGCCTGCGGTGTCGCGTCACAACCGAGTATGCAGGCACGCAGCAGGAAACCATCGGCGGCATGCCGTGCGGCGGTGAGCTGCGCATCGCGACGGTCCAGCGGATGCTCACGCAGCACGGCATCCAGCCACGCACGTCGTACCGTGATCCATTCGCTGTCGACCTGGTGCGGCCGACACTCCGCACTGATGGTGCGTCCGATGTCGAACAGCTCGGCGATGTAGGCACGCGAGAACCGGCCGTGGGCCTGGCTGTCGCGGTCCATGCGCTGCTGGATCGCACGGTGGAGATTGGCCACGATCGCATGCGCGGCAAGGTCATCATTGGCTGCTCGCAGCAGCAGGGTATCGGTTGCGTTGTTCATTCGCGCCTCCAGGACACCGGTGGGGGAAAAACGAGAGGGTCAGCCGCGCGGCAGCACCGGATCACCCTGCCGCAGCAGGGTGTCCAGCAGCGCGACGACGCGTTCGCCCTGGCCTTGGCAGGCCAGTTCGAACGTGGTCTGCCCGTCGAGCGCGGGCAGGGGGGAATGCAGAATCCATTCAAGAACGGCGGCGCGGTCCGGTTCGATCTGCAAGGCCAGATCCGCGACACGACGTACGATTCCCTGACGCATGATCAGAATCCGTAACTGAGGGAGAGGGCGGCGGTATCCATGTGATCGCCACGGGTCATCGGGCTGTCGCGCACGGCATCGGCCAGCGAAGTGCGGCGGATCGATGCGGTTGCGGTCCAGCGTGGTCCCAGTGGCATCACCGCGGCGATGTCCATGTACGGCGAGACCCCACTGCCGGCCGAGTAATGGGCCAGGCCACTGCGTGCCGCCTCGCGTTCGCTTACGCCGAAGTAGTAGTCGTTGAGATCGGCGCTGGTGTAGGTCACGCCTACCGCAGGCATGAAGGTCACGCGGCCGGCGGGGACCGGATAGGCGTACCTGGCGTCGGCCGAGATGCCGCCGCCATGCCCGGTGACTTCGGCCTGCGCGTTGGCCTGCAGCACGCCCCATTCGGCCTGGTGGCGCCAGGACACGCCCAGCATGCCGGACAGGCTGCGGTTGTCGAGCTGGCGCAGCTGCGGGTCATGGCTGTCGCGGCGTTTGAAACGCATCACGTACGGCGAGGCGGTGAGTGCCAGTTCGGACTGCGCGGTCTGGTGCAGACGGTAACCGACGCTGCCACCGCGGAAGAAGAACGAGCGGCCTTCCCAGCTGACGATCGGGGCGGCCAGGCGATCGGTGTCATAGCCGGCGTAAGGGGCCTTGAGTGCGACGACGGCGATGCCGACGCTGCCTTTCCTGCCGGCCTCGGGGGCATCGGCGGCCTGGGCGCCGGTGGCAGTCAACGCGCTGGCCAAGGCCAGGCCGAACAGGGTGGGGGAGGGACGCGGAGTACGGAAACGGACGTGCATGGACCTGCCGAAGGGGAACAACCGGAGCCTCATGGTGGGGGCCCTACATTGTCGGAACGTTACGTCGGCCTGCGCGGTACCATCGCTCCCTTCGTACCCCGCAGGCACCGCTCCCATGCGCCTTCTTCTGCTGGAAGATGATCCGGAAATGGCCAGCGCGATCCAGGTCAGCCTGGCCCGCCATGGCATGGTGGTCGACGTGGTCGGCTCGATGGCGCAGGCCGATGAAGCGCTCAAGGCCGGCGTGCACCAGATCCTCCTGCTGGACCGCCAGCTCCCTGATGGCGATGGCGCCAGCTTTGTCCGGGTCGCACGTGAGCGCGTGCCGAACCTGCCGGTGATCATGCTGACCGCGCGCGATTCGGTGGCCGACCGGGTCACCGGGCTGGATGTCGGTGCGGACGATTACCTGACCAAGCCCTTCGCCGTGGAAGAACTGCTCGCGCGCATCCGTGCGATCTCGCGGCGCCCTTCGCAGATCACCCTGCCTGTGTTGTCACTGGGGCGGCTGCAGTTCGATTTCGTGTCGCGCGAGGCGCGCGTCTCCGATGTGCTGCTGGCATTGCCGCGGCGACAGCTGCTGGTGCTTGAGGCGCTGGCGCTGCGGCAGGGGCGGACGGTGGGCCGCGCTTCGTTGTTGGAGGCCGTGTACGGTTTCGACGATGCCATCCAGTCCAACGCGCTGGACGCGCATGTCTCCAAGCTTCGCAAGGCGCTGCTGGAGGCCGATGCGGGCGTGGAGATCCATGTCATGCGCGGGATCGGTTACCTGCTCAAGGACACGCCGTGAGACTGCTCAAACCCGACTCCCTGGCCTTCAATCTGGTCTGGAAGGTCTGCCTGATCCAGGCCGCCACCATCGCGCTGGCCCTGAGTGCGATGGTGCTGACCTACGGTGACCGTCGCTCGGCCTACATCGACTGGAAAACCAGCGACCAGATCGCGTCGGCCATCACCTTTGGTCCCCAGGGGCTGGAGGCGGATCCACCGAAGGTGGCCTTGGCCGTACCACGGCCGCCAGCCACGTTCTGGTTCGCCGCCGCCGATGAGCGCGGCCGACGCCTGGTCCACGGCGACGTGCCTGTGCAGTACCGTCCGCTGGTGGCGCGGCTGGATCATCTTGAGCAGACCGATATCCGCACCCGCATCAATGCCGACGCGCTGGCCGTGCGCGTGGTGGTGGTCGATCGGCCCGAAGGGCGGTTGCATGTGGCGGTAGGTGGCATTCCCGAGCGCAGCATCGTGCGGCAGCTGCTGTTGATCTTCCGCTATCTGGGGGGCTGGATCGCATTGCCGGTGCTGGTGATCACCCTGGTGGTGGCGCCGTGGGTGATCCATCGCGCGCTGCGCGGGGTCAACCGAGTGGCGGCGCAGGCCGCCGCAATCCAGGTCAACGAGCGCGGCAGCGGCCTGGATACGCGTGCGGTACCGCTGGAGATCTACCCGCTGGTGGATGCCTTCAATGCGGCCGTGCGCCGCATCGGCGAAAGCTACGACGCACAGGACCGCTTCCTCGCCGGTGCGGCGCATGAGCTGCGCATGCCGATCGCGATCCTGGCCACGCGCCTGGCCGACCTGCCGCCCGGCGATGCGCGTTCGCGACTGCAGCTGGACCTGAGCCGGCTGAGCAACATCGCCGAGCAGTTGCTGGATCTGCAACGGCTTGACCGGCATGGCAGCCAGTCCCAGCGCATCGACCTCTCGGCGCTGACCCGCGACGTCGCCGCGGATGTGGCCCCGCTGGTGGTGGACGCCGGCTACGGCTTCTCGGTGGACGCCCCTGACCAGCCGATCTGGGTCCGCGGCGATCCGCATGCGCTGCACCGTGTGATCGCCAGCCTGCTGCAGAACGCCATTGCCCACGGCGGCGGGCGCGGCATGATCGCGGTGGCGCTGCACGACGATGGTGGCCTGTCGGTGAGCGATGAAGGCCCGGGCGTGCCGGAAGCTGAGCGGCTGTCCGTGTTCGAGCCGTT
>Ga0153980_1001206_pt1 | contig 11003 bp, 4 predicted proteins | sample TSGA064MetaG_FD_104722 | JGI IMG/M metagenome (GOLD analysis project Ga0153980, IMG submission 104722) | Attine ant fungus gardens microbial communities from Georgia, USA - TSGA064 MetaG | ecosystem: Host-associated > Fungi > Mycelium > Unclassified | place: USA: Georgia, Magnolia Springs State... | reverse complement strand
GCTATACTGTCTTCCTCTAATAACTTCTAGTAGTATTGTTTGTAGTCTACTACACTCCTTTCCTCCAATAGTTTGCAGTATGCTATACTTCCTTCCTCCAATACTTTCCCTAATTTTCTGCTCTTTTTTCTGATTTTTTCTGATTTTTTTCTAATTTTTAATCAATTTATTGTATTTTTTGAGTGAAAAGAGAGACTGTGGGAATGATTAGGTACATGATTTATCAGCACCATCATCCTACATGCAATGCAGCATACTTACTAGACTAGATATGGCATAGAGATGAATATAACAATTTTCTTCTCTATCATACTTGTAAAAGGACTTGTTAAGCCAATACTCAAGTACAAGAGGGGTGGGCTTGACTGCAACTTCTGGTTGAGTCACCCTCTGTACTGGTCTACTATAGTATATAGTCTAGAGGATTGGAATACAGGAATTGATGAGGAGACTGAGTTGATAACAAAGCTAAGAGTCCTAGTAAAGAATATTCTACCTTAAGTATGACAAAGTCTGTGATAGGGTTCTAGATGGCTTGTGCTCAATAACTAGTTACTGGGGACCTTGACTGAGGTAAGCATAGGTACCAGTGTGACTGCAGGTGGTGAGATGTCACTTGGTGTCACAAGAGCATGATAAGACTGCACTAAATTCCACTTCTGATACACTAGTGGTAGCCTATTGGAGCAACCCTAAACTAATTATCTATTATATAATTAGTTTAGCTAGCCCCTCCATTCCTGACCCTAACTGCTAAGTGTTGTGAAAATGGAGTTGCAAGATGGTTTGTCTTGGAATACTTTATTCTGTCTGTCACAGTTGTACTATGGACCAGTAGTCATATACTATATGGTTTACCACTACACCAAAAGGGTGACATTAGCAAGGCTACTTGCTAATGAGGGTCCAGCTATTTATATAGTTCTTTGAACAGGTATTTTATTATACCTCCATATCACTATTTAGTAGTCACTTTTTTGTGATACTGTCGCAAACTAGTGAGTACAAAATAATAAACTATTAATTTTATATGTAAAAAAGGGCAACATTCTAGAAGGTTCTTGAACCTTCTATAACATTGACTCAATATTCCAATACTAAGACATTCTATAACCAAGGGAATTGTATATATAGTATAGAGTACCCCTCTAGGAGCCTCATTCTATTCTCTGAGGTTTCTCCTGGAGGTGAGTTGTAATGTATTCTAGAGCTTATTCATATACTGAGGTTTCTCCTGGAGTCACTCCACTCTGGTTGCCCTTACAATACTTGTAATAAGGTCTTCATCTGGACCTTTAGCCCAACTTTGAACCCTTTACTAATTTTGAATGGAATTGATATTGTGTTGAAGTCAGTATGCTATACTCCTTTCCTCTAACAGTCTGTGAAACAGTGGGTAGTGTTGTTTGTCAGTCTTCTTTACTCTCTTCTTTCAATGGTCTACATAATAGTGAGCAGTGTTGTTTTTGCTGAGTTTTACTAAGAATTTAGAGTAAAGAAGTATACTGATAAAAGCTTGGGGACAGGTGCAACTAAAAATAGAAAAATAATTATATAAGTTCCAAAATTTAGTTATTAGAACCTCTAACAAACTGTTGTTGTACACTATATAATAAATTGCTGAATTAGAGAAAAAAATCAAAACCTTGGCCTAGTGTCTACAAACCAAGCAGCTCAAAGCTTATTTCTAAGAATGAATACAAGTGAGAGTCTAGTCACTCTGAGATAGTCAAGGACCAAGTTCAAGTAACCTAGTACAAGGCTTAAAGCTAATGTATAAATTGTAATACAATAAGGACCACCAAGGTATGCTATTTAGATTTTGCAAGTGCTAGAGGTTCTGATATATATATTCAGTAATTTATTGTGTGGTGTATGTCCAAGGTTTTGCAATTTTGTAATGAATTTTACCATCTCTAGTTTAGCTTGTCCTGATATAATTACATAGACCTATAGGCCTAGTAAATCTCTGGGCTTATTTACTAAGGCTTATCTAAGAGTTATATAATCATATACCTAGTAGATCCTCTACTATAGTATTATTAGTCAGCATCTATTTTGGGAATCTAGACAGAATATAACATGAGACTAACTAGTTTTAGGGGTTTTTCTAATAGTCTAGAATTATTTTTGTATTGATTATCATGATATGGCCAGAACAGCTAAGTTATTATTTATATTTCTTTTCTTTTCTTTTCTATTTAATTAAATAATTAGTGGATGTGTAAGAGGGAATGACTCAAAAGAGATGTGTGGGACTTTATAAATAGAAGTAAATACAGAATGTGTATAAGTAGTGTACAGCAATTGAATGGGAACTCTATTGAGTTCTCCTTGTCAACTCAGACTACGAGTGGTTCTAAGGTATCACAGTCTAAGTTCTTACATTAATGTTTTCAATTTGTCTTGTACATCTACTAATAAAATTGGCTTTCTCATTACTGTCTTTGGAGGTTGTTTGTTATATACCAAACCCCAGTATTATTATTATTATTTTCTTTCAATAAATATTCCTCTTGTTTTTTAACCACCACTATCTTTTCTCTTCTAGTTATAGTGGCTGTTGAAGGGCTTCTTATTCTACCAAGCCTCTCTTACTAATATTGCTGTTAATTACCTTCTATCTTTATATTCTGCCTATCCTAAGAGGCAGCACTATTTTTTACTTATGTTCAATGTTACAACCTTAAGGAGTAACTTAGGTTTTAATACTTAATAAAGACTTGAGGATGAGCTAAGAGTAAAGAAAGAAAGGGAATGACTATTATATACCCTATGTACCATGAGAGAAAAGTACATGGCAAATATAAGGTCTACTGAGTAAAAAATATATCCCAACAGTGAGGTACTGACTGAGCTACTATACAATTAAGAAAGTGTTAATAAGAAAAGTAGACCATATATTGGACTCATAGAGAATACTTGTATAATATAAGGTCAATCATAACATGTATTAGATATCTTTAACCTAGTAAAGGTTTGTTTTACTATAAGCCTTTTGATCTTGGAATGTGGATTGGTGGAATTTTTGATACAGGTGGTTGTTTCAGGTTGTCTCCTATCTGTTTCCATCTTATATCAGGAGGGTTGGGCTAAATAGGGGACAGTTTATGAGACAGCATAACAATACCACTAAGGTCTCATACTTGGGTTGTCTTGGATCTGTTTTTTAACATCTTCACTTATATAGTAGAGTCCTAGCACTCATAAGGGATCTTATCTTTTGTCTTAATCATTTAGAGAGTTAATACTGGGTATGATAATTTGGAGAGCCAGAGATAAAATAAACTGGTCTAGGATCTACACATAGAGCTTTGGTTTGCTGTGCAGTCACTAGTACCTTTGAAAAGGGGTTTGACTAGAGTACTTTGTGTAAGGGCAACCAGAGCAGACTACTTCCTTAGCTTTGTTCTCAGCTAGATAACTCGACTACCCTTTGTGTTTTCCTATTTCTCCTCCAAGAATAAATCCTCAGTCATAACTTTATCAAGTTTAAGGCCTGGACCACCATGACCTGACACTGTGCATCAATCCTCTGTTACTGTTGTGGTCATGGATTTTAGAGTAGTTGTCAAGCTACACAAAACTTATCCAGGATAAACCCAACTCTTTCCTCTACTTCCAGTTCCTCTTATTCACCACTGGAAACTATTATGGGAAGCTCTTTTATTCAGAAGGTTTGGGTGCTAGGTTGAGAACAGAACTAGCTTACTAAGCAGAAATGCTAACTAATAAAGGTAGAATATTATGTAATAGATAGTAATAAAATAAGGTGTCAAGTCTCCATTGTAACAGTAGTAGAACATTGTCTGAAGAAGAGGTAAATTTAGGAATAGTGGAGTAAATAGTATTTAGCAGAGTATAGAAAAAAGAGTAAAAGAGGATGAATGCTACAAGACTATTACATACTGGAAATTTGGTATTATTTATCTTGATTTTGATTTTATTTTCTTTATAATTTTACTTCTGAACTCCTAAATTGTCTACTATAAGGGGACCACACCAAAGTCCACTTCTGATGTACTAGTAGTAGCATACTGGAGTAACCCTACAACTAATTAAATAACAGTTACTCAATATTTAATTAGTTGCCCTTTCCTCTGCACTCCTGACCCTGACTGCTGAGACATTCTATAACTAGGGGACTTGTATTGTAGTGACTTAGCCTGAGATGACTTAACCATACTCCTGGTCCAAGTTGACAAGGAGAACTTAATAGAGTTCTTGCTTAATTTCTGTACACTACTTATTTACCTACTATATGGTCTGTGCACTACTTTCCCACACTCATCATATGACTCTATCATGTGACATCACCCTGACCTATGACATATAACATGTCATATAGTACTTTTCCACACTTCTTCCTTGTATAGTAAGTCCAAATAAGAGAGGAAAAGAAAATAATGACTTAGTTGTTTTGCCAAGTTATGACATGTATATATAGTAAAGATTATCCCTCCAGGAGCCTTATCCTATTCTCTGAGGTTTCTCCTAGAGGTGAGTTGTAACATATTCCAGAGTTTATTTATATACTAAGATTTCTCCTGGAGTCACTCTGCTCTAGTCACCCTTATATCTACTCCTATAGGATCATGATATAGACCAAACACTTGTACAACTACTCCTATTTCAGATTTTGTATAAGTACTCTAGTTATATATTATAGTTCTCTAGTTTATAGATTAAAGTTACCAAATCATAAATTTCTGTAGTGCTGTTCCTTTTTGCTATATACCTTTCCACTCTACTACTCCTGAATTTACTCTTCTTTGGACAATGTTCCACTACTCTAAAATATGCAACTACAATAAGTGATGGAAGATTGAAGTACAGTGCATAAGCTGAGACCAAGGCTATTCCACTTCTTTGTTATCACTGATGTTCTCTCCATACAAAACTATAGGACTGGAGAGCAATGTCTTTCATTTCACTCAGCAGCATGTTTCTTACTCTGACTCCATTCTTTGTGTTACTTTCTGGAACCTAGAGTGCACATTTACAGTATTTTCACAGTAATTCACAGTATATTCCTGGCTTTTTCCATGCTGTCCCCCACCTTCCTGACATTGGTATCTTATTGGCTACCAACTGATCTTCTAATAACTTGGTGAATACAGAGATGTTTTGGGCATTTGTGGAAAGATCTTCTTAAGGCTTTTGATGGCTGTTAAGATTGTCAAAATTGTTTAAGTATTCATAAAGTTAGGTCCAAATGAAGTTTGTGACAGAAGTTGAGCACATGTTTGAAGCTAAGTTCTTTCATTTCTTCTATAAATAGTCCTTCTTTTCTTCTCTATTAGTGCTTCTTTTGCCTTATGCTTAGGTAGTGTAGAAGGTACATTTACAATGTGTACCACAGGGTTGTAGTCCCTTGACCTGTTTTTAGCTACCATAAACTGCCATCATGCCCTATATAATAAATTGTTGATTCAAAAATAAAAAATAAAAAATACTCTTGACTCCATTCATAGTTTATTATTTCATAACCTACTCCTTCCTATGCTACTCTAATGCTCTGTGACATGATTCTTCAACTGATCTTGATGTCTTCTTTGACACTGTTGATTGATACATACCTAGATTGAATGGTATGGGAAGGCCCTGATGTTGAAGTCTCCTGTCCAAATTAGGACATTATTGACATTAATCTCAGTATCCTTTAGATACTTTAGGGCTGTTTGATGTTCATCTGAGTACATGTTAACGAGCATGAACATGCAAGCAGTGTCTCATCTTCAGGGTGAGGATACATGATATTATTGCAATGTGGTGTGACATCACATCTGGGAACTCAGACTGAAATTTCACATGTGAGCTACATCTTCAAAATTTCCCAGGTCCTTGCAAAAAGTCACTCAATACACTCCACTTATGACATGTGTTGAGAAGAACTGGCCGTTTGGGAATATGTACGTCACCCCTACCTCGCCTCTTGTTACCCACCGGTCGAGTATTAGCCAGACATCCGTACGTGTATATTACCGTTAACTTTCTCAGTCGTTCATCCGAGCCGATAACACCTGAGATACTTACTATCCTTTGACACACTTTCCGAGGATGTACTGGTGTTTGTGAGGGTGTAGATCTGTAATCATCGCTTTGTTGGACCAAATTCAAGCGGAGACAAATTGATCGTGGAGACTGTTGATCTTCCAAATAGTTCTTGTCATGCCTCATAAAAAGGTTAAGCGCTCCACACGTGAAGAAAGACGAAAGCAACAGTGTGTCCTTCCTTCCAAGTCCTGACCAGCGCTTAAAGTAACGAAAGAGGCTCTGATCTTGTGCCAGCGAAGGAGTCCATTAGCAGCGAGGCGATTCCTAAATCAGCAGCACGAATCATCAATGCTCTGAAAATAAGAGATGACTACAGAAGGAAACGAAACTCGGAAGAAGGTACTGACGACAAGGTCAAACACAAACGCAGGAGAACAGAAGACACCCGGAAGATTCAGCCGGGAGAATCGATACAGCATTTCTACAGGTGCGAACTATTAGGTTTTGGTCAAAGTCTTGGCTCAACTATTGCTATGTGATAGGAGGGTTGAAGATGATTTGCGTCCAACAGTTCGATCTGCTATCCAATCGTCTCAGGCTTTGGAACGGAGAACGCGTAAAACCTTCTCTGAGCCTAGGAAGAAAGAGTCAGCCTGGAATCAAACAACCAGACCAGTTACAGGCCGTAGACTTCGAGGTCAATCGCCTACAGTGACGGTGGCAGTTTTAGGCTCGAAGTCAAAGGATCCAAACGAAAATGACGCTGATGAACGGCCAAAGGAGTTTACGCAGTTATCATTGTCGGCGCCACGGCGACTGAATGATATCGCACAAAGGCCACCAGAAATGAAGGAAATGCCTTGGGGTACCAAGTGCACGAATTTTGGTGCGCAAAGAGAAGGGATCTTGTCAATGGCTCAGAGGACAATGATGGAGCAGGAGCGGGAAAAAGCGATCACACGCTATCGTGAGTTGAAAGCTTCACGTTCATCAACTACAGGAAGTGGACAAACAAATAAAAGTAAATGTATCGACTGAAAGGGCATTGCACCACATTGTCCAAGACGATATTTACCTAGACTTTAATCCGTTATTTCTCTCTTCGCGTTGTAGTATTGTTTCGTGGCCTACGACCTCTAAACTTTCAGAGAAGAATTGGTCGCCGCTGGCTTATTGTTCCGCCCCTCCTTGGCTCCAAATGGTTTATACCCGCTCCTTCCATTCTTGATTAATAATATCCTCGATTATCGTGACAAATGCGCGATGGCTACCACACACACCACCTATTTCCTTCTAATGTAGTCTCTCAAGAGGCTTTGCTGAGCACACTACCCGCCTGTGGTGTATCCAGTAGGAGCTTTATGATCATGAGACTATGATACCAGAATTAAACTTCTGTGTTTACTCCCTCTCCAAAACTTTTACGAAGCTGAAAGTAGGCTTACCGTCAAATCCGTCATTGTTTCTTGAGATATTCATTTCCAGACACAGGAAGGCACGTAATTCCGTGACGTTCGGTTGATCCTGTCATCAGAAAATTTGTGTTCGGCTCAACTTATCAATTTACCAAATATATCCCTTGACAATGCCTCAAGGTACGGCCCTTCTGATTGTAACAACGGCCCTTTCCGTGATCAAGTTCTTACTCTGTAAAATTCTGCACTACGTTCAGATTGATACATGTGATCCATATAAAACTATTACGAGAATCCCGACAAAGGCCTTCCTTACCTCCTCCGACTCCTCCTTTTTTTTTGGCGCGGTCGTGCAAATGAATGACGACGAGAAGAGAGATCTGACGCCCAACACCATTGGGTCAATTTCAGTTGTTTCGAGTACTGCCACCCCTTCCGACTCCGCAGCAGAGAGACAAGCATTGGGTTGGAAACAAGAGACACACGACGTCCAGAGTAGAGAGGAGTGTCCAGGGACAAAAGGGTATTTAACTGTGTTCGGCGCTTTCGTCTCTCTCTTGGTCACCTTTGGTCAAATGAATGCATTTGGCACGTTTCAAGCGTGGTATTCGAGTCATCAACTCGCGTCGATGTCGCAGTCCACCATATCATGGATAGGCTCGCTGCAACTTTTAGTCTTCTTCCTCTCAGTGAACATACCTTACCTGAATCTCCAAGTTCAAACACTGACTAAAATTTGTAGGGTGCACCAATTGGCCGTTGTTTTGACACATATGGACCAACCGGACTCCTGATCACCGGGAGTATACTTGTTACTCTGAGTCTGGTATTCATGAGCATTTCGGTTGCATACTGGCAGTATATTCTTACACAGGGCCTCCTCTTTGGTTTTGGGGTAGCTCTTATGTGAGCTGTGCTTATTACGAAGCGCAAGCGGAAGATTGATGTTGACCAGGTTTTACCCCGCACTCGCTAGTATCACGACCTATTTCTGTCGATATCGCGCCACGGCTTTGGGCATTGCAGCAGCAGGGTCGAGTGTGGGTGAGTAAGTCTTTGTTACTTTGTGGAGAAGACGAAGTTAAACGTGGTACCCAGGTGGTGTACTTTTCCCAATCATCATCCAACACCTATTCGAGAAACTTGGATTTGCATGGGGGGTCAGAGTGTCAGCTTTAATCAGCGGCGTTGGCTGTGCGCTGGCGACTCTGACAGTGACAAATGATCGCCAAATAATCGGGGATAACTCCAACCCTGCCTGCAAGAAGCACAGAAATGCAGGTCCATACATCGACTTGGCAGCATTTAAAGATCCTCGGTTTTCACTTCTGGCCCTCGGAAGCAGTTTTGTAGCACTCGGTACGCGAGACTTCATTGCAGAGGCTAACAAGGTTCACTCTAAACTCAACCAGGCCTATACATCCCCTTCTTTTACGTCGTGGAATTTGCCAAAAATCTCAATGTCTCACCAAAACTCGCGTTCTACGTGCTCTCAGTTATGAATGCAGGTGGCATATTTGGACGGATTGCGCCAGCGTACATTTCCGACACCATCGGACACTTTAACCTCCTCACCCCCGCTGCATTCCTTTCTGGTTTGGCAACACTCATCTTGTGGTTGAATGTGCGGAACCTGGCTGGCCTCATGGTCTTTGCTACTCTCTATGGATTTCTGTCGGGTGCCTTTATTTCCGTGCTTACGCCCTCAATTGCCCGTATATCGGATAGGAGCCAGATGGGGACTAGAATGGGCATGTTGTATAGTGTTATATCTGTACCGTGAGTCATTGTTTCTAATCTTCCGTCAAGGCTGTGACTGCGACGATCATTGTATCATTTTATTTTTCTCCATGTTTCATAGCCCCATGTTTCAATTCTTATCGATCATCGTTAGATGAATAGCTTATCTAGAAATTTCTCCATAGGTCGCTTATTGGAAATCCAGCCGCAGGTGCACTGCTGACCCGCAGTAGCTCGCACTCCTTCCGAGCCATGATTTTATTTTCCGGATGCACCGTCATCGTCGGTTCATTGGGAATTTGGGGGGCAAGATTGTCAATTGAGAAGAAACTCTGTGCTAAAGTATGAAAAGGACTTGTGGCTGAGCTAGAAGTCATGACCCATTTGAGACATCCCTGCTGATTATTCAATTATGACATTATCACTCCTCATATTCACGATACCCCTAGATCAAAACACATCTGCAAACATCTCATTTACACTGTTGTTATAGGAGCATAGCATAAGTAGTGCCAAGCAATCATTTTCGTAGTTACCCCGAGTTCCTGCTCTGTCGGTATCACTCGTTGAGAAAGGAGACCCACAATACTCAGAGTACTTTGACAAATCGTTTAGACAGGCTAGGAATCAAGACGATGTTTCTGATATGATGAAAGTCCTGGCTGTTTGGGCACTGGCTGAACCAGTTTATTCACTTGGAGAAGCCTTTTGACAGATGTCAGCTGCCTATTCTGATTTCATCATCCAACTATTGCCCATTGGGACTGCTGTAGAAGTGGACTACTGCACTTGTAGCGGCCAGTCCACATGGAGAGCGTTATTTTTAGGGAATTTGACCGATGTGGTACTACTGTTGGTGTCCGTCAACTGATTATATCTCTATCACACTGCTTAGGTACTTGGCTAGTTAGGAAGTCTAGTGTACACATAAAGGCAATATCAGGGAAAATCCAAAATACTGATCCCAACTTTTTTTCATCTTATTAGTACCAATAAGTTGAAAATTAGCTATGTCAACAAGTATTTATTTTCATTGATTAAAATAAGAATAAGTGTGATGGGTCAGTAATCAATAAGTATGGACAAGGTTTTCATCTGGGCCTTCAACCTGGCTTGATCCCTCTACTAATTCTGAATGGTTAAGTATGTGTTGAAGTCAGTCTACTATGCTCCCTTCTTCAACTTTTTGTGCACTCTGTAACATTCTGTTCTATTGACAAATCAATATACTTGACTATTGATTGATTGACAGGCTTACTATAGTGACTGACCAATTTAACTCACTGACTAACTTACTGACTTAACTATTCTGACTGATTTCACTCACTTATTTTTTTTATCTCTCAAACCACAGTAAAAATCAATCACAAGCCCATTGTCATATATACATACAATCTATAATCTAATGCTATTAAAAACTTTTTATGCTACATTGAGTATTCTTCTGCTCTCTTGGCTCTGCTCTGGAAGAAGTACTGAAATGTTCAAAGGTGAAGTACATCTTGAAAAGGCTACATAAAGTTATTTATAGGTAAACACTGATATCTGAAGATTAATCCCTAGATGCTCTACTGACTGTCCCTGAGACTTGTTGATAGTTATGGCAAAGGTTAGTCTAACTGGGAATTAAAGTCTCTTGAGTGGTATAGGCAATGACTTTCCATTAGGTAACAATCTAATCCTTGGAATCAACATGACCTTCTCTTAAAACCTGTTGAAGGATGCAATTTGAGACCAGTTTGGGACTTCTTTAATAGCTAGTAAAGAGGACAATTCTGTAGTTCCTTGTATGTAAATGAAAAGTCTGGCTTATAATACTGTGCTCAACACAATGTTCCTCTAGTAAGCTTG
>Ga0153980_1001205_pt1 | contig 11009 bp, 6 predicted proteins | sample TSGA064MetaG_FD_104722 | JGI IMG/M metagenome (GOLD analysis project Ga0153980, IMG submission 104722) | Attine ant fungus gardens microbial communities from Georgia, USA - TSGA064 MetaG | ecosystem: Host-associated > Fungi > Mycelium > Unclassified | place: USA: Georgia, Magnolia Springs State... | reverse complement strand
TATTGAGGCAAAACAGTTCCTGCAAAGGCAGAAAAAAGACCACCCAAAGCGCTTATCAGTTTACAGGAATGCTCATATAGCCAGAGATTCTGGTATCTTTTTTCAGGAATACAATAACGTCCTATATCATACAAAATCACCAAAAACAGATATCCTACCGTTGAGTAAATAATAACGGGATTCCAATATAAACCAACGGATTGCAAATAATACAGAAAATACAGCGTGATGGCAACCGCAGCAATCATCGCGAGGATATCTTTTCCATACAGTACATTGGATTTTATCTTTACAATACGAATCCCTGAATAGGTATTGTACCCCACCAAAACTGTAATGACCAGTAAAAATAAATTACGCTTGAAAATAATGACACCTGCAACCCCTGTTATAAAGATACACGCCATCAGGACCGCAAACCAAAAGCCGGCTTTTTTATGGAAGAGCGTTCCTTTTTTTCTGATTAATATAATAGACCCGATAAGCAGCGCAAGCGTACCGCTCACAACATGAATCATAATGTTTAGGAAATGAAAATTTGCGTCCATTGTTTTTTCTGCAAAATTCCTTCAGGAAAAGCTTCCAGTCGTCTTTCTGTATAGATTAGGACGTATTCACAGCTTATCTGGACTTCTTATATTCGGAAGGCGTCATTCCGGTTTCTTCTTTAAAAATCTTATTAAATGTTGATTTTGAATTAAAGCCGGACTCAAAAGCTATTCCCAATATAGAATAATGATCATATTTCGAATCTTTCAGTTTTGCCTGCACTTCTTTTATCCGGTAGGAATTGACCAGTTTATAGAAGTTGGTATTCAGGTTCTGATTGATCACCTGCGAAAGCTGGTTAGTTGATATTCCCAGTAATGAGGCTAATTTTGAAAGACTCAGCTCTTCATCCAGATAAGGTTGCTCATTGCTCATATATTGAAGCAGATTTTGAGATACTGCATCAGATTTACCGTCTGAAGGAGCTGCTTTTTCCTTATGGGGTTCAGCATTAAGATCTGTAAATATGATCGCATGATCAATAAGAATACTCTGTCTCAAGCCAAAAAACACGATAAAAAAGATGTACACACTCTGTATGGCTCCCACCATTTTAAATATATACTCGATGGGAATGTAATAAGATCTTGATCCCAAAGAAATGACTCCTATAACCACGATGAGCAGGGCAATCAATGAAATAAAAATATATTTCAGCCAGTTCAGATTGATTTTGTCAAGGGTAGAATAATATTCCGGCAGTATTTTTTGATATTTTCTGAGCGAATGGTACGACAGCATGATATAAAATACAGGAATCAAAGCCATTGGCAAAGTTAAAAAATCAAGTATTATTCCCTGATTGCCTTTAGCGAAAAAAGGAATATTATGGGTAAATATAATTTCACTGTAAAAAAGAGAAACCCCTGTAAAAATCAAATTGTAAAAGATAAAAAACAGGGAGTGCTTCAGGATATATCTAGCACGAAATTCAATGCTGAACGTAATAGAAATCACATAAAGATACAGTACGGATATACTGAGCACGGGCAATGTAAATCCAACACTCTGTACAGTTTGCGGCAGTACAGAAGGAAATAGATAATACCCTACATTGAATATACCAATGACCAGCCAGAAGATCAGATAATAATCTGAATGTTTTTTTTCTTTTTTGGAAAGCAGCAACAGGATGCACAAAAGCGAGACTGCTATTCCTGAAAAAGAAATATATTCAATGATCATCGCAATACTTATTTATTCATCAGGTCCAGCAATACTTTCTCGTACCTGTCTAAAATAATATCTTTTGCAAATCTTGATCTGATCGAGTTTTTAATGGCTTCTTTATCATAGGTCTTATGCAGAATCCTCATGATATGCTGAGAAAAATCTTCATGATTTTCAATGTCGGATACTTCACCGTTGACACGCGACTGAATGATTTCATTGATGCCTCCCGGACAGTTATTGGCCAGTGAATAAGTTCCGCAGGCTCCTGCTTCCAACAGGACATTCGGAAAACCTTCATATCTTGAGGAAAGAATAAAGAGATCTGCATATTTCAGAAATTCATAGGGATTATCCTGTCTGCCGTGAAAAAATACATTTTTGAGTCCCAAAAATTCTTTCATCTGATGCAGAATCTCACGGTCCTGGCCATCGCCCAGGATATGCAGTAATATATTTTCATTTTTAAGCCTTGAAAACACCTTCAGCAGGTTATCAAAACCTTTTCTGGAGGATAAGTTCCCGATGGCCACTACATTTTTGTAGTTATATTTAAAACATTCAGGCTTTTTGGAAGTTAATAGTTTGTGATCAATAAACTCAAAGTCTACCGGATTGTTTATTTTAATAATCTTATCCGATTTGATGTTAAAATTCTTGGTAAGATCTTTCAGCATATCATCGCTCTGGGCAATGATTCTCTGATAGTTATTGTAAAAATTATAGAAGAATTTTATCTCTTTTCTGGTTACATGCTGGGTAACGACATTGGTTTCCCGGGCAATAAATTTTGTCCTTGGAAAAAGTTTGATAAATAAAGATAAATAGGCATTCACTTCTCCGTATCCTGAAAACACAATATCCGGTTTTCTGCGGTAGATCTCGGATAATATCGGCTTCAGAGAATGTCTGATCCTTTCTGTATTGATATCAATAATCTCCACATCTTTTTTAAGAAGGCTAAGATAGCCGCCGCGTTTGCGAAGAAGCAAAATCTTAGGTTCAAACCGATCCCGGGAAAGATGGTTCGCAATGGTAGTAATAATTCTTTCTGCACCTCCGGTTTCTAAATCCGGCAGAATAAACATAACAGAAATCTTTTTCATCTTAGGAAAAAACCTTACCCACAATCAGGTAAGGTTAATATTTTTTTTAATTAGCAACGTCACTAATGAATTTAATTCTCAACATTCTCACTTCTTCATCAGAAAGTTCATCCCCAAATTCATCAAGCAGGATTTTCATACTATCGCTTTCAGAGTCGTTCATAAACTCCATGAAACCGTCTACGATATCTTCATCGAAATTATCTTCAATATAATAATCGATATTCAGTTTGGTCCCCTGATATACAATCCGTTCCATTTCTTTCAATAAATCATTCATTGAAAGATTTTTAGCTCTTGCTATATCTTCCAGATCAATTTTTTTATCCGTACTCTGGATAATGAATACTTTATGGCTGGATTTATTAGCCACCTGTTTCAGTACCATATCCTGGGTACGTTCGATATTGTTGTCTTCTACATAGGTTTTGATGAAGTCCGCAAATTCTTTACCATATTTTTTCGCCTTACCTTCACCTACCCCATAGATTTTTGCAATTTCCTCCACTGTAATCGGATACTGAACCATCATGTCCTCCAAACTGGGATCCATAAATACCGTATAAGGTGGAATTCCGTATTTCTTGGCTACTTTTTTTCTCAGGTCTTTCAACAGACCAAATAAATTTTGATCTAAACCGCCACTCGCCTGCATCTGAATCTGATCACTGTCAGCCTTAGTCTGGCTTAAATCAAATTCCCTGTCTTCGGCAATTAAAAAGGCTGGAGCTTTTTTATCCTGTAAAGCCTGTTGTCCTTTTTCAGAAATTTTTAAGACACCGTAGGTTTCAATATCCTTTACCAGGAAATTCTGAACGGTAGCCTGTCTTAAAATTGTTTTCCAATAATTATCTTTTTCGTGTTTTCCAAAACCAAAATAAGAAGCTTTTTCCATCTTATAGGATTTGGTTACGGCATTTTCTTTCCCTACAATCACAGAAATTAAATCTTTAGACTTGAATTTCTCGCCTGTATCCCTGATTAATTCCAATACCTTTTTAAGGTCTTTAGAAGCATCTTTCAGGGTAGGAGGATTGGATGCGTTATCACACATATTGGCACCATCTCCGGTTACTGGGTCAAAATTTTCACCAAAATAATACAGAATATACTGTCTTCTGCTCATGCAGGTTTCAGCATAGCCTACCACTTCATTCAGAAGCTGCAGACCTATTTCTCTTTCAGAAACAGGTTTTTGTGCCAGGAATTTTTCCAGCTTTTCAATATCTTTTGGATCATAGAATGCCAGACAATGGCCTTCACCGCCGTCTCTCCCCGCTCTTCCCGTCTCCTGGTAATAACTTTCCAGAGATTTTGGAAAATCGTAATGGATTACAAATCTCACATCCGGTTTGTCAATTCCCATCCCGAATGCAATCGTCGCTACGATCACATCAGCTTCTTCCATCAGGAATTTATCCTGATTCGCTACTCTTACTTTTTGATCCAATCCGGCATGATAAGGAAGTGCATTCACTCCGTTTACCTGCAGAAGCTGAGCAAATTCCTCAACTTTCCTGCGGCTCAGACAATAAACAATTCCTGATTTTCCTTTATGCTGATTGATAAACCGAACGATTTCCTTATCTACATTTACTTTCGGACGTACTTCATAGTACAGATTCGGACGGTTGAAGCTCTCTTTAAACACCAATGCATTCGCCATTCCCAATGTTTTCTGGATATCATCCTGAACTTTAGGTGTAGCGGTAGCCGTAAGTGCTATCACCGGAACATCAGCTATTTTGTCTATAATAAATTTCAAATTCCTGTATTCAGGTCTGAAATCATGTCCCCATTCTGAAATACAGTGTGCCTCATCGATAGCAAAGAAAGAAATTTTCACATCTTTCAGGAAATCCAGATAATCTTCTTTAATTAAAGATTCCGGAGCTACATATAAGAGTTTGGTCTTCCCGCTTTTAATGTCGTCGAAGACTTGTTTGGTCTGCGTTTTATTTAATGAAGAGTTTAAAACATGGGCTACCCCATCTTCGGACGAAAGACCGTTTACCGCATCTACCTGATTCTTCATTAACGCTATTAAGGGCGAAACTACTATTGCCGTACCTTCTGATATAAGAGCCGGAAGCTGGTAACATAATGACTTACCTCCTCCCGTCGGCATCAGAACAAAAATATCCTTCCCTTCTAACAGGTTTTCTATGATTAGTTCTTGCTGGCCTTTAAAAGTAGAAAACCCGAAATACTTTTTCAATTCGCCTGATAAATTGGCTTTTTTTGCGCTCATCTAATTTTCTATTGCTAAATTTGCATCTATCCCAAAGTTATAAAAAATTCACTTAAAATAAAAGCGAACGAATTTATAAAAAATAAAATTTATATTAAATATTCTTTTTTAAATATAACGTTTTTTAGTGGATTTTTTGTATAACTCATAAAATAAAATTTGTAGACCCCATCAAAATAAAAATGGAAAGAGCCCATATTATTTCAATAGCCAAAAGTACGTTGGAAATAGAGATTTCTGAACTTGAAAAATTAAAAAACAGAATTGATGACGATTTTGCAAAAGCAGTAGAGATCATCCATTCCGCCGAAGGGAAATTAATCGTTGTAGGAATTGGTAAATCTGCCCATGTCGGAAATAAAATTGTTGCCACTTTAAATTCTACCGGTACGCCTTCACAGTTTCTTCATGCTTCGGAAGCTATCCACGGTGATTTGGGGGTTATCCAGAAACAGGATGTTGTTCTTTGTATTTCCCACTCCGGAAATTCTCCTGAAATTGCAACGCTTGTTCCTTATTTAAAGAGCTATTCTTCCGCATTAATCGGTATGACGGGAAATAAGAGCAGTAAGCTTGCCGAATTCTCAGAAGTCATTTTGAATACGCATGTAGATATGGAAGCCTGCCCCAACAAACTGGCACCTACCAGCTCCACTACTCTGCAAATGGTTTTAGGAGATGCTCTGGCGATTGCTTTAATGGAATTGAATGATTTTAAAGCCAATGATTTTGCAAAATTCCATCCGGGGGGAAGTTTGGGTAAAAATTTAATTTCAAAAGTAGATCAGTTCGTTTCTCCGCAAAAACCTCAGGTGACTGAAGATGCACCGGTTAGAGATGTGATCATTTCAATCAGTGCTTCCAGCCATGGAATTACAGTGGTAACCGATCAGGAAAAAATTATTGGAGTCATTACTGACGGAGATTTACGAAGAATGCTGATGAACGGAAGTGATATTACCACAATTTCGGCTAAAGATATTATGTCTGCCAACCCGAAGACCGTAGAAAAAGATACGCTGGCAAAAGAAGCCATGAAGATCCTGAAAGAGAATAACATCGGGCAGCTTATCGTTACAGAAAACGGAAAATACTTCGGAATCATTGATCTTCACAAGCTCCTTGATGAAGGAATAAACTAGACAGGAAGCCGGAACATGAAAGTTGAAATTCAAACATCTTCATCATAAGATCAGAAGAAAAGTTTTTAATTTTTAAACTTCCATCTTCTCTTATGAAACTTCCCGCTTTACTCAAACATTTTTCATAAATTTGAAATCTTAAAAAAATTATTCTGTGAGTGAAGGTAAAGAAATGTCCTTTCTTGGACATATTGGAGAATTAAGAGGCCATCTTGTCCGCTCAATGATCGCAATCATAATTGCTGCTTTTATTGTTGGTTTTAATATTAACTGGATCATGGACCATATTTTTTTTGGTCCTACGAGAAATGATTTTCCAACTTTTAAGATTGTGAATCATTTTTCCAGAATGATTTTGGGAGAAGACAGCATTCATCTTCCTAAGGAATTCCCTGTACGTGTGCAAAGACTTTACCAGCAGTTTAATGTCATGATGGCGGTTTCCATTTTCGGGGGAATTGTAGCCGCATTTCCTTATATTGTCTGGGAATTATGGCGTTTTATCGGTCCGGCTTTGCATCCCAGAGAAAGAAAAAATTCAATCTTTATCATCAATTCTGTATGGATTCTATTTATGACCGGAGTTTTATGCGGTTATTTTTTAATCCTTCCTTTCGCCGTGAATTTTGGGGTTATTTTTAAGATTTCTGACATTATTATCCCTTTATATGATTTAAGTGATTACACAACCTTATTTCTACAGGTAGTATTGGGAATGGGAATCGTTTTTCTTTTTCCGATTCTTATTTATTTCCTTACCAGTATCGGGATTCTGAATCCTAAATTCATGAGAACGTACCGCAGACATGCCATTGTTCTTATTATGGTGGTTGCCGCAATTATTACTCCTGCAGATGTTTTAAGTATGATTATGGCTGCAATGCCGCTGCTTTTATTATATGAATTCAGTATCATTATGTGTGCTTATACGTACAAAAAGGTTCAGAAAAGAGAAGGAAATCTTCCTGCAATACAGAAATAAACGATTATTATACAGGTAAATTCCAAGAGAAAATTACCTTTTATCATAGCATTGTTAAGGGCTTCTATATTTTAAGATCTATAAAATATGGGAGCCTTTAGCCTATCTGATCGTCAGTATTTTCAAACAATTCCTTTCATTGAATTACCGTAAACTTATTTATTTTTTACAGCAATTGGCATTAAATTTTCTACTTTTGGGTAGATTAATTTAATTTATAAATGAAAAAGCTGTCATACACTCTTTTATTTGCATCAGGACTTGTTTTCGGACAAGCCTTAGAGCAGCCTAAAAACTTTACTAAGCAAGATACTTTAAAGGGTTCTAATACGTCATTCCGCAACTTTTGGGATGTCAAGAAATATGAACTTTCTGTAGAGCCTGATTTTGACTCGAAAAGCATTAAGGGAAGTAACAGGATCAGCTTTGAAATTATAAAAGATGTAACCAATCCTGTATTCCAGATTGATTTGCAGCAGCCTATGAAAGCAGATAAAGTAGAAGCCAGCTTTGCGATTGCCTCCTACAAAAAGGATGGAGATTTCATTTTTATCACCACCAAGAAAAAATTTAAGAAAGGAGAAAAATTCACCATCGATGTAACGTATTCCGGGAACCCGAGAATCGCTGAAAATGCACCGTGGGATGGTGGCTGGGTCTTTACCAAAGATCATAACGGAAATCCGTGGATCAGTGCGGCAGATGAAGCAATCGGTGCATCTATCTGGCTTCCGACGAAAGATATCTGGAGTGATGAACCTGACAATGGCATCATCATGAAAATTATTACTCCACAGGATCTCGTAGGAGTTGGAAACGGAAGATTGATCAATAAAAAAACGGACGGCGGTAAAAATATTTTCACCTGGGAAGTTAAAAATCCCATTAACCTTTATTCTATTATCCCGAATATTGGTAAATATGTAAATTTCAAGGATACTTTTAACGGAGAAAAAGGAAAACTGGACCTGGATTACTGGGTATTGGATTATAATTTAGACAGAGCAAAAAAGCAATTCGAACAGGTGAAACCGATGCTTTCGGCCTTTGAATACTGGTTTGGACCTTATCCTTTTTATGAAGATTCTTATAAAATCGTAGAGTCTCCGTATCTGGGAATGGAGCACCAGAGCAGTATCGCGTATGGAAACGGATATCAGAACGGTTACCGCGGAAGAGATCTTTCCGGAACGGGAATCGGACTGAACTGGGATTATATTATTGTCCACGAAAGCGGTCATGAATGGTTCGCAAACAATATTACGGCCAAAGATCAGGCTGATATGTGGATCCATGAAAGTTTCACCATGTATTCCGAAGTACTTTTCACGGAAAAATATATGGATAAAAAGTCATCGGAAATATATGCAGTAGGACTTCGTAAAAAAATTGATAATGATATTCCGATCATCGGAAAATACGGCGTAAAAAATGAAGGCAGCGGTGATATGTACCCGAAAGGAGCCAGCATGATTCACACAATCAGACAGGTGATTAACAATGATGACAAATTCAGACAGATCTTAAGAGGGCTCAGCAAAGAATTCTACCATCAGACGGTAACCACAGAGCAGGTTGAAAATTATATTTCATCAAAATCAGGAATTGATTTCTCGAGTGTATTTAACCAATATCTGAGAACAATTAAAATTCCGACCCTGGAATATTCTCAAAACGGAAACGTTTTAAAATTCCGCTATACGAATGTGGTTGAGAATTTTAAACTTCCGATCAGAATTGATGATGAACAAACCATTAATCCTACGGAAAGCTGGCAGACCGTATCCTTGAAAAAAGGAACACCAATAGAATTCAATAATAATTATTACATCAACTATACGAAAGTACAATAATATGAAAAGGCAAAATCGTGAATATCGGTTTTGCTTTTTTATGTATTGTATCATTAAGCTTATTTAATCTCTTAATAAAAATTTTAATGGGTAAACTATTTTTCTCATTTAATAATTGATCTGAAATTTCAAGAAAAGTTTAATATCTATTCGTAACAAAATGAATTTTACAACAACTATTTAACTATAACGTAAACTCAATGAAAAAAATAGTATTTAGTTTAAGCATTTTGGTTACTGTTTTAGTCAGCGCTCAGTCTATTAAAACCAATATTGATTTGGCACATATAAAAGACGATAAAGTGGCTGTTACCATGGAATTTCCGAAAATGAAATCCGGCGACGTCAAGTTTCATTTTCCTAAAACCATTCCCGGAACTTATTCTGTGGATGATTATGGAAGGTTTATAGAAGGGATCAAATTTTTAAATAATAAAGGAAAAGAGCTTACTTTCACGAAAGTGAATGACAATACCTATTCTCTTAAAAATGCTCAGAACTTAACTAAAATCACGTATCTCGTTAATGACAGTTTTGACGAGGAAATGGATACTTCAAAACATACAGCCATACTTTCTCCTGCAGGAACCGATATTGAACAGGGAAAAGTGTATATGATCAATACGCACGGCTTTATAGGATACATTGATAATATGCAGGATGTTCCTTACCAGCTGGTCATTCAGAAACCAATTGATTTTTATGGAACGACAGCTTTAGTAGATCAGGATCAATCTGAATCTACAGATACTTTCATTTTAGCCAATTATGCGAAACTGACCGATTCTCCTTTGATGTATTCAAAACCGGATTACATAACTTTCAATGCGGGCGGAATGGATCTTGTTTTGGGAGTGTATTCGGCAACAGGAAAATATAAAGCATCTGATTTTAAAGATAATTTAGAAAAAATGGTAATCGCTCAAAAGAAATTTTTGGGGGATATGAATACCAATAAAAAATATGCGATTCTACTGTATCTTGCAGGAGGTGATGGTCCACAACTCAGAGGTTTCGGGGCCCTGGAACACCATGAATCTACAAGCGTTGTATTGCCCGAAAGGTTACCGAAAGAAGCGATTGATAAAGCGATTACTGATATTGTTTCTCACGAATTTTTTCATACGGTAAATCCGTTGAAAACACATTCTGAAGAAATCCAGAACTTCAATTATGCGGATCCAAAAATGTCTCAGCACCTTTGGATGTATGAAGGCGGAACGGAATATTTTGCGAACTTATTCCAAATTCAGGAAGGATTAATTGATAAAAATGAATTCTTAAAAAGAATCAACGAAAAAATTACCAATTCTAAGAGTTATGATGATACCATGTCGTTTACGGTAATGAGTAAAAATATTCTTATGAATCAGTATAAAGGTCAATACAGAAATGTGTACGAAAAAGGAACGCTGTTGGCTATGTGCATTGATATTGAACTGAGAAAACTCTCCAACGGAGAAATGGGCTACCGTGATATGATCCGAAAGCTGTCTCAACGATTTGGAGAAAATAAGCCTTTTAAAGATGATAAATTAATTGATGAACTGGTAACGGTAACCGGATATCCTCAAATCAAGGATTTTTATACCAAATATATTGCAGGAAGCCAGCCAACTCCATATGCCGAATACCTGAATATGGTAGGAGTAGAAGTAAAAAAACAGGAAGCTCCGCCCATTTTCTGGTTCATTAAAAATCCTAATCAAACAGGATACAACGAGAAAAATAATACGTTTATTTTTGATGAAAACTCAGCATTATCTCCTTTTTCAAAAAGTATAGGATTTAAAATAACAGATGAAGTTTTGGCATTAGATGGGCATACCATCAATATTAAAGACAAAAAAAACTTTATCAATTACACCAAAACCATTAAAGAAGGTCAAAATGTTACCCTAACTGTTCTTAGAAAGAATGGTGATAAAATGGATAAAATTGATCTTAAGGGAAAAG
>Ga0153980_1001203_pt1 | contig 11013 bp, 8 predicted proteins | sample TSGA064MetaG_FD_104722 | JGI IMG/M metagenome (GOLD analysis project Ga0153980, IMG submission 104722) | Attine ant fungus gardens microbial communities from Georgia, USA - TSGA064 MetaG | ecosystem: Host-associated > Fungi > Mycelium > Unclassified | place: USA: Georgia, Magnolia Springs State... | reverse complement strand
GTATGTCTGAGGATAAACCTCAGACTTAACAACATCTTTTGCTGCTTGTCTAACTTCACTTTTTTGAACACTTTGATTATCAAATCAAGCAATCACAAATCAGTAAGTGGCCATTTGTGATACTGCTGCTCACTGTCATTTATAATCCTCTCTATATTGTAAATTTGTTCTCTGCATGGTCAATGATTATAAACTGATGAAAATGACTCTTGTCAATTCGATATGCTATTATTGACATTTTTGACAAGATAAATGTACAGGTGTGTCTTTGAGAGCTAAAGAAATGCTGGACTAAGGCCAGACAGAAACAACTGGTCTTAGGGCTTACAGACAGATGCTTTATGTACAAGACAAAATGTACAACTGTTTGTAGTGAAATGAATGAGCCTCGGACTTTGTTGCTAGGAGGAAAATTTAACAGATGAAATGAAATGGAGGTGATAGCGAAAGCATGCCATTTTGGAATAAAATGGTGAGTAAATGAGGAGAAATGACGAAAGGCAAAAGGAACCTTCCAGAAGGTTTTTCATCAGTTTTCCCCATGCTCAAATTTGTAAAGCCCACTGTTCCTGGCTGGATTTGTGCGGGAGAGAATGTGCACAAGTGGAATGGTGCAATCTGAGTCAAGATGCCGACTGTATGGAAAGATGGTTTGTTATCAACCATCTAGTGATATGTGGGTGAAATCCCATATTTAGAATGCACTGAGCGAAACGCTGTAATTATCACATCTCCAGATATGCCTCCACAAAAATAAATATATATGGAGGGGAATACTGCTTGGACAATTCTCCGAACGTGGAAAATCAGACATAACTGACAATTTTCACTTCAGAACATGCTGTAGGAGGAGAATCCAAGCTGGGATGAGAAGGCATGCCAATGAGAACTCTATTCAACCCAAGCACAAAATTCACTATCCCTTCTCTGTCACCCGAGCTGCTCAACATACAGCTGAACGGTTGTGTGACCGGAATAGCTCCATGACAACACCAGTGAAAGTACGTTTAACTGTTTCTTTTCAGGTTGATCAGGGTGAACACAACGGTCAGTCTGCAGCAATGTGTTGCTTGATAATTCTTGAAGAAATCATGAGCTAGAGGAAGCGAATTTAGCATGGAGAGAGCACACTTTAGGTCGGCATTTCACTCCAAAGATGAAGGTGATTGCAACAGGGATTTCAGCTGAACTTGATTGTGTAGGGACGAGGGATATATTGTGTGACATATATTGATTTATGATATCTTATGCTCGAGTTCAGAAAGCAAAGACGATTAGTGATACACCCATTCCAACGCCTAGTGGTATGTTCATACGTTAGTGCGGAAAAGCTACCGACCAATTTAATTACTGATAATCGACTACGGTCAACTACACCCGAGATTTATTGATTGGAACATAGATTTGGTGGTGGACAGAAAAGTTTATCATCATGACATTGTGTAACAGACCACGCCTGTTGATTCTTGGTCATCGATAATTTATTGTTTATACTGTTTTAACACTCTTTCAAATCGGAAGTGTTTTCTGCGCTCATGACTTTGGGTCCCATGATAAAATACCAAAATTTCTTGAGGGAAACGTGAAGAATCCCATGAGGCATCCTCATCATCCCATTGCAGCTCCTGGCTTTGCCCGCAGGAGGACGACTCATTCCACATGCAATCGACTCTGATCTATCTGTAAACTTGCAGGTATATGTGCATATGTGCACATTTTGTCCAACAGGCGGTCTTCAAACTTCTCTTAATCGCTACCTCCCTTTTCCTCTGGAGCACAATACTGGGTGCTATTGACACAGGGCTAGCCAATACGCAATGCATTGGGCATGGATCGGTAGTCCAGAGTGGATGAAAGATGAGAAGATAATTGAAAGCAATGAATGGAGGTGTGGACGAAATGTGGGCATTTTTGCGGGTGTAAGACACTGACTGTCGACAGTGTTGACGCTGGCGATGTTGTTCAGAGGCTTTGGCTGGAGTGAAGGCATGGTTGGATTAGAACTGAGGTTAGATTTCTCATTCAAACAAAGGATTCAGAAAATTTTAGAGCAATGGTAAAACAAGATATGTAAAGGTAAATAAAAGAGTCACTTGTCGTGGATTTGTCTTGGATACGATGTTCAGTTCGGCTGACAAATTTGCAATTAGTTGAGCCTGCGCGTGAACTGGATATTTCAAATTATGTCAAATCTGTATGATGTATTGCACACGTAGACCTTGTATTCTCAGCACTGTTAGATCTGTTTTTATAGGCACGGAATTGTCCGATTATATTGAGGACATGAAGGATAAATCGACTACTGCATACACAATAGAAAAGCAGTGAAATGGATGGGCAGGAACAAAGATACCACTGAAACGGGGTTCGTTCAACCCATATCGTCCGGCAAGCAGGTGTCGATGACTCTATGGAAGAATAAATACCTTTTTTCGGGGTTAGTTCAGCGTCTAAGATGATTGGCCCATATCTCTATTCCCTCTTCGTTCCTCCTCATTGTCCTGCCAATCGTCATTGTCCTGCCAATCGTCATTGTCTTTGGAATCACAACTACCATCCCGAACATTCTGGCCGTTATTCTGGCCTTGAACATAAGCTTCGGCCTGACGCTGCTCCTCGCGTTCATGTTCGGCAGCATGCTCTTGGAAATCTCCCTTTCCCTCTCTGTCTCCCTGATTGCCTTCTGCGTCACCATCTACCTCTTTTCCTCCTCACATCGTGAACTTGTTTGCTTTGTAGAATTCTACTGCCGCTGCATAGTCAATAGTTCTGAACTCATGGAAATACCGTTTCTCCACATCAAACTCCCAATACCATATAACCGACTTTTCCCCATGTCCAACTTTATAAAGTCCACTGTTCCTCCTCACCGACTTTGTGCGGGAGAAAATGTGAAGAAGCGATGAGACACGGCTCGATCCAAAGAGAGGAACATGCGGCCGGATGACCTTTGCTTTTTCCAGTATATTGACAGCCTGCTAGTGTGAGAGCAAATTCATTGTGGGTGATCATATTTGATACATACTGAAAGAAACACAGCAGGCACCAGTTGATCAAAGGCTTCGGTGCGAACACACCAAAATACGGTGTGGGATAATGTCTGGGCAGTCGCCGGAATGTCGAACATCAAAACATGTGATGGGTCATGGAGTTCCCACCACATCCGCATCGCTATCAGAGACTTGCGATTGTCAACATCTGCCAGTCGCTGCAATATAGCGAATGTAACATCATCGAAGAAGTAAGGAAAGCGCAAGTTATCATGGGATAACAAGAATGAGAGGAAGGTAAAAGCCGCCAACTTGAGATAGGAGTCAGAAAACTCGGTTCCATGTGGCCAAGAGAGTGCAGCAGAGGAGCTGATGATACCCGGTGCTGACACAAGGTCTGGAATGACAAGTAAGTTTAGGGCGGATGCAAGAGGAGGAAATACATACTTGAACCGTCAATGGCATAGCTTGATGCATAATGATGATGACATTGAATTAAGTGATCAAGGAATTTGCAATAAATGGCAGGAGTGTTGACACAGAAGGGACCAGAGCGAGTGGGATCGCGGAGGAAATCATAGAAAGATTTGTGATAAAAACGAAATGTTCCATGAACAGTATTTAGACGGTTTTTGATCGACTGATCTAGATGGAACCATTGACCTTGGTCATAACACGACCTTGTGAGGTCAATGCGAGGGTCGAGTGAGCGGAGAGGGTCGAAGGACGGCTCGTAGGAAATCACGGCATATAGATGGTGACAGGTGTCTCTGAACGTACACTCGGAGATCCTAAATATGCAGCAACGCAGGGGAACATACCAACGAGCGTTAGCAATCCAGTTGCCCGAACCGTAGGAAAGAAGGAATTGGGCGGACAGGAGATCGTGCTGCGGAATCTGCTCCATGATGTGGACATACAGAGCATCAAGTTGAGAAAAGGGTGATATAGATACCTGTTTCCCCGCATCGGAGAGGGTATCGAGAACAGACTGCAGTCGTTCACGGAATCGCGAGTCAGGTGGATAGGCGACATGACGGAGAACAGCAGCAGGGTGAGCAAATAGGCCATCTGCTGCATCCACAAGGGTCATAATGTCGTTATCAGGCGGCCATGAAGACAGTAGTTGCGGAAAGCCTTGCTGATCAAGTATGTTTTTGAATCCACCCCGAAGATACATCTCGATCTCGCCGTCTGCCTCACGAGAGATAGGAAGATCAACAGAATGAGTGACAGAGGCAATGTTTTCCTGCTTGAATGCGGACACGATGCGAGGTTCAGCGCGGCTGAAGATGGCCCAATGGAATGGAGTGGATCCTTCCCTGACAGAGGATGCAATTATCTCTATAATTTCTGCTTGTGCATCTTCACCGGCACACTCGTCTAATCCATCGATGAAGACTGCTTTTGGTTGTACTCTCTTTCCCTGCTTCCCTAGCTCCCGAAGTGGCTCAACAATCAGTGATCTGAATTGAGATGGAATCTTCTTCTCAACAAGACTCTTATCCTGAGAAATCCTCTCATCGACAGCGGCACGATAACCAGGAAGCCCAGTGGTAAGTTGATAGGCGATGGAAGTGAACAAGCGCGAGGGATTGGTGTGTTCGTTGACGGTAAAGAAAAACGCAGCACCAAGATATCCAGTTTTTTTGAGTTTCTCGGCACATGTCTGAGCGATGGCCGATTTTCCGACACCAGCCGGTCCCCTCATCCAGTACATCGACGAAGGTGGGTCGACAGATCCAGTTACCCAATTTGTGATGTCAGCAATATGCTGCTCACGAGTACCTGGGAAGCAACGGCGAGCGTAGTGGTGTTTAGAATCGAATGCAGCTCCTGGATCGGAGGCTTCATAGAGGATATCAATTCCTAGTACTGAATTGCCTAACATTTCATCAACCGAAACGAAGCTGCTCACCAGATCGGCTGTATTGGTTCGTGATGTTCGTGGTATTCGACTGCGCAGTGAAACTACTATCCCTAATCATGAAGTCTCTACCATCGGGAAATATGGACATGGTGGTAGTGAGATAGATAGATGATGAGAGCAGAAGGCTGTTAAATTCATGTGAACGTGTGAACACAGGTCACAAACTATTCAACCACGGCGAATTCTTCCCATGTTGGATCTTTCTCCTCCGGATGATTCTTCCACTCAGTCTCGCTGTACGACACGTCCATTATCTGGAAAATGGGACTGCTGCAGGATAGGGTCAAGCCAAGAAGGCTTCAACGATTGCGGCATGAGAGCGTTATGTAAGATAGGGCGTTGTATAGGTGAAGATATTACCCAGGGTGCCGCATGAAAATGCTGCGTGTGAAAAAGAGTTGAAAATAGAGTCTTATGTTGAGCAGTAGAGACAATGTACAGACGATATGAGAAGCAGGGTTGAGTAATGATAATAGACGTTACCCACAATGGCAGACGACTGAGGTTAGAGCCTGCAGTGCGTCGTGTATATATACTACTCCTCCTGACTACAAGATAAGTCACTGTCCAAGCTTAACCACCTACTTCCATTCTACATTCCGACGTGCTTAGGGAGCTCAAGCTTGCCCTTCGTTCCGAGTACATGGGAGTTTCCAGTCCACTCCAACAAGTAAAAACTTGTGCTCAACAGAATGTTGCAATCTGGGAATGGGTGGGCACATGTGACGAGCATGTCATGAGCTCAGAAGACAATCACAGCAAGCGAGTCAAAGAAGCCAATCAACTATGACTGTTTGTACAGGTGATGTGTTGATGTTTACAAACAACCAGAAAATAACTTGATTTCTGTACGTCCAAGAAACTTCAGATGATCTATTGGATTAGAAGTGGCAAGTGTAGTTCATTATCCGATCCAACGCAGGGCACGACGCTGGCGCTGTACCCTGTGATCTCAACATCTACTCCAGTCTTGACTAATTGGATCTCTTCAATTGTCAGAGATCACGTCCGAGACTTCGAACCGTTGCTACAAGAGGATTGTGTCGACCTAACAGCTGGTAGTGTGAATGCAGTAGCCGAATCAAACATTAGTCAACTGGGTAGTGCTTGAGGATCAAGGAGGGTTCCGTTATCTGCGGTGCGTAAGACCAATTGACACTTGTTTTGACTACATCTCTCCCACCGTCGACTTCTTTCTAAACTTAGATCGTTTTGAAAAAAGTGGATGTTTCCCTCGCCAACCGAAGTGTCCTGAAGCGCTCAGCCGTCACGGCTTCGTTACCTACTCCCCCTGTACATAAGACAGCACCCAGGCCATCTTTGTTGCCTCTGATTCCCCTGTCATTTTCATACTTAAATATAATGAACCACATTAATGAATGTGCTCACCTCCTCCATTCTTCCACTAAACAAGGGAGGCTTTGCTACCTCCACTCTCACTCCTCCATTCTGTTGTAGTAAGGTGGCCACCTGCTGCTGCAGGCCAGTGATCAGGGTAAGAAGTTGCTCCTCCCAAGTGGGGGGAGGGGGTTGTGGTGCAGGAGCTGTAGGTTGCTCTGCAGGTTGCTGCTGTTGTTGCTGTTGTTGCTGGGACATGTATGGCAGTAGTGGTAATAGGGATGGTAATGATGATGATGATTTCTCATAAGAGAACAAGTGGTCTTCTTCATCTGAACTTATAACTAGTTACTGACTAGAAAGGTGAAACAATATCATCCCTAAGAAGGGAATCTCTAAGCTAGATAGGCCTTTAAGAGATTACTATCATTCCCCTACATAGACTGATTACAATGGACCAGTAGCACAGAGCTGATAGTAAAGAATTATATACAAGCCCACTCAATATAGAGGTCATGTCATGACTTGGCAAAATAGCTAAGTTATTATTTATTTTTCTTCTTTTCTTTTCTTTTCCTTTCTGGACTTACTACACAAGGATGGAGTGTGAGAAAGTATTATGTAACTAAGTGTCACAAGAGTCACAGGGTTATGAGTCACAGTCAGGTGACAGCATATGACTAAGTCACATGGGAACTGTGGGAAGATAGTGCACAGACCATGTAGTAGTTGTATAAGTAGTATAGGAAATTTAACAAGAACTCCATTGAGTTCTCCTTGTCAACTCAGACTTGGAGGGTAATCAAGTTATCTAGGCTAAGTCACTACAGGTCAGGTCTTAGACAGGAACATGAGTTTTGTCCAGGCTGTCTACCCACTGTCCCTAACTAATAGTAAAGTCCCCTTTACAGCCAGGGCCCACTTTCCAAAAAGCTTCTGAGCACTATGCTCATTAGTGAGAACAATGAGAGAGTAAGCAAAGAGTGGGATATTAAGGCTGCAAAGTACAGGGTCAACAATAGATATTGAGTTCTTGTGTTAGTGTGTAGTTATAAGGACTTAGAGCTCAACTAAGATAGTTGTTCAGAAAGAACTTGATAGAGTTCCTTGTTAGATTCTACTAGATACTTATACAAATATTGGATGGTCTATGTGCCTATCTTCCATGATCATATGACCCTTACTAATAACTATACATATCTTACATAAGCTTTCCTATGCTATTTATATCCCTCTTGCATTATACTCCTAGATGTTATCTACTAGGTTAAGAAATGCATAGGAAATAGTCTCCTTCTCTGGGACCATCTCATAACACAAATATTTCCCATATCATTGTCATCTTCTTCTGTCCACTCTCTGAGTCCCAAATTTTCTTGCCCAATTTCTTCTTTCTCCTCTTTTATTGTTTCTATTGTTCTTTGTTCTCTTGCTCTTGCTTCTTCCCATTGTCTCCAATTCCTTTCTAATCTTGCCCAATATTCCTTATCATACCTTTTATCTAACCAACCAAATAGCTTTCTTGCTGTAAATTTCCCTAGTAGTTCTCTCCTAAATGTTCCCTTTTTCCTTTTCTGCCTTCTAATATCTTCCATATCTTGCCAGTATTCCTTCTCAAACTCTTCAACTGCTTCTTTTGTGTTCTCCAGGTTCTCAATCCCTTCCCAAGTATCTGATTCTGCTGTGAACCTCTTCTATTGTACTAGATATTTGTCCTTTCCTCTAACTCACTGCTTGTTTAGTATTCTTTCTACTTCTCATTCTTTTTCTCCTTCTATTATCACTAGAGCTGATTGCTCCTTCCTCTGTCCCTCTACTTGCCCTACATATCTATGTATCCTACTAATGTTTACTACTGGGTGTATCTTAATTATACTAGATAGCTCCAATTTAACTGCATTTACCAATATGATTTTCTTAACTTTATAGAGACCTACAAACCTCTCTGTCAACTTCTCTGTCCTTTTACCAACCATTTTATATTTCAAATCCTTGGTGCTAAGTATCACCAAGTCTCCTACTTTATACTCATCAACCTTTTCTCTTTTTCTATCTACATATTTCTTCATTTTTTCTTGCATCTTTTCTAATACTGCTTTTGCTTCCTTCTGAATTTCTTTCATCTTTGTCACAAATTTCTCTGTACCTTCATACTTCTCCTTCTTCCTTGCTTTGAACTCCATTCTAGGATCTTGCCCATAATTTGCCTTGAAGAGCAACATCTTTGTACTTGAGTGTACCTTATTGTTGTATGCAAACTCTGCTGTTCCTAACCAGTCTGGCCACTGTTCTTGCCTATAGTCAATGAACATTCTTAAGTACTATTCCAACCCCTGGTTAACCCTCTCCATTTGTCTATCTATCTGAGAGTGGAATACTGTTGATATCTTACTTTTAATCCCTAATATTCTATTTAACTCTCTCATTAATCCTGCTGTGGACTATGGTCCTTTATCCAAAATAATACTCTTAGGTAGTCCATGTAATTTTCACACATTGTCCCTGAATAGCCTAGCCAGTCCTTCTGCTGATGTTTTCTCTATAGTAGGAATGAAGTAGACCATTTTTGTTAACCTATCTACCACTACTAAGATTGAGTCGTATTCTTGGGCTAGCAGTAACTTAGTGATAAAGTCTGCTGAAATATGCATCCAAGATCTTTCTGGAATTGAGTTGGGTATTAATTTGCCTGCTGGCTGTTCTGTGTAGTTCTTATTCCTTTGGTAGAAATCATATTCTTTTACATATTACTTCATCTCTCTGGTTACTCCTGGCCACCAAAAGTTTCTAGTAACTAGTTCTACCATCTTCCACTGTCCTCCATGTCCTCCTACTAGCATATCATAGTGTAGCCTAATTATTTCTGCTCTTAACTTATCATCTTTAGGCATATATACCTTCCCTTCTTTATATATGACACTATTTACTTCTCTCCACTCTTTATCTTGCAACATCTTTACTCCAGCTCATTTCATTTCTTCTACTACTCTAACCACTTTATTATCTTTTACTTTTGACTGTCTTACTTTTTCCAGTAAGTCTACTTCTTCTACTATTACTTCTACCTTCTCCATTTTTCTTACTTTCAACCACTCTGGCTTTACCAATGTCTCATCCTTATTGTCCCTTTCTACTCCTATTTCCCAGTCCAGCCTCCTACTCAAGCTATTTGCCTTTTCTATTTTACTCCCTGGAACATGCTTTAACATAAAATTAAATCTTAATAGGTATAATACCCATCTTGCTTGTTTTCTATTCAATTTTTACACCTTTATGAAATATCCAAGATTTTTGTGGTCTTTCCAAATCTCAAACTTTATTGTTGTTTCTTCCAGGAAATGCCTCTATACTTCTAAACATCTGACTACTACTAACATTTCTTTGTCATAAATTTTGTAATTTCTCTCTGTATTACTTTGAGATTTAGAAATGAAAGCAACCAACCTCCATAACTTATTGGAGCACTTTATTGATAGTACTCCTCCAGTAGCATAGTTTGAAGCATCTACTTCTATCCTAAATTCTTTGTCTAAATCTGGGGCTGCCAATACTAATCTAGTTGTAAAAATTCCTTTAAGCTTGTCAAATGCTTTCTGCTACTCCTTTCTCCACTGCCACTTCATATCTTTTCTTATCAACACATTTATTGGCCTTGCTACTTGAGTGAAGTCTTTAATAAACCTTCTATAGCAGTTGGTGAGGTCTAAAAACTTTCTGACTTCTTTTATATTCTTTGGCTTTGGTCAACTTAGTACTCCATCCACCTTTTTTTTCTCTATTTCAATTCCATTGGGTTCTATAATCACTCCCAGGAATTCAATTTTTTGTACCTTTAATATACACTTTTTTGGCTTGACATACAAGTCATTCTCTTCTAGCCTCTTTAGTACTTCTTCAACAATCTCATTATGTCTTTCTTCTGTTTCTGTTCTCATTAGTATATCATCCACAAAAGCTGCTACTTTTTCTTTGTTAATTATGTCTCTCAGAATTTCATTCATTATTGCCTGGAATATAGCTGGCAAATTTGTTATTCCAAAGAATATAACTGTTAGCTCAAAGAACCCTATATAGGTTGTAAATGCTCTCTTTCACTCATCCTCTTCTTTAATTCTCATATTGTTGAACCTCCACCAAAGATCTATTTTAGTAAATACTTGTTTGCTCCTCATTTTGTCTATTAAGTCTATAATCAGCAGAAGTGGGTAGTTATTCTTCACTGTCTAGTTGTTCAGGTTATAATAGTACATTACCATCCTCTTTTCTCCATCTTTCTTGCTCACAAAAAAAACTGGTAACATCTAAGGGGACTTTGATAGTCTGATATACCTCTTTCTTAACTGATCCTCTATGAAATTCTGAACTTCTTCCCTTCTATTTTTAGATAAAGGGTAGATCTTTCCTTTTCTAGGTTTGAATGTCTCCTTGAGATCTATGGCATGATCCCAGATTTTCCTTGTTAGTATCCTTTCTGACTCTACTTTCCCAAGTACTTTTCTTCACTTTAAAAATTTCTGCAGCACTATTTCTTTAATTTTTCTATGGTCCACTTCAACTTCTTCTCTTCTCCAATCCTCTTTATTATCCACTGTCTATCTCACAATCTTTTTCTCTTCTAGGTGTCACAAACTTCATTTAGACCATAACTCTGGGAATACTTGACTGATTTTAACAATCTAAATGGCCACCAAAATGTTATGAGAGCCCCAAAAAGGAAATAAGTTCCCACACATTCAAGCACTTAATTGTACAAAG
>Ga0153980_1001196_pt1 | contig 11058 bp, 9 predicted proteins | sample TSGA064MetaG_FD_104722 | JGI IMG/M metagenome (GOLD analysis project Ga0153980, IMG submission 104722) | Attine ant fungus gardens microbial communities from Georgia, USA - TSGA064 MetaG | ecosystem: Host-associated > Fungi > Mycelium > Unclassified | place: USA: Georgia, Magnolia Springs State... | reverse complement strand
TGATACTCTCCCACTGAATAAAAAGGGGTAAAGACAAATGACGTGATGGTAGGAGTAAAGGTACTCCTCAGTACGCTGCTAAGTCCAAAGACGAGCCCTAATATCACACCGGCTTTAGCCCCTAATAAAATGCCAGCTAATATGACTGGAATATGCAAAGTTGTAATACGTAGTCCAGGACTAATCATCACAAAACCTAACGGAGTTAGCATTAAAACAATTTGAATACTACACAACATGGTAACTAAAATCATAAACCTTGTTTTCGTTCTAGAATCATTCAACTCAAATCTCTCCTTACTGTCGCTTCCGAAGAATGCAACGCAATTATTATAATAAATACATAACTTCACTTTATTTAATTAGTGTCTATGGATCACGATTAAAACAGCAAAGTTATGCTCTAATTATACTGATAACTCGTCCTTTATTCAATTAAAAATTTATTTTATAACCGATTATTTTAGAGTTTTAATTTAGCTAATTTAAATAGTATATAACTAGATTAGTAAATCCATTGAGCCTTTATTTTTTATAAATAATGCTTTATAACGTCATTAAAAACGTAACTAAATACATAGTCATCCAAACCGCAGCCAAAGCAAAGAGGTTTTTTTATTATTCAAAACCATTTTAAATTCTCTACATAATTGATGTGATGTATTAGTCTTTATAGAGAGTTCCCGCTTCAAATCCTTTGATTGTTCCGCTAGATCATCTTGGTAGTGGCCATTAGCTAATGTATTAAGTTATATCTTAATGGTTTAAAGATTATTAAATGCCTCTTGGAGTATACTCGCAAATCTTCTTGGAGCCATCATATTTTTTCTAGCTACTCCACTGTTATACTTTTTGACAGCGTCTTGTATCTGTTTTTTATGTTCAGCTAAAATAAGTCCTTGCCATAAACATTGGAACCATCATTTGACCATTTCTATCTCTTAAAAATATTCCTTCCACCACTGTTCCGAATATAAAAGGCAACTCTATAGTCTGATCAAATGCAACAATAGCAGTTGTAGGGTTCAGGGTTGTTAATGTGGAAAGATCAGTATTTTATTACTGTTAAGTATCCTGATCTCAAAGGTTATTGTACGTAACAAGATTATTTTATCTTAGTACGACATCCTGTCGCACAAAAAGAACCCCAGCCGGTTGGATTGAGGGTTTTAAAGTTCTGACGTAGAATCGTGTCTTATAAAGTCAAGAGTTTAGGCACCACCTTAAACTTTTCTGCTTCTTTACCATATTATAATTCGCCTGTTCGTGCAGTCTTTTTTCATTTACTTCTTACATAAATGACCTACCCGAACGTGTATCCCGTGCTGGTTTTTTTTTCTATTTAATTTATTGGCACTAATTTGGGTGCATTTCGTTAGTTCTTCAAATTTTCCAGGATACCTTAAAGGACGATCATATTCCATAGCTGAATGTCTGTCAAGTCGTAACTTGAATGATTGTTTTTTCGGTGGGGAAATGTACGCCGTTCTTACTGATTGGGGTACAAGGTGAGGTGCAACCCTTACTAGTTCAAAAAATAAGTTTCTTTTCTTGTTATTAACTAATCATTCAATTCACTTTTGTCACCTTTAATTATTCCTTGCCTAATTCCGTCTCTTTCAATGTAGGTATTTGAACGCTCTATGATTTTTTTTTATCTACAATATTTTCAGCGTTGTTTTTCCAAGTAATCATATGCTTTTAATAATGCTTCAAATACGATATTATCATCCAAGTCTCCTGTATGTCTTACAGCATACTTAGAACTTAGTTTAAGTAATTTAATCTATTTTTAAAATCCTCTACTGCGAAATCATATACTATTTCATGTACTCTTACAACTGTGTTATCCCTTTATTTACCTCCCAATTTGTTATTTCTTACTTTAGATTAATAACTCACACACACCCCAAAAAGCCACATCAAATTATATTATAATGATACACCCTAATTCGATGCTGTAGGTACAATGCTTGACTTTACTATACCTACTACGTTAAAACATTTTATTACGTCGTATTTTAAAATAGACACACCTACCTTACTACTATTATCACCTGTATTTTTACAAATTTGTATAATAATATATGGAGTTATATTTTTTTATGGTATTATAGATTTGTTAGAAACAAAACCCCTTACTTTCTAACAGTAAATAACAGCATCATCATCTTCTAAAGGCTAGGGACGTCTCATCCTCTTCCTAGTTACCCTAGGTGTCTGATTTCATTACACGCACACCTTAACCTTTAGAGAGTTTAAGAAAGATCAAACACTGCTTAATATTTCTTTTTATAATTTTTTAATTTACATTAAAAGCGATTTTATGAAGTGTACTACGTATATAGGAGGTGTCACATAAAGTGTTATGAATATGAATAATAAAAAAAAGTTAATATTTTAAACTATTCATCCAAGGGAGATTTTAATAATGACAAAAGCATTCTACTTAACTTTACTAGTCATCACAGTTTTTTTTTCATTTAATGTAACCTCTAACATGGCTTATGCTAACACTGATCGTACTCATCACATAGATAGAGGGCCTTTAACCGGGCCTGATGGAGAAAACCTGTATCCAGGAGGAGGTCCCGGAACAATAGATTTAGTTCCGCAGATCACTCACCAAACAACGATTACTTTGCAGGGAAGAGGTGTACCAGAGGAATATCGAATTAGTCAACGAACAAGGCAAAGGCTATCAGACCTTCAACCAACTGGATACTATGTAAGTGCAGGCGAAACAATCGTAATTCATGTTTCAGGGACAGTTAATGATCGGGTATTTGCTTCTATTGGTGTACCTGAGATCGAGAATCCAACTAATCATCCCTTAAGAGAAGGACGAAATGAAATTGTATCCTCGCGCAGTGGCGTTCTCAATTTAATTAATCGGAATAACTCAGGCAGTGTCCAAATTACGATTGCGTCCGATTTGCAGAAAATTCCTTTTTTTGTCTTAGGTTTAACGACAAATGCGGAGTGGGAAAGAATGATGTCCGAATATAGTAAGGCTCCAATCGTACAACTTAAAAGCGATCGAGTCTTAATTTCAGTTAGGTATAGAAGCGCTCAACAATTCTTAGAAGATCCAGAAGATCTCATGGCTTACTATGATCGATTTAATAGGGCTCAAGATAGAATCGCAGGTCAAATTGAAGGTAACACTGGCATTCATGGCACCAATCCTAACTATTATCATCATGTGGAGGCAGATCGATTGTATATGTTCGCCACACACGGACACATGGGGTATCAAGGAGATGCCGCTTTAATTAGGTTGCTTAGGACCGATAATGGATGGGGACCTTGGCATGAGACGGGACATCAAAGACAACAGGATCCGTGGACTTGGGGAGCTGTTGTAGAAGCAACTGTAAATATATATAGTTTAGCTGCTCAAAAAGAAATTACTGGAGATGCCACTTGGCTAAATAATCAATGGCCTACAATTAGAGCGTACCTAGCAAGTGATAATAAAGTATACAATAATCAAAGTAATGAAACAAAATTAGGAATGTTTTGGCAACTACACTTAACATTTGGGGAGGATTTTTATCCTAGCCTCCACAGACAATATAGAGAAATGAATGCAAATCTTCTCCCTTCCAATGATGCCCAAAGACAACAAAGCTTTATTTTACAAACTTCTTATGTTTCTGGAATAAATCTTATTCCATTTTTTGAAATGTGGGGATTTCCAATTGAACAAACTACAAGAAATGAGTTGAATCGTCTTCCGTTATTAGACCAACCTATATGGGAAGTTGATTATTTCCCTACCTTAGGGTTTGATTATACTTTTAACCACCGTACACAAGAAGCTACAGTTACACGATACGGCGGTACAAGTAGAAACATTGTAATTCCATCTTCGATAATAAACAATGGAAGAACATATACGGTAACAGAGATAGGAAACTCGGTATTTATGGATCGTATGATTACTAGTATACAAATTCCCAATACAATAAGAAGTATAGGGAATTATTCCCTTTTCGGAACAGAGTTAATACATGTAGCAATTCCAAGTTCAGTAACGAATATTGGAGATTATGCTTTTTCTAACATTAGAACACTTAAAAGTATAGATATACCCAATTCGGTCACAAGGGTAGGAGCAGGGGCATTCGGTAACAGCCCTTTGGAATACATCACTGTCCCCACTGGAACAGTTCAAGACATGGCTCCTCTACTGAGAAACGGTATGTTACCAGTAGCTAATAATATACCAGGAGTAACAAGCAACACTATTCTTCGTGAAGGAACAACTCCAAGATATCAATGGAACGGTAGCAATAATTGGATTCCCATAAACTAAGTAATAAAAATTATATTAAAAAAAGAACCCTATACCTCATTTGAGAGAAAGGGTTCTTTCATTTTTTTATTTCATATTAAAAGAGGCGCATACGCATTCACTCCCCTTAAAATGGTCTTTTTAGTCTACCTTGTCTTAATAAATTAACATTCTGTGTATTTTGAGCCACTGATCCTTGATAACTATTAACCTTTGCTTTCATTTTTAGTTTAGCTCCAGTAGGATGAGGGGCAAAATTTTTCTACCTTTAACCAACTCATCATAACCAGATTGTAAAGCAAATCCACTTTCAAATCTAACACGAAAGCCTTCAACCTTAGATTGTACAGTTTGTCCCAAAACCATTTCGTAAACATTTTTTGCTCGTTCCAAATCTGAAACCGCGAGCAGTAGCCAAGGTTTACTAATTTTTTTTATTGATATTTTTCATTTTCATTCTCCTAACTCATCATATTACATCTAACACGACAATAGGAAATCTTGTTGAAAACAAAGTAGTTTCACTTGATATATCTTAATTGTTCTGCTCTTTTTGAAGAACATAGAAAAACAACGTTTCTAATTCCATATTTAAATCAACTTCATGAACGACTATTTCACCGCTAACGTTAATAACCGTTGAGGAGAGATTTAAAATTCCTTTAATCCCTAATCCTTCTAAGGAGTTTGCCACCGTTTGAGCAACAGCGGGAGGCACAGCTAAGATGGCATAGGTAATCCCGGTTTCTTCGATATATTTTTTTAAATTATCTAAGTGATAAATCGGCAAATTACCAATCCGTTCTCCAACTAGTCCTTCATCTACGTCAAAACCAGCCACTAAATCTACTGGCGTTTTGAAAACAAGATTTTTAAATTTATCTGAACTAAAATACTTTAGTAAGGCTCGCCCTAAGTTTCCCACTCCGATTAAAACACAATGCTGAGTATCCTCTGCTTTTAATAAATTATTAAAAGCTTCCAATACTGTCCTAACTTCATAACCGTATCCTTGACGCCCTAGTTCACCTAAATACGAAAAATCTCTACGAATCGTGGCTGAGTCCACCCCAATTCTCTGACTTAACTCGCTTGACTGAATCCGTTTGATTTCTCTATTGTGTAATTCAACGAAACAACGTCTATATAATGCTAACCTTTTAATCGTAGCATTGGGAATATGTGATAACATACAATAGTCCTCCTTTTTTCATCTTTTTATCATAACATGAAACTAACTGATTGTGAATACTTCCGCAAACTTACTCATTTCATTTTCAATAGACTTGACTCATTATATCAAAGTTTATTGCATTTTTCACTTTATTTGACCCCATAAAAGTAAAAGAATTTAAAAGCTCCTAATTGCACATCTTCCCTTTAACCTTTATACTTATATAGAGACTTAAGCTTAACGCATCCATAAAGGAGATTAAGATGATTTTATTACAAACTAGTAAATTAACAAAACTTTACTCTGAAACGCCGATCTTAGAAAATGTTCAATTTGAAATAAAAAAAGGGGATCGCATTGCAGTCGTGGGTCGAAATGGGGCCGGAAAATCAACCCTACTTAAAATAATTGCAAATATCATAAACTTTGATGAAGGCGAAATACATAAACCACAAAGTGTTGACATTGGTTATTTTGCTCAAAGCTCTCATATTCATTCCAACGAAACCATTTATAATGAAGTTTTAAAGGTTTTCGCTAAAACCATTGAACTAAAAAAACAATTGGAACTACTGAGTCACAAAATGGCAGAAATTGACCCTGCAAGTGAACAATATTTGAAAATTATCGATCAGTACCAACAGCTTAACCACCGATTTGAAATGATGAACGGATATACTTATGAAGCAGAAATCAACAATATCCTCAATCGTTTCAAATTCAATGAAATTGGTTTTGATCAGCCTATTTCTAACCTTAGCGGGGGGCAAAAAACCCGTTTAGCTCTAGCTAAACTATTGCTTCAAAACCCAGATGTTTTAATCTTGGACGAACCTACGAATCATCTAGATATTGATACCATTGAATGGCTAGAAGGATTTTTAAAAAAGTATTCCGGAGCTATTGTTATCGTGTCCCATGACCGCTTCTTTCTCGATCAAATTTCCAATACCATTTATGAAATTGAATTTAGAAAATGTACAAAATACAAAGGGAACTATTCAGATTACATGGTGCAAAAGGCGGTTGCCTATTCTTCCATGCTCAAACAATATGATAAACAGCAAAAAGAAATTGCTAAAATGGAAGATTTCATTAGTCGTAATATTGTCCGAGCCTCCACGACCAAGCGAGCTCAGTCGCGTCGGAAACAGTTAGAAAAAATGGAACGCATTGAAATTCCGCAGCTAGATGATAAATCCATGGGATTGAATTTTGAAATTCAGCGTCGCAGTGGCAATGATGTTCTTCACGTTGAAGACCTGACGGTTGGCTATGGTGATGAAATCATTTTTCAAAATTTAAACCTCCAAATTAAACGACTTGATCGCGTAGCCCTAATCGGTCCAAATGGTATTGGTAAATCAACTATTTTAAAAACAATCATGAACAAAATCCCTAAGCTAAACGGAACCATTTATTTAGGAAAAAGTTTAGATATCGGCTATTTTGATCAAGAACAAGTGGAATTGAACTCGGCTAATACTGTCCTCAACGAAATATGGAATAATTTTCCGAATGTTCTTGAAAAAGATATCCGAACGCTTCTAGGTAACTTTTTGTTTACAGGAGATGATGTTTTTAAAGCAGTCAATCAGCTTTCAGGTGGTGAAAAAGTCCGCCTGGCGCTATCCAAATTAATGCTAGAAAAAAATAACTTTCTCTTATTAGATGAACCTACTAATCACTTAGATATCGATAGTAAAGAAATGCTAGAACTAGCGCTAGAAAATTATGAAGGAACCGTCCTTTTCATTTCTCACGACCGCTATTTCATTGATAAAATCGCAACTAAAATTATTGAGATAACGGAACATGGACTTGTTACATATGAGGGAACTTATTCCGATTATCAAGAAAAAAAGCAACAACTCCTAAAAGAGGAAGAAAAACAACTCGCTAGCGTAGATGATCGTCATACTTATCCGATTAATAACTACGAAGAACAAAAAAACCAGCGTCGCTTAGAACAACAACGTAAGCGTCAGCTGGAAGAATTAGAAGCCAAAATTGTTAAATTTGAAGAAGAGTTAGCCTATAACCAAGCAGAGCTGTTTAAAGAAGAAGTTTATCTCGACTCCGAAAAGTCAGGTGCGGTGCAAGCACGCATTGAAGAGTTAGAACAACTATTACTAGAGACCATGGAAATTTGGGAAAGTCTCATCTAATCTAAATTATATTATATTTTAAATTAACACCTCTTCACGGTCACTCACTCGCTATACTTTATGCTTAATTCTGTGGAAGAACACTCACTTGAATGTGCGAGACTTAGTCTTCTAAATGTTTCTTATAAATCTAGGACGTATCTGAATATGAATCGAAATACACGCCAATTTGGGGCCTGCAATGCCTCATAGCTTAGCCCAAGGGTGCCTATAGTCTAGAATCATTGGCAATTTCATCTGAAATAAGATCATAGGGGAATAGGATAAATTTTTTTAATTTCACTGACATATATAATTTCTCTTTGAATATAATGTAACAAAAGGGGGGATAAAAAGTATATATCGTAGATTTATCGCATTAAGTGACGAATCAAAACTGTCACTGATGAGTCTCACTTCATCTTTTCCAGTTGGGAGGGGATAAGCTGTATCATATACTATTATCTTATAAGGGTAGCTTCATGGCTACTCTTTTTTTAATGCCAGTTTTAAATAGACTTTAATTCTAAACCAGGTTTACCATTTAGTGATAAATCACTGCGATACCCTTTTAAATAAGCTACGGTCCCAGCGGCTCCGATCATAGCTCCATTATCTGTGCAAAATTCAAATGGAGGAATCGTTAATGTTACACCTTCTAACTGATTAATTGCTTCTGTTAAACTTTGACGCAAACCTTTATTGGCCGAAACACCACCAGCTAAAATTACTTGTTTTACCTTGTATTGGGAGGCAGCACGACACGTTTTTTTGACTAAAACTTCAGTGACGCTGGCTTGAAAACTTGCCGCTAAATTTTCTGGAACAATAGCTTCACCTCGTTGTGAACAATTATGAACCGTATTAATAACTGCTGACTTTAAACCGGAAAAACTAAAGTTATAAGCTTCTTTATCTAGCCAAACTCGCGGCAAACCATAAGTATCCTTACCCATTTGAGCTAAGCGATCAATATGAGGACCTCCTGGATAAGGTAAATTTAAAGTGCGAGCCACTTTATCATAAGCCTCACCTACTGCATCATCTAACGTTTCTCCAATCACTTCAAACTCATAGTGATCTTTCATATAGATCAGCTCCGTATGCCCCCCTGATACAACAAGAGCTAACAACGGAAACTGAAGCGGCTCGACTAATTGATTAGCGTAAATATGACCGGCAATATGATGGATACCTAACAAAGGAATTCGATGAGCAAATGCTAAAGCTTTGGCAGCATTAATCCCCACTAATAAAGATCCCACCAATCCAGGTCCTTCTGTTACAGCTATGGCATTAATCTCACTCCAACTAACTCCCGCCTGAATAAATGCTTCTTGAATAGCAACCGTTATATCTTCAACATGATGACGGCTAGCCACCTCTGGAACTACACCGCCAAATCTTTTATGACTTTCAATTTGCGACGCCACCACATGTGCTAAAACAACAGATCCATTTTTTATAATGGCAACACTAGTTTCATCACAACTACTTTCTATCCCTAAAACAACAGTATTTTCCATTAAAACCACACCACCTATCCTTATTTAACAAGAGTATTCACCATGAGTAAGGCATCTTCTCCATCACCATAATACTTATTTCGGATACCCACCGTTTCAAAACCACATTTTTCATATAACCTAATGGTAGCTACATGACTTGCTCTGACTTCCAGGGAAATTCTTTCTCCACCTAGAGCGCAACTTTGGGCAATAAAAGCCTTTATCAACTGCTTACCATACCCTTTACCATAAAATGGAGGAGCAATCGCAACATAATATAAATCGGCTTCTTCATAGATAATTCTCCCCACTAAATAACCCAATAGTTCACCTTCAACTTCTAGCACTAACCCGTAATGATAACGAGCGCCACTCAAGTAGTCCCCAAAATTAAACGGCTGCTGAAAGGTGGCTTGATGCAAGTGTTGCACAAAATCCAAATCTCTTGTTTCTAATAAACGTATTTTAACCATTGTCTTGTTCTTTCTGGCTTTTGAGCCAATTCACTTCTGCTTCTGGTAAGCGATGATAATGGGGGGCAAAAGTATGAACATTTTCGACTGGCGCTTTAGAGATGGCCAGATTAGCTAAAACACTCCCGTGTGGAACATTTAAAGATTCGTCAGTTATGTTATGAGCCTTAGCACCTAAAACGCCTGTTATGCATTTCCAGTAATGAAAAACGTCACAACCAATAAAGTATAAGTTTTCTTTTCTATGAGCTAAATGTTGCAACAGCTGATTAAGAGAATAATGACCATCTTCTATGACCCATTCATGACTGCTTCCATGATAAACACCAGCAAAGACGTTTTCACGCCTAGCATCAAATAACGGGATGATTAAACCGTCCACTTTTACATTCCCTACCAAAACTTCTAAGCTGGAGACACCAACTAACGGTATATTTAACGTCCAAGCTAGAGTCTTTGCCACTGTAACACCGATACGAACACCTGTATAGGACCCAGGTCCTTTCGCGACAGCAATTAAATCTATTTCACTAACTTGGCGATCTACCTCTTGAAAAGCTTGCTCAATGACAGGCATTAACCGTTCAGAATGATTGTTTTTCGTCTGTTCGTTAATTTCAATTAATGTTTGTTTATTTTCCACTAAGGCTACAGATAAAATCATATTAGATGTATCAATGGCTAGTACAAACATGTTTTAACACCTCACTCATAAACTTATACTCCTCGCCAATGATCATAAACTCAATAACGCGTTGAGTCTCGCCTTCCCGATAGATCTTAACTTCTAATCGGTTTTCAGGCAAACTATCTTTAATCCGACTCGCCCATTCGATGACACATACGCCATCACCATAAAAATATTCCTCAAAACCCGCGGCATCATCACTGCTTTCAAGTCGGTATACATCCATATGGTACAGCGGCAATCGCCCTTCATACTCCTTAATAATCGTAAAAGTGGGACTATTCACATTGCGCTCGATTTCCAGACCTCGCGCTAATCCTTTTGTAAATGTCGTTTTCCCAGCACCTAATTCGCCTTCTAGAGTTATAATCATTCCTGGCTTTAAAAAAATACCTATTTCTTGGGCTAAAGCTAATGTTTCTTCTAATAAATTTATTTTAACCGTATATTTCATTTTATCACCTTACTAACGACTATCATTTAACCATAGAAATCACAATAGTCCTTCTATTCTTTGTATACAGTTTACTCATTTCACCTTGTTTATTATAGCACAATTCGCTCCTGATTAAATAAAAAAACTGCTATCTCTAGCAGTTAGTATCCTTTAATTTTATTAATTTATTTGCTAATTATTAATTTAACAAAAAAAGCCTAGCGACGTCCTACTCTCGCACTTGCGTACTACCCTCGGCGCTCATGAGCTTAACTTCTGTGTTCGGGATGGGTACAGGTGTGTCCTCATTGCTATCGTCACTAGACTAGTTT
>Ga0153980_1001194_pt1 | contig 11074 bp, 23 predicted proteins | sample TSGA064MetaG_FD_104722 | JGI IMG/M metagenome (GOLD analysis project Ga0153980, IMG submission 104722) | Attine ant fungus gardens microbial communities from Georgia, USA - TSGA064 MetaG | ecosystem: Host-associated > Fungi > Mycelium > Unclassified | place: USA: Georgia, Magnolia Springs State... | reverse complement strand
TCGTCGGTGAAGGTGTATTCGTAGCCGAACTCCAGACCCTTGCGCATGACGAGCAGCATGGCCAGCTGGCTGGCGCTGAGGGTGTCGAGGACTTCGTGGATGTTTGCGTCGAGCACAGGAACTCCTTTGCCGCCATATCGCGGCAGTGAATAGAGGGGAGAGGGGAAGCAGCGGGGGGAAGTAGCAGGATCGACAATGGTAGCCAGAATAGGATCATGCGATCAGAATTCGCCAGTCGATCATGGCTGGAGCGTCAGGGCGGCGAGCAGGCCAGCGTTGGATACCCGATCCTAGGCTAGCGTGAGGCTTCGTCTTTCACGTGGTCAACCAAATGGCGTTGCGATAAACCACTTCATAAACTAATTTTTCATCGCGATCCTGTAGGCTCGATGCAATCGCGATATGTGCTGCAACCCAAGATTTATGTTGGCTCACACGGTACGCTGCTAGACATCAATTTTTTGTAAGTATTGGTGATTTTCAAGATATATCGGATATTTAGATGAAGGAAAATAATATGAGTGATGCAGTGAAGGTTTTTTTTGCCTCCCCAAATCGCAGGAGTACTATTGAAAGGGCTCTTTTTATTTTTGGCGATAGGCGCGAAGAGTTATTGTTAGACGCTGACGAAAAGCGTAGGTTTCTATTTGAGTTTATAGGGATGACGCTAGATTATATAAATAATTATCCGAGATATTTCGATAAGCATTGTGCAATGAATATTGCTGCGATTGGTGATCAATTCATAAGTGGCCTAAAAAATAATCCCACTGCTCAAGAAAACATAGAGCAAGTTTTTTCTGATTGTTACAGATTTATAATTGAGTGTCAGTTAAGCAGTCCCGGTAGCTTGGCGCCTGAGGCTCTATATGCATTAGAGAGAGTTCCGAATTATACATATGAGTCTGTTGCCTCTCAAATAAAATATGCTGATAAGCAAATGTTGATAAATGTTATGCAGCACTACATTTATCATCCTCGGCTAGTAGATCTGAAAGATTTGCCGGGAATCATTGATCAATCTATTAAGCAGCATGATGCCATTGAAAAATCTATGGCCGAGCGGGAGGGTCGCGTTCAGGAATTGGCAGATAAGATAAGTAACTACGAAACAGCTTTCAATTTCGTGGGTTTGTATGCAGGTTTCAAAAGTATGCGTAGCGCTAAGGTTTCAGAAAGGCGTATAAACTTCACTTATCTTCTGTTGTTAGGTTGTTTGTTGCTGTTGCCGTTCGGTTTGAAAATCATATTGATCCTGCAAGGTTCTGATTATTTTAGGCTTGATGCTGCGGGTTTGATCACGCTGGCTGGATTAGAAATTTTGCTGCTTTATTTTTTCAGAGTGGCATTGCAGAATTTCAAATCTATAAAAGCGCAGTTATTGCAGATTGACCTCAGGATGACGCTATGTCAATTTGTTCAGAGTTATGCTGAGTATTCGAAGGATGTTCGCGCTAATAATTCTGCTGTGCTCGATCGATTCGAGCAGATTGTTTTTAGTGGTATAGTGAATGATGAAAGCGCCATCCCTTCTACGTTCGATGGTTTGGATAAAGTTGCTGATGTGCTAAGTAAAATCCGCAGATGATGTTAATGCTGTCTTACGGTTTTTGCTGGTGGGCTGTAAGTGTAGAAGAGTATTTGGCTGTAAGTTAAGTGATCAGTCGCCGAACAGGCTTAGTTGTAATTCAATAGTTCTCGCATGTGCTGCAGCAATCTTGGCCTGCTCGTGCTCGATCCGTGCCTTGGCGATCGCCAGATACTCCGAGTCGAGTTCGCAGCCGATGAACTTAAAGCCTTCACGCATGGCCGCCTTGCCAGTGCTGCCGCTGCCCATGAACGGATCCAGCACAATTCCGCCGGCCGGTGTGACCAGCCGGCAGAGGTAGGCCATCAGGTCGGTAGGCTTGACAGTTGGATGGTGGTTGCCGTTGTGCCTGGGCCAGTCTGCTTGCTCGCGCGCTCGCATGGTAGCTTGGGCTGTTACGGCCGGCAGTACATGGCTCTGTACGAAAAGAGATGTCGCAAACACCGCATGGAGCAAGCCAGCGAGACCATGGCGGCATAACTTTTCGCGAGCTTGTCGAAGCGGGTCACGATCCGGCGGTTCTCTTTCAGCCAGCCAAACATGCGCTCGATGATGTTGCGCTGTCGGTATTTGGGCCTGTCAAACAGTCTTGGTACGCCAGGCTTGGGCTTGCGCTTCATCGAGCGCAGCGGGATGACGGGTTGCATTCGATATTGATCGCAGTAGCGGCGTAGCGCTTCGGCGTCGTAGCCCTTGTCGGCGAGCAGCCATTTGCAGCGCTTGCGCGGGCGGCCACGTTGGTTTGATGGAATGCTGACCTCGTCCAACAGTGGTTGTGCGTAGCTGATGTCACTGGCTTGACCGCCAGAGAGGAGGAAGCGCAGCGGTGTTCCGTTGGCGTCGCAGAGCATGTGGGTTTTGGTAGTCAGGCCGCCGCGACTGCGGCCTAGAGCATGATCGGCAGGCTCGTCAGGCCCCCTTTTTTCCCGGCGCCAGATGAGGCTCGGGTTGCGCGTACTGCAGTTGAGTCGATCATCCAGGTTTGCAGGTCGATCAAGCCCTGCTCATTCAATCTCAGGTGCAGACGTTTGAGCATCTGCTCGAAAGTCCCTTGGTTTCGCCAGCCCCGAAACCGTTGATACACCGTTGACCATGGGCCGAAGCGCTCAGGCATATCTCGCCATGCAGCACCCGAGCAGAGTACCCACAGCACACCATCGAGCATCAGTCGGTCGCTCAGTCGCGGCCGGCCCCGGCCATGGGTTTCGATGAAGAGATCGGGGACCACATCCCAGGCCTCATCCGTGGGTTCGTAGCGCCTTGCCATCACAGAATTCCTTTCCGTTAATGGCGCGTGATTCTACAAAATCTCAGGGCTGAAGGAGCGGCGATTAGGTTTCTCGGGATTTCGTACAGAGCCATCAGAATGCAGCCCCTCATTTCGATCTGCGCGGCTGGCCTTGGCGCAATAGAAGAACCGGGCTGCGCTACCCGAATCCATACGGCGCTCGCCGGGCTTCATACGAAAGCCGACTTGGCCAACATTACCGCTGCCTGCCGAGGGCTCATTGCCGCGGCCGCGCTTCATGGAGCCCCAAGTGTTCTGTGTCTTGGGGGCTTCGCTATTCGTGCTCACGTTGGCAAGCTGCCCAGGCGCATTGGGAAACTCGCCGATCACCTCAGGACTCCCATCGTGGATCAGGTTGGCGGGCCAGCGACCATCCTTCGTGTGACCCTCAAAGGCCACGCCGTTTTGATGAGTCTTGCCCGTCCTGTTCTGGTCAGCGCCTGGCGCCATGCGCTGTACCGTGTAGGCATAGCTTTGCGAGTCGCCGGAGTGAACGCGGCACGCGTCGATATTGATCGCGCCCGTGCCATGCGCTAGCACGTTCGCCGCCACGGTACCGATCAGCGGCTTGCGGGCGACGGTGATCGGCTCCAGCGCGGGCTTGAGTGCAGTACCCCAGCCTTGCCATTCGCCGTCCAGGTTGTGCGACTTCGGGAAGCCCGAGCCATAGACCCAAGCAATCATGTCGCGAATCTCGAAGCCAGCGTCCTCAATGCAGACGGCCATGCGGTGCTGGGTGCGGGTGCCGGCGAAGGCCAGCAGGTGGCCACCGGGCTTTAGTACACGCAGGCACTCGACCCAAGTGTCGACGCTGGGCACATCGTAGTCCCAGCGCTTTCCCATGAATCTCAGGCCGTAAGGCGGGTCGGTCACGATGCTGTCGACCGAGTTATCAGGCATAGCCCGCATCGCCTTGATGCAGTTGCCAAGGTGGAGCGTGTAGGTCATGGCTTGCTCCATGCGTGCAGACGCCGCCTTCGTCGGGCAGGCGTTGTCATTGAATAGAGGGAGGACCGAGATAGTCTGGGGGCAGCGCGATAGGCTGCAGGATGGCGGCGAATTGCCATACACTAGCGTTAGCAAAGTCCGCGATAGCTCAAGGAAGTCCCATGAAACGCAGAAAAGTCAGTACAGAAGAGGAATTAGCAGCAGCCATAGCCGATGGTGCCGACTTCATCGAAGTTGAGGGAGACTTGGCAAACAAGACTTTTCGAATCCGGGCCGCAGGGAACGTGGCGTGGGCCATCGCCATCGGCTGCATTGCGACTGCGGTTGTGATCGCTGTTGCCGCCACCAAAGCGAACGACGTCAAGACTTCAATGGTTTCTGGAATCACAGCGGCAGGGCTCTCCGCTGCGCCAGCGCTTGCTCTTGGGCCGGCTGCGGTAGCTGCAGCTATAGGTATTGCTGTGAGTGCAGGAAGCGTATCGGTGTTGAATCGCTTGAGGGAGTACGACCAACACAGCTTCGAAAATGGGGTTCTAGTTTTGCTTAAAAATTGAGAGCCGATTTAGCCCCGTTGCCCGTTGCCCGTTGCCCATCGCTCATGGCTTTGTCCTAGGCATGCGTCGCCCTCCGTGGCCGGATGCGGCATGGTGGTAAAGTAAGAGTTGATGAAATAATCAGTGCTCTCCGCCTTTGAGGAAGAGAAACATGGCTCAATTGTTAGAGGACGTGGTCGGCGTAAATCGGGCCGGCTTGGTCTGCCACCCATACAAACTCACGCGTGGCGACAAGGCTGGCCAGTACAGCTACACGCTTGAGACGAATAACAACCTGGACTATGTCGGTATCGATGAGGCTGGCCTGCGCCTTTTGATTGAGTCTGGCGCATTCAACGAAAAAGGCCGGATTCGCATGCTGCCCGCTGGCTGTCCAGCGGGTGCAGTCGGTAACGCTTTGTCAGTCCGGCGCTACCAGGGGAAGCTGTTGCCAGTTCGTTGAAATTTGCATGGTGGCAATTTGGTGCGCGATGGGGTATTACGAGTGACCGGCATGGGGCCGGGCGATAAAGGGGGAATTTGATGTTTGAGCTAGGATCAGTTGTTGCTACCGTAGGCGACTATACGGTCGTAGAGGCAATCCAAACTTTTTTTGATGGGAATACAGAGGTGGTCGGCTATTGGGTGTTAGGGCCTGGAGCCGATTCCTCATGGGTCCATCCAACTCTTGAGGCTGCTCAGGCAAAAGCTTCCGACTTGGACCACGGGAATAAAAAGAGATCCTCGTTCAGGCCATCCTGATCGGTTGGACGATTTCGTCGCCCGGATTCTGCTGAATCATCAGCATGCTCTTCCGGTCGAACGCTAGCGCCAGCCGCGGCGAAATTCTGATCTCATGCCGCGGCGGAGTAAGAAACTTCGCTGCGTGCAGCCGACCAAGGGCGTAGATGCCGTGGACCAGCGCCTCTATCATCTGCCCGTGGGTAGCGTCGACCAATCGCAGATCGCCCGCAGGTGCTGGCCCGTTCGCTTCCTGGCCGAAAGCCGCAGTGACTCAGTGCGCGCCACATTCCGGTTAGCTTCGATTTCGTGGCGCGCGATCCTGAACAGTGCGTGGTGCCGGAGCGCTTCGATGTGATGAATCATCAGCGTCAGCGCCTCGCCCTGTTCTTCGATCCCGGCCCATTCCATCAGCTCCAAGAGGGCCTGCTTAGTTCCTGGTCAAACCTTCAAGCGCAGGTCTTCTTCCTGCAACTTTGCAGATTTCTCTCGCCTGCGCCGGTCGCGCTCGGCCTGTTCCATCGCCATGCGGCGCCTCCTTCAAGCCGCTGGGCGGCAAGGTGAATTGGTTACGCCGCCTGTGCAATTGCAGCGCGCGGTGGGTCTTCCTGTTCAAGCTGGATCTCCATGTCTTTGTCGTTCCAGCCAGCCACCAGCCGCAATCGACGGTGAGGTGGCCGTAAGGCTGGGAGAGGCGGCACCGGCCCGCTTGGCGATCGGCGTGGCCCTGGTAGTAGGCGGTGGGGTGTTCGAGGCGTAGGGCTCGCTTCTTCATGGCTATGCACCTGAGAGGTGATGGAGCGGCTTGAAGGGGATGTCGTCGTCGAAGCTGTCGTAGTCTGGGCCGTTCGTGCCCTGCTGACTCTGCTGGTGGTGCCCATAGCTCTGGCTCTGCTGCTGACGCTGTTGCTGCTGGAGTCGTTGTTGCTGCCGCGCCTGCTGCTGGCGACCTTGCTGCTGACCGCCACCCTGATCATCCTGGCGCCCGCCGAGCAGCTGCATCCTGCCCTGCATGTCCACGATGATCTCGGTGGTGTACCGCTTGATGCCGTCCTTCTCCCACTCGCGGGTTTGCAGCTTGCCCTCGACGTACACCTGAGAGCCCTTGCGCAGGTACTCGCCGGCGATCTCGGCCAGGCGCCCGAATAGCGAGACGCGGTGCCACTCGGTGCTCGCTGATGGCCAAACTCAGGCTGGTGACCGCGCTGCCGTTCGGCAGGTAGCGGACGTCGGGATCCTGGCCGCAGGTGCCGACCAGAATGACTTTGTTTACTCCACGGGCCATGGGGCCTCCTTACTTGATGCGGATCGAGCTTTCGCCACGTTCCAGGTGAGCCCAGGTCGGTTCGGGGATCAGTTCGTGCTCGCAGTCCTCGCCGGCGGCCATGCGCTTGCGCACTGCCTCGTTGTGCTCTCGGCAGGTCTTGAGCTTGGCGGCGATCGCCTTCTTGTCCGGGTCCTGGGTCACCTGCACCCGGACTAGGTCGTCGGGCAGCTCGTCCAGCTTGTCGACGATCACCTTCTCAGGCGCCGTCGCCAGGGTAATGGTGAACAGCGGGCGCTTGATCGACTTGAGGTTGGCGGCCTCCATATTGCGGCGCAGGTAGTCGCCGATCTGCGTGACCACGTTCTTCTTGATGCGCTTGAGCTCGGTCAGGCGCTCGATCTCGGCATCGATGGCTAGGACCTCGCCGTCGATGTTGCGGCGCAGCATGACGATGTTGTCCGCCTTGTCGACGAACTCGCCTGCGATGCCATCCATGGTGTCTTGGATGGCCTGCTTGAGGCCTTCGTCGTCGGTGTCGGCCATGGCGGCCAATTCCCTCATCTGCTTGGTGAGAGGATAGAGGCTGCTCATGCGGCGCTCTCCTGCTTGAACTTAGGCGTCAGGTCCGCCAACTCCTTCGCAATGCGCTGGACCCCCGTGTCATCCTTGAGGGCAGCCAGGCGGCGCATTGCCGAGTCGTGGATTTTCTTCAGCTCGTGGAGGCTCTGTGCGCCTTGCATGGATTCGACTGTGCTCTTGAGGTAGTCCAGACGTTCCTGCTTCTGGCGTTCCTCCTCGGCAAGTCGATCATCAGCCTTGCTGATGGCCACTTCATCCAGGACCGCGTCGACATACGCAGCATCGTCAAAGAGACCCATGTGGATGTCAGCAGCGAAACCAAGAGGCTGAAGGCACTTGCCAATGGCGTCGGTCAGCGACTTCTTGGCAGCCTCCCAGTCGGTGATGATCTTCCCCTGCTGCAGGTGAACGAACGGGGTGTGCCCATACTGCTCGACGGTGCACTTCTGGCCATCCTTACCCAGGTACCAGAGCTGTACCTCCAGCGTGTGCAGCTTTGCGTTGATTCTGGGCGCATCTGGCCACTCCTTGGTCGGAGCCTGGAGCGGACCACCTTCGTCGAAGCGGTCTTCAAGCACCGTCCAGCCCCAGCCTTCACCGCAAGGGCCGAACACCTCTGTGGCCTTGCGCATAAGGTAGGTGGGTTTGATGGCGGTACCACGGAAGCCGCCCATGCCGGTGAAATTCTTGGTAGCACTGGGGTCGGTCGTTCCGACTTGATCCCAGATACGCATGTTTGTGTTGGACATGGTTGTACCTCGCGCCGTCGTCACGGTAGGCGCTGATATGGGGGGGTTACTGGGTGATGAGGTCGGCCAGGACGCCGAACAGCATCAAGGCGGTGCAGGCGGTGAGCATGCGGAAGGAGCCGCGCCAGAAGACCAGGCGGCGTGCTTGCTGCCGGGCCACGCCCGCACCTCATAGCCGACCGTCCACTCGCCGCAAAGACAGGCGCGGCAGCTCCAGGCCAGCGGGTTTTCAATGCTTGCCAGCGCCGCTGCGTGCATCGCCGCAGCGAAGGTCGGGCCTTTGAACAGCATCAGCACACGGTCACCGGGCAGCGCCTGGGTTTCGGGCAGCTCGGCGACCTGTTCGTCGATCAAGGTTGGGAAAAGGGAAGTGCTCATGCTGCCTCCATGCGTTGGTCAATGACCTTGTTCAGGCGCTCGTGATAGTGGTCGAACTCAGGGAAGGTGATGCGCTGGTCGGCCATCATTGCGTTCAGCTGAAGCTGCACCACAGCTGCGCAGCCAACGGTGTGGCCGGATCGGCAAGCGCTTCAAGCTCCTTGTCGATCAGGATGTACGGGCTCACAGGGCCTCGGCCTCGGCCAGCACCCCGTCAGCCGCCAGCGGCTCGAGCAGTTCGCGGGCAATCTCGCGCAGCTTGGCCTCTGGAATGACCTGGGCCAACGCAGCGCGAGCGTCGCACGGCACGCCGCTGCGCCCGGCCAGGACCAGCAGGCCCAATGCAGCAGGCCCGGCGCTGACGTCCATGCCGCCGTCGGTGATGAAGTGGTCGATCGCCTCAGCGAAGTTCAGATGGGTCACGCCCTGGGCCTTGCGCAAACGACGCTGGAACATCACGTCTTGGCGATCCAGCAGGATCTCGACCGCGTTGTCGACCCAGGCGCGCTGAGCCGCTTCCTCGACCGTCTCGCTCACCTGGCAGGGCAGGCGGTTGTCGAACTCGAACTGTGCTGCGTGGAGTGCTTACATGATCGCCTCCAGGGCGTTGATGCGGCCGCATTGGTCAGGCGTCACAGGCTGACGTGGCGCTGGTTGTTCAGTGCTGCAGCGCACCACGGCCATATGGCTTGAAGCAGCAAGCGCAAACCGCTACCCCAGTCTCCTGCTCGACCTCAATAGCTCGAGCGGCTCTTCGAGCTGCGTTGCCGGAAACTCCTGCACGCTCAGCTTCTTCAGCTACTTTCAGCCATTGGGCGATTGCAGGATGAGGAGAGAGTCGACCTTCAAGATCAATTTCAATCTGCATCGCCTTGCTCTCCAGGGCGGTTGATTATCTGGTCAGCCATCGAAGGCCTTCGCGCATAGCGGATTGCAGATGGTTTTGCAGGGCCGCTTGAAGCAGCTCGCTACCCTGGGCCTTGCTGATGGCGTCGCAGATCTCGCGACCCGCCTTGGTGTCTGGCTTGAACTTCACTTTCACGGTTCGCATAGCTATCTCCAGTGGATTCCCAAAGCACCCGGTCGCCCAGGTGCTTCAGTGAATCGTTCTGTCCCATTACCGCCGGGGTGGCGGGGCGCATTGCTTACCGGGTCGTTCGTACCTACTAGGCGTAACGGTTCGAGCCTTTCGCTCTCGATCAGCCGTACAGGGTTCTCCCTGTCGTGGACAGCCTTTCGGGGCTGTCTGATCGCCAGTCGCCGGTAGAGGCAATGCGGGCTGTTGGTTGTTGCGCTGGCTGTTAAAGAGCAGCGGCCGGTGAGGGCCTCCCGAGGGACTGTGTAGCGCCTCGATGGGTGAGCAATACCGCCGGCATTTCATAGGTTAAATACCTCCGGTCATATTTTTCTCGCGCCCACAAAAAAGCCCGCTCAGTAGCGGGCTTGCGCATTAAACAGAACCTAGCTTCCGTCGGCCTTGTCAGGCGTTTCAGGCTTTGCGGACTCGATGTATTTCTTCAGCTTTTCAACACTAGCCTGAGCTAGGCCTCTGTTTGCACCGAAAGCTGATTTCACAGCAGCATCAGCTGCTACCATCTCCCTCACTTGCCTAAGCGCTCCTTATCGGAGCTGAGTTTTTCGTTGAGGATTTCAAGCAGGTCATCATTTGTGCGACGGAATTTTTCGAGGGCCACGTCTCTGGCTACGGGAGACTTCGCTTCGTCAAGTTCTTGCTTGGCTTCATGGTATGCCAAGGTTGCGCTGTTCTGTTGTATAAGGAGGCGGATGTCGGCTTGATAAGAGCGCAACAGAACCTTGCACTGCTCAATGAATGCTATAGCAATATCCCGATCGGAAAGCTTGTGTTTCCATGAAAGGATCTCAAGAGCAGAAATTTCACTATCTAATCTCTCAGCCACCGCCCTGGTGCGCTTGAAGTACTCACCTAAGCTGATCCCCCGCTGGGCACGGGCTGTCATTTGGTGCTCTGTCTGAGTAGCTGAAACCTGAATCGCTCGGACTGCTGCTTCCGTTTCTTTGGCGCTCTCATACTTGTTCGAGCCTAGACATCCGCTACAGGCAACAGCCAAAGCAACTATGCCCGCTACAACTGCCTTCATTCCTTGAGCCTCTAACGTGGATCGAGGCAGGATTCTATCATTGTGGCCAGCCGCCACCACGGATCCACAAAAAAGCCCGCTCAGTGGCGGGCCGATGCATGCGGTGGAAGGTTACCGGGTGAGCATTATTTTGGTAGTTTTGTCGTTCGTCACAGTAATCCGATCAGTAATCTGGCCGCCTTGATTGGTGAGGCCCCATTGGCTTGGAGCCTGCCAGCGAACCTCAGAGGTCAAAAAGTAGCGGCCGGGCGGAACGTCAGTGAATTGGAAATTTCCGCTTCCGTCTGCTTTCGTGGTCTTGATGTAGGCAAGCTGGCGGTCATCACCTGGCTGAAGAGGTGCGTGAACCTCGTACATCGTATGATACCAGTGCTCCGAATAAGATGTGATTGGGTTCAAGATCACATTTGATCCCGCCCCGTATTTGACGTCGCCACCCACAGTTTTCATGAAGACCTGGCCTGCAACCGTCCCAGTACCAGTGGTAGGGAGAGCCTTATACTCCTCGGATGGGAAAGGTGGACGTGACTGTGGAGTAGGCTGGGAAATACAGCCTGTCATGACTAATGCCGAGAACACTACTGCGGTGATTTTTGGGGCAAACGAAAGCATGGTTACCTCCCTGTGAGTTTAATCGTCATGGTACCACAAATGGCCACCCGCCATCAGGCGGACAGTAAAAAGCTCATGCATAAAGGGTGCATGATGGGCTTTCGGCGTTGGAATTGCACCGAAGGAATGATGTCTGCATGCTGACATCGGTGACGGCTGACGATTGGTAGGTCTAGCTATAAGGGCGGATCGCTGGGCAACGTAAGCCCGTCGAGACGGGCTTACGTGAAGCGGAGCCGAACGACCAGCGATGGAGTGCTTAGCAGATCTA
>Ga0153980_1001189_pt1 | contig 11115 bp, 10 predicted proteins | sample TSGA064MetaG_FD_104722 | JGI IMG/M metagenome (GOLD analysis project Ga0153980, IMG submission 104722) | Attine ant fungus gardens microbial communities from Georgia, USA - TSGA064 MetaG | ecosystem: Host-associated > Fungi > Mycelium > Unclassified | place: USA: Georgia, Magnolia Springs State... | reverse complement strand
TGGTCAGCTCCTGATGCGCCGCAGCTGAGATGCGCGGTGGCAGTGCAGGCAGAATACGTTCGCCCGCTTCGACCAGCGTTACGTTCAGCGCTTCGCGTCCCAGTCCTTTGAAACCGTAACTGTGCAGCTGTTTGACCGCATTGTGCAGCTCCGCTGACAACTCAACGCCCGTTGCGCCGCCGCCCACGATGGCGATGTTAACTTTCTCGACCTTACCTTCGCTGGCAGAGAATTTCAGGAACAGGTTGAGCATTTCGTTGTGGAAACGGCGTGCCTGATGCGGATTGTCCAGGAAGATGCAGTGATCTTTGACGCCCGGCGTGCCGAAATCATTTGAGGTGCTGCCCAGCGCCATCACCAGCTGGTCATAGGCCACTTCACGCTGTGGCACCAGCACTTCGCCCTGTGCGTTCAGCACTTCGGCCAGACGGATCACTTTGCGGCTGCGATCGATGTCGGTAAGCGAACCCAACTGAAACTCGAAACCGTGATTGCGGGCATGGGCAAGATAGCTCAGCGCATCAATGCCTTCATCCATCGAACCGGTAGCAACTTCATGCAGCAACGGCTTCCACAGATGGCTGTGGTTACGATCCACCAGGATAATCTCGGCCTTCTTTTTACGACCCAGTTTATGGCCCAGCTGCGTCGCCATTTCCAGGCCGCCCGCTCCCCCTCCGACAATAACAATTCTCTTAACAGACGTAGTCAACAAAGACCCCCTCAAATTGTGAACCAAAAGTTAACCAAAGGTTAAATTAAACCTTAAGAAACATAGGGTTGGCGAAGTTAAAATCGCTATCTGCTCGCAGAATAGCATGGCGGGAAGAGGAGAACATAAGAATATTGATATACATCAAAGCGGGGAAATAAAACTCGGATAATTACGTAATGAAAACAGGCACCTTGCGGTGCCTGTCCTGCTTAACCTAATGTTTTGAAAGCTTTTATCCGCTGAAGATGTGGGGATATGTTTTTGAATTTATGTCCTTCTGTCTCGTCCCAGACAATTTCATAGAAAGGATGCAGCTGCCCGGCGGTGCGCTGGCTGTCCAGCGCCTCATCCTGACGGGAGAGAAAGGTCAGACAGCGGTCACGATTGCGTTCGCGAAAATCGCTGACGCATTTGGTGGCGATGTCCTGATACTCTTCTGGCCGGTCAATCTTCCCTTCCATGTTCTCCTGCGGAAAAAGGTTGGGATTGAAGATTGCCTGCCGGATACCACACAGAAAACCGATGCGCTCTGACCAGAAGCCGCCCAGCCCGACGCCGCAAATCAGCGGACGATCGTCGTCGGACAGCGTCAGCATTTTATCGGTCTCTTTCAGCAGAAACTGCATGTCATGTTTAGGATGGAGGGTGCTGTAACTGAGCAACCTGACATCAGGATCGATAAATTGCAGTTGCAGCACCTTTTCGTGATTGCCCGGACTACTGGAATCAAAACCGTGCAGATAGATGATCATGATAATCCTCAGGTTAGTGATAGCGCCGGGCAGTCACTGCTTACCACGACGCTTTGTGAGCCAGCCAGCGTTCCTGAAGTGCACTCAGTTGCTGGGCATTGTTTTTCCAGCGATGCGTTGCCTGCAACTCATCGCGGGTGAACCTGCCCTGATGATACAGCTGCGTAACCCGCTCTGACCCGACCGGGATCAGGTTATCCAGCACGCTAATGGCACCCTGACGCTGATTGCAGACCAGAATCATGTCACAACCGGCAGAAAGGGATTGCTGCGCGCGCTCAGGATAGCTGCCCATCACGGCGGCGCCCTCCATTGAGAGATCGTCGGAGAAAATCACACCGTCGAAGCCCAGTTGCTCGCGCAGCACGGTTTTAAGCCAGTAGGGCGAACCACTGGCGGGCAGCGGATCAACGTCGGTGTAGATAACATGTGCAGGCATAATGGCATCCAGTGCCTGCTCGGTAATCAGCTTGCTGAAGATCGCCATGTCGTGCTCACGCAGCGTCTTTTCGTCGCGCGGATCGCGTGGGGTCTCTTTATGCGAATCAGCGCTGACCGCGCCATGTCCCGGAAAATGTTTGCCGGTCGTTTTCATGCCTGCCTCATGCATCCCCGCAATAAAGCGGCGGGCAACGGCAAGCGCGATGGCCGGATCGGCATGGAAAGAACGATCGCCAATCGCAGCACTGATATGACCAATGTCGAGCACCGGCGCGAAGCTGATATCGATATCCATGGCAATCATCTCGGCTGCCATCTGCCAGCCCGCCTGCTGCGCCATTTCACCGGCGGTTTCTGCATCGTGAAGCGCCGCAAAAGATTGCATGGCGGGCAGTTGGGTAAAGCCGTCACGGAAACGCTGCACGCGACCGCCCTCCTGGTCCACCGCAATCACCAGCCGGGCGTGAGAGGCCGCGCGGATCTGCCGCACCAGCTCTGCCAGCTGGGCCGGGTCGTGATAGTTTCGGGCAAATAAAATTAAGCCGCCTACCAGTGGATGCTTAAGGATCTCGCGCTCTTCGCCATCCAGTTCATAGCCCTCAACGTCGAGCATCAGCGGGCCGGGTAAATGTGATCTCATAACCTGAATCCTGTAGCGTTAGGCATCTGCATAACGCGATTAAATCTGTTCCCAGCTCTGTCGGGCCAGCTGGTGTAATGTGTCGTCGTCACCCTGACCGGCACGCAACTGATACCAGCTGGCCATCAGCAGACGCAGCCACGGCTGCCAGCGTCTGACCTGCTGCACCAGCACCGGAAGCGGCAGCTGCATCGCTGCGGCGTACTCTGCCAGCCAGTCGGTCTGATGCGGCGGATCGCTGGCACAGACGGCCGCCAGCTCCAGCGCCACATCGCCATCAGCGGCATATTCCCAGTCGATCAGACACAGGCCCTCCGGGCTCTGTATGACATTTCCGGCATGCAGATCCATGTGCAGCGGTGCCAGCCTTAATGGCTGAGGTTCGCCCTGCTGCGTCAGACGTCTGAGCGCCCGCAGCCAGCGGTGATGCCGCTGTGGCGAGAGCTGCCAGTAGCGCCATAACAGCGGCAACAACTGCAGGCGATAGCCGGTTAACGGCAGCTGATGCAGCTGCCGCAGCAATGCCACAATCTGCGGACGCTGCTGGCTGAAGCGTTGTTCATCCAGCGCGTCGCCTGCGCACCAGGTCAGCACAATACCCTGACGATGACCAGCAACGGGCTGCGGTGCCAGTCCGCTGGCTCGCATTTTTCGCAACAGCCGGAATTCGCGCTGCCGATCCACAAATGGAATTGCCGGTTGTGGCGCCGCCCGCGCGATGAAGGTACCGCACGAGCTGACAATCTTCTGACTGTGACCGGTCAGACCGGCCAGCGGGATAGTTGATACCTTTCCTGGCTCGCCGGTCGCCTGCTGAATTATCCGCTGAAAGACGGGATTAATTCTGTGCAATGCCGTTGCCGGACCAGATGATCTCACCGGTCTGAACCAGCATCAGCTGCATCTGCAGAGCTGGCGCTTTAACATCGCCGCGTGCGTTACTGTAGAGCACATACTGGGCATTAACGTTGCGTGCCAGACCAATCGCTTTGCTGCGCGAGTTCAGGCTGTCATCCGGCGATAATCCCAGCGTCTGCTTGGCCTGCGCCAGCTGATCGGCAGAAACCAGCGTGAATTTGCCATTGTTGTTCAGCGCATTCTGGATAGCCGCTGTTGCTTTCTCGCTTTGCAGCGCGCCATTGGTGCTGTTTTTGATGCGGTCGACCAGCAACACGCTACCCGGCTCGGCGCTGGCGGCCTGCAACATCTGCGCCACCAGCGGCTGTACGCTGGCATCCCAGTTGATAGTGACCAGCTTCGGTGGCTGTGGCACAGGCTGAGGCTGCGGTTGTGGCACCGGCTCAGGTTGCGGAACAGGCTGCACCGGCTCGGCTGGCTGGGTCGGTTCAACCGTGGCGGGCTGCTGCTGTTTCACTACACAGCCGGTCAGAATGAGCGCCATCAGGAGCGCTCCGGTACGATTAACACTGCGTATCACGTAGAAAATCCTTAAAGATAGAGATAAAGACGAACCTTGCTGGCAGTCAGGTTACCCAGCTGCGAGGTGGCGACAATACTGCCCTGCGCCGGAACGGTAACGGTCTGCGCCGGTTCCTGCGGGGTGATTTCCAGACCTTTGTCGTCATACCAGTAATAACGATAGTGCACAACGACCGGTGTTTCGCGCTGATTATAGAGCACGCTGGTGGCACGTTTCAGTCCATCGTTCTCATCCAGCGTCGGTTCATCGGTAATGATCCCTGCTGACAGCACAGAAGACTCCATCACCAGCGACTGTGAGGTATTGATCATCGGTTTTTCACTGCTGCAGGCCGTCAGGCAGAGCAGGATCGGCAGGCCAGTCAGCCAGGATCGCATAGCTTTTTTCCGTTATCAGGTCAGTCTGAGAGCATCGGGCCCAGCGGTTCGCCGCCCAGCAGATGCATATGGATGTGATAGACCTCCTGACCACCATGTTGATTGCAATTCACAATCAGCCGATAACCATTCTGATCGATCCCTTCCTGACGGGCGATTTTCGCTGCGGTGGTAAACATACGTCCCAGCGCATGCTCATGGGCCGCTTCCGCCTCGTTGACCGTTGGGATCAGCACATTTGGCACGATTAAAATATGGGTCGGTGCTTTAGGCGAAATGTCGCGGAAAGCCGTAACCAGTTCATCCTGATAAACCACATCAGCGGGGATTTCGCGGCGGATAATTTTACTAAAAATGGTTTCTTCAGCCATGGTGCAATTCCTTGAGCCTGAGTCGTAATCAATCAGTATGCGGGAGAAATTTGTTTTCTTTCAACCTCAGTACCACTTTTCTTGCATTGTTCGCCTGCCTTTGCAGCAGCTCCTCTCCTCTGTCACCTGAACAGCATTCCAGATGCTCGCAAGCTGCCTGCCATACCATTAAAATGAAACGCTGTTTTATAAATTAGAATTTCGCCACCCTTTTCTTTATATGGCTGCCACTTCAGCCCAGGCGTTAGCCAAATTGCGAAGGTTTAGCCGCCCGGTCAGCTCTACTTTGCTAACCAGTCCGGGTGAGAAGTCCGGCGTCACCAGGGATATACCGCCATATAACATCAAGGAGCATTAGCCATGCGCTCACGTAAAATTGGTCTTGGCCACTATCTGGCCTATGGTTCCGGAGATTTTCTCGGAGCAGGCACCACGGCGCTCACAGCCGCCTGGTTGCTCTATTTTTATACCACCTTCTGTGGATTAACCCCGATTCAGGCCACCTTAATCTTTGCTACCGCTCGCGTGCTGGATGCCGTGGTCAGCCCGCTCATGGGCTTTATTACCGACAACTTTGGCTCAACCTGGCTGGGCAAACGCTTTGGCCGCCGCAAATTCTTTATCCTGTCAGGCATACCCTGTGTATTCAGTTATAGCCTGATGTGGGTCAGCGACATGAGCTTCTGGTGGTATCTCTGCACTTACCTGCTGTTTGATATCGTCTACACCATGATCCTGGTACCTTATGAAACGCTGGTCCCGGAAATGACTGACGATTTCAAACAGAAAACCCGGTTCTCCGGCGCGCGTATTGGTCTGGCGCAGCTCTCAGCCATTCTGGCCGCATTTTTACCCGGCATTTTACTGGGTATGCTGGGCAAAGATAATCCCGACTCCTTTTTCTACGCCAGCCTGGTGTTCTCGGTAATCTGCGCACTGGTGCTGACGCTGGTGTGGTGCTTTACCTGGGAACGTCACCCGGATGATTTCTCTGCCGAGTCGCGGCGTGCTGAGCAGGAAAAACAGCAGCTGACGCTGATGCAGAATCTTAAACGGCTCTATGTTGAGCTGGCCTCAACTTTACGTGTTCGCATCTTCCGCCAGCACCTTGGCATGTACCTCGGCGGCTATATCGCCCAGGATGTGTTTAATGCCGTCTTTACCTGGTATGTGGTGTTTGTGCTGATGCAGAGTGCTCAGGTTGCCTCCAGCCTGATGGGCACCATGGCAGTGCTGCAGTTTATTGCTGTGATGGCGATGATCCCGCTCTGTATCCGCATGGGGCCTGCACCTGCCTACCGTCTGGTGGCCATCCTGTTTGGCCTGGCGTCGCTCTCCTATGCCGGATTGTGGTATGCCGGCATGAACGACAACATGTCACTGCTGTTAGTGATCTCTGCCCTGGCAGGTCTGGGACGTGGCGGCATTAACTATGTGCCATGGAACACCTACACCTATATCGCGGATGTCGATGAGGCCATCACCGGTCAGCGCCGTGAAGGCATTTTTGCCGGCATTATGACCCTGACGCGTAAAGCGTCGCAGGCGGGTGCCGTCATGCTGGTCGGTATCGTGCTGCAGCTCTCTGGTTTTGTCTCTGGCCAGGCAACCCAGGTACCCGGCGTCAGCCACACCATCCTGGCGATCCTGAGTATCGGTACAGTGGCCGTTCTGGCCTGCGGCTTTATCGTGTCACTGCGCTTTAAACTTAATCTGCAGACCCATACTGTCCTGCGCCAGGAAACGCTGAAAATGCGTGAAGCGGACCGCATCGTGCCGGAAAGCATCACCCCGGAAGCACGCGGGATAGTTGAAACACTGGCTGGCATGCCTTACGAAAATCTGTGGGGCAACAATAACATTGGCTTCCTTAACCGGAATAAGCCAGCGCCGGAAAAATTGTCCGCGCATCCCTCTTTACACCCTTCTATAAACTCGACCTTAAAACGACAGGAATAAACCATGACTGTATTTCCCGTTAAACACAGCAAATTATTGTGCCAACCTGAGCATCTGCTGCCACGCAGCGAACTGGTACAGCTGATTCAAAAGCTGACACAAAATCTGGTTAACATCACCGATGAGACAGGCGAATTTTTATTGCGGCTGGACGATGGCCGGGTGATTGATACCAAAGGCTGGGCGGGTTGGGAATGGACACATGGCATCGGTCTGTATGGCATGTTGCACTACTATCAGCAAACCGGCGACCAGCAGACGCTGGCGATCATTGATGAATGGTTCACTGAGCGTCTGGCGGAAGGAACGCCGACCAAAAATGTGAATACCGTTTGTCCTTTTCTGACGCTGGCTTACCGTTATGAAGAGACCGGTAACCCGGCCTGGGTGCCGGTACTTGAGCGCTGGGCTGAGTGGGTCATGTATGAAATGCCGCGCACCGAACAGGGCGGCCTGCAGCACATCGTCTATAACAATGAAAACACCCAGCAGCTCTGGGACGATACGCTGATGATGAGCGTCATGGCGCTGGCCAAAATCGGCCAGTTGCTGAAACGCGATGAGTGGGTGGAAGAAGCGAGCTATCAGTTCCTGCTACACACCCAGTATCTGATGGATCGTGAAACCGGCTTATGGTTCCACGGCTGGAACTTCGACGGTCGCCATAACTTTGCTGATGCACGCTGGGCGCGTGGCAACAGCTGGGTGACGATTGTGATTCCTGACTTCCTGGAGATGATGAACTGGCCTGAGCATCACGCGACCCGCCGCTTCCTGCAGCAGGTTCTGGAGACCCAGGTCAAAGCGCTTAAGGCCTGTCAGCACAGCAGCGGCTTGTGGCACACTCTGCTTGATGACCCGAACAGCTACCCGGAAGCCTCTGCCACGGCAGGATTTGCCTATGGCATTCTGAAAGGGGTTCGCAAGCGCTATCTCCCCGCGGAGTATCTGGAGGTAGCAGAAAAAGCGCTGCGCGGCGTGATTGCGAATATCGATGACGATGGCGAGCTGAAACAGGTTTCCTTTGGAACCGCGATGGGCAGTGACCTGGACTATTACCGCACTGTTCCTCTCACCTCAATGCCTTACGGTCAGGCGATGGCCCTGCTCTGCCTGACTGAGTACTTGCGCGTTTACCTGTAACACGCGCCCCAAAAAAAAGCCCCGCTTAGCGGGGCTTTTTCATTTCTCTGAATCATTACATGCTGCGGATGTAATCATCCATATCGGTTTTCAGGTTATCGGATTTAGTCCCGAAAATTGCCTGCACACCGGAACCGGCAACTACCACGCCACGGGCACCGAGGTTTTTCAGTTCAGTCTGATCCACTTTCGCCACGTCAGCGACGCTGACGCGTAAACGGGTGATACAGGCATCCAGGTTAGTGATGTTCTCTTTACCACCAAACGCCGCCACCAGTTTGCCCGCCATCTCTGTACCGGTCGCGGTAGATTGCTCGCTGCTGCTGCTCTCTTCACGGCCAGGCGTTTTCAGATCCAGTTTGGCGATCAGTACGCGGAATACGGTGTAGTAAATCAGGCCGTAGATGATACCGATAATCGGGAACAGCCAGATTTTGCTGCTGTTGCCGCTCAGCACGATAAAGTCGATAAGACCGTGTGAGAAGCTGGTGCCATCACGCATACCGAGCAGGATACAGATTGGGAATGCCAGACCTGCCAGCAGCGCATGGATCACATACAGGATCGGTGCGACGAACATGAATGAGAATTCAATCGGTTCGGTGATACCGGTCAGGAATGCGGTCAGCGCGGCGGAGATCATAATACCCCCCACTTTAGCGCGATTTTCAGGCTTCGCTGAATGCCAGATAGCAATCGCTGCCGCTGGCAGACCGTACATTTTGAACAGGAAGCCGCCTGAGAGTTTACCTGCGGTCGGGTCACCCGCCATATAGCGTGGGATATCACCGTGGAACACCTGACCTGCCGCATTGGTGTATTCACCAATCTGCATCTGGAAAGGAACGTTCCAGATATGATGCAGACCAAACGGCACCAGTGCGCGTTCGATTACGCCATAAATACCAAAGGCGACAACCGGGTTCTGATAGGCCGCCCACTGCGAGAATTCCTGAATCGCGGAACCAATCGGTGGCCAGATAAAGGAGAGTAGCACGCCGAGAATGATAGCGGCCAGACCGGAAATAATCGGCACAAAACGTTTACCGGCAAAGAAGCCCAGATATTCCGGCAGTTTAATGCGATAGAAGCGGTTGAACATATAGGCGGCGATGGAACCCGCGATAATACCGCCCAGTACCCCGGTGTCGGCGAGGTGTTTAGCCTCGATCTCTGCCGCAGGCATATGCAGCACCAGCGGCGCAACCACCGCCATGGTTTTCACCATGATGCCATAGGCAACAACTGCTGCCAGCGCCGAAACGCCATCGTTATTGGTAAAGCCCAGCGCCACACCGATAGCAAAAATCAGCGGCATGTTGGCGAACACCGATCCACCCGCTTCTGCCATTACATGCGAAACCACTGCAGGTAACCAGCTAAAATTGGCTGAACCGACCCCTAACAAAATACCGGCTATCGGCAGAACCGATACCGGCAGCATCAGCGATTTACCGACCTTTTGAAGGTTGGCAAAAGCATTTTTGAACATAGCGTGAAGCTCCTGAGTATGAGTGCATATTTGCGCAATGCGCATGGCAAAGAGGGAGGATTCTTTGCCGGGCTGGCGGTGACCGCCTTTTGATTTATTACGAAGGGTAAAATAAATCCCCTTTTGTTACTTTGATGGCTATCACGTTTCGACAATCACAGGGGCGCACTTTACGAAATTTCTCACTGACGTGCATCGGTAATTGACGATAAAAAGCTGACCCTGTCTGAAAAAACAGGGTCATATAGGCAGGTTACAGATTAATTACAGAGGCTGAAATAAAAGCCGATCAGGCGCCGAGCTGGCTCATCGGGATATGGAACAGCGTTGAGAAATTTTGCGTGGTGGCGGCAGCCAGCGTTTCCACATCGACACCTTTCAGTACCGCCAGGTAATCGGCAACATCGCGCGTATAAGCAGGCTGATTCTCTTTGCCACGATACGGCACGGGTGCCAGATAAGGTGAATCCGTTTCCACCAGCATCCGGTCCAGCGGCACATAACGCGCAGCTTCGCGTAGCTGTTCAGCATTACGGAAGGTGACGATCCCGGAAAAGGAGATATAAAAGCCCATATCGAGCAGCTTAGCGGCGGTGGGCTGATCCTCAGTGAAACAGTGCAGCACGCCGCCGCAGCGCTCAACCTGCTCTTCACGCAGAATCGCCAGCGTATCTTCGCGCGCATCACGGGTGTGGACGATGATCGGCTTATTCAGCGCGATCCCGGTTCGGATATGTTCCCGGAATGAGCGCTGCTGCTGATCTTTGGTCTCTGGCTGATAGTGATAATCCAGCCCGGTTTCACCGAGCGCTACCACCTGAGGATCGGCAGAGAGCCGGCGAAACTCTTCAACGTCATAAGCCTCTTCCTGATTCAGCGGATGCACGCCGCAGGAGAGCGCAATATTTTTCCGCTCGCCGACCAGGCTCTTCAGGGTATGGAAACCCGGCAGCGTAGTGGCGATAGCCAGCATAAATTTCACATCACGTGCCGCCGCTTTAGCGATCACATCATCAAGGTCACGATGGTTCTTTTCATAATCCAGGCCATCGAGATGGCAATGGGAATCCACAATAAACATAATTACTCTCAGATAGGTTTAGCCGACCAGCGCAGGCTTCTGTTTGTCCGCCCAGCTCAGAAGCTGATCGGTCAGCAATAATTCGCGATTCACTGACGCCACATGCAGTAACTGCTCGCGACAGCGCATCCATGCCAGGGTACTGCTGTTGAGTGCGCTGGCTGAAAAGTATCCGGCCAGCAACTGCACCACATCCTGGCGGTCAATATTACTCAGCCACTGACCTGCATTTTGCTGCCATTTCATCGCATCCAGCAGTAAAGAGAGCAGCCAGCCAATACGCGCTGCCGCATCGTCAGCATTCAGCGCAGGCAGCAGTTGCAGGATGTCCTGCTGCAATGCCGCGGGCAGCGCATCGCAGAGCTTTTGCCGCGCCTGCCACGGCCCGTTTTCAAGCAGGCTCAGCGCCGCCCCCGGCGCGCCGGCGCTCAGGCGTAGCGCCGCCAGCAGCATCTGTTCATCGTGCGAGGACTGCTTCTTCAGCCAGAGCAGGCTTTGTCCTTCATCGGGCGGCGTCAGATGCAGCGTCATGCAGCGACTGCGCAGTGTGGCCAGCAGACGTGACGGATCGCGGCTGCTAAGGAAGAACCAGCTGTTGGCTGGCGGCTCTTCCAGCGTTTTCAGCAGGGCGTTAGCGGCCGCTTCCGAAAGCTGTGCAGCATCCGGCAGCCAGACCACTTTCGCGCCGCCCTGCTGGCCAAAG
>Ga0153980_1001182_pt1 | contig 11143 bp, 10 predicted proteins | sample TSGA064MetaG_FD_104722 | JGI IMG/M metagenome (GOLD analysis project Ga0153980, IMG submission 104722) | Attine ant fungus gardens microbial communities from Georgia, USA - TSGA064 MetaG | ecosystem: Host-associated > Fungi > Mycelium > Unclassified | place: USA: Georgia, Magnolia Springs State... | reverse complement strand
TGTATCGGATTTGGTCTGTGGAGCTTTTCAAGGAACCTTTCCGCCACTGGCCCGGGCGACACTTGCTTTTCTCGGAAAACGACAAAGTGGTTATTAGGGAACGATTCGCCGTTCACCGTCGAACGACCAAGAATATATATACACACCTCCCACCCCTTTTTTCTTTTTGAGTCATCGCTTCCCGGTCTTTGCCCTGCATGTGCTCATGTCGTCCTTCTCTTCGGCACTCACGTGCGGACATGCAAATACTCATTCACACACCCTCTGACCGACTCTTTGCTCTGTTTTACATCTGGTCGACTCGGCTTGTCTCTGCACAACTCAATATGCAGATATCCCATATCGTTATTCGTTCCTTTTAAGGTGTTTATTGTGTGAGTAGTTTTTTCTTGTACCATTTAGTAGATGCCATCGTTTTAGTACCAGCTCCGTCTTAGATATCGATAAGCTTTAACTCCCTCACAGACTCACATTCACCGATGAACCCCCGATTTTTTTATATGTATGCGCGTGTACGCATGACTCGGTTGGGTCGGTTTTTCCCCACATTCAAAGTATTCACATGCAATGTGGTTTTCTTATTGTGTTGTATTGTAAATTCGGTCCGGATATGAACGTTGTGTGACTTTTGGTAGTCGTATTTTTTCTCTGACAATAATGCTCTTCGTATTTTTTTCTTCGTATTGTACACTCTTTTGCGTATTGACTAGTGATGATGATAATGGAGTTGGTAGGTACACAATATCATCTGTGTTATAAGCATTGTTATTAGTAATTGCTTGGGAGCCACCAGAAATGTGTGCCATTCTTCAGACAATTCTTTTTTGGAGTTATTTATGACGCAATCCTCGGGTATATATATCGATAACCCTCTGCCCAAGCGATAGTCGGGAGGGAGATGTGGGTTACGTAGCAGTACTACTAAGTGTGTATATATAGCTGCTGCTGTATCACTGAAGCTGTACGTTTTTGGAATCGTTACCACCTGTGATTCCTTTACCATTGGTCACTTGCATGATAGATATTTTGCACTCTAAGGGTGAATTATGTAATAATTATGCCCTTAGATGTGGGTCCTGACGTAGATATGCTGTAATAAGTTGTTGATTAAAAAAAGACGTAAATATAATTATATGAGTTAGGGAACCGGATTGGATGGTTATGATTTGTTCAGTATCTGATTTTCAGGAAGGTTTTGACTGGCTTGTTCCGTTGGTCCAGGGTTGATTCAAGCAAAGTAGATAAGATTCTAGCCAAGTGTCCTTGGGTGCTTATCCAGACATTAGCTGTGTAAGCTAGTTAAAACAAGTCTAGATCTCGAGGGCTGCCGTTATTAGGCTATAGCTTTTCCCTCTCCTGGATATTATCCTATATATCCTCGACCTATGCCTATGTCGGCCAGGGCTTGCTCCACGACTAGCTATTCATGCACATCATTAATCGTTACTTGGTTAAGCTCGACGTGTTTTATTCGGGTCCGAAATAAAGAGGTATCTAACCTTATGAACAGAGGCATTAGTGACTGGCAAAATTCCCTCAAGAGGTGGTCAAACCGGGATAACTGCCATGTTCGGTAAAGTATGCCCGCTTATGAAATGGGCGCTTTTGATTTAGTTACAAAGTGCATCACCGCAGCATGATATCTGCGCTTAATAATGACAAGATGGAAAGATTCAAGGTCTTAGCGGCCATAGACATCTCACTACACCAAGACTGAACGACGAATGTAGAAAATAATGGTCTGTGTCCAGAAATGACTAGGCTATTCAGAAATAGATGTCAGGTATTGTATTTATATTGTCACTTCATCTCCCCTCCCGCTCCAGTTTCAAAATGGCCGCCGGACAGTGCATTCAGGAACAGGATCGTTCACCCCAGATGACAATCACGACGATCACGACGACGATCATCAAAACGTACCGTAATTAAACCCACCTTGGGTATCTTGAGGAAAACAAGCGTGTGGTTTCCATTATGAGCTACTTGTTTGTGATATCGAAGGTCACAGGTCAAGCGAGAGTGATTTGTACAGGGTGAGAAATATGAAGATCTGACATGATTTGCATTAAAAAGGTATCACTTTGCCCAAGCACAAGGGCGATTTGCACATGTCAGGTAAGCTTGAAACAGAACTGATGATCAGAGACAACAGGTATGTTGAACGATGCGATCAAAGCAGCCATTTCATCGCGGAGAGGAATTTTACACTGTTGGAACAAGAACTACAAACGAGGTAAAAAGCGATGTCAATTTCGCTTTCTTCCTGAGTTACTACGAAAACCGATGATGGTCATATGCAGTTTCATTAAGGGCATCTATTCAGAGAACGACAGAGGCTCAGAGTGGGCTCTTGATGGTTGACATGCCAGTGACACCTCATGAACAAGAGGAAAGAAAATCACAGGCAACGATGAGATACTTGACATAAAAGCTGTACGACATTTGGCAATGGTTCCACGCACAGCAATTCTGTAAAAAACATTCAAGTGACTTTTCTATCGCCATGCTGTCAACGCAGAGCTCTGTCGAGAAGAAGCTGTCAGTCTGGAAAAATGCACAGATGGAGCGGATCAAAAATTACCGTTGACAGCCAAATGGCAAAAGGGGCAATGTCTGATTCCGGAGAAACCTAAAGAGACAAAGACGTGTGTAGCTATGTTCAAATCACTGTTGAAATCTATAGATAGGTCTTTTGAATGAAACTCCACCACACCATAGGGCCCTCTCATTCGCGGTTTGAAATGCTAGGGGGTCTTGTCGTAACGTGTAATCTTGAGCTGATTAGGACAGACTAAAGAATGATCGCGTAATTTGACACAGGTTCCTGGGTGATGACTCGTCACCGGGAGTTTCGTCGTTTCCCTTGTTTCCTCCTGCAATTGTCTCCTGGGGTAGTTTCCACCCCCTTCATGATCCCACGCAATTACCTAGATGAATTTCATCCCCTCAAAAATTCATGTTAGAAAGCATAGGACTGAGGCGGAATGACTTGGACACTGCTGACCAATGTCACGCTTTGAGGGCACAGCTTGTCACGTCAATGACGTGTTGCACTACCATTCATCCGAATCGTTTGGCCGTACGTGCCATTCAAACATTGGAACATATCAGTCCATGATTTCTATTGAAAGCATCTGGAGTGTGATACTGGACGAAACCGTCGCAAGCCAAACTAATACACCTGACTAATGGTGACTTACGTTTCGTTCAGCCTGCGACCTAGACACATTCTGTGTCTCTGACATCTGTAGACTGCCAAATGGACATTTGTGTAGGTGAAATTATGCATGATCAAATAAGTCCTCGGATAATAGTCTAAAAATGAAATCCTGCACAGGCATTCACAGGGTTATTAAATTTTTTCGTCTTTCCAGAGTGCGGTGCTCGCTCTAGATTGGGCGCCTCGCTAAGAACGGTGAAAAGGGAAAACAGATCCACCAGGTGCCAACTCAACTGAGATAGAAAAGCGTCAATTCAGTTAATGCCTCGAGTCAGTGAAGTAGGATGTGAAGAGAATTGTAGAGTTCGGGTCTTCCACTTGCTATATGTGGTAGCGGAAGCTCCTCCATTTCACACTCCTACGACTGTGATGCCTCGTGGGAAGTATCTAGATTGATTCAGTAGCGTTCTGGACAACAAACTGATGAGTCGTACGACATGCGTTTTGTTTTTTTGGGTATGATCGCAGTGCAAGACACGTAGACGCTGCGGACTAATCCAGTATGGTGGCTTGGCTTGTCGTGGGGATTAGTGTTCAACAGCATTGTCCCACAGCAATACGCCCAATCATGGCTTAAAAGTATAAAAATAATTGATCAGTCCGTTAGATAAGGAGATGAAAGAATCACACCCCTCTCCATTGAGTTCATGCTTTCCATGCCGGTTACATGCCTTGGCATTCTGCAACCATACTTTTGATTCCAGTTGGTAATTCAACAGCATTTTGGTCGATCTCACGAGATTATAACAATCTGCGCGCCCAATCTAAAACGAACCGGATGATCCCATTTTTGAATGTTTGGTCGGGTTCGGAATTGCACCCAAAATATGGAGTTCAAACATAACTCTGGATAGCCATCTTGTTTTAGAAATGCTAGGGTGTCTCTTCTCCCACTGTCGGAGCTTCCTATTACCAAGGTGCAGGACATCAGTTTGAAGCGTAGCAGTTGCGACTAGCGGAGCCACCGTGTGACCGAAAAAATGAGCACCTGGGTAACAAGTGAGGATATGTCATGTATTCCTACTGATCACAACGTGTCTGATTTCGAACAGAACAGTCACTGCCACATCCTTCTTCTGCCACAAGGCCCACGTTGCATCACACCCTGTTGTTCCCGGCATTGAAACACATCCGTAGCATCTACATTTTTATGACTCCAACAACAATGGATATATTCCCGACGTGAAGGGTGGTATTTGAAATATACTCCATATGGTAATTCGCAATGGGTTAAGCGCCGGCTAGTTGTGTTCAGGACTGATTTGTTACAGAACTAGACCATGACGTTGCATAGCATTTTGAAATGTAAGTCGTCATCATGGTTCTCATGGCATTTACGGCTTAGTGTGGCCTAGAATATCATGTCGCCGGTTGTCTAATTCAGAACACAGTGTAATGCATTTTTCTCCCAAGTATTTAAACTCATCGTTGTGTTTCTGCTGACTAACTATCTAACTATCCCCTTTCCCCCCTCACCATACAACCAGAATTTTCAAAAAATGCCTGGGAAGCATGTCCGTTTTTCAAGGAGTGCTACTGTGCACACTTACTCATCAGCAACACTTCATCCTCCTCCTCCACTTATACGCGAGAGCCATTCACCTGCATCCACAAATTCACTCCTAACCCCTTCCGACTATCAGTCACCGCTTCCCCCAATGAGCCTGCACAAAAGAGATCCAACATCTCCAGTTAAACGAGCCCACTCCGCACATCACTCCCCATTGCCACAACTGCACCATCTACTCGAAAGTTCGTCGAACCCCGAGCTCCTATATGACATCCGCCTCCAACCAGCGCAAATTGTCTCAAAACGACGTGTTATTACCTCTGAAGAATTTAATGACCCAGCAATTTCTCCCTGGATACCTTCTATGACCATCTTCCATAAATATCTTCCTTGGAGTATTCACGTGAAGCCAAGTGGATATTCGCGAAGCAGAAGGATGCAGTATGTGACTGTATGGGATGTTCTGAACGCTATACACTCCTCCCTGAGGGAGACTATCCGTCAACAAGATTATGATAATCTTGGACACGGAAGCCAGCATCAGAACAGGGTGAAGCACGCATACGAGAGCAGATATAGGTTGCACCCTCGAAATTCTCCAGGTTATCAAACCGAGAAGATGGGTGGTGTACGGCGGATTGATTTCTTGGTGGAATACGTCAAATTTATGGGGCTCACACCTCATAATGTGGAGAGTGGAGAGTACACCTTGCACACACATCACTGAGCACGAGGTGGATTTCTGAATCACATTCTACAGGCTGGAAACAGTGACTCTGGATTTTAATTTATCTTTGACTCGATTCGAGGTACGGACTCATGTTTGGCTAGCATCTTGTTCGGTGCTAGTGGATATGCTCATTATTATGGTAGCCCTTCACGTTCGATACCCAATGATACATTAGCTGTCGTATAGTATAAAGTATTAGCTCGCTCCAGTTGATATAGTTCTACGTAATGCTTCACTACCGGTTCACATGATGTATGTATGTAATTGTACTGATCCGCTCGATTCATGATAAGATTGCAAATTAGGATAAAGAGGGACTATAGGAGTGGACCTGAATCAGGCACTTCAATGATCGACCGGTTGAATTGGCCAAATCGGGCATCGGCAGTTACAGTCATAACGTATTTTCACTTTCGCACGTTCCCGTTTTGCCCTTCGAAGTGACACCAATCGCACCACCCAACGTGTTCAAGACCCAAGCATTGTCAAGATCGGACCTTACATTTCATCATCACCTGTGGAGATGTCAGACTGGATTGTCCGCCAATGATGATCGATGATTCTCGGCTCGGCAGAATATAATAGGCTTTTGTGCTCACAAAGAAAATAGCCAAACCTTATTGAAGAAAGAGGTATACTATGAATACATGAAAAACCAAAAAAGGAATCATTCCCAAAATGCATGCATTACTCATCATCATCATCTTCCTCAGCGACGCTCTGACGAGTGGTTGCCTTCCGTCTAGGTGGGGCTGAACAAATAACGCTAGTACAAAGACGATTTGAAAGCACTAATGACAAACCTTTCCTTGCTCCTCGACTCCTCGCGGACTTTTTCTTGATCTTCTTTTCCAGAGCTTGATCTTCTTCGCCTTGAACCTTATGCTCCTCCAAAATCTATTATCAAGTCAATGGGCGCTAAAACAAGTGGAGGTGGAAATATATGCCTTTTCGAATTCATCCAATTCGGTATCAGGCTTGTCTTTTGATTTATTGCTCCTCGCCTGTAGGGATCATCAAAATGGTTATTTGAAAGGCAGATAGGGGGATTATACCTTCATAAGAATCTCCTCAAATCGCTTGTAAACTTCTGGCTGATGTAGCTTATCACGGTAAAATTGTAGACCTTCGATTAACTTCTTCACAGACCTGTCACTCTTGAATGGCAGCAGCGAGAGACAGTATGCGATATCCCTCCATTGTCGGGGATCTTCAGACAAACGGAATCGTTGACAAAGTTTCTCAACGATGCTTTCTGCTTGTTTTTCCTGCTCAACTTATAGCATCAAAAAATCTGGAGAGTAACACTAATGGAGCCAACCTTGTCAATGAAGGTAAAGATATATTGCAAAATCGTTTTGAAGTTTTCTTCAGGAACGGCATGGTCGCCCGTGGAAAGATGGCTGATGACTGCAAAAGTTAGTTCACTGAGTGAAGAAAACATAATAATTTTACCATCAGGTAAATTGTTGTAAATCGCATTTTCTTTTGTAGACAATTCCTTGAAAAATAATTTCGCAAGGTCCTGGATACGCGAGTCCTTGTCCTCCAAGCATTTAGCCATCTCTCCCAGCTGACCCTTGACTTTGATCATCGCATTCAAGATCAAGTGCGTCAATACCATCAAGGCATTCTTCTTAACTTGAACAACACTATCCGATAAACCGCGATACAGCTCATGCGAATTTTCATCTATGATATTCGAGAACGAGAGTGCAATGTCTCCAAGCGCGATGACGGCGTTACTCCTGATCGTGGCATCCTTTGAGGTTTCAAGAATTCTGAAGAGGAGATAAAGGTTTTCTTCGCAGAACTTTGAGCTGATGCAGAGTAGTTTGCCAAGTGCTACTGTAGCAACATTTTGTACTAATGGATCCTGAGCGACAATATCAGCTAGTTGAAAACCAGCAATAAGACCCCATACCTTATGCTTCGGATACTTACGGCATATTCCAACGACGAATGGTGCGAAACGGGCTAGTAAAGCTCCTTCTCCATAGAGCAGCTCGTCGTGTCGGATGCTATGGATCCGATCGCCGATCTCATCTTCGGCATTACCCACGACCTGATCCAACTCCTCCCCATCCTTATCCTTCGAAGACTTGCTCCCTTTCGCTTTCTTCTCTTCTAAATTCCGCATGAAACATTTGAGCAGACTCAATTTCAAATTTATCTCACTTACCTGCAAGCTTCTCATCTTTTTGTCTCTTCCATTCTCTCTCGACAGTCTCCAGAAATACGAGTTGCTTGAGACCAACGTGCCCGACAACACTCAGAAGCTGGCTGAGTCGGAAAGTATCCGTGCTGCCCTTATCATTTTCAACGTTTTGTGGTATTTGAGTCGAGGGAGTTTGTGACATTGACGTAACTACATCCCCACTATCGTCAGCCATGTCATGGTCTTCATCCGTGGAGCCCTGCAAGGTAAAAGCCTTCTTGGCCAACGACTGAAGGACCTTCTCAGCCCACTGAGCAGGGTCCACACCAAGTGCATAAACCGTGTTGATAATGTGTTCCGCCATCTGGAACCAGTCCAGGTTCCGAGTCGGTTTTTGAATCATCTTTGCCAACACCACGAAGATTGGGTGGTCCATTGGGTAACGGACGGTGTCGTCTTTCAGGGATCCTTTGACTTTTTTGGCACTACCACCGAGACGCTGAAGGGCGATACAACTATAGCGGACTAGCTGAAAATCTTTCTAAGAGGCGATGTCAACCGTCTTCGGTGAGCTACTCAACGAGAGTGAACTCACTGTGCCTTGCTTACCAAAGCCCACCTTGAGCATGGTGTCAATCTGATTTTCAACAATCCCCTTGTCCGCGACGGCCAACATTCCTAATATCATAATTGCACCTCTTCGTTGACTAGAGGGAAGGTTCTTGCTCGAACCTACATTTATTTCAACTTGTTAGCTCAATCTGACTGAGGAAATACTAACCGTAAATCTGCCACAGTCTAGCAATCACTTGATCGCCTATAAGATCGCTCTCCATCATAATCCTCAGCATTTCCTCTAAGCTTGTTATCTCCGCCAGCGAAGAGCCGTAAGTTAATCTATGATCAGACAGCAAGTAAGATAATGGTTGGCCACATAATTACTAAACTCACTCAATCAGATTCCTTGCGATTCGGTTGACTTGAGACTTAACATCCCCCTCGGGAACTTCAAAATAGAGGGAAGAGTAAACTTCGAGAAGGCGCTGCCGAATGCCCTTGAGTTCTTCTCCATCTCCCGAAACGGAGGTATTATTATCTTTGGTCCAAATAAGATGAATCATCTTCTGAATGCCTTCCTGTGAATAAAATCCAGTTAATTCAATAGAGCTCAAGCCAACATCAATACTAACCTCAGCATCCTTGAGCCGGTACTCATGAGCAACCCTGAAAAACTCCATTGTCTCCAGAACTTCAGCTTTGTTCGTTGATCCAAGCAGCTTTTTGAGATTCTCCATTGCATCACCAAGCAAACGTGTGAATGTAGTGGCCTCGGCATAATATTTTCGCTTGAGTTTTAGATGGAGATGTTCATCAGCTTCGAGGGAAGAAAGAGCTTGCTGTTCCTGGGCAAGTGCCTCAAGATTCAACTCCGATTTTCGCGGCTTGAGCTTCGGCGCCTTAGGTTTCTTACCCTTCCGTTTTTGCAAAGAGGATATTTCTTCCTTGTCGTCGACTGACATAGAGTCTCCGTCTTCGTCTTCATCATGAGAATCCCCTTCGGTTGATGCTTTCTCGTCGCCGCCCTCGTCGACATCCATTGCATCCTCATCACGGCGAATCTTTCCCCTAGAGTAAAACATGAGATACACACTTATATCGTATAGAGCATCCACTCACTTTTTGCTTTTCTTCCTCTCTCTAGGCGATCCTTTCTTATCCTCATCCACGCCTTCATCTCCATCGTCTTCCTTTTCCTCAGCCTCCTCCTCTCCTTGCATTTCAACCGCCTTGCCAATCTTATCCTCAAGCTCACGCAGTTGTGTTTTGACAGTTTCATATTCAGCCTCCCAGATTTCTGCCTGTAGCGTTCCACCGTGCATCATGCCGTACGGATGGGTAATCAGCAGCTTCGTCAGTAGACTGATAGCAGACTTTCTGACAGTCGAGGCCTTGTCCTCTAATGACTCGGCAGCGATACGTGTGCTGTCCAAGCGCTGTTTAGGGAATTTAGGGGCTTTGATGTCGAAAATTCTCGACAACACCGAAAACACTTTGGTACGAACGTAAGAGGAGGTATCAAGGGCACGCTCGTGGAGGAGATCAAAGAGACCATTGATCTGCTTTTGAGTTTGTTTGAAATCGGCATTGTCTTCCGAGCTGCCTGCAAGTTCTCGGATGATATACCCTAAGACTTCGACCATAGCAATACGCATTGGATAGGCCTATGAATTCGGTAATTCAGTTCGTCATCTACACAGTCAGGGAAAAGCGGCTTGCCTCCGAGTCTAGTTGCGCCAACAACAAACTTAATTGTTTCAAGACTGATCTCGGTTGATGGTCCGCATATCGAATGAGGAACCTTGAGAAGTTACGTGGTCCCTTATTGTCTTGGGCGTTGAACGTCTTTCCTGCGATTTCTCTGAGAATGTTGTCTCCGAGTTGCACATGGTCGTATGTCGTAGCGAGCATATTCAAGAGATCAGCTAATATTTCCGGCAGGTGCTCATAGAACTGGAGGTTCTGAATGATGTTGGTGTTGGCAGTAAGGATCTGACCATGATGTTTGACAGAAACGCAGATGACCGTTTGAGCAGAGTATTTAATTTCCATTTCTTTCATATACTGCTCATTCTCGAGTACATGATACGCTGGTTTGACCAAGCAACTGTAGGACAACCTTCAGATAAGAGTAGGACTTGGATGTGGTTTATCTCACCTGATAAATGCGTCCTTCTCAGTCATTGCCGCCCAGATCCTCTGCCAGTGCGTGCCAACCATTATGATCGCTTTAGTGACTACTTTGAATGTTGACGGAATTTGCTTCTCCCATGAGAACATCTCTTGTATCCTTGCGGCTGCAGCAGCCTTCATGCTCCGTCCCCCTCCACTCTTGCCTCCCTTCCCCCTCCTTGTCTTCTGGGCGATTACCAGTGGACCATCATCCTCGCTTCCTTTAACATTGTCGGCAACGGTGACGAACCAGTATAGTAGGAATGCAAATTTCTCAAGAGGTATTTTATGTGTTAAACAAGCTTCGTGGTCTTCAGAATCGAGGTCGCACATCACGCCTTCTATTTCCCCTTGAAGACCGGATGTTATTGAGTCAAGGAGTTTGTTCATTGTCGCTCCTGTCGCTGAGGACGAGTGCTTGAGAACGCTCCTGAAGATGTCGAATACTTCAGGATATGCGATTGCTGAGCTCAAGTTGGCGACTGCTTCCACTGCGGCTGTTGACTGATTTTCAGTAATCGCTCGAAACCGTGCTTTTGAGACAGACCTTCCAAGAGTCTTGTTGGATCCTCTGAGGAAAAATCCCTTTCGTTAAGTATTTCATAGTTTTTCGAGTCTTGCATCAGTGCATTGAGCTCATCTTGTAGCTCAAAGGCGTCCATTCTCAGCGTCCTGAACAATCGTCAATGTTTGCGACGCGGTATGTCACGTGGACATCACAGGCGCGACAAGTAACTAGTCACTGGTTACCCTTAAATGACTCTTTTCTTTTATACATAGTTGGGCACCCTGGGG
>Ga0153980_1001176_pt1 | contig 11170 bp, 5 predicted proteins | sample TSGA064MetaG_FD_104722 | JGI IMG/M metagenome (GOLD analysis project Ga0153980, IMG submission 104722) | Attine ant fungus gardens microbial communities from Georgia, USA - TSGA064 MetaG | ecosystem: Host-associated > Fungi > Mycelium > Unclassified | place: USA: Georgia, Magnolia Springs State... | reverse complement strand
TTATTTCCACCCACTATGCTTAAATTTGAATTAGGAATAAAGCCAATGGCTGTCGCAGGGTCATAGATGGCATTTGGGTTAATCCCATTCCCTACAACTGGAACATCAGTTCTTATGCGGCGACGGTTTCCTTCAGTACCAGTGATTAGAAACGGAAAATGATTAAACCTTCCCGCATTAGCAGTATATAAACTAGCTCCACTGGCATTAGTTACACTTACAGTTGAGTTATTTTGTAAAACCCCGATTGTATAATTGTTTAAGTCGTTTCCTCTTAATCCACGATCAATTTGAAAAGTCCAGCCGGCAATTTTTTCACCCCAATACGGATCACTAGCGTAGCGAATATTCATTCCGCTTCCTTTATTTCCTACATGCGGGCCTCCATAACGCCAATCAGCTGTACTTAAGTATCCTCTTGAAAGCCAGCGATCTGCATGTTCAAAAATCCCTGCTCGCACTGTTTCAAAAGCATTCGCATTTCCTGCTGGATTGCTATCCACTGCATTTATTCCAAATAAATTATTATTATTAATGGCAATAGAACTTAACCCTCGACCGCTTTCGTGAATTCCAAAGGCAAATTGTAAGGCTGCATTAATTCCATAAGTATTTTGCGCACTAATAAAATCTGAACCTGTTCCAACCATTTTACTAGTAGTACGTTCAGATGCATTTAATTGACTTAGAATGAAATTATCTAAATCTGTAGCAGAATAATTTGTTTGGGAACGGAAAGATAAATATTGAAAATAATTATAATGAGGATTTCCGGCATTAACAGCTCCTGAACCATTAGGACGGATATGGCGTGGGTTTTGATAGAAGTAAATTCCATCATAGCTGTAGTAGGCAGTATTTTGTGCCATCCAAGATGGTGCTGGACCCACAATATGCCCCCAAGGTCTCGACTCTAATTGGGCTGCAACATTTCCTGTTAAAACACGGTGTAAAATACCCTCCCTGTTCACGTAGTAAGAAACGGATCGCACTTCAGACCCTCCCGCTCTCGCAAATGAAGTGTCATCTTCGATAAAAGGGATCGTATCATCAGCTGATTGAAGCAAGTTAATCTCAGCTGGTACTGTAGTTGTGTTGGCTGATCTTCCTTGTCCCGCCGCATAGGAACCAAAAGGATAATAAACAGCGATGGGTCTGACTTGTATAGAATGGGTCGTTCCATTTACGGTTATGTTAACTCTATTTGAAGCAATAGCTCCTTGTTTCGCAACTAATCCTTCGTATCCTGAAAGATAAATACGATAATGAGTAGCCGTTTCTCCTAAATACAAGGCATCACGACCGAAAGCTCCATTTGTATAAGAGTTATGATTAGATCCACCACTAACCTGTACTAAGTCATGAGTCACACTCCCTACATTCATCAAAGCAGTACGAGCTTGCGCCTCGGTTACACCACTTGGAAGAGTTGAAGCAACTGGCGCTAATTCAAACTGAACAATTCCTGAACCAGCTGTGCCACTTCGAGCCATTTCTACCATCGAGTCTTCATCAATTTCTTTTTCAGGCTCTACTTCAGCTTCTTCCTCATTATCATCAAGAATGGGCTCTTCATCTTCAATCTCTGGTGCGTCTTCAACGACTTGCACGTCATAAACCTCTTGGTCGTCATTAATTTCTTGGTCGTCATTAACTTCTTGGTCGTCATCATCTTCTTGTACATTATTGACTACTTGTACTCGGTTAGCTTCATCGATTACCCCGGCAATCTCTACCTCATTTTCTTGAACTACTTCTGTATTCGCAAAAGCCACAAGAGAGACTAATTGTGATTGCGAGACAATGATTGAAGCAACAAGTAATAGTTTTAGGAACTTTAATTTAAACTTATTTCTCTCCATCTCTTTCTCCTCTCAGATATTCTAAAATACCTTTCAATTATACAATATTCTCGTTAAAAAGTCTTTTTTTTTCAGTATAAATAGAGTAGAAATTTCTACATTCAAACTAAAGGGGCTAATTTATTTTATAGGAAAAGATTGCTCTTTCATTTAAAATAAGCATTAAATCTAATACCGAGTAACTCTGCTAGATGATACTCGTAAGCTTAATCGACTTTTTAATAGTGCTCTCTATTTTTGACAGCTGTCTAGCCATTTTTTTCGACGTGATATTGTTAAACAAGTTTTCATTTTAAAAAAAGTAGTACTATATTTTATTTCAATAAAGTCTTAAATACATTAGCCTCTTGCCTTGACAATCCCGATAGTTATGTTTATCACAAATTTTTAAAATAACAATGCTTTGCTTCATATCCAGTCGCGATACACTGCTAGACATAATAAAAAAACCTTTGTAAATCATCATTATAAAGGTGATGACAAGGATAGATCGTAAGTACTAGCGAAAACAAAAGACCAGAAAAAAAATCAGCTGTTATAACAACTGATTGATCTCATATCACATAATAACCACAGTCTAAGCAAACTAAAAAGGGAATTTGCGACGTCTTTTTCCTTTACCTTTTTTTGGAGTTCCCATCATGCCACCCAAACCACCGGCATTAGGATTTCCTCCTTGTTGCATGGCACTCGCCATCCGTTCCATTTGTTTTGGGTCCATGTTTGAAAAACGTTTCATCATTTTACGCATATCTGTAAATTGTTTAATTAAGCGATTAACCTCTGTCACTTCACAACCACAGCCACGAGCAATACGATGCTTGCGACTAGCATTTATCAAATCTGGATTTTTTCGTTCAGCTTCTGTCATTGAATAAATAATAGCCTCTGTTCGAGCCATTTGTTTAGGATCAATGTTGACATCTTTTAATTGATTGCCAACACCAGGAATCATTTTTAAAATATCTTCAAATGCTCCCATTTTCTTCATCTGCTTGGTTTGTTTCAAGAAATCATTAAAGTCAAACGTGGCGTTCATCATTTTTTCTGTTAACTTCATGTTCTCTTCTTCATCAAATGAATCCTGAGCTTTCTCTATTAGGGATAGGACATCTCCCATTCCTAATATTCGTGAAGCCATTCGTTCAGGGTGGAAGACTTCTAATGTATCTAGCTTTTCTCCCATCCCCATAAATTTAATCGGAACATTAGTCATCTTACGTATGGAAAGTGCAGCTCCTCCACGCGTGTCCCCATCTAATTTAGTTAAGATCGCTCCGGTTAATTCTAACTGTTCATGAAATGATTGAGCAACATTTACAGCATCTTGACCGGTCATAGCATCAACGACTAATAAAACCTCTTTCGGATTTACCGCTGATTTAATTTCTTTTAATTCATTCATCAATTGCTCATCAATATGTAACCGACCAGCTGTATCAATGATGACTAGATCATGTTCAGATTCAATAGCATATTTAATGGCCTCTTTTGCAATATCAAGCGGCTTAGCAGCTGTTCCCTTTTCAAAAACTGGAATGTCCAGTTGCTTTCCAATGGTTTTTAACTGATCAACTGCTGCGGGGCGATAGACATCACAAGCTACTAATAATGGCTTTTTCTTGTCTTTCTTGCGCAAGTACATGGACAGCTTTCCGGTTTGAGTCGTTTTCCCAGCACCTTGCAAACCTACCATCATAACAACTGCTGGCTTTGTGGTTCCAAAATTTAAATAGGCTGTCTCACTTCCCATTAATTTCGTTAATTCGTCATTAACAATTTTAATCACTTGTTGTCCAGGAGTTAAACTTTTCATGACATCTTCGCCAATAGCTTTTGCTTTAACCTCATTAATAAAGGCACGAACGACCTTAATATTAACATCGGCTTCCAGCAAGGCAAGACGAACCTCACGCATCATAACATCGACATCTTTTTCTGTTAATTTTCCTTTGCGTGTCACACTTTTTAGTGCGGCTTGCAATCGATCGGATAATGTTTCAAATGCCATTTCTATCTTCCTCCTACTCCAATAATTGTAATTCCTTGAGTAATTTTTTCAAGTCCTCATCAACAACATAGGGCTCCATTTGCTTCATTAGTTGTTCACGAGACGCGCTATTAAAAACCAAATGAAGCTTTTCTTCATAGTTTTCTAATGCTTTTTCCGTCCGCTTAATATGATCAAAAACCGCATTACGGCTAATATCAAATTGAATAGCAATCTCTGACAGTGATAAATCTTCCTGATAATACAACTTAAAATAGAGCTTCTGTTTCTCTGTCAATAAAGTTTCATATGCATCATACAGTTGATTCATGCGATTTACTTTTTCAAGCATAACAAAAGCCTCCAATCGCTTTTAAGTAAGCCTACCTAGATTATATCATAAAAACAAGACATCTTGGTTCATCATCAAGCCCACTTAACCTCAAACCTTATTTATGATGGACTGTCTTCCTCAAATAAATCTGCAAATAAACCATAAATATATTGTTCAATATCAAAGTGGACTAGATCCTCGGGCTTTTCTCCTAATCCAACATATTTAATGGGAATGCCAATTTCATGACGAATAGCTAATACGATTCCTCCCTTAGCCGTACCATCTAATTTCGTCAAGACAATCCCACTTACATCTGTAGCTTCTAAGAAAGCTTTAGCTTGACTCATTCCATTTTGTCCCGTAGTAGCATCAATAACCAATAACGTATCGTGTGGAGCACCGGGAACTTCCCGTTCAATGACGCGTTTAATCTTTTCTAGCTCTTTCATCAAATTAACTTTGTTTTGCAAACGACCAGCTGTGTCACATAATAAAACATCAACATCACGTGACTTAGCCTCTTTTAAAGCATCGAACATAACGGCAGAGGGATCTGATCCTTCACTTAACGAAACAACATCAACACCAATGCGCTCTCCCCAAACTTCAAGTTGCCGGATAGCTCCTGCTCGGAACGTATCACCTGCAGCTAGTAAAACTGATTTACCATTGCTTTTCAATTGATGGGCAATTTTAGCGATTGACGTCGTCTTTCCAACACCGTTGACTCCCACAAACAATAGCACAGTTAATCCCTCTTTATTCATCCTTAAATTAGAATTAACAAACTCCCCTTTTACATAAATCTCAAACAATTTATCGACCATAATTCGTTGTAATTCCAACGGATCAGTCACATCATGTTCCCTAACTGTCACTCGTAATTGATCAATAAAGTCAACCACGGTATCGACTCCAATATCTGCCATAATAAAGATATCTTCTAACTCTTGTAATAAATCTTCATTCACATCACTATAACTTGAAAAAAGATCTTGTAACTGTGTTAGCAAAGTTCCACGGGTTTTCTTCATTCCTTCTCGATAGTTTTGTCGTGCTTTAAGTTCAGTTTCAGATACTTGTTTTTTTCCAGTCACCATTGATTTTAACCGATCAAACAAACCCATTTTATCACCTCTTTTATTAAGTATAAACCACTGCTACTTCTCCGAACACTTTTTAAATCTTTCCGGCTCACATGAGTTAACCATTGACAAATCCATTCGTTATCAGGCTGATTCATCAGCTAAATATTGAACAACATTTTCCATTCGAACTGCGACAAGCTTGGTAACTCCTCGCTCTTGCATGGTAACACCATACAACACGTCAGCATGCTCCATCGTTCCTTTTCGATGGGTAATGACAATAAATTGTGTTTCTTTACTAAATAACTTTAAATAATTGGCATACCTTGTTACATTGGCTTCATCAAGGGCAGCTTCAACTTCATCTAATACACAAAAGGGAACCGTTCGAACTTTTAAGATAGCGAACAATAAAGCAATTGATGTCAAAGCTTTTTGTCCACCTGATAAGAGATTTGACGTTTTCAAATTAGTCCCAGGTGGTTGCGCAATAATCTCGACGCCTGTATTTAATAAATCATGGGGTTCAGCTAAAACTAAATCAGCAGTTCCGCCACCGAATAACTTCTTAAAAATATCAATATAGTGGACACGAACTAAATCAAAGGTCTCTTTAAATTTCACGTTCATCTCTTGATCCATCTCAGCAATCGTTGCTTCTAGATTAGTTTTGGCATCAATTAAATCATCTCGTTGTGTAGTTAAAAAATCGTAGCGATCTTTTACCCGTTGATATTCTTGAATGGCGCCTAAATTAACCTCTCCTAAAGCACTTATCTGCCCTTTCAGACGACGAATTAACTCTTTAACCTCTGACATTTTGCCTTTTAAAGGGTAATGTGTATGAGCATAATCAAACGTCATCTGATGTTCTTCTTCAATCTTGCGAATCATTAAATCAATCTCAACATCCATTTTTCCAATAGATACGGCATTTTCATTCATTGTTTCGACTAATTTTTGCAGGATTCTACGGCTTTCACGAACCTCACGCTCTAATCTTTCCAAATCTTCATTTACTTTAGTCAGCCTTAAACGCTGATTTTGAATGTCTGCAATGATTTCTTCTCGTCTAAGGCGTGTTTTCTCAACGGCACGCTCTAGCTGTTCCACCTCATGATCGCTACCTGATAATGCTTGTTCACTGTTATCAATGCGCTCTAGCACTGTATGCAGTTGTTGTCTAGTTTGTACTAAATCCCCATTTAGACGTTCAGCCGTTAATTGTTCACTTTGAAGATTTGTTTCTAATTTAGCCACTTCTATTTTTAATTCCGTCATTTCTTGTAACAGTTGAGCTTTTAATTCTTCTTGTTGATCTAACTGGGATTCTAAAGTCTCGATAGCAACTTTTGCCTCTTTAATTCGCTCCTCTAAAAACACCCGCTTATCGGCTAAATCATTATTCTCATTCACTAACTGTTTCATTGCTTCAGAGTGATTGGCCTCCTCTTCAGATAAGATTTGAGCTCGTTGCTTCAGAGAGCTACTGCGATAATCAAAGGCTACCTTTTGTTGATTTAACTCATTGCGCTTATTCTTTAATCGTTCACCCGTTTGCTGCAACTTGGTCAACTCTTTATGGGTTGTTGCTAGTTGTTCTTGGCGTGTTTTTTGATCTTGCTCCGATTGCTTAATTTCTTCATTGAGGTGCTTAATTTGTTGCTTACATGTTTCAATTTCATTTTTTTGACGAAGTAAGGATGAGCCTTGACGTTTAACAGCTCCCCCTGTCATTGCGCCTCCAGCATTTACAACATCGCCTTCAAGGGTCACAATTCGGTAGCGATAATTCAATTTTCTAGCTAGTTGATTGGCAACGTTTAAATGCTTCGTCACAATTATATTTCCTAATAAGTTCTCAAAAACTTGTCGATAACGATTATCATATCTCACCAAATCAGAAGCCACGCCAATCACCTCTTGTTCACTGTGAAGGTGATGTAACACCTGATCCGGTAAATAGCGAGATTTAATGACATTTAAAGGTAAAAATGTAGCACGACCTGCACGATTTTGTTTTAAAAACTGAATGGCTCCTTTAGCGGCTTCATCAGACGTAGTCACGATTTGTTGCATCGCAGCACCTAAAACAATATCCATGGCTAGCTCTAAGTCCTTTGGAATGGAAATGAGTTCTGCAACAGCCCCTTCAACTCCAAAGAGTTGTTTTTGCTCTCGAGCTTGTAGTATTTTTTTTACGCCATCATTAAAACCGGAAAAATCTTTTTGGGCCTCTTCTAACCACTGAAGACGATTCGTTATTTTATCTTGTTGCTGCAACAGCTGCCGATAATGATTTTCTGAGCTTTCAGCTTCTTGTTGTTGTTGACGACAACGGTTTTGCAAACTTTGGTATTCTCTGCTCTTTTCTTGCAAACTATTTTCTAAACTTTCATATTTCTTTTTAAAGTCGTTCATTTCAATATGATATTGCTCTTGTTCAGACGATAATTGATTTTTTTCTTTTTGAATCTGTTCAAGCGTTCCTCCCACTTGCTTTAAACGCTCCCCTATGGCTGAATATTGATTTTTCACATGAGTCAATTGATTAATATCTGTAAAATAATCGTTTCGCTTGGCTTCCAATTGGGTTTTTAAAGTCTCTTCTAGATGCTGATATTCCTTGGAAACTTCTATTAATTGTTCTTGTTTTTCAGCTAATGTTGCTCTGGTTTTTTTCTCCGTCAATTTCGCTGTTTGTAGCTCCGATTCTATCGTGTTAAAACGAGATTGTAAATCGGCTTGCAATGAGGCCAGTTGCTCTTTATTAGATGATGTATTTTTACGGCGCTCTTTTAGGACATCTCGTTGCCCTTGTAATTTTTGAATGGCTTCTGATGTTTCTACTAATTCATGTTGCAAGGCTTCTAAAGATTGTTCTTGCTGCTGCTTTTTTTCTTTTAAAGCATCCCGCTTTTGTTCATCGCTACTCATCTTAGCGGTGTGACTTATTTGCCTAAAATCATATTCTTGCTGATCTTTTTTAGCTTGAGTCAGTTGGTTATTCAATAGTTTAATATCTTGAGCTAAAACACTAATTTCAGCTTTACTCACTTCCTCTTTTAACACAACATATTTTTCAGCTTTCTCAGACTGTTTTCGTAACGGTTCCACTTGGTCTTCTAATTCATAAATAATATCGTGAACACGGTTTAAGTTGTTATTAGTTGCCAACAACTTCCGAGTCGCTTCTTTTTTACGGTTTTTATACTTTAAAACGCCAGCAGCCTCTTCAATAATGACCCGTCGTTCTTCATCACGAGTTTCCACAATGGCTTTAACCTTGTCCTGGGAAATAATTGATAAAGAATCATGGCCAATTCCAGAGTCCATCATTAAATCAATCACATCTTTTAAACGAACTTTTTGTTTATTAATTAAATATTCACTATCTCCCGTTCGATAGACACGACGAGTAATACTTACCTCTTCAAAATCAAGGGGTAAACTATTACAACTGTTGTCCAAAACAAGGGTAACCTCAGCAAAATTTAGAGGCTTTCTCGTAGAAGTTCCAGCGAAAATAATGTCCTCCATTTTACCACCGCGTAAACTTTTAGCTGATTGCTCTCCTAAAACCCAACGAATGGCATCCGAAATATTACTTTTTCCTGATCCATTAGGGCCAACAACTGCTGTGACTCCAGGTTCAAACTGAACCATTGTTTTTTCTGCAAAGGACTTAAAACCAATCGTCTCTACTCTCTTTAAATACATAAGTTTCATCCTCATCTACTACTTTTTCTATACTTTCTCTATTATACCGAAACTTTACCGTAAAATAAAGGTATAAAAAGCGAAGACAACGTTTATCTTACGTGTTTCATCGACCAATGAGTCATGACCGTACCATTATGAGAAAGATTTAACTTGATTAAATGCTGTATTGCCTGAATGACATTAGCCTTTTAATCTATCTCAAAGTTACCCATTCACTCTTAAAAAAGCACAGCTAATATGTTAATATAAAGGGGAATACTCTATTGGATTAATTGAAGAAGTTAATCCCTACGGTTATCTTTAATAATACCGTCAGTAAGGTAAGTCATTTAATCCAGACAGCTTTTCTTGATCTAACCGGGCCCATTATATGCAGCCGCAACGCCTAAAGCACACTGAATCAAGTAAGACGTAAAATCAAGTGACCTAACTTAAATGTTTATCATGAGGAGGAAAAAATATGCGTATAGGAATACCCAAGGAAATTAAGAACCATGAAAACCGGGTAGCCATTACCCCTGCAGGTGTTGTTCAACTTGTTCATAGCGGGCATGATGTCTACGTGGAGACTGAAGCGGGATTAGGATCTGGTTTCGTAGATAAAGCTTACGAAAAAGCAGGTGCTACCTTAGTTAAAACAGCCAAAGAGGCATGGAATGTTGAAATGGTGATGAAAGTAAAGGAACCACTGGCATCGGAATATATTTATTTTAAAGATAACCTCATCTTATTTACTTATTTGCACCTCGCTCCAGAAAAAGCTTTAACGAATGAGTTATTAAAACGTAGAGTTATCAGTATTGCTTATGAAACAGTCCAATTAGCAGATGGCTCCCTTCCCTTGCTTACGCCTATGAGCGAAGTCGCTGGTAGAATGTCCGTTCAAATCGGCGCTCAATTTTTAGAGCAGCCAAACGGCGGAAAAGGCTTATTGCTCAGCGGGGTTCCTGGAGTAAAGCGCGGCAAAATTACGATTATTGGCGGTGGGGTCGCTGGAACTAATGCCGCTAAAATTGCCAAAGGTCTAGGCGCAGATGTGACAATTCTTGATATAAATATAGAGCGGCTACGGCAATTAGATGACATCTTTGAGCACCGAATCACCACCTTAATCTCCAATCAATACAACTTAGAAGCTTCAATTAAAACAGCGGATTTAGTCATTGGCGCGGTGTTAATTCCTGGCGCTTCTGCTCCTAAACTGGTGACAGAGAAAATGGTAAAATCCATGGAAAGAGGATCTGTGATTATTGATATTGCTATCGATCAAGGAGGAATCTTTGAAACGATTGATCGAATTACCACTCATGATCAACCGATATTTGAAAAGCATGGAATTATTCATTATTCAGTAGCTAATATGCCAGGTGCAGTCCCTCAAACCTCAACGCTTGCTTTAACTAATGTTACCGTGCCTTATGCCCTTGAAATCGCTAATAAAGGTTACCAACAAGCTTGTCTTGATAATCCAGCTCTATTAAAAGGCTTAAATACGCTCGCGGGTCATGTGACGTATCAAGCCGTGGCTTTTGCGCAATCGTTGAAATATAAAGCAGCTGCAACCTTACTGTAAATTTAAAACTAGTGTTCTTTTTAAAATCTCACAAACCTTTAATTGCACCCCCAAAAGTTAGACTTAATGCCGAAGCTTTTTTGTTTCGGTTTTTTGGGTACATAAAAAACCAACCTTAAGCGATCGAGGTTTTTTAGTATTTTAAATCCGCAACTGGAGTCGTGTCTCCAAGCTCTTTTCATTATTGGCTCCTGCTTATAAGAGTTCATAAGTCTATTACTTCCTTGTTAAGTTCCTTCAAACGAAGATAAATCTTCCCGTCATAAATTCCTAGTTGAAAAAGGGTGAAGCACGAGATTTTTATACGGGTCTAAATTTGTAATTTCAAGCTTTTTCACTTACTGACGTCCTACTCTTACCTGATAAAAAGCACTTTCGATTGTTGATTTTTGACGCCAATTTGATTTGTGATTTTTTATAAGATTGAAACTCCTTTTTTAGACCCTTTTGTTTTTACTCAACATCATGACAATGACTTGCTGTTTAATGAAAGCTTAGAGAAGCGAAGAAAATATACAACTTTTTCAATTAATTAGACCGTTATTAGCCTCACCATTTAGAATATCTCGGTAGTTCTTAGGTGGAGCCTTTTTATGA